>Ga0136604_1000049_pt1 | contig 68287 bp, 62 predicted proteins | sample AntRauFillE10628_FD_104928 | JGI IMG/M metagenome (GOLD analysis project Ga0136604, IMG submission 104928) | Saline lake microbial communities from Rauer Islands, Antarctica - Metagenome Filla E10 #628 | ecosystem: Environmental > Aquatic > Non-marine Saline and Alkaline > Saline | place...
GGAATTTGCAAGATGAGTAAAAGAGATTATTACGATGTACTCGGTGTGAGTAGAGATGCTTCTAAAGACGAAATAAAAAAAGCTTACCGAAAGCTTGCCATGAAACACCACCCTGACCGCAACCCTGATGATAAAGAAGCTGAAGTTAAGTTCAAAGAAGCCTCGGAAGCGGCCGATGTTTTAGTTAATGATGATAAGCGCAAACGCTACGATCAAATGGGCCACGCAGGAGTAGATGGACAAAATGGATTCAGCGGAGCTGGCGGACCAGGTGGTTTTGGCGGAGATTTTTCAGACTTAGGGGATATCTTTGGAGATATTTTTGGAGACATCCTCGGTGGTAGAAGACGTGGCGGCCGCTCGAGAGGGCGCCCTGGTAACGATCTTCAAGTCCAAGTTGATGCTACGTTTGAAGAAGCCGCTTTTGGCGTAGAAAAAGAAATTTCAATTCATAAACAAGTTAAATGTCAGACCTGTAAAGGCAGCGGCGGTAAAGATGGTGCGACTCCTACGGCCTGTGATATGTGTGCTGGTCAAGGTGAAGTGAGAAGACAACAAGGTTTTTTCACTGTTGCAACAGCATGTCCTAAATGCCAGGGAAGTGGTCAAATGATCAAAGATCCTTGTGGTACGTGCAGGGGGCAAGGAACGGCCAAAGAAAAAGTGAGCATAGCAGTCAAGCTTCCCGCTGGGATAGACTCAGGTCAACGCCTTAAGCTCAGTGGAGAAGGCGATTCAGGACAGATGGGTGGGCCATCTGGGGATTTATATGTTCTCGTTCGAGTTAAGGAACATGAAATATTTGAAAGAGATGGTTTTGATGTGCATTGCAAGGTACCAGTGAGTTTCTCTCAGGTGGCCTTAGGTACTGAAATTGAGGTTCCTACATTAACCGGAAAAGTTCAGCTGACTATTCCTGCCGGAACCCAGTCTGGTAAGCGGATGCGGCTTAAGTCTAAAGGCATTGAGCGTTTAGGCGGGTATGGTTATGGTGATCAAATCGTTCAAATTCACGTTGAAACGCCGACAAAGTTGACGCAGGAGCAGCGCGATCTTCTTGAGCGACTCAACGAAATCGATGCAGATCATCAGTCACATCCCATGTCACGCGGCTTTTTAGATAAAGTGAAAGATCTCTTTCAATAGCCTAAGTGTACATTGCTAAGGAAGAACGCTAAAATATGGCCTTAATTGTTAGATCGAGGAGAGGTCATGTCTTTTTTAAGACCAGTTGTTCTTCATATTCTGTTGTTAACCCTACTGAGCGGGTGTAGTGGTATTTCTATGCTTAGGGGCGGTTCTGTTAAAGACCTCTATACAGAAGATTTTCTAAGCCGGATTGAAAGTATTAAAGAAGAGTACCGCCAAGGTCGGGCCGACAATGCTCTAAAAAGGTTAAAGTCCTTTCAAGACGATAAACTTCGTCCTTCCGAGCAGGCCTTAAGACGAAATCTGGTTGGTGTGATTCTTTTTTCTCAGGAGAATTATGAGCAGGCCATCTATAACTTTGACCTGGCCTTGTCTTCTTCACGTTTGGACCGAGGACTAACTGCCCAGATATATCTGAACCTGGCGAGCAGTTACTACCGGCTTGGCTTTCAAGAAAAGGCCCTCTCAACTTTGTCCATGGGAGAGTTTAAGTACCTTGACCCGGCAGAGGCCAAAAAGTTCCACATGCTTCGTTACCGGCTCGCTTCTGAACTTTCAAAAAGCCGCGAAGAAATACTTTCTTTAATTTGGTACCTGGGAGACAAAAACTCGGTCTCTGAGCTGCGCTCAGATGTCTACTTCTCACGATTAACAGAAAACTTCTTTAAGCTTTCCGCGCGCGAGCAGCTTAAAATTCTCAGTGACTACGAAGATGATGGTCTTTTTGTCGTAGGCTATTTGGCGTATCTTACGGCCCAAAAACTCTACTATGAGGGAGACCGCGATGAGGTTGATGATTTATTGAGTTGGATTGCGAATAGATTTGAAAAAAATGTTGAACTGATAACAATGGTCGAAAACTTTTCATTTAGAACTAATAGCTTCTCAAAAATGAACCAACGAAAAGTTGGCGTTATTCTTCCTCTTAGTGGGGACAAACAAGAATTTGGTCAACGGGTGATGAAGGGAATAGACTCTGGCCTTCAGCGCTTTGGTTTTAAGCAAGACATTGAAACTCAACAAAGAGTTCCGTTATACGAGCTTGAATTAAGGGACTCGCAAGGTAGTGCCACGATAGGCGCCCATAGGGTTAAAGAGCTCGTTGAGAACCATCATGTCTCGGTCATTATTGGAGGCCTGTTTTCAGATGAGGCCATTGAGGAATACCGACAGGCTCGAAGGTATGGGGTTTTATTTATTTCACTTTCCGAAATATATCTTCCCAAAGATCAAAAAGACCATCTACTCATTGAAGTCCCTGGCTCTGTTCAGTCTCAAATGGGAAAACTCTTTTCGCCCAAAATGCTAGATCGGCTGGGGCGAAAGGTGGCCTTGCTTTATCCTGAGACTGAAAGAGGGGAAGCCATTGTTGATGAGTTTTGGCGCCAGAGTCAAAAAGAAGGGGTGACCCCAACGGGTGTTTTATCGTATGACTCAAATCAAACTGACTTTAGAGACCCTGTTCAAAAACTTCTCGGTTTAAGTTTTCCGCGAGAGAGGCAAGAAGAGTATGACTTACTTTCTAAAGTGTATGAGTTAGAGAGCACGACATCGGCAAGAAGGGTGCAGACTCTGAAACCTCGTCTTGACTTTGATTGGGCATTTATTGCTTCTTACCCACAAGAGGCACTTCAACTTTTGCCAGCTTTTACTTACTTTGATGCTTATGATCTCAAACTTGTGGGTGGTCCCAGTTGGAGAAGCCGGGCCCTTTCCCAGGAAGCTTCTCAGCACGGTAATCTGATATTTGTTGGTGATGAAGTGAGCTCTCAGGTGGAAGACTTTAGTCAAACATTTTACAAGCTTTATAAAGAACGTCCACGCTTGGTTGAGATGCGCTCTTACGATGCGATGAATATCTCTCACAAACTTCTGAGTCAAGGTAACTATAAAGACAGAGAGCAACTTGACCTATTTGTCAGAGATAAAGAACGACTTCAAGGAATGACGGGGGATTGGTTTATGGAAGATGGGATTTGGCTTAAAGAGATGAAACCCTACAAGATTAAGCGCGGTAAAATTGAAGCTTTCGACATGAATGATTTTTCTTCAGAGACGAATTTAGATGGTCCTGAAGAAAATCTAGATGAAGTAAGCTTAGCGCCTAAAGTCAACGAGGCCTCCTAAGAAGCCGGCCCCATAGGTTAAGTTTGTTAGAATTTGTAGGCACCAAGCGACGCATATAATTTTAAGATTGTACCTTTCACGAATCGCATTGATCATCAGATTGATAAATCCAAGGCTTAAATATAGGACGAGAACTCCCAAATAGAGCCGAGGTTCAATCAAAAAGCCTAGAAGTAAAAAGAGAACAAAGGCCGTAGGGATGAAGTATATTAGACGTGTGCTTCTGGGATAGTAGCGAAATGAGAGTGCTCTATGGTAGCCGCTAGATGCTATGGCCTTTAAGGCCTTAATCAGGGTGTCCTTTTTAAAGTGATGGACATAAAGTTCCGGAGCAAAAAGGCATTCAACACCATGACCGATCAGTTGGTAAATCAGAATATTTTCTTCATTCCTATAAAAGCGTCCATCAAAGCTTAGATCATGTTTTGTTAGAAGCTCTGGTTTAAGCCATAAATTACAGAGGATAAGCTCTTCACCGGAACTTATTATTTTATCCGGTGAGGCCTTAACTCCGTGCCGATAGCGCGTATGTGCAGAACTCATCCATAACTTTTGGGAAACTGAAAGTGCTTGCTGAAAGAGTGTCGGGCTTTTGGGAAGTACATCTGGGCCACCAAAACATGGGTGATTTTTTGATGCATAAACATAAGACTTTTGAAAATAGTCTAAAGGCAGTTCTACATCGTCATCTAGGAAGAGGACGTATTGGCCGCTCACTTTTGGTAAGAGACGGTTTCGTGCGAGGGCGGGGGATTGAGTTGTTTCAGAAGATTCAACAGTGGTATTCAAGTCAAATTGAGAAGATAAATAAGCACTTCTTGTATCACGGCCATTCACAAAAATGAGCACTTCTATCTCGTAAGCATGAGAGTGCTGGTCCTTTAGACTCTGTAAGCATTTTTGTAATAAATGCTTTCTTTGATAGGTTATAATGAGGACAGAAACTTTCATTTAAGAGACTCTAGTGTTGAAAAGAGGTTTATCTTTTCAAATCTTTTGGTCCTTTGCAACATTAGTTAATATAGGTGCTGATTAATGAGTGAACATGCCATAATTCTCGACATTGATGGCTTTGTTGTTGAGATAAGCTCTCCATGCGAGGTGAAGGAGTCATTTGAAAAAATTAGAAATGATTTTTGCTCATATCTTCAGAAATCAGATGTCTCAAATAATCTTAAGATTATCATTTATAATTATGAACTCGATTCATCCGCACTCGAGAAGCTTAAGTTCAAAAAGGTCTTCAGAAGGTGTGAAACAGCTCAAGATAGGCATATTAGATATAACAAATATGATGAATCTACTTATGTAATATTCAATTATGCTCAAGAATTAGCCGAAATTTATGCTCCCTGTTCTGCTGATCAGCATGAGCTATGTTATTTAATAATTCTCTCTCGATTGGGAAAAAACTTTGATAGGAGAGGATGTCATCGTATTCATGCCTTTGCGGGGAGTTATAAAAATCGGGCCTTCGCTTTATCTCTAGACATGGGACAAGGTAAAAGCACGATGGCATTTGAGATGTTGCGAGATGAGAAGGTGATGCTCATGTCTGACGATGCTCCCTATTTTGATGAGCAAGGAAGGCTGTGCCCTTTTCTTATGAGATTGGGGATAAGCCATTCTACCCATTTAGAAGAACTAGAAAAGAATGGAAAACAGACTTATCTGGCAAAAAGAAGGAACTATCCAGACAAACAGCTTTTGGCATTAACCCAGCTAGACCAGGCTTCAATAGATAAGACATGCTCCACGGAGTTTGTCCTTATGTTTGGTCGTCGTACTGCGGGCGCAAAGGTAAGTGTAAAAAAATGTTCTAAGTTGAGGGTCTTTTGTCTTCTTTTTAAACCGATGGTAATTGGTGTGGGATTGCCTATTTTAGCTGAGTACTTTTGGGAGTTTGGACTGAGGGACTTTTTCACAAAGACTCAGATTGCGCTTTCAAGGATAAAAAGGGCCACGACTCTTGCAACTAGTAAGGAGTGCTATTGGTTTGAATTTGGAGATTCACTAGAAGAGAACGTCAAGGCCGTTGTTGAGGTCCTTGAGCAATGAATTACTTCTTTGCGTTTTTGCCAGCTTCGATAAGTTTTTTAATTTTATCTTTTTTCTTCTCTTGGCCTTTTCTTCTTCTCATCTTAAGTTCAGACTGCTTTCGTCCTCTGCCCATATATACTCCGAATTTTTTATCTTTAATGGCGCAATGCATTGCTGGCGCCTGTCATTTTCGAAATATTAGTTCAAAAGGGGTTATGATGGCAAGCCCATCTGCTTTAAATGTGGAGAAAAAGTTGTCAATAAAAGCACGTAAGTGATAAATTTTACGCTAGATAAGGAAATCTCTCTATAAAAGGATTTTTTGACTATGCCAGTCACAAAAAAGAAGAAGTCTTCTCCTAAGAAGGCGACCAAAAAAGCGACTAAAAAATCGGTTAAAAAGAAAACAGAAAAAGCCGACGATGCAGACCTTGATGCAGACTCCCCCTATTTAAAAGGGGCGATGACTTGGAGCGAGTTTAGTTTAGAAGAAAAACGCATGATGCTTCGAGCTCGTAGGATTCACTGGAATAGTGAGAAACGTAAAATCGCAGAAGACATGCTTGAGCGTTATACAGGTCATAGCATAAAGGATTTTCAAAAACAGGTCATTCTAACTAACTTCTCTTACTACACTGAAAGATTTAATGCTCTATTAGATGACTCTGTTTCAACCGCGGGTTCCGCTTTTCGTGCATCTAGTTCAAAAAAAGCACAAGTCACAATTGTTGAGTTTGGCGTAGGCTCTGCTATGGCAGCACTAATCGGCGAGCTTCTTTCGGTCATTCAACCTAAGGCCACACTGTTTCTTGGTCTATGTGGTTCAGTTCATCCTTCACTGAAAGTGGGGGATTTTATTTTACCTATTGCTTCTATAAGAGGAGAGGGAGTTACACGGCACTTTCTCCCTAAGCAAGTACCCGCACTCCCTACATTTAAAATTCAAAAATTTGTCTCGCAAATCGTCGTTGAGCACGGTTATGATTATCGAACAGGGACAATACACTCTACAGATTTTAGGTTTTGGGAGTTCGACGACCGCTTTAAGCAAAATCTTATTGAAGAGAGAGTGCTGGCAGTTGAAATGGAAACAGCGGCCCTCTTTACAACTTGTTTTGTGAGTAAAGTTAATATTGGCGCCTTGCTTTTAGTCTCTGATTGTCCTTTAAAAAAAGGTGGAATAAAGACTAAAAAATCGGCAAAATCTGTTTTTAAAAAATATACGGACGTGCATATTGAGTTAGGCATTAAAGCTATGGCCGATATCGCTGAACGTGGTGAAAAAATTAGGCATTATCAATGGTAGGAACGAGGTAATCTATGTTTAAGAAATTTTTAGATTGGTTTTCAAATGATTTAGCGATTGACTTGGGAACGGCCAATTGTCTCGTTTATGCTAAAGATCGTGGCATAATTGTGAACGAACCCTCAGTCGTAGCAGTACACCAAGGGGTTAAAGGCGTGAGTAAAGTCTTGGCCGTTGGTAAAGAAGCTAAGCAAATGCTTGGTCGTACCCCAGGATCAATTAAGGCGATTCGGCCGATGAAGGATGGGGTTATTGCAGACTTTGAAGTCACGCAGGCCATGCTTCGCTATTTTATTCAAAAGTCTTTAGCTGGCTCTAAGCTGATCAAGCCAAGAATCATTATCTGTATTCCATTTGGAATTACACAGGTTGAGAAAAGGGCCGTAAAAGAGTCTGCGGAGCAAGCAGGTGCTCGTGAAGTTTATTTGATTGAAGAGCCTATGGCCGCTGCTATCGGTGCGGGGCTGCCAATTACGGAACCATCAGGGAATATGATCGTAGACATTGGAGGCGGAACAACCGAAGTTGCTGTGATATCTCTTGGCGGGATTGTTTTTTCGAAGTCTGTCCGTGTTGCAGGCGATAAGTTTGATGAAGCGATCACCCAATATATTAAGAAAAAATATTCACTACTTATTGGTGAAAGGACAGCTGAGGCCATTAAGATATCTATTGGCAATGCATACCCATTTGACGATGAAGTCAAAAGCTATGAAGTAAAGGGGAGAGATCTCATTGCAGGCGCTCCGAAAATCATCGAGGTCACCTCAGATGAAATCAGAGACGCCTTGTCGGACCCGATTGCTGAAGTCGTCGAAGCTATCAAGGTTTCACTTGAAAAAACACCACCTGAACTAGCTGCAGATATTGTAGACAACGGAATTATTTTAGCAGGTGGCGGCTCTCTCTTAGCGAATTTAGATGTTCTAATTAAAGAGAAAACAGGGCTTCCAGTTTCATTGGCAGAAGATCCTTTGACTTGTGTTGTTCGTGGTTGCGGAAAGGCCCTCGAGTCTATTCACTTGTTACGTCAGGTGACGACCCTCTCTTAAGGTTGTTTTTTAGTAACGTGTAAGTGAAGGAACGCTTTCATGGGAGAAAGTCAGAGCACAGGATTTATTAAGCTGACACAAAAAGAGGTGCAGAACAAGATAGATAGTCTTGTTCAGGTTAAAGCACCTGTTAAGGTGTGGAAGAAAGGACAATCACACCTTCTTTGTCATTTTGAGTCCTATGATAACTTTGACGGCCTAGAGCTCAGCTTACAAAACCCGACAATTGATACAGGGTGGAAAAATAAAAATATACTTTTTAGTTTCGTTCACCGAGGGCTTGAATACTTTTCCAAAGGTAAAGTAACAGAGCTAAACGATAAAGCCGGGCTTACTGTTAAGGTTGGCCTCTATATCTTTCGTGCAGAAAAAAGAACAAAAGAAAGGCTTCTCACATTCCCTCACCATCAAGCCTATGCATATTTTCGAGTGTCCCATGTGAAGGATAAGACAAACGTGCTTGCCTTTAATCAACATCGTGAAAAAAATGCTAAAGCATTTGAGCGCTTTGATGAAATTGCCCGGAAAAAGGTTTTTCCAGACAATGAAGACCTAAATGAGCTTATGGGGTTTCGTGTTCTTGATATTTCGGAAGATGGAGTTTCATTTTTAGTTAATAAAAAAGAAGGTCATTTCTTTGATGAAGAATCTCAAAAAGGGAAAATTGAGTTTACCTTGTTAGTTAATGGAGATGTTTTTGAATTGAATGAGGGAGAGGTTATTTATAATATAAGTTATGTAAGCTCGACTTCGGATTTTGGTCCAATGTATAAAGTGGGCATTCATTTTAAACCCGAAGAAAAACTCAGAGAGTTTTTAGAAAGGATGCTGGCTTCTTCTGGAGAGACCAGTGTTACCCAGAAAGATTTCGAGGCTTTCGTTGAAGAAGAGTAAGAAATTAAGCGCTCTTCTTTCGGCTTGTGTCCTTCTTTCATTGTCGGGATGCTCGGGAATTAAAACCCGACGTGGGCTCAATCCCAATCAAAACATTGAAAAAAATAGATCGTCGTTATTTGAATACTCTGATAAGGCAGGACGATTTTATCTCCAACGAGAGAGTGGTCGCATGGCCAAATCCGCGAAGTACATGGTTAAAGAAAAGATGTATGTCCCAGATGAAGAGAATGAAGAGGTTGAGAGGTTGGTAAGCATCTCTAAGGTTGGAGAAGTGAATGGCCTTAAATTACTTAGACCTGAACGCTCCCAATATACAGTCTGGTTTGATGGTAAAAAATACTCCTCTGAATTGAAGCTAGATGTTCAGCAAAGAAAGATGCTCGTTGAAATGAGCTCACCTGAAAAAGAATGGAATGGTAGCGAAGAGTTTAGCTTTCCCAAGGGCACTGGTGTTTATTGTTTTTTCTCACAAGTTATTGAGTGTGCCTCTATTACGGGCTTTATTAATAAAGCTTTGGAAAAGAAAGCTGGAGTCATGAGGTTTCATATTGTCTGGGATGGGTACCCTTATATTATGGAACAATACCCTGGAATTCCGGAAGGTGTCTTTTCTTCAGCATCACTAGAGTATGATGGTCAAACAGAATCAGGTGAAAAGAGATTTATGCTAAAGTTCGGAGGCGAAACAATCTTTTATATGGTTAACCCGATCAGCGGTCAGTTCACGAAAAAAATGTGGGTTTCCCAAGGGGTGACTCAGACATTGAGAGGTCAACCGTGAGCCATGTTCTAAGAAAGTTGATCTACTCCCTGTTTACAATCTTTATTGCACTCTCGACGATTTTTTTCGTGTTAAGAATGACCCCTGGAGATCCTATCGAAAGAATCTTAGGACCAGAGGCTTCACAGTCAGAAGTTGAAAGAGTTAGGGATCAGTTAGGTCTAAATGATCCTTTATTTCATCAATATATTGATTACTTAAAAGGATTACCTACAGGCGAGATGGGAAGTTCTCTTTATAAAGATACACCTGTACACGAGTTGCTGGTTCAGCATATTCCTCCGACGATGACGTTGGCCCTTATTGCAGTTGGGCTTGCCTTCTTCTTAGGTACTTTCCTCGGGATAACCGCCGGTGCAAAACGAGCAAGCCAGTTTGATTCGTATTCTCGTATTTTATCGCTACTCGCTTTGTCCTTTCCTATTTTTTCTCTCGCCCCTTTGCTCGTCCTTTTATTTGCGATTTATTGGCAAGTCTTACCTGTTTCTGAATGGGGAGGCATCCGGCACATGATTTTGCCGATAATGAGTTTAACAATTCCCCTAAGTGCAGTTTTGATGAGAGTTGCTCGCAACAAATATCTTGAAGAATACCGCGCACCGTGGGTGCAAGTACTTGCAGCAAAAGGAATGGGAACTACTGGAATAAGGCTTCGCTTAGTAAAGGTTTGTCTTCCAACAATATTGAATGTCGTCGCTATACAATTGTCGGTCGTCTTAGCGGGGACAATGATAACGGAAACAATTTTTGATATACCCGGTATGGGACTGTTGCTATTTGAAGGGATACAAAACCGTGATTATCCTATCGTACAAGGGGTTATCGCTTACTCAACGCTCATCTATATGGTGATATATTTTCTTGTTGATGTCCTCAACACTAAGATTGATCCAAGGATTGAGGCATGAAATTTAAAAGATCTCTTAATAAGGAAATGAAGTGGGGATGTGCAATCCTAAGTATTTATATACTTTGGGGATTAGGTTGGTTTGTCTACAGTGCATTCATAAAAGGAACTCCGCTCATGCCTTATACGCCCGAGCTGAGCATGAAGCACGAGTTATTAGCGCCTGGTGACCAAAGTTTTCTCTTAGGGACTGATCTCTATGGCCGTTCTATCTTCGAAGTATTGTCAGCCGGCCTCGTTTATTCGCTCGGAATAGGTTTCCTCGTGAGCTCTTCGGCCATCTCGATAGGTGTAGTGATCGGCTATCTTTCAGCGGTTGGCCCGCGTGCTTTAAGGTTTTCCACTGATATATTGACCAATATAATTTTTGTTTTTCCAAGTATTCTTATCGCTATCATGGTTATGTCTGTGACTGGCCAATCGATAAAGGGTCTCGTTTTTGCGCTCGTGATTACTGGCTGGCCAGGTTATGCAAGGATTGCCCGGGGGGAAACATTTCGCGTGATGGGACTTAGTTACGTGGAAAGCGCTAAGGCCATTGGTGTAGGAAATTTACGACTGTTTCTCAAGATTGTTATACCTGATATTTTGCCACAAATGTTGATTCATTTTGTTTTAGGACTGAGTGGCGTTATTATAAGTGAAGCGGCCCTTGGTTTCTTGGGACTTGGTGGAAGTGAATTTTCATGGGGTGCTCTGCTTTCGGATGCTAAACTTGTGCTTCTTGAAGCTCCTCACATGACCGTTTTCCTAAGCTTATCGATGGCAGGGCTTATTATTGGGCTAAACTTGCTCGGAGATGGATTGAGAGATTATTTAGACCCAAAGTCATAAAGGTGAAAGTTAATGAACAAGCTAGGACAATTGATAATGACTGGAGTAAGTGGAACCTCACTTACTGATGAAGAAAAGACCTTTATTGAAGAGAACAATATTGGTGGAGTTCTACTGTTTAGTCGTAACTATGAATCACCAGCTCAACTTGCAGAATTGGTAAATTCTATTCAAGTACTTAGAACTGAATATCCAATCTTGATCGCTGTAGACCAAGAGGGTGGAAGAGTAGAGAGATTTAAAAACCCATTTACAGAGTTTCCATCAGCAATGGATATTTCATTAACTAAGTCGCCAAAGCTTTGCTTTGAAGTTGCTCAGATCATGGCCCATGAACTTAAGGCCTGCGGCGTAAATACTAACTTTGCTCCGGTTTGTGACATCCTGACAAGCGAGAACAATAAGGTCATAGGAGATCGTGCTTATGGTCATGAAGCTGATGAAGTTTCAAAGTTTGTTACTGCTGTAATTAGGGGACTGCAGACTAATGAAGTCATCGCATGTGCTAAACATTTTCCTGGCCACGGTGGAACCAAGAAAGATTCACACTATGGTCTTCCTATTGTGAAGACAAGCCTGGAGCAACTTAAAGAAAGAGAGTTTGTCCCATTTTCTAAAGCAGTGAAATCAAGGGTAGAGATGGTCATGATGGCCCACTTGGTTGTGGATGCTATAGACTCAGAAAAACCCTGTAGTCTGAGTGAGAAGGCATATCAAATGCTGCGAAATGACCTCAAGTTTCAGAAAGTAATCATAACAGATGATATGCAAATGGGTGCCATTACTGAAAACTATGGAATGCAAGAAGCTGCCGTTATGGCCATCGAAGCAGGGGCCGATATAGTTGAGTATAAAGATTTGGAATGTGCACAAGTTGCTCTCGAGGCCCTGAAAGAAGCACATAAAACTAAGAGAATTAGAAATAATGTAATCAATCAAAAATCTGACAGAGTTCAGGACTTAAAGAAGAGATACCTGAGTGAATATCGACCAGTTTATATACCTGACATTCAAAAAAACTTTTCGAAAAATAATCGAGAGGCCTTTCTTAAAATTCTTCACAATTCAATAGCCGAAGCCAAAGCTCAAGAATAAGTAGATAAGTGGATATTATTTCCAGTTAGGTGGTGCGCCGAACTATTTTGCTATCATATTGATATTAGAGGAGACATACCATGAGCAAGATGGGCCACTTTGCTTTGTATATTTTTATAATTTGCATTTCGAGCTCTGTGTTCGCCGTAGCTAACTACGAGAGCAAAACAGAAAATGAAATGCTTGAACTGTATCAAGAGGCTTGTGAACAGGGCGAGATGCATAACTGTTATCAAGCCGGACTTCTACTTGAAAAAAATAAAGAAAAAGAAGAAGGCAAGAAACTAATTAAAACCGCCTGCCAGAGTGGTAGCCAACCGGCTTGTGAGTACCTTGACCCACCAGAGGCAAATGGTTCTTCAATTCTTTTTTATGCTTCAATCCTGTTGTTTGGAGTTTCCGTTTTGATTATTACGATGATGATGTTCCAAGATGAAGGGCAGTATCAGGCACAAGAAAAACTAGATCAAGATAAAGACCTAACAAAGGCTCAATTAGCATCACAAGGAGCAATCCTTAAATACTCAAGACCCTTTTTCAAGCGCTACATTACTCCAATTGTTTCTTCGATGAAAAACAAGAAAAAGATAAGAGAGAAATATAAAAGAAAACTAGCTTCTTCTGGACTGACGCAGTATTTAACGCCCGAAGATTTTTTCTCTTTCAAGTTATTTCTGATCATCGGTTTTCCTATTGTGTTTATGGCCGTAAGAGCTTTTGTAGAAGCAGATTGGCCTTTGAAGTTAATACCTCTCGTTGCGTTTGTGGGCTATTTTTATCCTGATATATGGATTAAATCTCAAGTAGATCAAAGGCAAAAAGAAATTATGATGGGCTTGCCATTTTCTATCGATATGCTTGCGCTATCGGTAGAAGCGGGGCTAGATTTTATGGCCGCGATCACAAAAGTTGTGGAAAAAGCAAGACCTGGCCCTCTTCGAGATGAGTTTGAAACATTGATTAAAGAAATCAAAATTGGTGCGACACGAGCAGAGGCTCTTCGAAATATGGCCTGGAGGGTTAATCTCATTAATGTCTCATCTTTTTGTGCGACTTTGATCGCAGCAGACTCAGTAGGCGCGTCTATTGGTCCAATTTTAAAAAATCTTTCAGGTGAAATCAGGCAGAAAAGATCAGCAGATGTTGAGAAGGCGGGGGCAACTGCCGCTACTAAAATTTTATTCCCAATGTTATTTTTAATCGTCCCTGCCGTCTTTATTATTGTTATGGCCCCTATGATTATAGGTTTGGTTACGGGGGGATGATGAAAATAATCGTAAAGGAAACGGGGAAAGTGATCGCATTGGACGTTTTCGTGGCCAAGACTATTAAAGAAAGAATGCTGGGCTTGATGTTTTCCAAAGTGATACCAAATGGTGATGCTCTTTGGATCAAACCTTGCAATAGTATTCATACTTTTTTTATGAAGTATGCCATCGATGTATTATTTCTTGACCGTAATTTCAAGGTGGTAAAAAAATATGAACGCCTAACGCCATGGCGGATCACGCCGATTCACTTTAAGAGTGCGAGTGTTATAGAGATGAAAGGTGGCAGCTTAAAAGGCTTGGTGGAAATCGGCGAGCATCTAGAGGTGCATAGTGTTTAAACTCGTTGTCGTCGCAGGTAAAATGAGAGGTGAAGAGTTTCTTCTTGAAGAAGGTGAGAATACTCTTGGTCGTAGTGAAGACTGTTCGATTTACTTTCCCGTTCAGGGAGTTTCCAAAAAGCACTTATCAATAACAGTTTCTAAGGACTCTGCCTATCTTAAGGACCTTGGTAGTTCAAACGGAACATTTCTTAATGGAAAAATAATAAAGAGAGCGACAGCTCAGTCAGGTGATAAAATAGCGTTGCCAGATAGTATTCTCCAAGTTGTCTATGTAGAAGAAAAGAAAAAAATTATAAGAAAAAAAGTACAAGAAGAAAGTGATGATGACGAAACAGAAGAAGAGTTTTATCGTGGAGGAGAGCCACCTGAGCATCTTCCAGGGAAGATGCAGCATGCATTTAGATACAAGTTTATGCCACTTTTGCATGGGATTAATGAAGAGTATGAGTGGCGCCACCTTTTTGGCATACTGCTGACGGTTACTGCTCTAATAACAATAACTCTAACAATTATTCCAGTACTCAGAGATAACAGAGCTCTTCTTTTAGAAGAAATCGAAAGGCGTGGGATTTACTATGCCGACGAGATTGCCAGAACTAACTCTCGCGCGCTCGAACAAAAAGAACTTAATCAAATTGTTATAAACTTTCTCGATAATAAAAGAACTGGTGTGAAATCTTATGAGCTTTTTGATAGTGAAGGCCGAATTTATCGACCAACAGAAAAATTGAACGAGTACATAGAGGACCCTTTCTCAATTCAAACGAGAGAATGGGCGATGAATAGCAATAAAAGCAGTGAAGATGTTTACACAAAATCATTAGAGAACGGTGAGATTGGAATCGGCCGTAAAATTACAGCATATAATCCAAGACTTGGTACATCTGAAACAGTGGGGATTGTTGCCTTTCGCTTTATACCCGAGTCACTACAACTTGAAAGAATTAGGGCCCAGCGCTCTTATCTAGAATCTTTGGTTAAGGCACTTCTCGTAGCGACATTTTTATTTGCTATTGTTTATTACTTAACGCTTAGGCCGATTGAGGAAATACGTTATCAGATAGAAGAGGCATTAAGAGGGCGTCGTAGGAACCTCGAAAGTAAATACTTAATGGGTGAACTCAATCCTTTGAGGAATACGATAAATTCTCTGTTACAACGCTTGAGGGAGCTGCAAGATAATGACGAAAGCGAATTTGCGGAAATAGAGAGTGATGAGGGATATGTGGCCTCTTTAAAAGAATTTATGCTGGGATCAGGAGTACCGACCCTGATTCTAGACTCCGAAAAGAATATAGGGCATATAAGCACAGACTGTGAGGACATAACAGGTGTCAGGGAAAATGCTTCTCAGGGCATGAATATCTTGGATGTCTCTAGAGAGAAGGGTTTTGCTGCTACTTTAATCGAGCTCTGTGACCTCTCAGCTAATAATGGAGGAACCTTTCAGGAAGGCAATTATGAACTAGGTGGAAATAACTTTAAAATATGTGTCACATCTCTTATTGGTAAAGATAATTTTGCCAAAGCTTTCTATGTCACGTTTATAAGGGAGTAGGTTTTATAAATCATGAAAAGTAATTCAAATGTTAAAATTACGCGTGATTTAAAAACGCCAGAAACGGTGGGGGTGCATCATCGTTTATTATGTATGACTGGCAAAAATAAAGGTTTTTCATATTACTTAAAGGGAATAAGAGCGATATTGGGACGTGGTGACGATGTAGATGTCCAAGTTTTAGACACTAAGTCGTCAAGAGAACATGCAGAACTAACCCTACATGGGGGAAAATATGTACTCACTGACCTTGGTTCTCAGAATGGAGTGACTGTAAATGACCTTAAAGTCAATCAGCACACGCTCGAGGATGGAGATAGGGTTATAATAGGTCAAACTGTCTTTAAATATAGTGTATTAAAAGTGGAGTCAGATTTATCGCTAGTTGAAGAAAGTGATGAAGAGAGCGAGCTCTATGAATACGAGGAAGAGGTAGTTGAAAAGAAGAAAAAGAAAAAGGGATCAGCTGAAGCAGAAAAAGAAAAAAAGAAAAAAATTATTTACGCTGTAGTAGGCTTAGCGGTCATATTTTTAATATTTGGTGACGGCGAGAAGGAACTACAGGAAGATTCAACCAAAGAAGGGTCGGGCAGCGAAGGAACTTCAATTGGCCTTGTTGATAGACAAAGTGGAAAGTCACTAAGAGACATAGAACAAGAGCGAAAATTGAACGCAGTACTTCATAGAGGTCTGAGAGAGTTTAGGGAAGGTAACTTTTTTAGGGCCATTGCTGAGTTTAACTTCGCTTTACTTATCGCCCCTAATCATGGGCGCGCCAGTTTTTACTTAGCTAGAACTCAACAGCGATTAGATGAAGAGATAGAACTAAACTTTACCAAAGCACGCCAAGAGGTTGGTGCCTTGAAATATGATGCGGCCATAATTTCGTATTGCTCTGTAATACGCCTATTAAGGGATTATCCCGAAGACGAAAGGTATATTGAGGCAGAGAAACAAATAGACCGTATTGAAGAAAAAATGGGGTATTTAGCAAATGAAGATAGTTGTTTCTCGCGACAATGAATTGTTGCAAGAAATTGATTTAGGAGAAGAGGCCAGTCGTAGTGACGGTGATGGAGCGCTGAGCTTTTTTGTTGGCCGTTCTGAAGATTGTCATGTTTATCTCGATGATCCCAAGGTCTCCCGAGAGCATGCTGAACTTATCTATAAGCAAGGTCAGTGGTCCATAAAGCAGTGTTCTCATTTTGGAATGCTTGTCATAAATGGAAATGCACTTAACGAGAAAGAACTCATTGTAGGAGACATGCTCATTGTTGGGCCTTTTGTATTGACCTTCTTTCCTGCTCCGATAGAAAAGAAACAGCAAGTAATTAGCGAGAGTGATGAAGCTGATGAAGAGGATAAAGAGACAGAAGTTGCCGAAATGATGCCTTCTGATGAAGCCGCCACCAAAACAGTAATGGGAGAACCTGATAAAGTCGCCGAAGACGACTCCGTGGAAGACTTTCCTGATTTATCTGAGGATGAGCTCGATATAGAGTCATCTGATAAAAATGAACAAAATCCAGATGAGAATCCACAAGAAAATGAAGAAGAAAAACTCGCAGACACAGATTTTGATGAGGTAAGCGGATTTACAAGTGCCGGTGGTGAAAGCGTAGAATTTTCCGCAGAGAATAATGATACTGCATTCCCTGAAGATCATGATGAAGATGATAATGAAGAGTCAGGCACCTTTGATTCATCTAGTGCAGGCTTTGATATGCAGGCCGATATCAATGGCGACCTAATGGATGAAGAAGGTGGCTTTGATGATGACGAAAGCACTAAAGTCATTCAGAGCTTTGCAAAGTTTGAACTCGACATTTTCGGTGAATATGCGCCATACGACAAATTTAGAATCGATCAATCCGAAATCCTTATCGGTCGTGATCCCGAAAAGTGCCACATCGTACTTAATGATCCTGAGGTATCGAGCGTTCATGCATCCATTAAACGAAATAATATAACATGTACTCTTGAAGATCTACAGTCTGGTAACGGAACTCTTTTGAATGGTGAGAGAGTTAATAAGACAGCACTTACAAACAATGATGAATTCATTATTGGAAGCACAACATTCACTGTAAAAATTGTTTCTGACTTTCTTGAAGAGGAAAGCGAACGGCTTATGCCGGTTGAACAAAATCAAGTTCTTGAGGTTGAAGAAATTGTCGAAGTCGGTGAAGACTTCGATGATGAAGATGGCGAATCCCCTCAACTTGAAGGGAAAGAGAACTTCGGAGAAGCTTCTGTACCGCAAGGCAAGCAGTCACTTGTTCAAAAGTTTAGAAGCCTTCCACCAAAAAAGCAGGCAATTTATGGTGCTGTCGGAGTTATGCTGATTCTTTTGTTATTAGATGACGGATCATCGACAAAGGACGAGCAAAAAGAGAATCAAGAAAAAAACAAGGTAGCTAAAGAAGAGTCCACTGATGAGGTGATAGAAGCAGAAATAGAGCTTGACCCTGAAACATTAGAGCTCGTTGAGTCAAGCTACCAGCTTGCAAACAATTATATACAAAAAGGGATGTACGACGAGGCTTTGCAAGAACTTGATAAAAATGTTTTCCGTTATACCAAAAAATACAAAAATGCGAATCAATTGCGTTCTATTGCTGTCGCTGGTATCGAAGAGCGTGAGAAAATTGAAGCCGCTAGGCGCAGAGAGACAATGGAGGCCGAAAGAAGAAAGAAGGTTAAAGACTTTGTCGCCAGAGCTCAGGAAGCTGTAGAGGAAAAGAAAGTAATTCTAGCAGAAGAACTATTCGGAAAAATTGCAACTCTTGATCCCGAAAACTTTGAGCTGAGTGCCATGAAAATTGAGCTCGATGCTTGGAAAAAGCAACAAGAAAGAGAGGCGCTCGATAAAGCGCAAAAAGAAGCTGAAAGAAAAAGAATGGTCGAAGAGCTAAAACCTGGAAAGAATTTATTCCTGCGTAAAGAGTGGAATAAGGCAATCGTCAGGCTTGAACAGTTTTTAGAAAAAGATGGTATGGCCGACGACCTTGTCCACCAAGCAACGAATATGCTTGAAGAGTCAAAAAAGAATTTGAGCGATATTGTGGGACCTTTGCTTGGCCGCGCACGTTCTTTGCGCGAAGGTCAGGATCTAAAGGGAGCTTATGAACATTATGGACAAGTACTAGAACACGACCCATCAAATGCCGAGGCAATGAATGAAATGAACGATATCCGAGAGGTTTTACGACTGCGTTCAAGAAAGGTTTATAGAGAAGCGATTATCGCTGAGTCATTAAGTTTACTTAAAGATGCAAAGGAAAAATACCAAGAAGTTCAACAGATCTCACCTTCAGATAGTGAGTATTATATTAAAGCAACAGATAAGCTAAAAGAGTATCAATAATATGAAACTAAAGAGTTACACAGCAAAGACAGATCAAGGACCCTACCTACAAATCAATGAAGATGATGTGGATGTTGATCTTCGTAATAAGTTATACCAAATTTTTGATGGGTTTGGCGGGTCTGGAATTGGAGATCGAGCTGTTCAAGAAATAAAATCGACAATTAAAAATTTCTACACTCATATTGGCGGTGACCCAGATTCGACACTTCCACTCTATTTTAGTCATAAATATTTACTAGAAGGAAATGCCCTAATAAATTCAATGCATTATGCTCATTCCCTGATTAAAAAAGAAAATCGCCACAAAGAGATGAACCAAAGGGCCGGTGCGAGTGGGATCTGCATATCTCAATCTGAAAATGTATTAACATTAGCATCGACGGGTAACCTTTTAGGTCTTATTTATAGAAAAGGTCACCTTGAGACATTGATTTCTCCTGATAGTTTAATGAAATTAGCTAGAGATGATTATTCAACACAGTTTTATACTTGCCCTACAAGTGGATTTGGACTTTTTGATGAACTTCATCTTCAAGTACAAGAGCTTAGAGCTTTCGAAGATGATCTTATTATTTTACTTTCCGATGGGGTTTACTCAAGAGTCGATCATGACGAAATAAAATATATACTCGATAAAAGAGAACAAATGTCGATTGAAAAAGTGAACGAACTTTTCAAGTTGGCCAACTCTAGAGGCAATCTAGACAATCAGTCCGCCTTGTTTCTTCAGTACTGACAACCAAGCAGACTCCTCAACTATATGGCCATGAATGATTTTCCAGTTGCTTAGCCGGGTTTTCTGAGTGAAAATAGTTTAAGAGGTATTTTTTTATGTCTTCAAAAGTATTAGTTGCAGACGACAGCTTAACGATACAAAAAGTTGTCTCAATTACATTGTCCGGTGATGAGTTCACGTTAATTGAATGTTTAAACGAGAATGATCTTATTGCAAAGGTATCAAGCCAAGAGTTTGACTTAATTTTAATTGATTTTAATCTCTCGGACTCACGAACTGGTTTTCAATTGTGCAAAGAAGTTTCTTCAATAGCACGAGATACACCTATTATGGTTATGCTTGGGACTTTTGATAGCGTTCAGGATAGTGAACTTCAAGACTCAGGGGTTCAGGAAAAAATAGTAAAACCCTTCGAAAGTGAAAAATTTATTAAAAAGTGCCATGAGCTAATCTCTGGGAAGACAAACTCGGAAGTCAACAATGACCACTCTGAGGATGAGAACATTGAGAATAATAACGGTGAAGGCACGGATTTTAATGATTCCGATCAAGACGATTACTGGGTGGTAGATGCTCCTGGTGTTGAGTTTGAGGCGCGTGACGAAGTACAAGAAGAAGAGTCATTTGAGAAAACGCCTGATGTTCAGGATCAAAAGGTACATCCTCTAGACTCAGAACTTGAGAGCTGGGGAGTAAGTGTGCCGGGAGTCATTGGCCAAGAAGTTAACGATACAGGAGTAAGGCAACCACCAATTATGGCAGAAGCGGCCATGGCCAGTTCAGAGGAATCGAGTCTCGAGGTCGAAGACGGTGCTGAACTTATGGAAACAGAGGAAGTGGTAGAGCCTGCTAGAGAAGATTTGGAATACCCGGACTTCTCTAGCCCTGATACAGGTGAAACAGCAGTTTCTGAGCCGAAAAGCCGACTAATACCGCTAGATGACTTGGAGTCTGATGAGGATTCAGTTGAGATTTCTGATGAGTACGACTTTACCGATCCAGGTGTTAGGGGGAAAGATCTTGATGTGCTTCAAAAAGAGATTGACGAAGAACTTTCGCCTGATGAGTTTTGGGCCACAGATTCTGATGATGAGGAAGAAATTACAGAAGACGAAGGCGGTGTAGGTAGTGCGATTGATAAACCAGTCATTGAAGAGGAAGTACGTGAGATAAAAGAAAAGCCTGCAGCAGCTGTCTCAAGTAACGTTGATCTTGATCAAGTGAATATGGATGAGCTTGCAGAAAAAATAAAAGAACGACTCATGCCAGCTTTAGATGAATGGGCAAAAAAATATTGCGAACAAGCAGTAGACAAAGTCGCTTGGGAAGTGATTCCCGATCTCGCAGAAAACTTGATTCGAAAAGAAATTCAAGAGATCTCCGAGTCCGTTAAAGATTAGCTTTCATCCCAGTATAGACTCCCCGTATAATGCGATTCGATATCACCTCGTGTGCTTTTAATAAGGGCCTCACCTTGTTCTCCTATTCCTGTGAATTTACCTTTAGCTAAAACTTTCTGACCCTGCTTGAGAGTGCACTGCTTATTTAAGTGTATACAGCGCTTGAGAAATTCTTTTCGGATACCCTCTGAATCCATTCTGTTATTGAGGATGTATTTATAGAGTTGGTGTGAAAGAGTTTTAAGAGAAGTTTGATTCACGAGCTGTAAAGATGAAGCTGCTTGACCATCATGAATAGTGTCGAGGGTATTATCTTGTTGGTTGATGTTCAGACCAACTCCGCAGGCCAAAAAATCATGCGAAAGATTCTGCAGAATGACTCCCCCACATTTTTTGTTTTGGAAAAAGAGATCGTTAGGCCATTTTAGATAGAGAGGAAAATCATTGAAAAATTCTGCGACTAAGCATCCAACTTCAAGAGAGGTTAGGCCCAAAAATGGTCGGTGAGAAGAAATGGCAAAGCTCATGGCCAAAGAGCCTTCAAAATACTTCCATGAAGAGCCTTGACGCCCCGTTCCTTCGGTTTGCTGGTTGGTGCTGATGAGAATGGAGTCACTTTCTGGGCGAAGTTGCTCCCAATTTTCCTTTAAAAAGCTCTGGGTTGAAAAAAGAGTAGGAAAGTGATGCTGCTGGATGCTCATGACCTTGAATTCACCTGACCTTTTTGTACAATGCATAGAATTTCTCATAACCCCTAGGAGACCCAATGTCACTTATTGAACGTGAAGTACCTCGAAAAATTAACTTTCTCCCACATATTAACCCTTACGCTGCCGGAAGTGTGATCGCAGAATTTGGTAATACCAAAGTTCATATTACAGCAAGTGTTGAAGAGGGAGTGCCGCCTTGGATGAAAGGACAGGGGCGGGGTTGGGTCACGGCCGAATATAATATGCTGCCAAGTTCTACCCATACCAGAAACCGTAGAGAGCGCTCAAAAGTTGGTGGACGTACTCAAGAAATTCAGCGCTTAATAGGTCGGGCCTTGCGCTCTGTTGTCGACATGGAAAAGCTAGGAGAGAGAACCGTCGTCGTTGATTGTGACGTGTTGGTTGCAGATGGCGGGACGAGAACAGCATCCGTTTCGGGTGCCTATGTTGCCATGTCTTTGGCCGTTCAAAAGTTGATGGCCGAAAAGATTATCTCTGAGTCTCCACTAACAGATGGATTGGCCGCCATTAGTGTTGGTATCAACACAAAGGGGAAAATCATTGCAGACCTTAATTATGAAGAGGACTCAACATGCGAAACTGATATGAATATTGTCATGACGGCCTCTGGTCGCTTTGTTGAGGTTCAAGGAACAGCTGAAGGTGAGCCTTTTAGCCGTGAGCAGTTTGATGCTCTTTGTGATTGTGCTCAAGTGGCGTTGGAGCCCGTTTTTGCTGCCCAGCAATTGGTGCTGAATTAATGAAGCTTGAGTTTATGCTAGCTTCAGGGAATGCTCATAAAGCACAAGAGTTCTCAGAGCTTTTTGACCCAAATCTCCTAAGTGTCGTTCCAGCTCCTGAGAAAGTTGAGGTTGTTGAAGACGGTGAAAGCTACGCTGAGAATGCATTAAAAAAGGCCCAAGGTTACTTTGAGAAATATAAAGTCCCCGTGATGTCAGACGACTCTGGTCTCAACGTAGAGGCCCTGCCAGATGAGCTAGGTATCCACTCAGCAAGGTTTGGAGGCCCTGACTTAAGTGACCAGGGGCGTGCCCAGCTCTTACTTGAGAAGCTGGAGGGTTTGCCTGAAGCGAAACGGCGGGCGTATTTCACATGTTATTTGTGTTTTTACCTCTCAAAAAATGAAGTTTACTTTTTTGAAGGACGCTTAAAAGGCCGCATTGCTGATCAACTCACAGGGGGGGGCGGTTTTGGCTACGATCCCGTTTTCGTTCCTGAAGGACTTGAGAGAAAGCTAGAATCTAAGAGTTTAGCGGAAGTGCCTGAATGGAAAGGCGTCCACTCTCACAGAGCAAGCGCTGTGTCCCAGGCAACAAGGTTCTTTAAAGAAAGGAATGGACAAAGAAGCTAATTTTCACTATATCTAGTAGTTGCTGAAAATGTAAGTCGGAGCGTAGCGCAGCTTGGTAGCGCATCTGCTTTGGGAGCAGAGGGTCGTAGGTTCAAATCCTATCGCTCCGACCATTTTCTTGCTTTCTCACTTCTCAGTCGTTCTGACTATAGAAGAGTTACACCCCGCATTGACCAAATCTTAGTCCCATTGATAGAGAAACTCATACCGAACGAGGAGTTCTCAATGAAAAACGCCATTTTCGCACTGGTCGTCCTTTTATCAATTCAAAGTTATGCCAGTGTTTTCGATTTTCAGTGCCAAGGCAATTTCAGTGATACTTCTACAAAACAGTTCGCTAGTAAGTACCTTGAAAGTCAGTACGCCGAACTTCCGACATACTTAAAAAGTTGGATGAACGATATTGATGAAAATAATAATCAGACAATAGAAGCACAAGAGATTGAGAAGGCAAGCTGCCAACTTAGTAATGTCATCAAAAAGATTGCTTCAGGCAAAAGTGAAAACTATATCAATCAAGAGGGGCAAGTCACGGCCTATGCCTTTTGGGCGAATGATGACAAGATTTCTTCTTACAAGGAATTTCAATTGGCCCAAGGCTCCTTGGCACAGCAATGGCTCTTAAAGCTCATCAAAAACTCATCAACCGAATCACAGAGAAAAGAAAAATTAAGAAAGGTGATTCAGACGGGGTCATACACTGTCTCTCACGAAGAATTTCAATATCAGTGGGACCTAGGTGCCAAGGATACTTCGCTTGAGTCCCAACTCTTAAAGGCGCTTGAACTCACTCATGCCTTAGATCGCTACAGTCAAAAAATGCCCAAAAAAAATTTTGAACAAGCTTTTATTCCGATACTTGAGCTTATTGTAGAGATTCAAAACTTTCCTTACTTGGTTTCTTATGAAAATAGCTCCGAAAAAAATCTTTATCTTTCATTAAAGCTTAATCGCCTGGCCTATGGAGGGGGAGTTGGTCCTGTTGGCGCCATCAGGTATTATGTTTATAGAGGGCTTTCCTTAGAACTAGACATAAATGAGCGAGGGGAATCAAAAGTTACTTGGGGTAGACCTAGTCGGCAGTCACGGTTTGTTTTGCGCGATCCAAAATTTATCGAAGTTAATTCTGAGAGCTTTGTAAAGAGAGTTGATCAGCGTTTAAGAGAGATCGCTCAAAGACATTCTAACGTTTCACTTTTAGCGCTGACGAACTCTGATCTTGAAACACCAGAAGCCTTAGAAAAAAAGATTCAAGTCGTTTTCAATGTTTTTGCTGATGCTTTTTGGAAAGAGCCTGTTCAAGTAAATGTGCTCAAGCAAGGATTAGAAGGAAATAGTAATGCCTATATTTTAGATGGTGAAATGTACTTGTCTTATCCTTATATAAAAAATATCCAAAGGACGCTTCAGGGCGTATTTTCAAAAGACCAAAAACTGGCCCAAATAGAGCGCAACCTGCTTTTTATTTCGGCTCAAGAGTGGATTCATCTTCTCCAGCAAGAGACCGATGTTTATGCCCCAAACAATGCCTTTTATAATAATCCGATGAATGCCTACGTGGCCTTTGGTTCCGAGGGAACGCGCTGGTACGAAGAGCAGCCTATAGAAAAAGATGCCAAAACGTCAGCAGAATTGTTTGTAAAAGATCTTTTGGATTAAAAAATAACAAATTGGCCTCAATGGTCTGAAAATTTCGTTAAGTCAGGGTTCCCAAAGACCAGTCTTTGAGCGGGCGCAGAACCTGTGCTCTGGGGTGGGTTGCAACTAATACGACTCCCGTTCGCATCGCTATTGGCGCTCTGTTTGATGCGGCCGAAAAATACCATCAAGGTAATGCTCGAAATACAAAGTCTGCTTTGAGTCCCCTGGTGATCTTGTGATATTTAAGGCCGTTAAAAATAGTGGGTGTTGGCATGACATGCTGCCCGTAAAGACAGGCGATATCAAGAAACCAGAACGTGAGCATCTGCGAAAAGCGGTGGGTATGTTACAGCCGGCTTAAAGCATAAAATGCTAATCACAAAAGTCAGTAAGAAACTTGATCTCTTCAAGATTTGCGCTTGTGACGGGAACATCTTTGACCCAGACGACCTCATGACCACCATCAAAAAGGTAGAGTTTCAAATCGACTGTTTCGCCAATTATAACTCCTAGGTCTCCCATTGATTCAACAAAGTGTTCGGCCATCTGACATTTCCAAGCATCTCCGAAGAGGTCTTTGGCCTGTCTGATGATTTCTTTGTATTCCATGCCATTCACTTCGACGAGAAAGTGAGTTTTGTCTTCTTTGAAATATTGGTAATTTTCAACTTTGATAAAATTTCCCCAGCCGAGAAAGAGACCAAAATCGATATTAGTAAAAGGTGTTCTTTCCTCGGCCTGAACACTTGAAAAGGCCAAGCCGCTAAGCATAAGTACACAGAGTAGTTTTTTCATTGGGTGACCCCATTTTTCGATGATTATTTACGTCAGTTCATATAAGTGCTAAAAGTTTGATGTGTCAAACAACACTTTTTCTACAGTAAAAATTATCTTTTTCCTGAGCCTTTTGAGTTTAGCTGACGATTTGCGTGCTCAGAAAAGCTAAACCGAGATTCGGCCAGATGTGGTTCATGTTTATGGTGAGCAGGAAATAACTGAAACAGGTTTAATTGATGCTCCTGTGAAAGTGGAAGTTATCAGTAAAGAGTATATTGAACGTCAGCAATATCAAGATTTATCCCAGGCCATTTCTGATATGCCCGGAGTGAGTACAACAAGAGATGAGAGAAGGGCCGGCAGCTCTCAGGCGCAGATCCAAGGATTTGGCGAGAATAGTGTCTTGGTCATGATTGATGGAACTCCCGTTTCACAAAACAGCTCTTTTGGTCTGGACCTGACTCAAATCTCCACGAGCGATATTGAAAAAGTCGAGGTGATCAAAGGTGGAGCTTCAGCGCTTTATGGCTCTCAAGCGATGGGTGGCGTGATTAACATTGTGACGAAAAGGCCGAAGAAAGAAACCCGAGTTGATTTGGATTTATCAGCTTCAAGGCCTACTGATTCTCAGCAAGGAGAGGGCCAGTCATTTCAACTTAATACTTCAGGAGAGTTTCATAAGGTGCGAACAAAGCTTTCTTTATCCTATCGCGACACGGAGGAGCTTGACCTCGATCCTTCAACTTTGAGTATGGATGCACCTTCATCTCAAAGGCGATATGGCTCGCTATTTTTAGAACGCTCTTTTGCACAAACAGAAATTTTTACAAATTATATTCTTTTACAGGGGCAAACTCTTTCTAAAAACTCAAAGCCTTACACGTCCAGCACATTTGGTGCGTCCGTAAATGAAACAGACTCGACGACTCATAACTTTAAATTAGGCTTAAAGAAAAAGTTAGACAGAGGAGAGCTTAAGGCCGTGGCCAATCTAGAGAGAATCGCGGATGAACTGGTACTCAATGATAGGCCACAGACTCCCTTTCCTGAAACCTTCAAAGAAACAAGCTTTGAAGCGCGCCGATTAGACATTCTCTATGACAAGCTCAATCTTGGCGGCCATCAATTAAGCTTCGGCGTACTTTTCAAAGAGACGGTGGTTGATCAGCAAACAACGACCCAGGCGGTCGAGCAGATCGTTGTCAAAACGAAAGACTTGGATCAGAGAAAAATTCGCTCCTATGAGGCATTCGTTCAAGACAATATTTTTATTGATAGTTTTGAGGTTTCACCCGGCGTTCGTTATCAGTATGACCAAGACTTTGGCGCTTATGCTTCCCCGAAAATTAATATTTCTCATTACTACGATCACCAAGATTTTTCTTTCAAGACTTGGCTCAGCGTCGGGACAGGTTTTCGGACACCGACTGTTAAAGAGCGCTTTTTTACATTAGATCATACAAGTGTTGCGAATTATATCGTGATTGGAAACGATGAGCTTGAACCGGAAAGCTCTTTGAGCTTCCAGTTGGGAGAGGAAGTTCGAGTGGGTCGCGAGACATCTCTTTACACAAACCTCTTTTTAAATAGAGTCCAAGATATGATTGAAACAGTTGAGCGGCCGACAACCGACACGGGGCGAGTTTTCAGCAACGAGAATTTAGAGAGAGTCACTTCGAGAGGGCTTGAGGTCGGTCTAAAAAGCGTACTCACATCTAAGCTTAACCTTAGGACAAATTATACTTACACGGAAATTTATAACGAAATCACTGACAGTCTTTTACCTAATCGGCCCCTACACACAGCACTTTTAGGGTTAGACTTTAAGGTTTTGCCTCGATGGACATTCAGCTCTCTTAGCCGCTATGTCGGAGATAAGTATAGTGACATGGAGAACTCTAAAACGATTGGGGATTACACGACCTTAGATTTGAAGCTCAATTTTTCGATGAATAAAAATATTCAGTTTTTATGCCAGCTTAAATAATCTATTCAACACAACGAAAGATCCATCGGCGGATGTTCTCGTTCCGACGCTGGATGACCGACCCAATCGAGGGCGAGAAGTGCTGCTCGGGTTAAGGATGGGTGGACTATGAAAAGAGCTCTCTTCGCTTGTGTTATAATATTATGTTTATTTTCTTGCAGAAAAATCACCCCCGATACCGAAAAAGAGGCCCCCGAACAGCTTAGCTCCTATATTCAGCCGAAGTCGTCTTATGTCACGGATGAGTCCCTGGATTTTTTCTTAAGCTATCCTTGGTATGCTTACGACGAAGGGAACCATATTATTTGGCCGAACTTGCGAGTCTATTCGCTTAAAGCAAACTCTACTTATTATAAAGTTCAGGTTATTGATTACTACAATGAAGCAGCTATGCCGGGGCACGATACTTTGCGTGTTCAAAAAGATAATGGTCGAAATTTTTTATGGAATTTTGAGGCCGAAGGCTGTGGGAATGTTTATACAAACCTAAGCTATAAAGAATGTTTGAAAAATCCCGAGCAAAACATTTATACCTACTTAGATTTCAAAACAAAAAAAGCTTGGAAGATGACAGAGCTTGAAGCATTGTCTGATGATCGCTGGGATCTGGCCTTTAATGGGACCGAAGTCAAGATGAACGCCGGAGACAGCGGCCCTGGTGACACAAGAATGGCCGAGCTTTATTTCTATGGTGGATTTTCAAACGGTGAATCTGCAGACTTTCAGCGTATCGCTGAAGTCTCCTTTTCTGATAAAGGTGAGCGCTTTTTTAACTTAGATCTCTCTTTAAGGGCCGTGAGCTTTGCCTTGCCGCCTGGTATTCCAAGAGTTGTCTATGAGCCCGATTGGTTCGGCCAAGAAGCGGGAACAAATTTTCACCGATCTGTCCCTGAAAATTGGTGGTTTTAAAAGGTGGAAATACATCCAGTTATATGAAGTTCCACGTCGCTGATATTGAAGAGAGGTATGCCGGTGACTATATTGAGACAGAGATTACGTTTGATTATTTTTACCAGGCGACCAATGATGAGAGGTTTTCACAAGAAGTTCGTAGTTGGACAGCACCGAAATTTAGCTCTGCACAGCGCTTTATTCGCTGGTGCTTGGACTTCGATAACGAAATGGTTGTCGATTGTGCTGATGAGTCTTGGGAACTACGTTTCAGCGCTTTGAATCGATCGGGGCGTCGCCGCTGGCTTTTGAATGTAAATTCAGGAGCGATTGGTCCTTTGAAATATGAGGATATGTTACAGCGAGCTTCAGGTCTCTAATTCTATTTGCCAGAAATATAAAAGATTTTTAGTGGAATTTTTTTAAAAGGGAGCTAAGATAATTTTTAAGGTAACGAGGTTTCGGGTATAGTGTTAATATTAAGACCCTCGGTGTTAAAAGGATTTATATGAGATTTTTTTACTTATTACTTATGTTAACATTACTTTTAACCTCTCTCCTTGCAGAGGGAACGGGCCTAAGTGAAGGCGAGTGGGAAATCACCGAAACTGAATGCACGGAGCTCGACGCCAAGAGTCTTAAAGAAGAAAACCTTGATCTCTTAGTGGTGGAAAACTGTGAAACAAGAGAAAAGCGAAGTAGTTCGAATAAAATCATCCATTCATATGACTGTCCAAACTCCTCCTTTAAAGAAGAAGGCACATTAGAGCTCGAGATACATAACCCAAATAGCTTTACACACACAAAAACCTCAACATTTACAGAGAAAGGTATTAGGAAAACTAATACAATAGTAACAAAGGGAAAAAGGGTTACTACGGGTTGTCGTTAAGAAATTACGATTACCAATTAAAATCAAATCTCTGAGTGATTTCTTTGAAACTTTTATTTGCAGTACAAACGTAGAGACTTCCCTGGGAAGTCATTTCTCCTACCTCATGATAGAATTTTGGGTTAAAAGCATTTATAAGAACGGATTTTTCACTCTTAACAATAAAGCTGTGCAACTCAACCTTGGATTTTTTGATGTTCATTAGGCATTCGTAGTTGTGAGTTGCCAAAGCTTCAAACGTTTGGTCGTACCAGTCATATTCACCAAGACTTAAGGCACGACTCGTTCGACAGTGCTCAGTATTATATAAAATCATGTTAATAAAGCTTCTATAGTCTACACCATTATGGGCTAGCATTTTTAGACCCTGCCTCCATTCTAAAATATTCATATCAAAGATATTTAAGGAGCAGAGAATATCACTAAAAGAAAGATGATCATCTAGAATAGATTCGACTTTCCGTCTGTGTTTAAGGGCATCTTTATCAATGTTTTTATTTATTTCGGAAGACCAAATGTTAGATGAGTATTTGTAGGTTGCGTATGGCTCTATTCCGTTTGAGCAATCCTCCCTTTGAAAAGGTACACACGACATTTGCTCTATTACTTCTAAAGAACTTGTGGAGTTTGTGAGGAATATGAAAAATCCCTTCGTAGATAATTCATGTCCCTCTAGAGTATTGTTGATTTTGACTGATGTTATAGGCATGTTCGGTATTGTTATGTAGTATTGTTCTTGATCTGGGAAATAATCATAAAAGATGTGCTCAGAAAAAAACATCTTACTGTCAGACTCTATGACTTTAATAAACCCGCAGTTAGAAAACTCTGGTTTTTCACCATAGGCCATATAGAGATAGAGGTATAAGTCAGTATCCTCAAATTTTTCACCTTTTTTGATAGAAGTGATTTGATTGTTAAAAAAATCTTCTGCTATTTTAATCATTTGTGTTAACCTGGAGAAAACTTTACCTAGACAATTATGACAATACATCTGTTGAATAAAAAGGGATTTCTGTTTTATCGTTATGATCAATCCTTTGTTGATCATAATAATCTCGATATAACAGCGAAAAAAATCTCTAATGTTATCAATGAAATAATGTCTGTTAAGAATGAATCACTTTTTTGGGACATTGACACTATTGTAGCAGGTCAAGAGTTGAGACCACATTACCACATAGTGCCTGGCTCTTTTCAGGTAGTTGCCTGGCTGCCCACCTCACCATTTTGCGGCCGAGATTTCCTATTCGGAAATAATAACGTGCTTTATAAAGTTAAACCAAAAGTCGGATATATGTGTTTCATGAAAACTAATGATCCATTTTTTATACATGGAGTAACCGAGCTTCTCTCTGAAGGGTCAATTAAGAGTCTTGGCTTTACAAGCCAGGTCAAAAAAGTTGAGGGAAACCAAGATATATATGTCGATGAAAGGCTTCCGGTAAAAGATATCGCTTCAATTGACTCTCTAGTCTACTGATGGCCACTTTGAGCACCAACAGTAGTTCGTGATAAGAATAACTTCGTTTGAATGCTTCAGTTTCTCCACTCGATGAACCATCATTGGATTTAATGTATTCATAAGAACTAATTTACAATGACCGATCTTGATTGTATCAAACTGCTGAACTTGTGAGTCTGGAACACTTTCGAAAGGACTTTTTTCTACTTGTTGCTCTGCCGGAGATAAGTCAAGTGCTTCCTGACTGAAGTCAGCAAAATCATCACGTTTACCCACTAGTAGTTCCCTTCCTTCAACTGGTTCCGATTTTGAAAAATAGATAAAGAACATGTAGTGCAATCTAGAAAAGTAATCCATATGAAAGGAGTATGGTCCGTGAGTACTTAGCGAGTCAGAGGGATCGTAGATATATTTAACGACATCGGCGGTATGGAAAGATGGTTGGTTGACGTGAAAATTACCATGAGGGATTTGACTCAAACAGCTTCTTGTAATTTCATTCATGTATTCAGGGACTTTATGATCTTCAGGGTTCTCGTAGTCGGCGAGAGTTGCAAAATATGCATGAAATATAGATTTTGACATGTTAAGTTCTGGGTTAATCCCATGAGGGATAAAAGCTTCGTCCAAGACTTGTCTTGTTAAGTTGTAATCTATTTCGATGTCATCAACAACCGCGTAGCCTTGTTGAGAAACGTTTTGCCACAACTTTGAAGGTGTCATACTCGAAGCTTCATAATCCAAGAAAAGCTTCGGGATAATTGTACCCACTCTACCCTGTATATCTTGTGGGTAATAAACTTCGTCGTATATGTAGCCCTTGTCATCTAAGGCAATGAAATGCCTGGTCTTTTCCTCCGTAAATACGAGAGGTCCAAAGATATTGCCGTAAAACTCATATAGTCCCGACCGTTGAAAGTTTTTAAAACTTTGGATTCTTCCTTTTTGCGTACGGAAAAATGCGTTAATTTCTTCTAGCATGGGCCGCCCTTTTTACCTAAGCCGCCAGTTATTGAAATAATTTCTGTATTTGTGTTTAGCATGGTTACTCCATGTCGCGATTCGGGACAAGTTGTATCTAGAAAACAGACTAAACCATTTTCAGGTTTTACTATTCTTGGCTCACCTTGAGGATTTATTGTCACAAAATCACGACCTTTAAATTTATTGTCTTTCACGAGCCAGAGAATCACTTCAAATGGACTTAACTGAGCTGTTTCTCCGTGCATCGGAATCCACTCTGCGAAAGTCATCTTGTTAATATCGAAATGGAACTTTGAAATATTTTCGATCAAATAGGGATCGTTGGTGAGGTCTTGGAAAATATTTTTCAAGACCTCTTTTAAGTCTCCTTCCACGCCTTTTATTCGAAAACGAACTTCGCCCGGAATAATGCCAAAGTCTTCAAAGTTACTTTTCCATATAAGGCGATCTATTTCAGGTGGAATTATGGCCCGAGTATATACGAACTTATTTGAAAATATTTTTTCATAGGTAACAGTGGTCATATTTCTAGCTCATCAACGTAAAATATTTGTGGGTCAAGTTTCACAGTGACTCGACAAACATGCTTACTTCCCTCAAGCACAGGCATAGCAACATGTGGATATGAGTAATTACATGGAAAGAAAACAACCTTTCCAATTTGTGGCGTTATCTTTACTGACTGCAGTGGAAAAAGTAGCTCACCTCCCTCTGCAATATTCGAAAGATAAATTAAGACGACAAAGGGCTTAATGATTTCCCTTGCTCCTTTCTCGACTCTGACATAGTCCCAGTCATAGTGCAGCTCAGTGAATTCACCATGCTCGTCATTTAAAAAACCAATGTGTGAGATAGAAGTCGCTTCAACTGGTATTAGATTAAAAAAGGTGGTGGAGTATTCCTCGATTAATGGACAAAGCCTTTGCCATATCAACTCAAACTCCTCGCTCCAATAGGGGTCGTTTTGATCTCTGTAAACCAAATAATCTCTGAGCCGGCCATCTCGAAAAGAACAATCATATCTCTTTTTTAATATTCTTCTACAATCATCAGCAGTAAAAACATCCTGAACCTCTTTTATGGCAAGACTTGTCATACTTTTATCCTTATAGGGTTTCAGCTCTTTCGCTACTTTCTTTTATTGCCTCTTTTTTAAAGTAAAAGCCTAACCTTAATACGTAACGATCGCTTCCCAGGGCCGGGCTTGTTATATGTGGGTACATAAATGATGTTGGGAAAACTAGACCAAGACCAATCTCAGGTTTTATTGCTTTTTTTTGCATTGGAAAAATTAATTCGCCTCCATCAAAGTCATCGTTTAAATACACTAGAATTGCAAAATTCCTGATATATTCTTGACCATTCATAAAGCAAACTTCAGCATCATAATGATAGGGGATGCTCAATCCTTCAGCGTGGTGCATTATCGTCATGTGGTTGAGGTAATAAGCTTCCTTCACAAGAAGGCTTGAGTAGGAAAAATAATCATCCAAGAGCTCATCACAACTGTGACTGAGACGCTCAAAAAGGCTATCCCAAAAAGTGTTGCTATCAACGGTCCATTCTCTGACAGCTCCCATAAGGTTGTCGGTCGTTCTTTTTGCTCTTGGCCCAGCATCTCGGGTATAACACTCAATAATTTGAGAGCATATTTTCTGATCTAGTATTTTGGGATATGTTTTTAAAAAGTCCATATTATTCATTTTGTTAAAAATTTGTCACAAAAACGAGACCATGCTAAAAAAAAACATAACACATCACGTAGAAGAATATCATTTATGCTAGTAGGGCACAATTTACAAATATACTTAAAAACAACGGAAACTTGCAATCTTAATTGCAAGCATTGCTTTACGTCTGGTAGCCAAGGCCAAAAGGTCTTTTTCAATCCCAATAAGACACTAGCTTTTATCGAAGACTTGGTAGAACTGAATTCAGTTCAAAGTTTAAGAGTTGTTTTCCATGGTGGAGAGCCTCTCTTGGCTTCAATTAAAGACCTTGAAGACACCGCTCACAGGCTTAAACAAATGAGTAAAGTTACGAGTCTTGGGATACAGACTAATCTGGCGTTAGATCTTAGCCCAAGGCATTTCGACTTTTTGAATAGATATTTTCTCGAGTTTGGAATTGGGACTTCATGGGATGCCGACCTGAGGTTCGGTGATTTGAAAAAGGGGCGAAAACCATTATTGCTCCAAAAATGGGAAGAAAACGTAAGAACCTTGGTAAAAAAGGGGCACAACCTCACTCTCATGGTTTGTCTTTCAAGTTATCTTATCCAAAATTATGATCCTCAGCAGATTATTAGTTACGCGATTAGTCTGGGATTTAAAAATATACTTTTTGAAAGGATAACTTCAGACGGTCACGCCGAAGATAACTCTTCAATTTTTCCAGACAATCGAGATTTAGATAACTGGCTTCATCAGATGCTTAACCAGACCCTAGAGTTGAAGCTGTACGAGAAGATTAACAACATGTTCTTATCTGAAATGAGCCGATCGTTTTTAACGACAACCCATTCAGGTAACAGATGCCGTTCATGTGAGCAACAAATACTCACGATCAATGCTAGTGGGACAGTTTCGGGATGCCCAAACTCAGCAACGACTCACCTTTATGGGCATATTTCTGATGGACTCAATAAGATTCTTCATTCACCCAAGCGAATTAATTCTATCTGCAAAGAAAAAAAACGTCATGATCTCTGTCAAGCTTGTGATGTAAGAGATATCTGCAACGGTGATTGTTACAAACTACCCTGGCAGGGCGAAGTTTGTGCGGCCCCTAAAAGCATTATGCGCCAAATGGCCACTGACCAAAACTATGAAGATTACGAAATGCTAATATGAAAGAGTGGCATATACGACATAAAATATTTCATCAAGTTTTCAAGGATGTAGATTTAGGTGATGACTTATCTAATGAGACGATCATAGAAGAGTTTAACGACAGCGATATTATCAAGAGAGCTTTGGAATACCCTGTCTACCAAACGAAAGAGCTATACTATCCTGGTAAGTCTTACTCTGTTGCCATTATTTTCGCTAAACTCTTGGAATCAAACTTTGATGAAGATTTTTATTGTGCACTTGATGATCAACTTCTCTTATTCGAAAACGATCCTTATTTCAAAAGATATTCAGAAGCTAAAGATGTGTATGATAAGATTATTGAAGACTATCCTTGGCAGCTTTTTCATGGGGGGGAGTCGACCAGTTTGAACTTTAAGAAAACGTGTGAGTATTTTTATAAAGAGTTCTTGCTGCATGAAGAGACGAAGCATTTTGCTCCATCTAAGCCTCGCTAGCGCGCAGCTCTTGTCTTTCCTCTTTTGCCCATCGCAGCAGCTTATAGAATCCATTACAAGATTTTTCCAAGGACGTGACGTTTCGGTAGTGCTCGGTGAGGCAGTGACCATAGAACTCACAGCTTGTACAAAAGATATTTTCTGACACCCTCTTTTTCTCAATTTTACACCAATCATAGTAATCATCAACACTATTAAGAATATTGAAGAATTCATTCGAGTTTTGATCGAAGTCCAAAACAGCAAATTTACCGCTAGGTTCTATATATAAATGATTGTCAGAAAATGCATTTTTTTTCCTAGAAAGGGAAAGCTCAATCTCTCTGGAGTTTACAAACTCGAAATTTTTAGCAACTGAAGAATCGATCCATTTTTTGATGAATTCTTCATAGTCTTCATCGGAACATGAGAGTTGATTGGCCTGGTTTGACGAATATGGCTTTACTTCTACACTAACGATATTTTGTATGGAGCTAAATGTTTGAATCATGGTGTCTACATCTTTTTCGAGCAGTCGAGGAGAAGCAAGCATTAGTATGGCCACGGTTTTATTAAGTCCTATTATATTTTGTAAAACCTTTTCGCTTGATTGTCGGCAACCAAAATCGAAGCTCACTGAAAGGTCTACATGCTCTTTCAGAAAAAATGGGTGAACATTGGATAAGTTGGTGACTATATTAATTTGAGGATCACCTGCTTGAAGCAATAACTCATCCAGTGATTCTAGATATTCAAGGTCCAGTAGGCCGATTTCGCCTCCGTAAAGATCAACATGCTCTATCTGGACACCATTCTCACGTAAGTCGAGAAGGCGCTTTTCGAGTTCTGAAAGTGGCATCACATTTCGATCAGAGAGTTGCTTATGCGTTAAGTAGCAAAAATCACAACGGAAATTACAAAGATACAAGGGGTTGACTGAGAGGTTGATTTTTTTCAATACATATCCACGTGAAACACTTCTTTTTATTAAATCTAAAATCATGATAACATGAGCAAAACAACTTTGCAGGAAGTAACCATGCTAACAAAAGATATTATTAATTTAGAAGAACATACGCAAACCAATCTCACAACAGATACAACTGACTATATTCACGTAGAGGAAAACTTTATTTCGCGAGATCAGTGTGCAGAATATTTGAAGGCCTATGAAGAAATTAGACATTTAAGTAAAAAAAATAAAAGAAGTGTTTCAGGGTTCGAAAAAGTTATTAACGAAGTTCTTTTAAACGATATCTCTCCTTACTGGAACTCTGTAGTTTCACATGTTGACTCTCTCATTTTCGAAAAGATAAAAAAATACCTTAATCAATTCCTCACCTTAGGCCCCTCGAGCTATGAGCTAGATAATATCGTCATTTGGGAACAAAAAATTGGTGAGTTTGCACCCTTACATTATGATAAAGAGTGGCTTCTCAGTGGTGAGGATGAGAAATATCAGCACAGAAACTTTCTATGTCTTCTCTATCTAAATGATAACTATGAAGGAGGCGAGTTAATATTTCCCGTTCAGAAAAAAGTTATAAAACCTCAAACAGGTACTTTGGTTATTTTCCCGACATCTCTTATGTTTCCTCATAAGACTATTCCAGCTGAACTTAATAATAGGTATCTTATGAGACTTACATATGTCCAGAAAGATTAGTGTGCTGGACAGCTAGTTGAGACCCAGAGACTCGACTCGCGTTCTAAAGCTTTTCATTCTTTTACAGCTTTGCTCAACATAATCAGCACTCTTGAGGTCATGTACAATTTTATAGCAACCGTTACAAATATTAAAGTTACTACAGGAAAAACATTCTTCTTTTTGATATTGTAGTTCTTTGGATCTTTGTAAGGGCTTAAAGAAATTACCATTCATTTCCTCTTCAAAGGGGATGCCATATAGGCGATCATCACCAAATGCCCCACAGGATCCATATTCATAGCCATCTTTTTCAGGTTGAAGGTTTCTAATTCCTTCGTCACACCTTCGATTTTGGGGGCATGTTAAATTTTTAGATTCTGGCACTTTTAGCTGATCAATCATTTGTTTCGTATTCATTTCGTAATTGGTCAAGCCTGCTTCATAAATATCTAAATATGTATTATAAGCATCACCAATAGTAAAAGAATCTTCTGATCGTCCAGAGCTTAGAAGGGGGTTTATTTTGCATTCGACTCCCAGGAGCTTGGCCAGTCTAACTAATTTGAGCGTATGCTCTTTTGATTCTTTTGAAAGAACGGAGACGAAGGACGGTGTATACCCGAATGACTCTTTGAAAGTCTCCATCATCTTTATAAACTTTTCTTCTGTTAACCGAGCAGTTGGGGTAATCATCCTTCCAAAATAGTCAAAAGAAGTGCCAATGTTTACTTCTTCTTGCCGAAAGAGATTGTCCCATTTGTTGGGGTGAATATACCAATCCCATAAATTCGTACATAGCTCAAGCGTTGTCGGGAGCTGATGTTCTCTGATGTCGTTGATGATTTGTTCATAATAAGAAGGATTGACCATTAAGGGGTCTCCTCCATTAACAATAATTCTTTCTGTCCGGGGAAACCTTCTTAGGAAGCGCAATATTTTATTAACATCAAGGTCAGACTCTAGATAATTGGATTCGGCGATTTGGGTTGAGGAGCAGTATGTGCACCTGAAATTGCACCTTTGTGTTGGTTTAATTATGAGATTCAAAGACTAAGCTCGGCCGTATTCATGTCTTTTCTAACCTTTTGTATTATATTGCCTAAACATTATGACTATAGTATAAGTATAAACACAATCCTAGCAATCTTAAAAGAGGGTGTTCCCAGCTAATGACAAATTTTTTAAGTGAGCTCACAAACAAGCAAATTCTTATCAAAGACTTTACTTATAAAGTAAGAAGAGTCATAGATATTGCCTCTACCCCTGGGGCTCGTCAGATTTATGTGGGGGGAACGGCCAAGCCGGGTCTTTGTACTAACGTCCCTTCAAATAGAAGCTTAGATCAGTTGGTCTCAGGAGGGGTTTCTTCGTCTGGTTTGGGCGGTCCGACGACGGGAAATTTATCTGATCCGGTTTCAGCGTCACAAATCGTGAATCTTGTAAGAGGCTGGATGGAAATATACGCCCGGACACAACTTGTAAGAGTTAGAGACACTTCAAATCACCAGCCTCCAGTGTTGGCCATCGCAAAGCTTAACTCCGGTTGGAACTCGACACCTGTTTCTCAGGTGAAATCTGACGTAAATGTATCTGCAAGCAGCCGCGGTTTGATCACGGGGCAGCCAATTACATCGACAAAATTGAACGACTTTATTAATGACTGTCAAACTATTTGGCAAAATCGCTGTGCAAGCGGAGCTCCTAAAAAAGAATACACAGTTAACTTTTGCCACTCAAACCACTGTAGTCACTCTAATCATGGCTCAAGAGGCAGGAGATAAAAGATGACTGACAAGAATATTTCTAAAACAATTCCCTTGAGCACAGAGGAGATACAGCAGGTCTTTCTCGACCCTTCAGCTCATTATACAATTAATTTGAATGACTCTAAGCTCAAGGGGGAGTCTTTTGTTACCTATATCGCGAATATGCAAATAAATTGTACCCTTGAAACTAGGGCCGAAACTCCTTCAGAGGAAAAATGTGAAGTGCTTCGACATTACCTTACATTTCGTCAAAGCATTAAATGTGACACTCTTTTAAATACCTCTGCACTGCTCTTGCTACGGCTCGTTGATGTGCCTGTAGACCTTACGACAGACTGGATGTCCTTTGAAGAGATGGATGAATTCATTGCAAATAACGAAGAAATCGTTATCGAGACGGCAAGGTTTGTGAATTCTGCACCACTTTTTGTTGCTGCTTTTAGTAATGATTTTAGAGAAAAGATGCTAAACCCAGCGATAGAGGATGGCTCTATTGTTGTTATCGATGATCCTCATGTTGTTGGTGTAAATGCGCTGAATCTCTTTAGTGTGCCAAACTTTACGGAAATCTTTATAGCTGGAGTCTTGCAAAACCCTGAGAACAAAAAATTGCCCCACATTTACTATAAAGCTCAAGTAGAAAGACTTCAGTATGACAGAAAGACTGTGTTTGATATTTTTCTAGATTTAAAAGAGTCGTCTTTTTTAATGTCTTTTGTAAACCTGCTCTTTGCGGAAAATGAGGATGGGAAAGAAGAGAAGCTCATACAATCTCTTGCCCACGTATGATCGGCCTGCTTGATAATCTTACTTTGACTTATGCTGAAAGCTCAATTGGTCCAGAAAACACAGAGAATTTAGCAAGTGAATATATCCAAATTGTCGACAAAGGATTGAGCTATATTGAACATATTGCTTACTCAAAAAAACGCCTTTACTACACCAAGAATATTACAGACCTGCTTGACGCTGTTGATGCGGAAGAGCTTTTTAATGAGTTGAAAAGAAGCGACGAGACGGTTTACATATATGCTGACAATGATTCGTTTGTTGAGTTTTTTATTCGATGGTTTAAAGGATTGTTTCCCAAGATAAAACCTAAAACGCTTTACGAGCTTTTTAAAAACTATGCAGTCTCAGAGAAAATGATTACGAATAAAAGAAGAAAGTTTTTCGATCTCGAAGAGGACGGTCGAGAGCTCGATTTTGAGGAAGTATATCCTCAATATTGGGAGAGGACAGAAGATCATATCTTGGGGCTCTTCGAGCTCTATCCAGCCTTTAAGCTTCCCTTCAGCGTAAAGCTAAATTGCAACCTGGACATACTTTTAACTCAATACGTTTTAGATAAGAACACAATGATGCTGGGGAATATCTTAATGCATTTAGACCTTTTTTATAAAAACCGTTTTATTAATGAGTTCTGCGGCCTAGTTCGAATGATTAATAGAAATATTGTCTACTTCACTAATTCGCAAGCTGTTGAAGGATTCAATGAGGTGGAATCACTTAACATTTCAAACATAACTGGCCATGAAAACGATTGGTCCTTTTTGTTTGATGAGAAGATTCGGCCGACTGTTTCTGGGTACAAGCACTTGTTTGAAATGTACGATGTGGAAAGGGTAAGCAGCCTACTCCTCGAAGCGGACGTTATGATAAATCAAAGCCATGGTCTGACTTCTCAAATGTCGTACATTGATAATCCCTGCCTTTCATATTTTATCAAAAACAATAAGCATCCCAATATAAATGAACTGGTTGAACTTGAGATATCTAACTCAAGCCCGTTTCAGTTATTAAAGAAACCAACACAAGATAATAAGCTGAACATTTTTCTTGTGCATACCTTGAAGATCTTATCTCACTCTCGTTCACATAATGACTTAAAGGATGAGCTTACCATCCAGGTTGAGGGGTAGTATGGACTCACGTGATTTTACCGTTGATGACTCAAGAAAGAAAATGTCACTTATCATTAAGCCAACTGAGGCATGTAATTTCTCTTGTGACTTCTGTAGTTCGGTCGATCTCGTAGAAGATAAAACATCTAAATTAGAGCTTCAGAAGATTTTCAGCTTTTTAAAAAGATTTCCTTTAACAGAAAGGATTTTTGTTGTTGGGGGCGATCCGCTGATGATGAAGCCTAGTTATTATTTTGATCTTCTCGAGCACTTAGAAGAAAATAACTATCCTGCAATAATTTCGATGACAACAAACCTTTGGGACTTTTATAAAAGACCAGAGAAGTGGGTCGAGCTTTTTAAACATCCCAAAATAGAAATTGGTACATCGTTTCAATATGGTGAAGGACGAAGGATTTCAAAAAGCAGAGTTTTTGAAGAGCGAGATTTTATTTCTATTTATTCGTTGTTTAAGGAGTTGGTTCCCGGAAAGGACCTCTGTTTTCTTGCGGTTATAGATGATCGGAATGAGCAATTCGCTATCGATCATGTTTATTTGGCAAAAAGACTTGGGACGCAATGTCGCCTAGTCTATTCAAGCAAGTCCGGACTTGCAGGTCGACCTTACCCTATATCCAAGCTGTACAATATTTTTATTAAGGTCTGGAAGCTTGGACTTGCAGAATATGAACAAACGGCCATAACCATTAGTGATAAGCTCTCCGGCCTAGAAGTGGCATGTCCACTTTCAAGAAATTGCGATCATTGGATGAGGTCAATTAACCCGGATGGAAGATACTTTACCTGTGGGCCTTTAAATGATGACCTCGATATAGACAATGAGATCGATTTTAAAAGCGAAGTAACAGAAGGGAAGTCGTTTCATCTTCCTTTGCAAAATAGCAGCAATAATCAATATCTAAAAGATGAATGCCTATCATGCCCAATGTTTCAAGTCTGCAATGCATGCAGGAAACACGTAAAAGACCTTAAGTCGAGTGACATGGTTGAAGAACATTGTACTATGATGAAGAATATTTCATCGGACCTACAAGAGATGACAAAATCGAGTGATATTTTACAACTGAAAGAATCTCTCAGTTAGGAGATCGTCGTTAAGATGCCAGAGAAGATACTTATTAATAAAGATGGTGCTAAAACAGTCGATGACTTTTTCAAGATGAAATCCGAACATATTGAAAAAGAACGGGTGTTGAAAAATATCTTTAAAGAAAAGGCACCAAACTACACTGAAATTGAGGTTTCTTTTTTTCAGTTATGCAATTTACATTGCAGTTTTTGCTGGCAGGATAATTATGACCCTACGGGAATATCCACCATCTCTGAAAAAGCAGATGTCGCAATTGACTATCTAAAAAGAGAACAGTTAAACCTTCGTCCTAATATTCAAGTTCACATGCTTGGTGGTGAGCTCTTTGAAGACCAGAATGATTATTATGATCAATATTTAGACTTCATTTTTAAAATAAAGTCGCATTGCGACCGAGAGTTACCAGATAAAAACGTGACTTTTATCTTCCTGACAAACATGAACTTTCAACGAGATTCTACCGTAGGAAAGCTGGAGAGATTTTTAGAGACGCTAGTCGCAAGTGGCTGTCACTTCCTGCTGACAACATCTTGGGATCCTACGGGAAGACCTCTGAAGGGAGAGGTCTCTACAAGGTTTCATCAAAACATTTTACAATTTAAGAAGTATATAGCTGAAATAACTTTTGTCTTGACTAGGCCAACAATAAAACGTCTGCTTGCAGGCGAGACATACTACCTTGACTTATTATACGGTGAAGGATTTGAAATTGATTATGACTATTATATGCCTACCACAAATGTAGATAAACTTATGCCCTCTGATAGAGAGCTGTTGCATGCTTTTAGGTTTCTTATTGGTCGCTATCCACGCATTTCCAAGTTGAACGCATGGACAGGGACAAATACAAACCCAACTAAGATCACATGTGCCAGCCTTAATAAAATCACGATACTTCCCGACGGCACAATTACTAACTGCCGACATTTAGATTACAAAAATGATGATTTCAAAACTGACACGCTTAACGAATCGAACTCTGACATGATGATGAACTTTATCACTTCGAAGGAATGTCTGTCGTGCACCTACTTCCAAAAGTGTCCTATGAGCTGTTTTTTAATGTCAGATCATAAAAAGTTTCTTGGTAGAAAAGAGCTAGATAGATGTTTTTATAAAATACTTTTTGAAGAAAATGAAAGTTAGTAAGAAGAAAGTTGCTCGCGACCTTCTTGACTTAGAAGGCTTTGTTTTTGTAGACGGCGAACCTTTTACATCTCGCTTCCGTAAGGATGTCTTAAAGGAAAAGTCCCCCACCTGCCACGTGATGGAATCCATAGATGGTTTTTTAAAGTCTTATGATCTACCGATTTCCGGTACACAGATAGTTTATGAAACCTACGAGAAGGGAGATGGCAATAACTTGCATAGTCACCTTCTACCTGCTGACCTACAGCTTTTGATCTGGGTGCCAGAGAAAGATGTTTATCAAGGAAGAGACTTTCTGTATGGCAAGGCGGATGGAAGAATAAATAGTTTGAAACCTCGGTTTGGTGATGTCTGCTTTATGAAGACCAATGACCTTAGTTTTGTGCATGGAGTTTCTTCATTAGAAACAGAAATGATTTTTAAAACAATCATTGTCAGTATTAATTATAGTGGCTCAAAAGGTGAGCACCTTACGGTATCGGCTGATGATTTAGACCCCATTTAATTGTAATCTTCATAAGTTTCAACAAGCCCACTTGGCCACTTGATAGTGACTTTTTCTGCAGCTTTCCATTCGTCATCTAATGTTTTTCTTTTGTTATTCCTCTGGGATCGTAGACTGATTCCATACCCATATTATTATTACTCAAGCCTTTCAAGTTTCTTTCACTTATAGGCTTTGTAGATAATGAAGAGCATATATTTCGATATAGGAAATTTCTTTAAAGTTCTTTAAGTATGGTTGAATTGCACCACTGGAATCTTTAGCTGATCGGGGTATGGAGGGGCTTTGGATCCCAAGTATATTCATCAATGTTCTTAATAAGTCTTTTCTTAAAAAAGATTCTTTTGAGACCGATTTTGTTTTTGCATCCTCGTGAACTATTCTGCCGAGTTGAGAGAGGTCCTTTTCCTTCATGGCCGACATCCAGGGCTGAAGGATCTCGTTCTGTACTTTGATATATTCCTGTTCGTCTAGTTCGACATGTAGAAGTGCTTCTTGACCTATTTTTTTGGTGTCTTTTGTACATGAGATAAAAGAGCATATTAATAAAGCCGGCAAGAAACATTTTATCGTCTTATATATTTTTCATCAGAGTGACTACTCTTTAATTAGAGTTTGGTTATTTGTCATATTTTTGAATTCCATCTGTTAGCACGTTCCAAGAGTTTAAGTCTTGATCAATCATTGAATTATCTTTGAAGCAGTAGTTCAGCCTTATGAATTGACGCTCACCCTCTGTAATATAAGAAACTTGGTGAGGGAACATGTACGAACAAGGGAAAATTAGTACCTTCCCGGTCTGGGGTACGATGATTTTTTTTTGAGCCAGGAAAATTAGCTCACCACCTTCTATGTTTTCTCCATCAAGGTAGACTAGACACACAAAAGGTCTAATGTAAGGGCGGTTGTCATGGACGGCGAAGGGAGTATCAAAATGGGGTGGGTCGAAAACACCTTTTGGTTGTCTGATAAGGCCAAAGCCCAGTAGCTCTAAGTCTTTGTGCGATAGCTCATTTTTAAAACTATCAAAATATTCATCTATACATTCGTTCACTTTTTTTTCGACTAAAGAGATTATATATTTCCATTCACTATTTTCTGGTTCCCCAATCCAGTAAACAATGTCATCAAATGAATCTCTTGCTTGGATAATCTCTCTGCAAACATCAGTTTCAATGGCATTTGAAAATTCACGAATATACATATTGTTAAGCTCGCGCAAGGTAGAGTTTATAAAAGATCTAATACTTTGTGATGGTCACAATGGTACCTTATAGAGAGGAGCTCTGAAAATAATTCCGGCAAGATTATCTGAGTAAGTCTTCAGTAATGGAGCCGTAGACTTCATAATGGTTTTCTGGAACCATCCCAAAGCTTAATAGAGCAGATCCGCCACGTACAATCGCTCTGTGCTGTACCCCTCTCTTTATAAAAAGCTCGTCTCCACTTTTTAAAGTATGCTGTACAGGCTCAATTTGTTCTATAATCTCGAAGTCTTTTGTTCCATATAAAAGATGGACCAAAACATCTCTGTCGTCTTTGTGAAATGGAAATGATGTGCTCCCATTTTGAGGGACGAGGTAAAGATGGATATTAACTTCTCTTCCAAGCTTTGCCGCTTTTTCTCGCAGTTGTTTGTGAGTGATTTCTAGGTTGTTTACAATTATAGTGTGTCCCGAAAGAAATGCTTTTCTAAGATTACAAGCTTCTTCCAAGAAGCCGCCCCTGTCTCTATTAATATCATAGTTTAAGGTCTCCTTTTTAATTATTTGGAAGCTTTTTAGCTCATATAGCCGACTGTCAGAGAATAATTCTGCAATTTCTATTTTTGTCATCAAAGGGTTAGGAAATGAGTCGTCCACGATATTATCCAGGGATTCTTGGGAAGTTACAGAGCAGGTAAATTTTAGCCCAGAACCCAACCTTTTTGGTTGCCTATGAAACGAAAATGAACATTGCCAATAGTGTCTAAAAGTATATCTTCATGATCGCCTAGTAATGGGCAGTTTTTGAAAACAATCTTCGAAGGTCTAACGACCCCTCGTGGTTGGATTGAGATGTAAATGGTATCACCAGGTTTTGGGTTCATAGGAAGGTGTATCGCTTCAGCGGTTCTTCTTATCTCGTAAACGTCACCATTTGATAGATGAATGCTCTCGAGGTCTTTACTACTCTTTCCCAGAAGCGCCGTACGGGTCTCCATTTTACTGCTCTGTTTGAGAAGGGGGATAGCGAGAAGACAATATTTTATAAATTGGCGTTTGTTCATAATGCTCTAGATTATAGCACCACAAAAAATTCTATAAAACTAAAAATAACAAATTGGATATGTTTTAGACTTGAAGAAGAGATTTCTGACTTTAAATACCAAAGTTCAGTGCCCATTTTTAGGGGCAGGCAAGATTTTCGATATAAATTAACGATTATAGGGGATGGTTATTTTTTGTCATGATTTTTATTTTATGACAAAATTAAAATTTGTTTCCTCGTTGTGTTACAATAATGAAATTCAGTACTAGTCGGAGGCCTATTAACATTCATTAGGAGGCATATGAATGGGAATATTAAGTAGTAAGCTAAATAAGATAATCTTTGGGGTTGCAGGCACACCACCGAGTATTGAGAGATGTGCCATCAATAGTACGGGAGCTGTCTCCGGCTTAAATTCTGATACAGGTTCAGGCTTGCTGGTCAGTGGAGATTTAAAGTCAAATACTAAAGTTTGGAATGCTGTCTGGAATGATATTGCAGACTTTCAACTTTTAAACGATGAGCTTATATTCGGAAAATGTTACTACGATACCAAAGACGGCGCTAGAATATGTACAGAGCGATGCCAAATGTCGGTTATCGGAATTGCCTCCGATACATTTGGGTTTGGAGTTGGTGCCGGTGCACACCAACAGCAAGTACCTATTGCTGTTGCTGGTTGGGTTCTTGCGTATGTAGACAAGGAGTACGAGTGCGGAACTCCACTGACTAATGATGAAACTGGTCAGCTCGTAGAGATCAGTCTTCAGGAGAAACGAGATTTTCCCGAAAGAATAGTTGCTTTGTACAAGAGGAAAGAAATGCAGGAGCTCTGGGGACCCGAAGGAAGTAAAATTCAGGTGAACGGCCGTCATTGGATAAAAGTGAAGTAATGAAAAACGAGCTGAAGTTACAAATTTTTAGCTCGCGATGGGGTTTCTCTCTTGTCGAAGTCATGATCTCTGCGTCCATTCTTGCCGGACTGAGTTTAGTGATTATGCAGCTGGTTAAGGATACGACAGTTACGACGAAGCGCTTTGAAGCTTCTGCTGAAGTAACAACCATAATGAGTAATATTAATCAAATACTGCTCGACCATGATGCATGCAAAAATACTTTCCAGGGGGTTGATATCTCTAATGAGACTACGATCACAGATGTCCGTAATACTGTTGGTATAGGTGGTAGTCCAGTATTTAGTGTTGGTAATGAATATGGAAATCGCGCTTTAGAGATTGTGGCCTTCGATATTAAAGACATTCAATTAAATGCCGTACCGGCCCCCTCGACTGAAAAATATGGAACTTTCTACCTCGAAGTCACTTTTGATAAAATAAACAGATTTTTAGAAGGTTCTACTCAGGTTACAAAGAAAACATTCATTCAGGTGCGAACGGACTCTAACGATGTAATTTTAAACTGCCACAGCCACGAGTCCAACGCAATTGAATCAGCGATGGCAAAAAGTTGTAAAGCTCTTGAAGGGAATTTAGATCTAGTTTCAGGAAAGTGTATTCTGTCGCCTTACAGGGACCCTAATCAAGACCTCGAAAGTATGGGTATATCTGAATCCTACATTAATGATTTGCTTATGATCGGAAGTGGCCTGGATGGGTCATTAACAATTGGCGACAGTCCTGGTGATATGTTGATATTTGAAACGCCTATAACGGCTAATTCCAACATCACGATTTCAGACGGTAATATATTGACGATGAGTTCAGATGAAAGACTTAAAGCTGATATTGTTGAAATTACAGATGCATTGAAACATATTGAATCACTACGCGGCGTACGATTTAATTGGCGGCATAATGGCCGACCAGCAATAGGCTTCATTGCGCAAGAAGTTGAAAAAACGCTTCCTGAACTCGTAAGGTACGATAGAGAAGGGCATCTTTCTGTTGATTATCTTTCAGTAAATGCTGTTTTGCTGCAAGCGCTTAAGGAAGTCAAAGAGAAACTCGATAAATCTGAGGAACGCTATAAGTCGCTTGAAAGCAGAATTAAAAACTTAGAAAAAAGACAAGGCTCAGAGTGAGGTCTCTGTGACGAAGTCACTAGTTTTCTTCGTTGTCTTCAAACAAAATTCTAAGTTGGTAATCTTCTAGCCCACTGAGATCTCTGTAAATTGAGCGTTGATAAAGCATATCTTCAAGCTCTTTTTTGTATTCTTGTCTTATCTCTCATAGGATTTTATATAATTGAGTAGAGTTAAAAAGGTGCCTAACTCTACTTATCCTCCGAGTTCCGGGTATTTGTCGGTGCGCCGGCTGCCTCTTTATTCACTTTAAGGTGTAAAAATTACACGGTGAATGCTTAATCCCCTAATTCACTTCTTCTCAAAAATAACAATTTCTAACATTGGCCTCTGAGTGTTTGACTCATTCGGACGAGTATCATTTTATACGCTTTTGCTCAATCCTTAAGGAATATAAAAATGAAAAAAGCACTTCTCCTCACAGTTTTAGGCTTCTTTAGCTCTCCAACCACATGGGCCACGAATTATTTTGACAAGGAAGAAACGTGCTTACAAAAAAGTGATGTTGAAGCTGTTCAATCTCACTTTACTCAGTTCAAAAAAATTACCAATCAAAGCGGTGATAAAATATGTAGAGGTGAAGGGATTGATTCAAAATTGTTTGACGTGCTCAGAAGTGTTCTTGCGATGCAAAGACTAACTCTCACAGACCAAGTTGAAAGAGATGAGAATGATGAATTAACTTTGAGACCAATTTCTCAAAAGGACTGGTGGGGCTATTTCACTCAAAGGGCAGATAGATTTGTCATAGAGCCTTCTTATTGTTCAAGGAATGAAAATGTTGTGGCCTATGTTCAATTTTTTGCGAGAGGCCGCATTAATCTTTGCCCAAAGTTTTTTGAGAGTTCAGCCTCTGATCAAATTGAAGTGCTCATGCATGAAGTTCGCCACTTTGACGGTCATCGCCATGTGACTTGTACTCAAGGAAATGAAAATGGAAGCCGAGGGGCTTGCGACAACACTATTAACTCAGCAGGTTCTTACGCCATTAGCGTTCAAGCAGCAGTCGAGCTCTCTTTTATCGAACAGCTTTCCGATGAAGAGCGCTTAATATCTGAAGCTTCAGCTATTTACTCCGTTAACAATAAATTTAACTCTCTCCCGACTGTAAAATCTAAAGATTTTATCTACCTCTCAAATAGCGCAGGCGAGATTCACAGAAGCCAAGCTGACGACCTCTCTGACACACAATTCGTGACCACATTAGATTCTCCCGCAAGAATTTTCAGTAATGGTTCCCAATTCACTGTCTTCCCTATCGATACTTCAAAGAAGGCCTACCGAGTTTCAAAAGGTTTTGAATTCAAAGTTGATGCTATTGGAGCTTTTGCCAACCAATACAACTCTGAAAATGAGCATGAGAGATCTCTCTACCGCGGCGCTAACTATTATGGCGTTGGTGCTATTGCCAAGGATGACAAGCTCTACGCGTTTTGCGCCCAAAATGCCACCTCACTGAGTTCTTTTCCCTTTGCAGGCGGGGCCATCAAGTCCGTTTTTAATTTAAAACCAAATAGCAAGGACGCAGATGAGACTTATGTCCTTGGTGAATCAGGAAATGTTTACGACTTTAAATGTGACAATGAAACGGGAAAATTCAGTTTAAGCAAAGTAGACTTAGATTTTCCAAGAGATAGCGTTGATAGCTTCAGTTTTAAAAAAGGTCATGCTTTCGTTCTTAACGAAAGTGGCGAACTCTTAAGTTATGACTTTGCTCGTGATGAAATCAACTCAACTAGGCTGCCATCTGATTCGTGGCTAAGCGCAACCCCCTTAAAAGTCTATCGTCTCTTTGACGATGCATCTGCGGAGTAAACATAAATGACTAAAAAGCTTTCAGCATTACTTATTGCTTTAGGTTTTTTAGGCCTTTTTTGGTGGTGGCCAAAAAGTCATACAACCCAAAAAAATGAAGGCTTTTTCCAAGCGCGAAAGAGCGGGCCTACTGCTGATAGAGTAAAAAAGCGCCCTTTGACCAAAAATGTCTTTGAAGACCTTAGCGATACAAAAAATGAGCCACGTACTCGTATGCGCCAGCTCACAGATCTTAAGGACTACTTAGATCAAGGAGGAAACGCTGAAAAGCTCGTTGGATTTATTGTCTCACCAAACCCCTATAGTTCTAATCGCCCCATTGACCCTCATAGCTTTCAGGCCCATCAACATCAAAAGGAAGCCTCGCTTAGAGTCCATGCTTTGAAAATGCTTTCGGAGAACTTAACCTTAGAAGAATTTAACAGGGCCGTTCACAGCGTCGTCAAGGACTCGCAGGATCAAGCGATCATACGTATTGCAAAGCAAGCGCTTGCAGCGAAAGAAAATGGACAAAACTATTTTGAGAATTTAAAGCAAGGTATACAAAACACACCCCTACCTGAAGATTAAGATTGGTGACCATCAACTTTCGTTGTCTTCAAACAAAATTCTAAGTTGGTAATCTTCTAGCCCACTGAGGTCTCTGTAAATTGAGCGTTGATAAAGCATATCTTCAAGCTCTTTTTTATATTCTTGTCTTATCTCTACAGGGATTTCATCAATCTTATCGTAAGGGAAGCTCTGTCGGTCAAAGTTTACGTCGAGTTTGCCGGCATTGGCACTGAGTCTTGAAAAGATTGTATCAAAAACACACGCCGCGAGCCGGTCTTGATCGATGGCCACGCAGGCCGCCAGGTTGTCAGGTTTTGACACAGCACCATCGATGATAATTCGGTGTTGCTCGGCAAAAAGTTGTTTAATTTCAATTTTTCTTCTTTGAATATAGCGGTAGTACTCTCGAAACTTTTGCATCTCTTTGATGTCAGACATATAGGCATTTACGATTGCTTCAGAAATAGTGCCTTGTGCACGTATGGCCCCGAAATCCCAAGGGTTGAAATCGGGGTTTTTATAAGCAAGCTCTATAATTCCGGGGTACTCTTCTTCATAGTGCTTGTATAAACAATCGATATATTTTTTATCTTTTGTTTCCCTTACACATTGAATTTTGTTTCCATATTTCCAAACGAGATATGCTTCGTAAAGGTCAACGACCTTCTCGTCCAGATCAAACATCGTGATGGCACCAGATAAGGTTGCAATTCCAGGCGTCGCATAAAATGCTGTCCTCGTATAAAACCCCATCCCACGGTTAAGAAGTTGTGCTCGAGAAATTTCTCGCTCTGAAAGATAATTCTTGATGACATCACTTTTTTCTCTCAATTCTTGTAAGCGACGGTTACTTAGTATTGATTGTTTAAACTCTTTAATAAATTTTTGTCTGGATGTTTTCTTAACCGCCCAGTTAGATGGCCTAGTGTCCGTATCTGTTAGAAGATTTGAAACCCGAACATAAAGCTCTTCGAGGGATTTTTTCCCCTCTTCTGTGTAGCCTATGAATTCGTCTCTTTTTCCGAGGTTTAGAAAGACAAACTCAACTTCTCGGTGAAGGATTGTCAGACGGTCTTTTAATCTGGCTTGGTCCAAGACGCGATTGCGAATCACCCCTTCCGTGACGAAATTAAAGCCCAATCTTGAATTCTCTCGTTGATTACTCGTGAACATACCGCCATCAAAGCGGTTTATTTCGTTTTGAATATCACTGATAAGAACATCGAGGTTGTCGTCCGCTTCTCGAAAGGTGAAAACTGACTCCTCAAATTTTCCATTTTTATAAAAGTGAAGCTTAACACGGTCAATATCAGCAGCTTCACTTTTGTAATGTCTTAAAAGGTTCAGGTTATATGAAAGGCTGACTCGAGTCTTTATGAGGTCATCGATTTGTTTCTCGTATAACTCGTAATCACCAAGCCATTTTTCAACTAATGGTCCAAAGTCTTCTTTGGCATTTTTGCCTGATTCTTCTACGCCACCTTTTACGTAACTTCTTACGTAGGCCATAATTTTCGGAACAGTTTCTGCTTCGTCAAAGATGTAATAGGCCGGAAAGCGGTTATCGTTAACAACACGGCTAAAAAAACGTTCTGCCTTTTGATAAAGCTTTGTGAAAACGGAAGGTCTTGGGCGTCTAACAGTAATCCTGTTTAAACTTCGATGAACAAGTCTTTTTTCTTCAATCGCCTGCTTGATATTTTTTTCGTAGCCGGGCTCAATAAACCTCGCCATCAGTTCGCGGCAAGCTGGTCCTGTGGGACCAGGGGAGGCAGGTGTTCTTTGCGACGATTTCTCTATCTGAGAGCAAGAACTTATCGCAAAGATGAATATGAGAATTAGATTTTTAAATTTCACAAATAGTGTTTCGGTTCATTGGATTAAATTCTTGAAATCAATAAATATCTGTTAAAAACACTCAAGGTTTATCAGGTATTATCCGACAACTATTCTTGAGTTATTTACTTTATTTAAGGGGGCCAGTTTGAAAAATACTATCCAAAGGACGGCTTTAAGCTGTCTTGTTATCCTTTCCTCGTCAGCTTAGGCCGCTTCAGGTCAAGTGGACTATTCAAAATGTCGGGATTTCTTGACACCCAAACCATCAAAAAATAATTTAGGCTTTAGAGCAAGTCCTGCAGGGTATCTGCCTTTTGACATTGCAGATGATGGGTCAATTTCGCCTCATGGTGATGTTATCCGATCCGAAAAGAGTAAAGATGGGAGAAGCCACTTTATCAGCTTTGAAATTCGAGACGATTACGCTTATTTATCTAAAACGGATACGGATTCGGAAAAAAGAACTAATCCTCATCGAGTTCCTATGCGAAAAGTAACAGTAGAAATCGAGCGCGATGATCAGGGGCATATTTCAAAAATTATAACTGACAACAAGCTTAACAAAACGGAACTTCAAAAAATTCAGGATAATCTAACAAAACATCAGTTAGCTAACATGAATGAACATCAACTCAAAAATATGGAAAACTTTTTGCAAGACGAGGAGTATCAAGCACCGTTTTATCAACGCACTGGAGCAAATGTTTCTCTTCGAGTTCAAAATGGTGAATGCGTTCCGATTGAACAAGAAGAGCGTTTCTTGACTGAGCCCAAGCCTGAAGGACTTACAAAAAAGAGGAAGCTTTATAATACAGAGCTGTGCCACGATATTGACGAATTTCTCAAGGAACATCCAGAGACTGCGGCTTGTTTTAATCCCGAGCTAAATAGCAAGATGGCGAAAATATTTAAAGATTATTACCCACGGCCAGAAATGAACGAATTTGGCGGGGGAATGTATGGTCCAGGAGTGGGCGGCCATGGTCCCGGCCACTCAAACGATCTCGAATCAAAGCTTGGGAGTCACTCGCTGAGAGGTAAAAATAGTAAAATGAATCAGCAGTTAGATATAGCAATTGGTCGTTCTCCTGTAATCTCTTCTCAAATGATACTTCAAGATTGTTATAATATGGGTCTGGGATCCTTTATTGATGACCCAACTCTTTGGGAAGCGGCGGGCGCTGTGTCGAATTCGGGAAATAGCTCCGAAGAAGTTCCAGCAGTAGCGCGCTGAGTCAGAGCTTAAGTTTCTAATATCTCATTCCCCAGGACACTTCTGAGACGTCCTGGGGCCTAAAAAGGCCTTGTACATCTCAACTGTTCTATGAGACATTTTTATGTGTCCCCATAGGACCACACACACAAATGACACTTCGCAAAGGATAGGCAAGTGAAATTAAAGAGACTGATTGTACAAGGCTTTAAATCCTTTAAAGACAGAACTACTATTCATTTCGATGAGGGCATAACTGGAATCGTTGGTCCCAACGGTTGTGGCAAATCCAATATTGTCGATGCCCTTTTTTGGGTTATGGGTGAGCAGTCCGCCAAACACCTTCGCGGTAACAGCATGAAGGATGTGATTTTCGCGGGCTCGTCTAAGTTTTCTCCTGGAGCTTGGGCCGAGGCCACACTTGTACTGGGAAATGATGATGGCAAGCATATTCACATTGGAAATAAGGTTTCAAGTCCCAGTGAGATTCAACTGACCAGAAAGCTCTATCGCAACGGTGAGACAGAGTATCGTATCAATGACCTACCTTGCCGCTTACGCGATATTCAAGAAGTTTTTATGGATACCGGTGCGGGTGCCAAAAGTTATTCAATTATCGCTCAAGGTGAAATTAACCGTCTCGTTCAGGCCAAGCCCGAAGAACGTCGAAGCATGATTGAAGAGGTCGCAGGGATCACTAAGTTTAAAATGCGAAAAAGAGAGTCCTTGAAAAAGATTGAGCAAACCCAGCTTAACCTTGGCCGGCTTCACGATCTTCAGGTTGAGATTGAAAAAAATCTAAAATCACTTGAAAAGCAAGCCGCTACGGCCGAACGGGCCCGTTCATTAAAAGAGAAAATCCGTCGTAATGACTTGGTTGTGAACTCACATAAAGTCTTTGAATACCTGAAAGAGTTGAAAGACTCCGAAGCCTCAGTAAATGAGAAGACTGTCGAGCTTGAAAGCTGGGGGCTGACTAAAGGCGAACTCGAAATTTCATTACAAGAAGAACGAGTTAAAAAGGACGATTTAACAGAAAAAATAGAAGAGCTTCAAAAAACATATAATGATGTTTCGAGAAGTTTGGCCGCTGCTGAAGAGAGGCTCAATGGCCTTTGTCGAAGTGTGACTGAAAAAGAGCAACAGATTGAGCAAAAAAATAGCGATGTCGAAGAGGCGCAAACCGAAGTTGAAAATAGAAAAATTCGCTTAGGAGAGCTTGAAGCAGAACTTGAAGAGCTTAAAAGTGCCCAAGACGACGACTTAGACCTTGATGACTTAGAAGAGCAAGTTTCCATGCTCAAAGATGAGACAGAGGAAGAAGAGCAGTCTCTTAAAGAAAAGAAAAATGAACTCGGTGAATTAGAAAAACAAAAGTCGCAGATGGAGCAAACGCTCTTTCAAAATAACTCAAAGTTAGAAGACTATGCTCGTTCACTGCAGGATATGACCCAAGAGATTGAACACTTAGAAGGACAATATTCAGGTGTTAACACCGAACTCACTGATCAAAGGGATCATGTTTTTTCTCTCGAAAAGAAGGTCAATGAACTCGAGCAAAAAGAGAGTTCTTTAAAACAAGAAATTAAGTCGAAAACACAAGCGTTCAAAACTCAAGAGGACGGCTTTAAAGAGCTCTCTCGTGAAGCGATGAAAGTTGAGTCGACTCTCAACTCTTTGACAGAAATTAACCGTTCTCTAGAAGGGGCCAAAGAAGGCGCCAAGGCGCTCGTTGAAAATATTGGTAAAGAAAATGCTTCGCTTTTTGGTGGCCTTGTAAAATGTGAAAAACATCATGAGACGGCCGTACAAGCTCTCTTATCTCCGTTGCTTGACCTTATTGTCACTAAGGGCGGAAATGAACAGGCTTTGAAATGGTGTTCTGAAAACCCTGAGCAGGCGCTAGACCTTCTCGTTGGTTATAGACCTTTTGAAATGAGTTCAGAAGGTGTTGAGAGGCTTAAGTTCGCGATTGATGGAGAAGTTCTCACTCTTTCAGAGATCGTAACGTTAGAGCATGAAAACGCCGATGATCTTGAGAAGCTTTTGAGTGGTCTATTTCTCGTAGACGAAATAAATTTAGACAGACTAGATACTTTAAAAGCTTTAAATTTTGTTGCCCTCGCGAATAAGGACGGATCAAAAGTTCTTAGAAAAGAAGGCGGCGCCCTGGTTCTTTCTTCCGGTAAAGTCGATGCGGCCAGCAGTGTAATTCAAAGAAATAATCAAATTCAAGAGCTAGAGAAAAAGAATATTCAGCTCAGTGAAGATTTACAAAAACGCAATGACCAGTTAGACGAACTCGGTGCTCAATTATCCAAACTTGAACAAGAGTACGAGCTCCTGCGAACGAACTTGCTTGAGGTGAAATCTGACTATGCCTCTGAAAAGTCTGCTTACGAATCAAAGATGAGCAACTTAGAGTCTGGAAATGAGCGCTTAGATATTCTTAAAAAACGAAAAAGCGAAATGAGTACGGCCCGCCTGGAACTTCTCGAGCAAGAGGAAAGCAATAATAATAAGCTCGCTGCACTAGATGATAAAATTGTAGATATTGAGTCTTCCTTGGCCGATGAGGCTGAGACGCTTGAACTTAAAAAGGAGCGATTTGAAACCTTACGCGACGAACTTCGAGAGAAAAAGCTTCATGCTCAATCTTACGAGTCACGTCTTAAGGGTCTCCAGTCTCAAATGGAAGATGTCCAAGGGCAAATAGAGCGTCAGGAACAGCGTGTTCATAGTTCAAATGAGTTGATTCAAAAGTTTGAAACAGAAATTGAACAAATGCAGCAAGAGCTCGAAGAGCTTGAAAACTCTAATCAGGATAAAGCTTCAGAGCTTCATGAAAAAGGTGAGGGCCTAGACCTTGTTAAAGATGAACTCTCTCAACTTCTTCACGGAATGCAAGAAAGAGAAGATGAAGTCAAAAAACTCAACGCTGAAATTAATAAAAACGAAAAAGAAGTTGAAAAAACAAAAGTCCGCCTTGATCAGCTAAAGAATGAAGAAGAGCAGCTGGTCAAAAATATTTTTGAGAAGTATCGGATTGATCTTAGGGACGTTCTCGGAGGCTATCTCAACCTTGACGAAAATCAGTTGGAAAAACTTCATGACGTCTCCTCTATGTATTTCATGGAAACAGAAGGTGGGACGGAAGAGATCACCAAAGAGCTTTATGAATTTAACAGGCGTTACGGTCAAGACCTAAAAGACTGTGAGGTCAAACTCCGTCAATACAAGGCTGAATTTGGTAAGCTCGGGGATATTAACTGGCAGGCCATTGAAGATTATGAGCGACAGAAATTGCGCTATGACTTCCTCAATGTCCAAGAGGTAGAGCTCAAGAAATCACTCGAAGATCTAACTTTGGCCATTGAGCATATCGACCACAAGTCGAAAGAGCGCTTTAAAATTGCCTTTGAAGAAGTAAATGAACGTTTCCAAAAAGTCTTTCCCATTATCTTTGGTGGAGGGAATGCTCAGCTTAAAGTTATCGGTGACCTCAACGATGCCGACTGTGGTGTAGATATTATTGCTCAACCTCCAGGCAAAAAGATGCAAAATATCAATTTGATGTCAGGTGGGGAAAAGGCCATGACGGCCGTAAGTCTTATTTTCTCAATCTTTCTCGTTAAACCTTCGCCTTTTTGTTTACTCGATGAGGTCGACGCTCCACTAGATGATGCCAACGTCGGGCGCTTTAATGAACTTTTAAGAGAAATGAGTAAAGACTCTCAGTTTATTCTTATTACTCACAACAAGAAGACAATGGAACTCAACGACATGCTTTATGGTGTTACTATGCAAGAGCCAGGGATTTCAAAAGCCGTCTCTGTACAACTGCACTAGGAGTCATTGTTGATGAAGCAGTTCCTCCTTGCCTTTTTTATCGTATTGCCCAGCGCTTCTTGCTGGGCATTTATGCCTAAAACTTTTGAAGCGCAAGTTATTCAAAAACAAAAAAGTGCCCTCTCTGGACGTATAAAAGAGAGCCGTGGAAAGCTAGCATATAAGTATCCAGGTCATCTTAGGTTTGAGATCGAAAAACCAGATCAAATAACTTTCGTTTCAAATAAATTTAAAACTTGGTACTACACTGGTCCTTTTATTGACGGAGAGTCCGGAGAGGTCACAATCTCTCATGAAGGTGATCATATTCTTGCTAAGTTTTTTGATTCTTTTTCAAAGGGATTTAAAACGAACTCTCTTTATAAAGTCAAAATCGATGGTGAACATGTTGAAGTGACGTTTGATAAAAAACTTCAACAAGAGCTTGGTGTTCTTTCCGCAACGTTCTTTTTCAAGACGAAAGAACACAAATTTGAAGAGCTTCTAAAACTGAAAATCCTTCAACACGACAAACAAGAGCTCACATTAATGCTTGAAGATATAAAATTTGGCCAGGATTTTTCCGACCAAAAGTTTGTTTTCCAAGTTCCAGAGAATACGAAAACTATTCAATAAATATCCCTATGTCTCCAAGAGTAAATGCTGAGCTCGTGGTAAGTTGTCTGTAGATAACCATGTTCCTTAATATCAACTTTACATATTTTTGCGTCTCCGCATATGGAATCATTTCGATGAATTCTAAAGTATTCCCTTGGTAACGTGTGCGTTTCCAGTTTTTTACTGGGGAGTCTCCCGCATTGTAAGCAGCTATAAAGAAAGGGAATTGCTGATCATAGCGTTTGAGAAGTTTTGATAATAGAAACGTTCCTAGTTGAATATTGAGCTCTGGATTATAAAGATCTGGAAAATGATTATAATTTAGTTCGAGCTCACGAGATAGACCCTCCGCTTTTTCGGGGATGAGTTGCATAAGTCCAAAGGCATCGGCCCAACTTCGTGCATCTTTATTAAATGCGGACTCTTGTCTAGTGATAGAGAGTGCGAGCTCGTAGGGGATACTATGCCTATTTGCCATGTTTCGGTAGATTTCAAGATGGGCCGTAGGGAAAATGAGAGGAATGTAAGAGTCTTTCTCATGTTGGTCTAGATCACCGGAGTTGCGGGCATAAGTAAAAATGGCATTATGGAAAAGCTCCGCCTGGAAGTAAGCTTGAACTTGTTTTTTCAAGGAGAGGTTACGTCGCTCGCGGAGGTTTTCGATATAAGCCGAAGCAGCATTTTTCTCATCTAACAAAACGAGCCAGTCAAAAACTCGGTCTACTCGCACTGGTTCTATTGCTTTTGTGATGGGATCAAATCTTCTTCCGAGCTTATGATGAGCGATAATCGAATAATAAGAATGAGGAGAAAATTCAATTGCTGTCTTGAAGCGTTGCTTGGCAAGTGCTTCCTGATTAAGTTTTAGGAAACTCATTCCTTGCCAAAAAAGAAGCTTGGCCTGAAAGTGAGGGTCGTCTTCAGATTTTTCCAAAGAGGTTTGCATTGCTTGTATTGCATGGTCGTAATTCTTCATCAGAAATAGATTATGTGCCCAAGACCAGCTTAGATATTGACGAATTTTCTTATCTTGAGTGGGAAACTGTAAACCTCGTTTAAAGTAGTTTAGGGCCTCTTGCTTATTCTTGGCCTCGAGTTCCATGGCGCCAAGGATGTAGTAAATATGCGCCATTTGATCAGCATTCGTTTGATCCAGGTCTTCCATCATATTAATCAAAATACTTTTGGCCTTTTCTCTGTCGTGGGCCGTCCAAATCGCTCTCGCTAGAGTAATTTGATTGCCAATATAACTATCCGCTTTTAACTTTACGTCTTGTGCAGTAGAGACCTCGAAGTTTTTAATAATATAACCAATTTTTTCAAGCTTAGAGAGATACTTTTCTCTTGAGCGCTGGACCTTGAAAGTCAGACCAATACGCTCGAGGGCGTAGAGCTTGTCCTCTAAACCGAGCTCCTTGGAGTTTAGCGCCTTTTGGTAGAAGCTTCTTGCCTGACTAAATTCACGGGCCCGTTCAAGATCGCGCGCCACGAGTATAAGTTGATCAGGAGAAGGCTTTTTTATGAATCGTGGAGCAATCTCTAAAAGTTGTTCTTTGTATTTTTTAGAATCTGTAAGCTTTATTGCTTTTTGAATGACCTTAATTTTTGATTCAAGATTATTTTCGTATGGAAAAAGTCTGTAGGAATAATCGGCGATTAGCTCTGATGGACCTTGATGCTTCTCTAGCCACACAAGGGCAAAGCGTAAGAACTCCTCTTCTGTGTAAGCAACGTTCTTTTTCAAATCAAATTCAACTAACGCCTCAAGCATCTCTTGTTGGACTAGCTTACATGTTTGAAGCGACCTGAGTTGACTCAACGATTTTAAAGCAAAGCGTACTTGTTGGGCGAGCCTTTGAAATATCTGACAAGCTTCCTGGACCTTACCCTTTTCTTTGAGGGTCTTGGCATTGGTATATCTGATTGCTAGCTGCTCATGAGCTTCCAGCTCTTCAGATGAGTGTGATGTAGCTTTTAATTTTTCCAAGCGCTCCTTTGTCGGTGCCTTAAAGGGAAGCTGCGCGCAGGATTGGATTAGGATTAGGCAAATGAGGATAAAAGAATTTTTCATAACCTAGAGTGTAGAGGGCCGTAAGAGTTTTAGCAACTAGCTGAAATAACATGTCTAAGTGCATAATGAAGCTCAAATCTAAGAGAAAATTGTACACATCCCTTTGAAATTTCGTGGGTTTTGGCCTAAACCTTCCTCTTAACAATTCATGCAGGATGGCCCAAATGCAAGATGTCGAAATTCTCGAAAACCCGACAAAGAAGTTTAATGAAAAAACCGTTTTTTTTACATCTCTTGGATGTTCGAAAAACCTCGTCGATTCTCAGGTTATGTTGGGCCACTTGGGGCTTGATGGTTTTCGCGTTGTTCGTCAACCTGAAGAAGCTGAGGCGATCATTATTAATACCTGTTCTTTTATAGAGGCCTCAAAAAAAGAATCAATCGACACCATTTTTGAATTAGCAGATTATAAAAATCCGGAAGTGGGAAATTGCAAAGCACTCGTTGTCTCCGGCTGTATGCCTCAGCGATACTCCGCTGAACTAGAAGCACAGATGCCAGAGGTTGATCTTCTGATCGGAACCGGTGAATACCATAAAATAGTGAAGCTTTTGAAGGCCTTTGAAGAAGGCGCTCTTGAAGCGAAGTCTTTCGTTGAAATCCCCCGCTTTATTCATACCGAGTACGACCCGCGTTTAAACACGTCTCCTTTTTATATGGCATGGCTTAAGATCTCTGAGGGCTGCAACCGCAATTGTACTTTTTGTATCATTCCAACGATTCGGGGGCGTTTGCGCTCGAGGGCCGTTGATTCATTGGTGCAAGAGGCAAAGCGACTCGCCGAAAGCGGTGTCCGTGAGTTGAACTTGATTTCGCAAGATCTCTCCGATTATGGAGTTGACCTCTCTGAGGAAAACAACTTGTTTGCCCTTCTCGAAGGTTTAGAGACTGTTGAACAGGTGGATTGGATTCGTCTTTTTTACTTCTACCCGGACGAGCTGACCGACCAAGTGATCGAAAAAATGGCGACGTCTCAAAAAATTTGCCGCTACCTTGATATGCCTGTTCAGCATTTTTCTAGTAGAGTCTTGAAAAGAATGAATCGGAAAATTACAGGCGCCGAGATTCAAGAGCGGATTGATACACTTCGCAGTCGAATCCCGGGTATCGTTTTAAGGACATCAATTATCGTAGGTTTCCCTGGAGAGACAGAAGAAGATTTCGAGATGCTTCTTGAGGGTGTGAAAAAATCGCGCTTTAATCATTTGGGAATTTTTCGCTACTCTGATGAAGAGGGAACTCCGGCATTTCGTCTCAAAGAGAAAGTTCCACAAGAAGTTATCGAGGAGCGCTTTGATAGACTTTATGAGGTTCAAAAAGAAATTGCTCGAGAATTAAATCTCAGCTTCTTAGGGCAAACAATAGAAGTCTTAATTGAAGGGGCCCATGAGGACACTGAATTATTAATTCAGGGGCGCCACTTTGGTCAAGCTCCAGATATCGATGGCAAAGTTATAATAAACGATCTCAACGATCAAGAGCTTGAAATCGGCGACCTGGTCAAAGTAGAGGTCACCGATATTTTAGATTTTGATTTGGTTGGGCGTGTTGTTATGCCTCGTGACCACTAGAATTCACAGTCACCAGGAGCTGCACAACGGCTTGGGACCGTGATGTCGTCGGGGAACACGCTATCGAGGTCTGACCCTCCACAGCTGCCAGAATACCCACTGGATTCTAAGTCAATAAATGAGTTCATCTGCGCGCCAAAGTTGATATTGGGGTCAGTTCCTGATCTATCCATCAGGTCGTTTGCCAAGATGGTGTCGGCATCAGGGCTGATTTTATCAATATTATCGCTGGCCCTAAAGCTTCTGTTCCAGTCGCGAACCGCTAGCCTAATTCGAGCTTGAGTGTCCCCACTTCCGTCTTTACATCTAAAAGTGTAGAAAGCGTTTCCTGTAAAAGCGGCGGTGATTTCTTTATCAAAGTTGGCCGTCTGAAGTCTTCCTTTTAAAATACTGGCGACAGAATTGAAATCATAGATAAAGTTATTCCCACCCACGCAAGAGGGGGCGTTAATGAAACTAGCAATATATCTATTAGATGCAAAACCACTAGAGAAAGGGTCAGAGACATTGACGTCAATTTTTTCGATGTTTTGAGTATTGTTTGTCAGGATACGAAAGTCGAATATATCTTGTTTGGATGAAATTTCTGCACCGGCACCTTCTAGACAATTTGGAACGGCGCCGCCACAGACGTGACTTATAGTTGAGGTCGCCTCATCACAAGCAGGAACGGATGAGCCGGCCGTCCACACTGCAGATGCATCAGTACACTCCGATTGGCTTGCTGATGTGTCACCGTTAGAACAATCTCCACAGGCCGTGATGTTAAATTCTTCACCACCGGCATCACAAGATGTACAGCTACAGGCATCGAACGATGTATAGGCTCTTTCAGTATAGTCAAATTCACCTTCATCGCAATTGTAGCCAGGTTTATCAGCATTGAAATCATAATCAAAGTCACAAAAACCTTGAGGATTTATATCAAGGGCACTAGAGCCACCACAGGCACCAACGCCATAATCACCTTTATGAATTTCGGTTCCGGCAACAGTTGTTGTACCAGCATTAAAGCGAGCAGTGATAAAGGGCTGTTGGTCGATGAACTGACACATATCTTCACCAAAGACGACCTCTAAATCCATTCCTTCTAAAAAGAGTTCTTGCTCTCCTGCTTCAAGAAAGCAAGCGATGTCGCGGTTTAAGGTCGAGGATGAGTTTAGTTGATCTCTGGTGATCATGCAGGGTTTACGGCCATTACCCATTCCGGCTTTATGGAGGATATAGGTAGAAGCATTTTCGGTGGTATCAAAGATGGCAATGTAATCTTTAACTTCTAATGAGAAGTTATATTCTTTTGGTTGGTATGAAGGATTGTCGAATTCATTTGATACAGTCACTGTGTAGCTTATAAATTCTGACCGGTCTGTTGGCGTGCCTGTAATGGCACCTGTTGTGGGGTTAATCCCAAGTCCAGGAGGTAAACTTGGCTCTATTGTATAGCTACTGGCATTAAAGCCAGGCTCTAGCTCTGAGATCATAACAACTGGAATATTTTTATAGAATGTGTAGCGAGCGTTATTTGTTGAAATCGAGTTTATTGAAATCGAATCATTGTCACTTAATTCATAGGGGTTGGCCAGGTAGAGGTCATCGGCCAAGCCGAGCTCACCTTTAATCATTTCGACTTCTAGTGTTGTACCGCTAATATTTCTGACTTCCGTTACCCCTGTATATAAGTCTCCATTGGTGTCAGGAGAGTAAACTAAGCTTGAGTCTATTCCGGGTTGCGGAGTTAAGGCCCCAAAGTTGGTTACATCGAGGATGAGATTTTGTGCGTTAATGTTGCTAATTGTCTGTGCTAAAGATGCACCGGCATCATCAAGGAGTGTTTCACCCGTAGTAAAAACCCCTTCAGTGACCCTGACATAAAGGTCGTTAGTTGCACTTTGAAAAACAAGTCTCGCCGTGGCTCCGCCAGCATTGCTGATCTGGTTGTTTTCATCATCATCATCATTCACGATGTCATTGACTGCTATCGCACCACTTGCAGTTAGCTTGGCATTGATCGGGTGTACCTCTGTGACGTAGCCGCGCTGGTTTTTATATTTTAGCTTGTTGTCGACGCTTTCTTCTTTGATGAAGCTTCCATTGACGACATGTACCCAGAGAAAAGTGCTGCTATTGGCATCAAAATCCTCTTTTACGATACCTACGCCACCACCAGAGTTTGAGATATAGTCACCCTGCTTAAAATTGGAAGTTGTTTGCAAGCGTAACAAAACATCTTGAGTGTAACTAAATTCAGCTGGTTCTTGGCCGGGGGTTGTTTCCATTTTAAAAGGAGCTATGACTTCTACTCCAGCAAGAGTTACACCGGTTACTGTAAATTCTCTTTCAGAAAGAGGAAGGCTTGCAGGATTGAATTGTCCCCAAACTGTGCCGCCTCTAATTTCTAAAAAATTTGGAGTCGCTGCATCACAATCTGTGAAGTCAGGATTTGAACTACCATCTAACTGCTCAACCCAAGTGCTCGGATCATTGGGGTCTGCGGATATATCATAGCATCCACTTTGACCTTGAAAGTTTACTCCCAGCAATTCGATGTTTGGAGTGATCGTAAATCTAAGAGAGCGGGTTTCTGCAATGTCAGGTAAGCTCGTTGACTCAAAAATGCTCAGTGGAGCTAGTTGAGTTTTAAGAAATGGTTGAGAGGTATCGTCAATAACGGAGTCATCGTAAAAGAAAGTAGGGACTTCAGAGATCACGGTTTCGGCAGCAAAAAAAGTGGCAGAGTCGTCGACCTCATCACCACTTTTAAAGTAAAGGTCATCCTCATTGTTGACTGTGACGAAAATTTGATTTGCATCTAAGTCTACGCCATTAATTGTTGCGGTTTTCCCTTCTTGCAAGGATATTGTGCTCGCATTTTCAAATGCACTAGCATCATCGACAGTAATTTTAAGTTTTTGTCCTGTTTGTTGTCTATATTTTGCTTCAGCAAGGGCCTTAGGTGCAGCGGGAGAAAGAATACTTAATTGAATAGTCCTAGAGCCTTGTGAACCGTGGATGTTTGTACCTGTTATCGTATATTGAGTCGGAGGTAGCTCGGCTACAACATTAATGTCTCCCCAAATTGTTCCACCTAAAACGAGTTGATGGTTTAGTGCACCAGAGTCACATAATGCTCTTGAAGAAAGGGCCACTGGAGTTGAGGGGATAGTTAAGTCATAGCAAGTTGTTTCTTCTGTGAAGATAAGACCATTTCCGATAGCAGGATTAATGCTGTAAACGATAGTTTCAAGCTCTTCTTGAGATAGATTCGTAAGCTCACCAGCTGGAGAGGTAAAAATTGCAGTGGAAAGAGCACCGTCGTCGACAGTGAGGCTTTGAGCGGGAGTCATTGCGATAACAGACTCTTGAGATATTGCTTTCTGGCTTGAAAAACTCTCTCTATTGTCTAATGCAAGTTCGTTCTGAGTTCTAAGAATAAATAGTCCGCTAGAACCTACGATATCTGTATCGATATGAATTTGATTAGTCACTTGATCAATGAATTGAATTTGCGCGGCACCATTTTCTTCTTCGGCAGAAACCCATGTTCTTCCAATAAAAGGAGTTACATCATCAAGATTAAGTACAACAATCTTATCAATTGGGTTTTCGAAAGTTAAAAGAGGTTGCAAAGTGGTTGCGATAGAAATGTCGATGTTGGCGACTTCGCCTGTATCAGTTAAAGAAACAGGAACATCTCCCCTGTACTCTGCCGATACGACATGCACGCCTTCGTAATAAGTTTGAGGAACACCACTAATAATTCCGGTTTCAATATCAAATGCGAGTCCGGTCGAAGCCGGAAGACTTGGAGTGATAGTAAATGTAAAATACTGTGCGAAACCTTCAACTGGAGAGGCATTGAAAACATTCGGCTTGATAAGGATATCCTGATCAAGAGTCTCGGCATCGATATTAAATTCAAGGTCCTCTGTATATTCTATTCTAGTTGGTTTGAGGCAAAAAGGATCAGTGAGCTGAGAGCCACTAGGACAAAGTGCGCTAGCGGTGCCACCTGAACCGCCTTCGGCTCGAACGGACGGCTCCTCCTTAAACTTCGTAAAACTATCGGGAAGACAGCCCTGGAGCAGTAATACAGAAACGAGAATGATGAAACTTTTTAAACTCTTCATGAGCTAATTATCGGGCCTTGAGGCTTCAGAATTTAGCAAAACTGAAAAATGCCCTTATTTCGCATGGTTTCGGAAGATTTTGCCCGTTCGATCAAGTTCTTTAAGATCAAGAACTGCCAAAAAAATGTGGCTCCGCTGGCCAGTAAAAACGACAATGTGGGCATCCTTCTATCAAAAAGCATGCTACAGTGCAGCAATGAATTTTGTCGTATTAGAAGATCATGACCTCGTTAGGCAAGCCTTGAGGGTCAATTTAAAAGATTTTGGGCCAGTTTTGGCCTTATCAGAAAAGTCCCAGCTGACTGGCTTAAAGTGGCCGGAGCTGGCAGACGTTGATCTATTTCTCATCGACCTAGACTTAGAAACTCCACTTGCAGGTCTAGATGCCCTTAAATATGTAAGTGAACATCCCGCTATAAAGGTAGTCCTTACCGGGCGAGATGATCCTGAAATAATTGAGCAGGCCTACGCCCTAGGGGCAAACGATTATCTTGTTAAGCCTTTTGAACGCGGAGATTTATTAGACCTAGTTGAGCAGGTAAAACTAAGAGCTAGACCTAAGCTATCGCAAGCCTTACGTGAAAACCTAAAATCAAATGGTCTAGGACGAGAGGATTTAGCACAGTTTGAAGTCTCTCTTTTAAGTTCTTTACCAATTTCTCTCGAGGGAGAAACTGGGACAGGCAAAACGACGCTAGCGAAGATCTGGCATGAGCATTCACCGCGCTCAACAGGAAAATTTGTGTCCCTTAACTGTTCTGCTTTTTCACCTGAGCTTTTAGAGAGTGAACTTTTTGGTCATGTAAAAGGGGCCTTTACAGGTGCAGATCAATCAAGGTCGGGAAAGCTTGAGTTGGCACATTCTGGAGTGTTGTTTTTAGATGAAGTCCACACTATGCCCAAGGCCCTTCAGGCGAAGCTTTTAAAAGCCATTGAGGAAAAATGTTTTTACCCTGTGGGAAGTGAAAAAGAGGTATCTAGCGACTTTCAGCTTATTAGTGCAGGGAGTGAAAACTTAGAGGCGCTTGTTGCCAGAGGAGAGTTTAGAGAGGATTTATATTTTCGTCTCCAAGGCGTGCATATACGCTTAAAGCCTTTGAGAGAAAATGCTGAATTGCTTGAAAGCCTTATGACAGACTTTCTCAATGAAGGGCGGCGGCGTAGAGTTTTTGAATCAAAAGCTTGGAAAACACTTCTTGATTATCGATGGCCTGGTAATCGAAGAGAAATTGAAAAAGTTTTTGAACTCCTAAGGGCAAAAAAGAAAAATTTTATCTTTTTTGAGGATTTACCAAGAAAGCTGCGCGGGTGCGGAGCGTTGGAGTCCTATGACCCTCCAGGTATATCTACAAACTGGGAGGTTTTGGAGCAAGTAGGGCTTAAGAATTATCTGGCCCAAATTGAGAGAGATCTTGTAGGACAGGCGCTTCAGCAAAACCGAGGTAAAGTACGTCGTACTTTAGATCAGCTTCAAATTTCGTCTCATGCCTTTTATCGAGCAATGGGAAATTTTAAAAAGGATCATCGTTTGGGCAGAGTCGACCAGATTTAATTCTTTTGCCTCCTGGGTTATTATTAGCAAAGTAATTTTTTTAAACATGGATGTTTTAAAATGTTGAACCTCAAGAAACTTATCATTGTTCTACTATTCTTTACGGCCTCTTCTTCCGTATTTTCTCAAGAAGATAATAAGACACTCATGGGTCAGTTTAAGTCAGCCTTACGACCTGTTGCAGTCATCATCTTAGGGCAAGAAATGGCCGGCCAGTACTTTGGGCACTCTCTAGATGAGCTGGATTTACCTGAGCCACCAAAGCTTGTTCAAGACGCTAAAGATGCCACCATAAAAGAAGACTTGAATCAAAATAGCCTAGGCCAAGATCAGTGGCAAAGATATAACCTAAATTATATTGGAGAGCTTTTTGGGGTTGTCAGAAAAGGCCAGGCCAATCGAAATGATATTGCACAGTGGATGAATGTTTTTTCTCAAGGGGCAACACAAGAGGGAGTTTATCGTGCGATGGTTCTCGATCAAATCTATGCAGGTCTTGAAAACTTTCCCAATCCCGTTAACGAAGAGGTGGTGGATTTTACGATTTGGTATATGAAAAAGTTTAACGACCGTGAATATCCTCGAGAAAAAATAGAAGGAATAAATTTCTTTTCAATCAAACGCATCATCACAGAAAAGTCATTAGAAACCTTGGATGGACTGGCGGCTCGTGAAGCAGATGATTTTTATCGCTGGTATGCCGTGTTTTCTGGAGAGCTCTCGCGCAAATACCCGAGTGCGTTTCGAAATGAGTTGAGGTCCAACCCCGTAATGTCTCGTCACGAAGCATGGGCAAAGGGCTCACCTGAACAATTAATTAAAGCTGAAATGATCATTAAGTTACATTTGGTTTTTAACTTTATTCAGGGATAGAGAGTTTTCTCAGCAGAACTCAAAAACAAATCACTATTCTTGTGAATGGCCATGGCCAAACGCTCAACTCCTAAGGCAATTCCACTCGAGGGAGGATAGTTTTCCATCGTTTGCATAAACTCCAAAGGCCAAGGAAGCTCATAGCCGTATAGATTTTTCTTTTCTTGCGCTTGAGTCTCAAAGCGTTTTTTAATGACTTCAAAACTTGTTTCTTCATGAAAACAATTCGCAACCTCTAAGCCTGAGAGGTACAACTCAAATCGTTCGCAAACACTTGAGTCCTCAGCCTTGATCTTTGCGAGCGCCGCTTGAGAGCTAGGGTATTCTTTGAGGATAAGAGCCGGATATTTTTTCAACTTAGGTTCGATAATATTGAGGAAAATTAAGAAAAATAAATCATCCCAAGTCCAACCCGCGAGCTCTTTTGAATTTGGGGCCAGGTGCGAGTGCTCATTAACGATCCATTCATAAAAATCTTGAACATTAGAGACTTGATCGAGTTCCAGTGAGGCCTCATTTGAAAAGATCTCTTTTATTGTGAGAGTTTGTGTTTGCAGTTTGCCGTTAGATAACTTTAAAAGCAGCTCGTGGCAATCCTCCATAATGGTCTCATAGGACTCATTTTTGCGGTACCACTCCAACATTAGAAATTCGGGACGGTGAGTGGCCGACTCTGGCTCGTCGCGAAAACAAGAAGATAAGGTGTAGATTTTATCCATTCCTTCACTCAAAAGCTTTTTCATCGCAAATTCTGGAGAGCTATGTAAAAACAAAGAGAGCTTTTGCCCCGAGTGAGTGCTGTAAAGCTGAAAGGGGTGGAGGTGGACCTCCATTCCAGGGTTTGGTCTGGCCAGCGGAGTAAATACTTCATGTACCCCACGCTCTTCAAAAAAGCTGCGCAAGTCTCGGATTGTTTTAAAAAGTGGGTCAAGTCTATGGTTCATGGTGTTGCCATTTTTGGGGGGGCGTGCGATATCTTGCC
>Ga0136604_1000051_pt1 | contig 67796 bp, 55 predicted proteins | sample AntRauFillE10628_FD_104928 | JGI IMG/M metagenome (GOLD analysis project Ga0136604, IMG submission 104928) | Saline lake microbial communities from Rauer Islands, Antarctica - Metagenome Filla E10 #628 | ecosystem: Environmental > Aquatic > Non-marine Saline and Alkaline > Saline | place...
GACGAAAATAATGATGGCTCAGCCACCGTTTTTGTTGAAGGAGGAACACCACCTTACCAATATATTTGGAATACCAATCCAATTCAAACAGATTCCACAGCAAACAATCTTGACCCTGGATTGTACCAGGTGCTTATCATTGACAGCCAAAACTGCAGGGCAAGTGACACAATTAGAATAGAAAGCACTACTGGTGTAGCTACCCAAAACTCTCGTTTTTCTGTGAAAGTTTGGCCCAATCCCAGTGCGGGAAGAGTTATGATTGCGTCAAAAAATTCGGAAGTGCAGATTGCACCCAAAAAGTTATTGATTTACAACAATGAGGGACGCATCATTCACACCCAACCATGGCCCGAGGGCGTTGAAATTATTGAATCTCATATTTCAGGCAGCGGATTATATTATATTCATGTCTTATATCAAACGGGTGGATTTGCAATTGTCCCTGTGATCGTTCAACAATAGACATATACAAAGAAGCGTTTCGTTTCTATAATATTGTTGCCCATTCTTCGCATATTCAGTACATTTGCACTCATCATCAATTCGGTATAAATATTTTTTATGAAATATAATCTACTGCTAATATTGGCTTTACTTATTAGTGTTTCGTCTATTCATGCCCAACAAGCCGAAGGCGTTCGCGTCTTACCTCTAAACTCAGGTCCAGAATCCTGCACCGAACCACAGAATGCAGGCACTATCGACCGAATAGATCCCTACCCAACAACGAGAAGCAATAGCATAATTACTGATACAATATTTCTATGTGCTGAGGACAGCGCACTTGTAGTTCATAATAACGATTTTGTTTTAGATGGTGATCCTGACCCCACGACCAATGCGGAAGTGGGCTATGCTTTTTATAATTGTACTCCAACTGTTTTCGGAGATGAGCTTGCATCTATTACCGCCGATCCCTGCCTCATCACAAACCCACCTAATCCCCCCAATAATATTTGGGTCGCTAGAGCAATGGGGCCGAGCAATGCCAGCATCAACCTTTATAACGATGGTTCTCAAAATGATTTTTTTTATGGCGGGGATCCCGGATATTTTGTTTTTGCTCCAATCACCTTTGACAATTATACGACCCAACCAGTCTATGAGAATATGGGCAGTTGCGTAAATGTCAGTGTCTTAGAGGCTTTTCAGGTAGTTTATCTGAACCCTCTCAGTCTTCTTACTTCAAATACTCAAGGCTTAGACGGTACTTTTGCATTAGAGGGTGGTTTACCCGAATTTGACAATACCACCAACTACTCCACTTTTGAAGTGGTCAATGTGGATGACAACTCTATTAGCGGAACAGTTCCTGCAGGAGATTATAGTGTAGGCGACCAAATCCCCGTAAACGTTCCAGAACCCGGGACTTACCTAATTACAGTCAGCGACGGCAAAGGATGTCCGGTTTCTTTTGAAATGACATTTAGTCTAAATGCCGTAACGTTTGATGTAGGGGATATTAATGTCGGGCTGGGCGATTCTTTTTGTATCCCAATTACCGTATCTAATTTTGATTCCATTACCTCGATATCCTTTGTTATTAGTTTTGATCCCAACGTCATTCGCTATGACGATTTTCAAAACTGGGCTTTCGTGGGAAACACTCCCCTTATTGGTGCTGTGCAAGCCGAGAACGGTCTTATTCGACTTCTCTGGGATGCCGATGATCTGGAAGCCGGAGAGTCGCTAAACAATGGAGAACTGCTCATCGAATTGTGTTTTACAACTGCGCCGGGAGCTCAGGTGGGTGACCAAAGCAGAGTGGATTTGATTAGCAATGGCCCAACAGATTTAGAGGTGACAGCTGCGGGGACCTCCATGCCCTTAGAAGTAGAAGTAAACCCAGGCTTAGTCACTATAGAGGCCACTGACCTAACAGCGACAACAGCAAGCTGTGGAAGTTTACCCGGACGAATGGATGGGACTCTCACTGTTTCTGGATTTTCGGGCACGCCACCCTACAACGTTGACATAAGCGGTCCCGATAATCGCAGTGGAATCATTGGTTCTAATGGTGGATCAATTATATTTGAGAGTTTACCTCCAGGCACCTACACTGTCGATATTGAGGACGCAGATGGCAATACTTTCTCCACCACCCACCAAGTATATGATGGTGGACCGAATGGCTTACCCAGACCCAACTATATTTTTTCCTATATTAATGTTCCGAGTTGCTATAATAGCACCGATGGAGCTCTTGCTATTGATATTACCGACAATCCCAATGCTGAACCATACCAAATAGAATGGTCTACTAATGAATTCAATCTGGATACTATCGAGGATTTAGGTATTGGCACCTATAGTGTTTCAGTTACAGATATTTTTGGATGTGAAGAAGATCGAAATTTCACTCTTTCTAGGACTGAAATAAACATCGATGCCACAATCACAAATCCTGGATGCAGCGGCTACTCTGATGGTTCAGCCATTATTTCAGCCACCGGAGGCACCCCCAGTAATAATGAATACACTTATTCATGGTCCGTAGGTGGAGGAGGTTTAACCACCGACACTACCGCCAATATTTCGGGTATTCCCGAGGGGTGGTTTTCCGTCGAGGTGGTAGATAATAACGGGTGTGTACAATTAGATTCCTTCTTTGTCACTGCAGACCGGGTGATCTCTATAAATAATATAAATATTACAGCACCTACTTGTTTTGGTGGTGAAGATGGTAGTCTTAGAGTCAGTGGACAAACAAGCGGTGGTCCGGCGAACCTACCCTACGATATTCAAATCCTCGATTCGGATGGTCAAAATCTATCTACTCCTTTCGGTCCTACCACCGCAGAAGCGAATAATATCCCCGCAGGTCTTTATGAGATTATCATTGGGGACCAGACAATGCCCAACTCATGCGTGTTCGACACCATTATAGAAATCACACAACCGGACTCAATCACGATTGATGTCATGACAACAGATGAAACCTGTTCCACTGGTGATGATGGAACTGCTACCTTAACACCATCTGGTGGAACTCCTGGATATAATTACTTATGGCCAGGAGGTCTCTCTAATTCTCCATCTCAAAGTAATTTATCCCCGGGAGATTATACTGTAGTCGTGACAGACGCCAACGGCTGCGATCAAACAATTACTGTCACCATCAACCCAGCCATGCCACCTCAGGTAATTAGTGTGGTAGAAACCCAGCCTTCCTGCCCTGAAACCTGTGATGGTACGCTCACTATTAATGTAGAACCCAACCCCAACTTTGAAATTGTGAGATATTTAATTCGAAGAACGGGCTTTGTACTCGATACCGTTACTAGCACTACAACCCTTACTCTGGATGGATTTTGTAGTGGACAGTTTTATTCCATACTTGAAATTGAGGATGAAGCAGGATGTGTATATAATCCGGGTATTTTAAACACTTTCCCGGAAAGGGATACATTAGAGGTGGACACTATTATAACGGAAAACCCATCTTGTAGTGGTTTTGACGACGGCACTATTACTGTTCAGCTAACAGGTGGTGCAACCCCTTACGTTTACGCATGGGACAATGGAGAAATCGACACCATAGATGGGCCGGGACAAAGGGTGAATTTGACTGCAGGTAGCTATACTGTCACAGTAAATGATATCAACAATTGTGGAGAAATTGAACTAAATTTTGATTTAGAAGACCCCGAGCCGCTTGATGTGAGTTTCGATAATATTACTCCAACCTCTTGCTTCAACGTCTGCGATGGTTCTGCTACTGCAACAGCTTCTGGTGGGCCACCCCCTTTTAATCAATACGAATTCACCTGGAGTTCTGGTTTCACTAGTAGTATGGGCAGCAACAGCACTGCAAATGACCTATGCCCCGATGATGCCTATGTTGTTCTCAGTGCTGACATTTGCTCGGACACTTTTAACCTGCAAATCCCGGCACCAGACCCGATTACATCCAACGTTATAGATCGTATCATGCCGACTTGTTTTGGAACCAGTGACGGAGCGATCGAAATTGAAGCTTCTGGTGGTAATGGAGGATTTACTTTCCAATGGACGGGAGGTCCTTCCACAACGCGTTATGATAATATTTCTGCTGGTGATTATATCGTAGAAATAACAGACAGCGAAAACTGCACACTCATAGATACATTCAGTCTAAATCAACCAGACTCTCTCACTGCAATTTTTGATCCCATGGATGTTATGAATCCCAGTTGCCCGGGCGAGATTGATGGAATGCTTACGGTTACGACCACCGGCGGAAATGGTCCACCATTCACTTACACCTGGCAAAATACCAACAGCCAATCGGAAACTGCGGCCGGATTAGACGTTGGTGATTACAGTATCACAGTCAGTGATGAAAATGGATGTCTAGATACAGCATCAGCTACCTTGGTCACTAACCCACCCATTGAGTTTGTTCTCTCTGAGCCTGACACCCCAAACTGTAGTGGGGGTACAGTACCTTATCAAATTGACACCATCTTTGGTGGTGGAGGCGGACCTTACCAATACCGAGTTGGTCCATCTGGATTTGTCAATCTGGGGGATTCCATACCAGTGAATGAAGGGCAACAACCTTTAACCATTGTTGATGCCAACGGTTGCTCGGTCGATACCTTTATCGTTGTTCCTGAAAGACAACAGATTGACATCGTTCTGGCTCCAACTCAAGAAATCAGATTGGGAGAGTCATTGCAACTTATGCCTTCGATCACAGGACCGTTCCCAATAGTAGCTTATATGTGGAGCCCATCCGAAGGTCTTTCGTGTACCGACTGTCCAAATCCAGAAGTAACCCCAGGAGGAAACACCACCTATGTACTAGTAGTTACTGACGAAAATGGATGTACTGCTCAAGCAAGCACTTTAGTTACCACCAATACCCTAAGGGAGATTTATATTCCGAATGCCTTTTCTCCTGATGGAAATGGTATCAATGATGTCTTTAGAGTTTACTCCGGTCCAGGAGTCAGTCAAATCAATAGCTTCCAAATCTATGACCGATGGGGTAATTTGCTCTGGGAAGGTCGAGAATTAGCTCCATCCGGAGGAGGATCGCCGGGTTGGGATGGCTCAGCTAAAGGCCGTCAAGTGGGACTCGGCGTCTATGCTTATAAGGCAGAAATTCTTTTCATAGATGGAAGAATTATTACTTACCGGGGGGATGTAGCAATTACTTCAACTTCAGGGAATTAGCACCCTAAAAGTATTTAAATAGATTCGAAAAGAAATCGGTTGTTGATCTCTTTTCGAATCTTTAACCACCCGCATACGAATCCCTATCCTCATAAGATTCCGATGAGTTTACTAAATTGATTGTATAAAAATTCTGTGAATTTATCTCAATACAACCACGGTTCCCTGCTGCACCTTTTCCTCACCCGAACAGATATAAATTATCTGAAATAAATAGGTGCCTGAATTCACGGGTTGATCCTTATAACTCCCATCCCAGGTTCCCTGGGCCTGGTTCGTCTCAAACATCAAGCCCCCATTTTGATCAAAAATACGCAAAGTAACCAGTTCATCTATTACAAAGGGATTTGCCAAGCCGAATTCGTCGTTGACACCATCATCATTCGGAGTAAAGCCATTGGCCATCGCCAATTGCTCGCAACCTACATCGTCAGGATCCACAACTAATACTGTAACTTCATCGGTTGTAGAACATCCGGCATCTGTAAAACGCAAGGTATAAGTCGTCGTCGTATCGGGACGGGCTACAGGTTCGGCTATAATTGGGTTGTTAAGCCCCTCTGCCGGAGACCACTCAAAAGAGTTAGAACAACCCGGAGCCACACGAAGGTTTACCTCTCCTCCTAAATACAACAAAGTGTCTGGAGTCAGAATAGACTCCGGAGCAAGGTATAGCGCATTCAAATCCAATGTTCCCAATACTTCATTGAAAATCTGCACTTCGTCAATCACACCCCGAAACCTATTGAACAAACTCCCCACACAGGGCCCATCTGCAATAGAAAAAGTCCCCGGATTATTAAAATCAATACGAATGAGGTTTGCAGCTTCATCTATAATCCTATTATCCACTCGAAGAGATTGTCTGCGACCATCTCTAATCAATACGATGTGATACCAACATCTATTGGGGTCTAATTCTGCCTCCAAAACGATGCGATCAGAGCTGTTTTCTCCATATTCTACCCGCAAATTATTTGTGCCCGGAGAATAAGTAATCTCAAATTGCAGGGCATCATTACATGCGTTAGTATAGGAAAATAATTGCTGCTCTCCAGTTCCCCCTTCCGGCTTAAAATAGAAGCTGAAAGTGAAATTTTGACCAAAAATCGTTGAAAAATTGTCTGGAAACCGGATAAAGTCATCCTGGCCATCCAGAGCCAGCGCATCTCCAATAATTCCACACCGCACTTCCGGCGCCCCAGATATGATTCCATCGCGATCGGCGATGCCAACATCCGCTGCGCTTCCCCCTTCAAAACTATAATGAACAATTGGCTCGGCCTCTGGCTGAGCACTTAAATAACCCACTACAAATAAGAGCAATAATACCTTGACGTTCATATACATTTGTTTGATCGTTCAATTACATTCCGGGGAGCAGTCCCGAAAGTAAATCTTGTGACTCTGATGCTTGTAAATCCATCGCCTTTTTAAAGACATCATTAACGGCCAATAACACCAAGTCTTCAACCTCATCGTTATCTCCTTTCTCCAATAGCGACGGAGCAATGGAAATATCCTGTAATTCGCCCTTTCCATTGGCAACTACCACTACCTGTCCCCCACCCGCATCTGCGGTAATGCGCTCTTCCATTAATTTCTTATCTAGCTTTTCCTGCTGTTCTTTCAAAAATTCCATGTTTCCAAACATCCTAATTTTCTTTTTGGTCTAAAATAAATTTTGAGACAATTCAACGATATAATACAAATATAAGACGAGTAACATTCCTCCCTCAAATCTCGTAATTCGCTGTGACCTCGTCATAATCACTAAGATCAAAGTAACGGCCAGAGCATAGAAAATCCCAAATTCGCTGATATTTTTTGGTATTACTATCACTCCAAATAAACGACTTATACCTAAAACGCCAAAGGTGTTGAAAATATTAGAACCAATCACATTTCCTACCGCAATACCGGTGTTCCCTTTTTTGGCAGCCTGCAAGCTTACCACCAGCTCAGGTAATGAGGTGCCCAGAGCCAATATTGTCAAAGCGATAAAATCAGAGTTTACAGATAATAATAGTGAGAGTTCAGATATGCTAACAATCGTATATTCCGAACCAAAATAAACAAATACAGCACCCAAAATCAAAAAGAGAATGGTCCTTAATCCCAAGGGCTCTTTGCGCAACTTCGTATTGATCTCCGGCAATACTATTTGGGAACGGAAAGTATTGATCAGGAACAATCCAAAAGCAACGATCAATAAGCCCCCCTCAATGAGTGAATAGTTTTCGTCCATTAACACAAATACGGCTAGAAAGGCCGACATACTAAGTATAGGTAAATCTACATTCACCACATTGCTGTCAAATGTAATGGTCCGCTGAAACACGGCAACTGCTCCTAAAACGAGTAGAATATTGGTGATATTTGAACCGATCACATTCCCGGTGACTATCGATGACTCTTCCTGCAAAATAGCGGTGATGGAAGATGCCAACTCGGGCAATGAAGTACCTAATGCTACAATCGTTACTCCAACGACATAAGGACTGATCCCCAATTTAATACCTAACTTTTCCGAAGACTCAACAAACCAATCGGATCCAATGATCAAAGCCGATAAAGCGCCCCCTAAAAGCAATAAATAAAGAAAAACAACCATCTCGTTACTTATATTTTAGGCAAATGTAAACAATTAATCGCGTGGCTTCTTACCTTTGCAATGCTATAATATAACCCTATGCCTTTAGATCAAATAGATGTAGATAAGCTACCCCCGGACGGAGAGGAAGAAATGTCTTTCCTGGACCATCTCGAACAACTCCGTTGGCATATCATCCGATCCCTTGCGGCCATTGTCCTCGTGGGTATTGGGGTGTTTTTTGCAAAGGATATCGTCTTTGACAAAATCATCCTTGGACCAACCAAAGACTCTTTTCTCACTTATCGATTCCTCTGCAGCCTTGGAGAATTCCTCTGCCTTAGCCCGGGAACCACTTTAGATATTATCACCAGAGATATTGGCGAACAGTTTATTACCCACCTGAAGTCGTCCTTTTGGATCGGATTGATTATTTCATTTCCCTACGTTTTTTGGGAGTTTTGGCGATTTGTCAAACCCGGTTTATATAAAAATGAAAGACAAGCAGCTGGAGGAATCGTTTTCATCTGCTCCCTCCTATTTATCATGGGCGTGCTCTTCGGGTATTTCATCATCTCTCCTTTCGCCGTGTCTTTCCTCTCTTCTTATTCTGTCAGTCCCGAAATACTGAACACGACCACCTTGTCCTCCTTCGTGAATTACATGACGATGTTTACCATTCCCACTGGAATTGTTTTTGAACTCCCCATTCTTGTGTACTTCCTGGCTAAAATTGGACTTATCACGCCGGAGTTTATGAAAATGTATCGTAGACATGCCATCGTTGTTATTTTTATTGCGGCCTCCATCATTACGCCACCAGATGTCATCACTCAATTTCTGATTGCTATTCCTCTCTTTATACTCTATGAAGTCAGTATCATTATAGCTAGAAAGCAAATGCCTAAAGAGTAACAAACATGCAGAATATCCAACGAATATCATCAAACTGGACCCTGGGGCTCAAAGTCTTTTTCCCTACCTTTTGGTTTGTTTTTTACGGAGCAATTGTCCTCACTTTTTTTGTTGCACCCGCAAATCAACTGCAATTATTTGCCGAGGATAGCATTAAAATGGCAGTACTCATCTTTTATATCAGCGGTAGTGTTGTTCTATATTTTACGCTAATCCCGCTTAAAAGAGTAGAATTTGATGAAGAATTTCTCTACGTTTCAAACTACTTCACGACCCTTCGCATCCCCTGGCATAATGTAAAGGGTTTGCAAGAAAAAAAATTCCTGTTTGTTCATACCGGAACCTTCACATTTAAAGAACCGGTGAGATTTGGAAAATCCATAACCTTCATACAGTCCAGATCCCTGATGGATGAATTTCACTTGCAGTCTGAAACTCTGCTCTCCCAGCCCTCGGAATAATCCTATCGCCCCCCCTTAGACCGCAATCCAATGATCGGGCAAATCATTTCCTCCAAAGAGATGCCCCCATGTTGAAATGTGTCACGGTAATAGCTGTTGTAATAGTTGTAATTATTGGGATACAAAAAGTACTTATCCTCAGTGGCAAAAATAAAAGTCGAACTGATGTTTGGACTCGGCAATAATAACTTTTCGGGATTTCGCACCTCTAGTACATCCTTTTTCTCATACTTCATGTTCTTGCCGACCTTATAGCGCAAATTCGGCGTGGTCTCCCGATCACCAACCACACGTGATGGCGTGCCCACTCGAATGGTCCCGTGATCTGTGGTTACGATCAGTTGCATGTCTCGCTCAGCAGCTCGCTCTAAGGCCTCGTACAAAGGAGAATGCTCAAACCAGGACTTGGTCAGCGATCGATAAGCGGATTCGTCACCGGCTAATTCCTTCAATACCTCCATTTCCGTACGAGCGTGAGACAAAAAGTCGATGAAATTATATACAATGACCGTAAGATCATTATTGAGGTAATTCAAAATGTTATCCTGAACGTGCTTCGCTTTCTCATTCGTTGTCACTTTCGCATAATCGTGTTTGATCGGCTTTCTAAAAGTCCGATCGATCAAATCAGCCAAAAACACATCCTCGCTATTGTTTTTACCCCCCTTCTCATTGTCATTCAACCAATTATCAGGAAATCGTTTCTGAATTTCTAATGGCATAAGACCCGAGAAAATAGCATTTCGAGAATATTGGGTACTCGTAGGGAGAATACTGTAAAAATAATCCTCGCTTTCAACAGAAAACAGCTCAGTAAAAATGGGTTCGATGGTCTTCCACTGATCATAGCGGCAATTATCCAATACCAATAAGAGTGTCGGGCGATCATCGTCCATTTGAGGAAACACTTTTTTTCGCATGAGGTCATTGGACAGCACAGGGCCCACCTCTCCTTTACTCTGTATCCACCCCTTGTATTCCGCCAATATAAATTTAGAAAATTCAGTATTCGCCTCTCGCTTTTGCATATCGAGAATCTCGCGCATCTCCGTGCTTTTTGACGCATCGATTTTCAGCTCCCAGTCTATAATTTTTCTATAAATTTTCACCCATCCATCATAATCTAATCCACTATTGATTTCCATCAATATGTTGCGAAACTCCTGCTGATAGGCCGTGCTCGTTTTATCCCGAACTAGCTGCTTTTGATCTATTATTTTCTTTAAAGAAAGCAAGATTTGATTGGGATTCACCGGTTTGATCAAATAATCACTGATCTGCGCACCAATCGCATCCTCCATAATATTTTCCGCCTCGTTTTTGGTAATCATCACCACTGGTAAGTGTGGCTGTATTTTTTTTAGGGCCTCCAGGGTCTCCAGCCCCGTCATCCCGGGCATGCTTTCGTCCAAAAACACAACATCATAAACGCTCGATTCCAGCTCCTCCAATGCATCGTGCCCATTCGTTACAGTCTCCACTTTATACCCCTTCTTCTCTAAAAAGACGAGTTGAGGTCGCAACATATCAATTTCGTCATCCGCCCAAAGTATCTTTATATCCTCCATTTTTTTAGTGTTTTAACTGTTTTACACCAAGACTTTCGTATGCCAATGCTCCTGAGATCTCACATAGATGATCATCATCTCCATTTTCAACTCCTAATGTACACAGAATCAGCACATTCAGTGCAATGCTAAATTTATGTTAAAGATAATAATTTATCTTTATATGTTTTGGGCGTTCCCGCCCTTGCCAATGGCTCGGGCGGTCGGGCTATGCAGGGGTTCCGTCCCCAAGTTGTTGGGGACCGCTTCGCCCCGAAACCCCGGGGCTCGCGCCCTTACTATCCCTAACGCAAAGTATCCATGGAGTCCTATTTCGGTTTTATGACTCTATCATTCCAATAAAATTCAGGACGGAGAAAACAGCACGAACCGTCCTATTTAGTCCTCGCACTTTCAGGTGAAGCATCGCAGAAAATACAAAATAAGGTCGAACAAGTAATCGACTCCTCCATCAACAAAATCACCCTTAATTAGACATCATATCGGAGGGTTTACCCTTTTCCTTCAGGGTAAAGCGCCCGGAGGGCGCAAGCGTGAGGTGCCCGGAGGGTATGGTGCCGCCGCAGGCGGTACGGAGCGAAAAGCGAACCCCGCAGGGGACCGACCCCTCCGACTGGAGGGGGCACGCCAAAAAAAATTAAAAAATACAAGCCTTAGTGAACTGATAGGACAGTCCATTTCAAAGGGAGAAACTGAAGCAATTCCAAACCATACAAAACAACTGCTCTATGAATTATAGAATACAAGTGATTCCTGCTATTTTAGCCTTATGAATAGCGACTATAAGATTCTGAATGATCCCGTCTACGGATTTACGACTTTGCCTTTTGGTATTTTGTATGATATTGTAGAGCATCCGTATTTTCAGCGTTTGCGACGGATCAAGCAAGTGGGATTGAGTCATTTGGTGTATCCTGGAGCCGTGCACACTCGATTTCAGCATGCATTGGGGGCGCTGCACCTTACCCGCAAGGCGATTGAAGTGTTGCAATCCAAGCAAGTCAATATTTCAGAAGAAGAGGCGGAGGGCGTTCAACTGGCTATATTGCTTCACGACATTGGACACGGACCTTATTCACATGCACTGGAGGGGCACTTTATTCCGGTTCCTCATGAGCGGCTGACACTAGCGTATATGCATCGGCTCAATGAGACCTTTGACGGTGCATTGGATCTGGCCATCAAGATTTTCAAAAATGAGTATCACAAGACTTTTTTGCATCAACTGGTCAGTGGGCAGCTAGATATGGACCGGATGGATTATCTGATACGAGATAGTTACTATACGGGTGTAGCAGAAGGAGTTATCGGCTATGACAGAATCATAAAAATGCTCAATGTATACGAGGGAGAGTTGGTGGTTGAGGAAAAGGGAATTTATTCCATTGAAAAATTTCTTCTGTCCCGGAAATTGATGTATTGGCAAGTGTATCTGCACAAAACGGCCTTGAGTGCCGAGAAAATGCTCGTTCGATTGTTTCAGTATTTTAAAAAATCACACCGCAGTTCTCCTATACAACCGACTCGGGCTTTTGAGTATTTTTTAGAATTCCAATGGTCTGAAGAAGGACCAAAAGATATTTCGGAAGCCATGCTTCGCAACCATGCTCAACTTGATGATACGGATGTCGATGTTTGGATCAAAAGCATGATTGATTCGACCAATCCTGTGTTATCGGTACTTTCTAAAGGCCTGACATACAGGAACCTCTTTCGCGTGTATCTTCAAAAAGAGCCTTTTTCGGATGCAGATGTTCAAAAAATTATCCGTGATTTAAAGTCTCAGTCCTCTCCTTCCGTAGCTGCTATCATCTCACAACTTATCATTCAAGGGTCTGAAACGAATCGCCTGTACAATGAGCAATCTCCGGAAATAAAAATACTCATGAAAGGGGGGAAGATTCAACCATTGTCATTAGAAACGGATGCTAAGCTCGATACACAGCTGCTCAAACGATATTATTTGTGCCATCCTAAATTGATCAACTAAGCGTAATGAGGATTTTACCTTTCGATGAAAAATATCTTTACTGCAAAGCCTGTTAATCTGCGGTAATTCAGTGCAATATCCTATCTTAGCTACAAATTACGCACTATGGATCCAATATTTGATATTATACAGAAAGAAGAGCAGCGACAAAGAGAAGGCATAGAGCTGATTGCTTCGGAGAACTTTGTCAGTCGAAATGTGCTCAATGCAATGGGTAGTTGCCTAACCAACAAATATGCAGAAGGTTATCCCGGGAAAAGATATTATGGGGGCTGTCAGTTTGTAGACCAATCCGAGCAATTAGCCATTGACCGGTTAAAAGAATTATTTGGAGCAGAGTACGCGAATGTACAACCCCACTCCGGCGCGCAAGCCAATGCCGCAGTATTTCTTTCACTTCTCCAACCGGGCGATAAAATACTGGGTTTTGATTTATCGCATGGTGGGCATCTGACACATGGATCCAAAGTCAACTATTCCGGAAAGACTTTTACTCCTCATTTTTATGGCGTGGAAGAAGAGTCAGGGCTAATAAATATGGACACTGTAGAAAAAACCGCTTTGGAAGTTCAGCCCAAACTTATCATTTGCGGGGCTTCAGCTTATTCAAGAGATTGGGATTACGCCCGATTTCGATCTATCGCTGATGAGATAGGAGCTATTTTATTAGCAGATATTTCTCATCCCTCCGGTATTATCGCCAAAAAGCTCCTCAATGACCCCCTGCCCCATTGTCACATAGTAACTTCTACAACCCACAAAACACTGCGCGGACCTCGGGGTGGGATTATTATGGTAGGGAATGACATCCCAAATCCTCTGGGTATCACAACACCTAAAGGAAAAGTGAAAACCTTGAGTAGCTTACTTAATTCCGGTGTTTTTCCAGGAATGCAAAGTGGCCCCCTAGAGCACGTCATTGCCGCAAAGGCCGTTGCCTTTGGAGAAGCGCTGAAACCAGATTTTACTACTTACCAACAACAAGTAGTGAAAAATGCGAAGGCTATGGCTCGTGCTTTTGTAGACAATGGCTACAAAATTATTTCAGGAGGAACCGATAATCACCTCATGCTGATCGATCTCAGACCAAAGAATATCACCGGGCAGCTTGCTGAAGAAGCATTGGGGAAAGCGGAGATCACGGTCAATAAAAATCTCGTTCCTTTTGACGATAGAAAAGCCATGATCACCTCAGGTATGCGGGTGGGAACAGCAGCAATATCCACACGTGGACTACTTGAAAGCGATTGTGAAGATATTGCAGATTGGATGAATGAAATTCTCTCCGACCCTGAGAACGATAAAAAAATAGCTGCGATCAAGAAAAAAGTAAAACATAAAATGAAGCGGTTCCCTCTATACCCCAAGTTGAGGGTCTGAGCCTTTGACCATTGAAAAAAGGAGTGGGATTCATTTCAAGTATATTATATTTCTTTCAAAATCAGGTGGAAATGCACCGTCATTCAAGGCCTCAATTCGTATTGCTGTTTTTATGTTTAGGGTCACTATTTTCTATCACTATGCCCAAAAGTTGGGCACACGAGGTTGATTCATTAAAAGTAGGACTTGTGTTGAGCGGTGGTGGAGCCAAAGGAATGGCCCATGTCGGCGCCCTACAGATACTTGACTCACTGGGCATTCCCATTCACTTTGTAGGAGGAACCTCTATGGGCGCCATAGTTGGGGGGCTTTATTCTATAGGATATTCTGCAGACATGATTGCAGAGGAAATAAAACAAACGAATTGGGAAGATTTGTTGAGCGACAAACCCAAGCGGGAGGAACTCAGTATTTTTCTCAAGAAAAAATCAGATCGATATTTTTTGAACCTGGATATTGAAGAAAATCAAATTCAAATTCCCGGCGGCGTAAATAATGGACATAAAATCCTAAACTACCTCTCCCGTCTGACGCAATCTCATCATAACAAACAATCCTTCAATTCTTTTCAACGTCCCTTTCTGTTAACTACCACAGATTTGGAAAAAGGAAAATCCGTCATCATGCAAGAGGGTATTCTCCCTTGGGCCTTGCGAGCGAGTATGGCTATACCCTCTGTTTTTACGCCCTTTGAAATAGACAGTACCATCCACATAGACGGCGGAGTGATCAATAACTTGCCTGCTGAAGAGGTAGAAAAAATGGGGGCTGATATTCTCATCTGCATCGACGTTCAAACAGCGGACCTCAAAAACATAGATAATCTAAACGCCGCTGATCTCATGGAGAGAGTGGGGATGCTCGTCAACTTAACCTCATCAGAGGAAAGGCGATCACATTGCGATATCTTAATACGCCCGTATCTGAGTGACATGAATGTCTTTTCTTTTTCGAAAGCTGAAAAACTTCTCGAGCGGGGTCGGGAAGCAACGAGAAAAATGATCCCTGAAATTCTCGCACTGACAAAACAGGCTACTCCCCATCCAGTGAATCCCATATCTCAACAAGTCGCCATTCAAATAGAGGAAATTGAGATTTATGGCGTAAATAATACAACACAGACATTTATCCACTCAATTTTGGGAGATATAGAGCACAGTAGAGTCAATCTCAATCGCCTGGAGGAGAAAATTTCATCCCTATATGCGTCTGGCCTCTACAACTCCATTCACTATCTCAGTCCGAAAATTGACTCCAACTCATATAAGCTCGAGATTCACGTCGAAGAGTCTTCTTCTTCCGGGCTAGCGAGTTTTGGTATCCACTATGATTCCGACTTTAAAACTGTTGCAGAAGTCGGCGTATCTTCAGAGAACCTATTTTTAAGTGGCAGCAGAACCTATCTGAGAATAGGTATTTCAGAAAACCCCAGGTTCTTTGGCTCATTTTCTGCAAGCCCGGGAGAATATCCGGGTATTGGCTTAGATATAAGGTCCAATACCTTTCGTCCACCAATTTTTGACGGTAAGAGCCGCTTAGGTCGTTTTACATATACAGATGCCGAGTTGAGCCTCTATTCGTTTTACAACTTTATCAACCTGGCACAATTTCGGATTGGCTTCAGCTATGCATCTTTTTTTTATAATTTTAGAAGGGCAAGCTATCTCGAAGGTGAAGATTTAGATGGATTGGCACCTCAACTTTACCACGATCCGACCACCTCTGTGTTCTTTAGCGCCTATAATGATCAGTTAGATGATTTATATTTCCCTACAAAGGGCAGAAAAATAGAAGGTGGAGGAAGAATGATTTTCCCGGTGAGCAGAGGTCCGGGCGTTCCTACTTTTGTCTTTCATCTCAATTCGAGATTTGTCCATGAGATTCGAAAAAATCTAATTTTAGAATACAATTTGAACTCCAGTATTCAATTGGGACCACAAGCAACCTATGGGTATGGTATACATGCCGGTGGAGTAGGATACAATTATGAAAATTATTTCGAGCGTTTTTATGGCTATGCATGGGGGCAATTGAGAGAACTATCCAATTTCCAAAACGTCAAGCTATCCATAAGATGGCATTTGGGCAATGATCATTATATATCAAGCACATGGAACTACGGACTTGAGCTACACACTATCCAATGGTCCGATATCAACCATTTCGGTGGATATGGATTCAATTACACTTATCGAAGTCGATTAGGTCCTCTGGGCATTGATATGCACCGCTCTACAGAACGAGGTGATTGGATCGCCTATGTTAGTTTGGGATACTGGCTCTAATTTTCCCAACTTTTTGCATCCTATTATAGTTACCTATTCACAAACAAGTTTATGGATATTCGTTTTGTTCCTTTTGAAGATATTGATATCACCCGATGGAATAGCTGTATACATTTTGCTATAAATGGAAATGTATTTGGCTATCATTGGTTTTTAAAAAACGTAGCTCGCGAATTCGATGCATTGGTTGAAGGCGAATATGAAAGTGTAATGCCACTATTGAAAGGGCAAAGCCGCTGGAACTACCCCACTTTGATACACCCCAGAGAAATTGGCAGATTGGGCATTTTTAGCGTCCATGTACTATCCCCAGCCCGTATTCAAAAATTTTTGCAAGCCATCCCTGACCACTTTTTAGGTAGAGATATCCTATTCAATGAATTTAATCAAGCCCATCTTAAACAAATGGAGGAGGCTACTCCTTCCTCCTGGCACGAGTTGGATCTATCAAAGCCATATGAAATTATAAGAGAAAGTTATGATACCGGAGTTATTGAGCAGATTGAGAAAAGCAGAGCTCAAAATTGGCTCCCCCATTCTCAAATCAAACCGGAAGAACTGGTTCGCTTTTTTTCCTCTATTGATCCCAATACAGATACCCATATGTGGATGCGCATTCACTATAATCTCATGCACAGAGGGACTGCCTTCCCTACAGTATACGCACAATCTGACGGATCTATATCCGCAGCAGCTCTATTTGCATACAGTAATGGGTTCTTCACTCTCCTCAACTACAAGGCCGAAGATTCAAAAGCCCAAAGCTTATTTTACCATATGATGGACGACTTGATTCGACTCCATGCTGATCGCAGCTTAAAACTGGATTTTAACATATTTGGAGAAAAGTTTCAGGTGGGTGGCTTGGGTGCGATTAATAAAAAGACCTATCGACTGAGACAAGTGCCTAAATGGGGAAGAATAGTGCGCCATTGGCTGACGTAGATATACTTCCTGTCGGATATTTTACGTCAAATAAGTATAGACCACAGGCCGGAGCAGAATAAGGCTTTCTCAGTCTAATTTGCGCATCTAGTGCATGCTGAACCTCTTTGATCTCCATTTGGCCTTTCCCCACTTCTAAACACATCCCTACAATCAAGCGAACCATTCCTCTCAGGAATCGATTTGCTTGCACGCTGTAAATCAAATACCGCTTGTCAACGAGCTCCCACTGACTTTCAATTAATTGACATTTAAAGTGAGCGACTTGAGACTTACTTTTACAAAAGGGAAAGAATTCTTCATAGGCCAATAAAAGCTCAGCGGCCTGTTTGATTTTATCGATATCTAATGTTTGGTGCCCATAAGAGTAGTGAAATACTTGATCCTGAAGATATAATGGGTACTCTAAATCGATGAGATATTTATACCTGCGACTCACAGCAGAAAATCGAGCATGAAAATCTGAACTGCATTCACCTAATTCTAAGACGTGAATATCCTTATGTAAGACTCTATTGAGCTTATAGACCAATGATTCGTTTTCAATGGGAGAGGGAACTTCAAAATGCAATATAAAGTAGGATGCGTGGACTCCTGCATCTGTGCGTCCACAGCCTACAACAGATAACAAATCTTGTCTCAATAATTTTCCTAAAGCCTCTTCCAGGCACTCTTGCACAGATAAAGCATTATCCTGTCTTTGCCAGCCGGCAAAATGGGTTCCCTTGAACTGAATGGATAAAAAATACCGGCGCATTTACTTTAGGCTGCCTTCAGCTTATTTAGAGTAGAACCAGAAAGTTGGTTTTCCACATATGCGCGATCTACAATCAACTCATCGACATCGTCTTTTCCTGGAAATTCAAACATGGCGTCTGTAAGCACGGCTTCGCAGATACTTCGAAGGCCTCTGGCACCCAATTTGAATTCCAATGCTTTTTCAGCAATTAGTTCAAGTGCTTCCTGCTTGATAATTAACTCCACTCCTTCAAATTCAAATAGCTTTTGATATTGCTTAATCAAAGCATTCTTTGGTTCGGTAAGAATCCTCACTAGTGTATTTTTATCCAGCGGATTCAAATGAGTGAGCACGGGCAAACGACCCAATAATTCCGGAATAAGTCCAAAGTGCTTTAGGTCTTGATGAGTAACATATTGTAGCAAATTTTCTTTTTGGATCTCTTCTTTTTCTTTCGCACTAAATCCAATAACAGAAGTATTCAGACGTCTTCCGATCACCTTTTCTACACCATCAAATGCTCCTCCGCAAATAAACAGAATATTTTTAGTATCGACTTTTACCATTTTTTGTTCCGGATGCTTTCTGCCCCCTTGTGGCGGCACATTTACTTCTGTTCCTTCGAGCATTTTAAGAAGAGCTTGTTGAACCCCTTCTCCGGAAACATCACGGGTAATCGATGGATTATCACTTTTACGAGCAATTTTATCCAATTCATCTACATATACAATACCGTGCTCTGCCGCAGCCACATTAAAATCGCACACTTGTAATAATCTACTCAACATACTTTCCACGTCTTCGCCAACATACCCTGCTTCGGTGAATACCGTAGCATCAACAATAGCAAATGGAACATTCAAAAAGCTTGCAATTGTTTTAGCTAGAAGAGTTTTTCCCGTTCCTGTTGGACCGGTGAATAAAATATTTGACTTTTCAATTTCCACATCATCCTGGTCGCTATTTATTCTCTTATAGTGGTTATAAACAGCCACTGATAGAAACTTTTTCGCATCGTTTTGACCAATGACGTATTCATCTAAATATTTCATGATTTGCCCCGGAGTAACATTTTCAGGTAAAGCAAACTCGCCGTCGACTTTTGACACTCCACCGCCTTTAATCTCATCTTGAATAATTTCGTGGGCCTGCTCTACGCAGACTTCACAAATATGGCCCTGTATCCCTGCGATTAGGATCAGAGCTTCACTCTTGTCTCTACCACAAAATGAACATCTTACTCCTTCCTCTGTCGATTTCATAACTAAACTTTTACTGAGTTAAGAACTCACTTATTGAGAAGTCTATTTCTCTTCATTATTCTTTTGACGAGTCACCGGGGTGTCCAAAACCTCATCAACTAAACCGTATTTTTTCGCCTCTGGTCCTGTCATCCAGTTATCTCTGTCACTATCTTCTTGAATCGTTTTGTAATCTTGTCCTGTATGGAAACTCAAAATATCATAGAGATTTTTTTGAAGGTCTTTAATCAAGTTGTAATTGATTTCCATATCAGAAACCTGACCCTGCATGCCACCCATCGGTTGGTGAATCATGGCTCTGGCATGAGGCAATATTGATCTTTTGCCCTTTGCTCCTGCTGCTAATAGCACGGCCCCCATAGAAGCCGCTAATCCTGTACAAATAGTACCCACATCAGGAGAAACATATTGCATAGTATCATACATACCCAAACCGGCTAGTACAGATCCTCCCGGACTGTTTACATACATTTGAATATCCCTCTTCGGATCAGTAGATTGCAAAAACAACAGTTGAGCCTGTATTACATTAGCTACATAATCATTGATACCTACACCGAGGAAAATAATTCGGTCCATCATGAGACGTGAAAACACATCCATTCCCACCACATTCATTTGACGCTCCTCAATGACTTGCGGCGTGAAATTATTGATATTTGGAACAGAGGTAGCCATATACTTATCTAAATGGGCACTATTTATACCCTGGCTATGAATGGCAAATTTTTTAAACTCCTTAGAATCAAACATAGATTATTTTTTCTTTGAACAACTTATTATGAAACGATAGTACACCACCATCAGTTCAACCGAAGATATAAATAGTTAAGATTTCTTCGTCCTACTCCTCTTCTTCGCCTCCTTTCGGCGTGAGATAATCATTGACTTTCTGAACTTTTTCGTTGATTCGATCTACTTCTTTTTTGAAATCTTCTTCAGAAACTGCTTGTTGATCCAGAGTTACATTATCCTTGATGAACTGAGTTAACATATTCTGTGTCACTTCCTGAGCTATATTACTAAACTGCTCCTCATCCTCCAAAATTGTTTTAGTCAATTGAGACATTACGGACTCCGGCAACGCTTGCCCTTGAAGCATTTGTTGAATGCGCTCTTGAGCTTTCTCGATTAAAGCTTCCTGACTGGGTTGAATATTGTGCTTTTTTGCTAGTGTTTGAGTAATTAAGGACCAACTCAACTCCTTTTTTACTAATTCGGGCAAAGACTCTCCAACATATTTTTTTGCCGTCTTGGGATCTAACAAAAATTTCTTGCAATAAGAGTCCGGCAAATCAGATGAGTGATTTTCATCAGTCAATGCAAATTTTGAATCCCAATAAAATAGATTATCGCTTGCCCCTTGATTCGCAAGTTCAAAACTTTCGCGGATCTTACTTAAGGCTTCTTCTTTAGACTTCACTTCTCCTTCACCGAAAATTTTATCGAATGTTTCTTGATTCTCCTCGGCTTCCTTCTTGGCTTGAATGGTCATAATTTCAAAACGGAAGTTCGAATTTACTTCTGTGCTATCCTCTTCGTCCATTTTTAAAAGATGCTGCTTTACGAAATCTTCAGTTGCATCTTTTTCGAGTTCATAAACATTAAAATCAAATGTAGCTCCTGGTTTCGCGCCTATAACCTTTTCTTTTGCATCCTCACTCATCAGGTCAGAAGCGATTACAAAGTTTGATATCCATCCATCCTTCTTTTCTTCTTTTCCTTCCAACTCAGAAGCTTCCAAGGTTAAAATATCGCCTTCTTTCACGGGGCCTTCTGTCTCTACGGTTTCTGCAGCCTGAGTCAATAACTCCTTCCAGCGATCATTGATCTGTTCATCAGACGCTTCAATCAAAAAGTAGGGTACGCTTAAGTTACCATCTAGACCTTTAATTTCCAGGTCGGGTAATAGTCCCATTTCTATAATGAAACGATAATCCTGGGACTTGAGAGGATTAAAATCCATGGCCTCCTGTTCTTCAGCGATTTCCATCTCTCCAATAGGATGGAGTCCTTCTTTTTCATTGACCTCGCGTATCGCTTCTGATGTTTTTTCATTGACAATGTCAATTAAAAGGGATTGTCCATACATCCTCTTGATGAGACGCATTGGAGCCTTACCGGGACGAAACCCCTTCATTGTCGAAGTTTTTCGTTTTTCTTTCAGTTTGTTATTCAGTTCTTTGGAATAATCATCTGTTTCAACGACAACCTCTAATTTCACTTCATACGGAGACTGCTCAAGAATATTTGATTTCATATGTATTCTGACTTTCTATCTGTTAATTTTAAGGTGGGCAAAGATAGTAATCCTTACAGGAAATTTACCTGAAAGGTGCAAGAATATTGAATAGGGAAAATGTAAAGGGGTGAAAAGTGCGGGTGGAGGGACTCGAACCCCCAAGCCGTGAAGCACTAGATCCTAAGTCTAGCGTGTCTACCAATTTCACCACACCCGCATGATCTAAATTTGGAACTGCAAATATATACTTTAATCCTGAAAAGAAAATACTCCGCGACCAATTTATTTGTAGCTTTCAAGTCAACCGTAGTTTTTTATTGAATCATCCTACTGGATTGGGATCATTCGCCCTCTGAAATGACCTCTTTATTTGACTGCTACTGAATGAAGAGAAAAAGGGGTTGGAATTTACTAAGATATTTACCATCTTTAGTTGTTCTACCTGGTATTGAAAGACAATACAAAAAAAGATAGTAGGAACAATTATGAAATTCCTTTCGTTCTCTTTATATAACTTAAACATAGAATGCCCAGCAGTCCCGAAATAGCAATAAAAGAGCAAACGCTCATAGAAGAGCAATTTATAAAGCTCTTAAAATCCATCAAGACGACCATTACGTCTGAAGATGATGTGTTATTGCACAAGGCATTTAAATTGGCTGCACATGCCCATAAAGAGCAACGCCGTAAGTCAGGTGAGCCTTACATTTTACATCCCATTGAGGTCGCTAGAATATGTGCTACTGAAATTGGATTAGGACCAACAGCAATTGTTTGCGCCTTGCTCCATGATGTTGTAGAAGATACCCACTTCAATCTCGACCACATTCGAGAAGAATTTGGAGTCAAAATCACTCATATCGTGGATGGTTTGACCAAATTAGACGGCACATATGATAAAGGCAGTCCACAAGCAGAAAACTTTAAAAAAGTGCTTTCTACATTAGTCAGTGATGTTAGAGTCGTGCTGATCAAAATGGCAGACCGACTGCACAATATGAGAACCTTGGGTGCAATGCCACGACATAAGCAACTCAAAATTGCCGCCGAAACCCAATATATATATGCCCCTTTAGCACACAGACTCGGTTTATATAATATCAAAACAGAGTTTCAAGATATTTGCCTTCGGATTTTGGAGCCGGATGTATATTTTGAAATCGCAGATAAACTCAAAGAATCGAAGGCGAGTCGGGATAAATATATTGCAGAATTTATCAAACCACTGGGAAAAAAACTCAATGAGTTAGAAATAGAGTATCGAATCACTGGACGACCCAAGTCCCTTAGCTCTATCTATAATAAGATTAAAATCAAAAAAGTCCCTTTTGAGGAGATTTTCGATTTATTTGCTATCCGCATTATTGTAAATGTGCCCCGTGATAAAGAAAAGAGCATCTGCTGGCAGGTGTATAGCATTGTTACAGATGTCCACACCCCTATTCCCGAGCGTCTTAAGGACTGGATTACAACACCAAAGTCCAATGGTTATGAATCATTGCACACGACTGTCATTGGTCCTGAAGGCAGATATGTTGAGGTGCAAATTCGTTCAGAAAGAATGGATGACATCGCAGAGCGGGGCTTTGCTGCTCATTGGAAATACAAGGGCATTCAGGATAGCCAGTCTGTTTACGATAATTGGTTAAATAATGTAAGGGATTTATTAGAGAACGATGAAGGGGATGCTCTGGAGTTCATTAATGATTTCAAGACTAATTTGTTTCAAGATGAGGTTTATGTGTACACGCCCAAAGGGGATTTGGTGATTTTACCGAAAGGAGCCACCGCCTTGGATTTTGCGTTTTCTATTCATTCAGAAGTTGGAGCCAATTGTACGGCTGCAAAAGTAAATAACAAACTAGAGCCTTTGGGTTATGAACTTCAAAATGGAGATCAAGTAACCATTGCCACAAGTTCAGATCAAAAACCTAAAGAAGGGTGGCTCAAAATGGTAATCACGGGTAAAGCACGATCTAAGATCCGGAGTTCACTGCGCAAAGAAAGAAGGCGGTTTGGAGAATTTGGTAAAGAGAGCTTACAAAGGAAATTAAAGAATTTAAAAGTAGATTTTGAATCGAATATTGATTTACTCACTGATTATTTCGGGTTTAAAAAAAGAACAGACCTATATTACGAGATAGCCAGTGATGGGATAGAACTTTCTGAAATCAAAGAAAACTTCACGACAAAGGGGCATTTACTAGTTCCGAAAGAAAAAGAGGAAGCCCCTCCTTCCGAAATCGAAAAGAGCACTTCATCCTTTACCGTCAAACGACCGCGAAAGTCAGACGGTAAAAGCCAACCAAGCTTATTGATCGGTGGCGAACCTGCAGACCAGTATAAGTTTCAATTGGCGAGTTGTTGCAATCCAGTTTATGGAGATGATATCTTTGCCTTTCTGACAACCAATTTTGGAGTAAAAATTCACAGAAGTAGTTGTCCGAATGCCACGCATCTTATGGCTAGTTGCGGTTATCGCGTATTAAAAGCAGAATGGGTCAGCAATAATAGCACCTCCTTTATCGTCAAATTACTCATTACAGGTATTGATGCAGGACCGGGAGTTATTGAAAGGTTAAGTAATAAGATATCAACAACACTCGGTCTCAATATTCGCTCCTTTAATATCGAGGGAAACGAAGGGTATTTTGAGGGGAGGATATCGATTATTATAGACAATAAAAACGAACTCGAAAAAGCTATGCGATCCATTAAAAACCTGGATATGGTTTCTAATGTATCCAGAATAGAATAAATTTGAATTATGCCATCAACTATTGATAATCAAGAGAGTTTAAAAGCGCAAGTAAAAGAAATATTTACCCACCATTTAGAGGAAAATGGGTATCGAAAAACCCCGGAGCGTTATGCTATTTTGGATGAAATATACAGCCGCACCGACCACTTTGACGCTGAAGCCTTTTACATTCACATGAAAAACCAGAACTACAGAGTAAGCCGAGCGACGGTGTACAACACTTTGGAACTCCTTGTGAATTGCGATCTCATAAAAAAGCACCAATTCGGAAAAAAATTGGCTCAATACGAGAAGTCGCATGGATTTAAACAGCACGACCACTTAATCTGCATTGAATGCAGAAAGGTTTTGGAGTTTTGTGATCCCAGAGTACAACAAATCAAAGACATGATGGGGGAGCTTTTGAAATTTGATATTACCCATCACAGTTTAAACCTATACGGTGAATGTACTTACCAGTGCGAACACAAGAAAAATAAAATCGTGGAGTAAGGTCCCATGACTTCCTGTGACATTCCCTATCTTTGGCATCTAAATATTCTTGTATGTTAGTAGACGTTTTATTGGGCCTGCAATGGGGAGATGAAGGAAAAGGTAAAATCGTAGATTTTCTTTCTAATAAATACGATGTGATTTGTAGATTTCAGGGAGGACCGAATGCTGGTCATACGCTTTATATTGACGGAGAAAAAACAGTATTGCACACGATTCCTTCCGGCATTTTCAGAGAAGGAGTTATCAATATAATAGGTCATGGTGTAGTTATTGATCCCCGAATATTAATGGAAGAAATCAAGGGGTTGGAAGCTAAAGGAGTCGATGTGAAAGGACGCCTTAAAATAGCGAAGAAGGCTCACCTTATTCTTCCTACTCACAGGCACTTAGATGCCTCATCAGAAGCTGCCAAGGGTAAAAACAAAATTGGGTCTACTCTTAAAGGAATTGGTCCCACCTATATGGATAAAACCGGTAGAAATGGATTGCGAGTGGGAGACATACTCACTGATACTTTTAGGAATAAATACGATACGCTCAAACAGAAACACGAGGGAATATTGCAGGGCTTACCGAAAATAAACTTCCCTATAGAGGAAGAAGAAAAGCTGTGGTTCGAGGCGATACAGGCCCTTCAAAATTATGAGATTATCGATGGCCAATATTATCTGCAGCAATTACTCAGCAGTGGGAAAAAAGTCTTAGCTGAGGGTGCGCAAGGCTCGATGTTAGATATTGACTTCGGGACCTATCCTTTTGTCACTTCATCAAATACGACCACAGCCGGCGTTTGCACTGGACTGGGCATTGCGCCTTCTCAAATCAATCAGGTGCTAGGAATATCTAAGGCATATTGTACTAGAGTCGGTAGTGGTCCATTTCCCACGGAGCAATTTGGTACAGATGGAGAAGAATTAAGAAAGGCGGGGAGAGAGTTCGGTGCTACCACGGGCAGACCCAGAAGATGTGGGTGGATTGACCTGCCACAGCTCCGATATGCAAATATGATCAATGGAACAACGCAAATTGTTCTTACAAAGCTAGATGTTTTAAATACTTTTGACGAAATAGCTGTTTGCGTCGGGTATACAATCGATGGGGAAATGACGGAGCAATTGCCTTTTGAATTAACTTCAAACTCCATTCAACCCCAGTATAAAAAATTCAAAGGCTGGAAGTCTGATACTACTCAATGCAAAAATAGAGAAGATCTACCTACTTTGGCGAAAGAGTTTGTTTCTTTCATCGAAACAGCCTTACAAATTCCCATAACTTTCATTTCTACCGGACCGGAAAGGGAAGCTTTACTGGTAAGTGGTGAACATTAGTATAAAAAAATATTAAATATTTCTCGCCAATCATACGAGCGAAGAAAGTGTTTCCACCTCGTATCCAATATTGAAAAGAGCATCCCCTTGATTTACTACCGGCGAGTTGTTGTGTCCTAAAATTAATCCTCTCTTAGGGGCAAGAACCTTTTTTTCACGGCCGCCGTGAGGATCTCTAATAAACCCTATACTTTCTCCTTTTACAACCCATTGTCCACTGTTTTTATACCATTCAAACACTCCTGCCACTGATGCCCTCACCCAACCAGATTTTGTGATATGCTGCACGTCGTGATAAGGTTTTTGGGTCCATTCGTAAAGTCCTTTATATGCCAGTAATCGTTTGAGGCCGGATAATGCCTTTTGAATACTTAAGCCATCAAGACGCAAAGCCTCTCCTCCTTCGTAAACGATGATGGGCTTTTTCATTTTGTACGCTTCTTTTCTCAGAGTTTTGGTGAAAGCAGGCTTCTTGAATATAAGAGGTGGAGCGAAAGCACGAGCCAACTCAAAAGCTTCCTCACTTCCTTTTGTATAACGAATCTGCGGGTAGTTGTATCGATTCGCTCCCCCGGTATGAAAATCAATGCCAAAATCAATATGTGGTAAAATCTTTTTTGTAAGCGTTCGAGCGACCCGGGAGGCTAAGGAGCCATTAAAATTGCCGGGAAATGAACGATTAACATCTTTCCCATCCGGCACTTCTCTGGAAAAATGGAGAAATCCATATACATTCAATAATGGAATAACAATCACAGTTCCAGCAATCAAGTTGGAAAATATATTTTGGTCTAATGCTCTTCTAACAATTTCAACACCATTTATCTCATCCCCGTGAACGCCCGCCAGTATGAGTAAACACGGTCCGGGCTTGAGCGCCCGATAGACCTGAGCGTGAATATTAATTTGGGTACCAGAAGGTAATCTCCCGACATGAACTCTGATTTGTTTATGTTCACCCGGGGCGACATCTATGCCATTAATATTGATCGTATATTCCATAACTACTTTTCAAAAACTACATGTCATTTATTTGATCTCTCTCTCTAAAAACTCGAAGATCTTATCTGCCACATCAACGCGTGTTACCCCCTCAATCCCTTCCAGCCCCGGAGAGGCATTCACTTCGAGTAAGAGAGGTCCTCGCTTCGACCGTAATATATCGACCCCAGCAACCTGCAAGCCCATTACCTTCGCCGCTTGCAGACTCACTTCTACCTCCCTTTCTGTCAATTCTACTTTAAATCCCACTCCTCCCCTATGCAAATTGGATCGAAATTCTCCGGCAGAGGCCACGCGGCGCATTGCCGCTACTACTTTTCCTCCAACGACGAGAACCCGAATATCCTCCCCCTTTGACTCTTTGATGTATTCCTGAATAATGATTTGCTTGTTAGCCTGCAAAAACTGGCCGAGAAGAGCTGCCGCATTTGGCACTGAATTAGCTTTTAACACTCCATTACCGTGAGTTGACTCCAGCAATTTAATAATATAAGGTGGGCCTCCAAGGACATCATAAATATCTTTGCCTGAAAGTCCCGCTGCTGAGATAATGGTTTTGGGAATGGGAAGTCCATGGTGCGCCAGGATCTGTAAGCAGGAAAATTTGTTTCTCGCTTGCAGTAAAGACTCTGCACTCAAAACAGAATACACCCCATGATGAATAAAATGACGAATGATAAGAGCTCCATAACTTGTGGCACTCGCTCCAATTCGCGGAATAATTGCATGGATTCCTTTTACCCGACCTCTTCTGTAAAATAAGTCACTCTGCCCATCCCCTACAGCTACATCCATTCGCATGTGGTCCATTACAACCACTTCGTGCCCCCTCTTCTTACCCGCTTTGAGCAAGGACTGAGTGGAGTATAATGCGCTGCTTCTGGATAATACAATTACCTTCATGTCCTCCAAAATTGAGTGCATACAATGAGAAAGGTCTGCCGAACTTCATCCATGAATGGGGGCGTTAATAGAAAAATAAAGATAAAAAATAATATTTCTTTCACGAAGGGAAATCATAATGCAGAACTTCTAAAAAATCCTAGCCCGCTGGCATGCGCTTTTATTGGTGTAATGGCGATGAGCAGGAGTGCGACGCCATAAGCAAGTAGGGCGAGCGAGTAATATCTGTGCAGCCAGTTCATGTCTGGCGTAATGGAAGTTTTGACCTTTGGCTTTTAGACATCGGAAAAACAGCGAGGGCCAATAGCTCCGGAGCGTAGGGCCCGCCGAGAGTATTTCAAGTGCCCCCCTAAAAAACATAAATTCTAGTAATTGCTTACATTTACCCTGTGAAATGGAAATTACGAAGTAAGGATTCCCGAGAGATTCGATCTTGGGCATTTTTCGACTGGGCGAATAGCGCTTTTGCTCTCGTTATCACTGTGGCGATATTCCCAGTGTATTTTACCGGGGTCAGTCCTGATTTTATAACATTATGGGGCATAGAGTTTACGGATAGTTCCATTTATACCTATTCGATTTCTCTGGCTTACCTGCTCATTGCTTTTAGTTCACCGCTTTTTTCGGGTATAGCTGATTTCGCAGGTCGCAGGAAGGCCTTTTTGCAGTTTTTCACCTTGCTTGGAGGATTTGCATGTATGGGGCTGGCAGCCTTTGTGGACCCTGCCGATTGGTGGCTGGGTATCTTATTTTTTATGTTAGGTATCATTGGATTTGCGGGAGGCTTAGTATTTTACAATTCCTACCTACCTATCATTACGACATCCGATCAATACGACCGGGTAAGTGCCAAGGGATTCGCTTACGGATATATAGGGAGCGTTATCTTATTGATTGGAAATTTGGCTCTCATTCAATATCCCAACATTCTAGGTCTTGCAGATGGTGCAGCCGCCTCCCGGGCTAGTTTTATTATTGTGGGTCTTTGGTGGATTGGATTTGGTTTTTACAGTTTCCAGGGCTTACCCAGGGATAGGCGCACACCAATCAATTTAAACACTATATACAGTGGCTACAAGGAAATTATTGATGTGTCTGGTCGAGCGCTCCAGCGGCCGATTTTACTCATTTTTTTATTGGCATTCTTTTTCTACAGTGCAGGCGTACAAACGGTATTATTTTTGGCCTCAACTTTTGGTGAAAAAGAGTTGGGGCTAAGTGCTTCAGAATTGATCCTGCTCATTTTAATTCTTCAGATTCTCGCTACTGTTGGCGCTTATTTCTTTGCATATTTTTCTAAAATGTTCGGCAATAAAATCAGTTTGATAGTAATGGTGTGCCTTTGGATCGGGATTTGTTTAGGTGGATATTTTTTAACTGAAAAGTTAACGTTTTACGGAATAGCCTGCTGCGTGGGTTTTGTTATGGGGGGTATTCAATCACAATCGAGAAGCACTTATTCCAAACTGCTCAAAAAGGGAGAGAAAAATGTGAGTTCCTATTTTAGCTTTTATGATTTAGTTGAAAAGGTATCCATCGTAATGGGAACTTTTACCTTTGCAATATTAGACCAATGGAGCGGAGGGATGAGAAATGGCTTATTGCTAATGAGTCTTTATTTCTTTATAGCATTAGTATTTTTGATCCGTATCCGACTTCCCCGAAAAGCAATGTAAGTAAAGACGCACAATTGGCGTAAGCTGAATATGAGTGAGGAAAGAAATTTATCATTAAATAATGCCCCCCTGATCGATGTTGTGATCCCGGCGTTTAATGAAGAAAATGCTGTAGGGCAAGTTATCGATGACCTACCTAAGCATCTACTTCGACACATTGTGGTATGTGATAATGGTAGCTCAGACAATACGGCACAACAAGTTCTGGACAGAAATGCAATTGTGGTTTACGAGGCACGCAAAGGGTATGGTAGTGCTTGTCTCAAGGCATTATCCTACATTCGTGACTCAGAACCTTTGCCGGCTATTATCGTTTTTTTAGATGCTGATTATTCTGACAAGGGGGAAGAGTTAATAGATCTAGTACAACCAATAATTGAAGATCAGTACGAGATGGTCATAGGATCGAGAGTTTTGGGTCAGGTTGAAAAAGGAGCACTCACTCAACCACAACGCTATGGCAATGCCCTGGCTACTTTTCTAATCCGCCTCATTTATGGTGTGAGATACACAGATTTGGGGCCATTCAGAGCCATCACCTTTAGCGCATTGGAGAAACTCGAAATGTCGGATCCTGATTACGGCTGGACCGTGGAAATGCAAATCAAAGCCGCCCGGCAAAAACTAAAGCTAAAGGAAGTACCTGTTAGCTATCGAAAAAGAATCGGTCACTCTAAGGTGAGTGGCACTCTCAAAGGCGTTTTTATGGCGGGTTATAAGATTCTGGGCTTGATTTTTTGGTATGCGCTAATGAAAAAGAAGAGATGATCGATTGGATTGGATATGTTCTCATTGGAGTGTATTGTATTTTACTATCTTGCATTCTCATGTATTGCTTATTGCAACTTCACTTATTGTGGATTTACCATAGGAACAAGAAAAAACCAGGTCAACAAGCAGACTTAGAGAGTGAATGGCCCAAAGTGAGCATTCAACTTCCAATTTTCAATGAGAAGTACGTTGTGCAAAGGCTCATCGAAAGCGTATGCGCTATTGATTACCCGAGAAAAAAGTTGCAGATCCAGGTGTTAGATGACTCTACTGATGAAACTTTGGAAATCACGCGCCAGACCGTGAATACGTTTCAGGAAAAAGGGTTCGATATTGAAATCTTACATCGAAAAAATAGGAGTGGCTATAAAGCGGGAGCATTAAAAGCAGCTTTACCAAAGGCCAAAGGTGAGTTTATCGCTATTTTTGATGCAGACTTTATTCCGGATGCTCAATTTTTATACAAAACTCTTCCACACTTTTCTTCATCCCAAATAGGTGTAGTGCAAACCCGATGGGGACACATTAATGAGGGGTATTCATTGCTGACACGCTTACAGGCATTTCAACTCAATGTGCATTTTTGCGTTGAGCAAACCGGTCGCGACATCGGTGGTTATTTTTTACAATTTAATGGAACAGCAGGGGTTTGGCGGAAATCGACAATTTTAGATGCTGGCAATTGGCAATCAGATACATTGACTGAGGATCTGGATTTATCCTATCGCTGCCAGTTAAAAGGATGGAAAATAACCTATTTAGAACAAGTGAAGAGTCCGGCAGAACTTCCCGCCGAAATGAATGGACTTAAATCACAACAGTACCGCTGGATGAAGGGTGGTGCTGAAACTGCGAAAAAAATATTGCCCCAATTATGGAAAAGTAATAATTCAATAGCTAAAAAAATTCATGGCTCTGTTCATTTGTTATCGAGCAGCATTTTCATTTTTGTCTTTCTTGTTGCGCTTCTGAGTGTTCCTCTCATGTGGTATATGGAGCTCCGTTCGATATCGCCAAAATTTTTAAGCGTATTTTTTGTGGGTACAATAAGTATTATCTTCGTCTATTATTCCGCTAACGTGGTCCAAAGGGGGACATCTTCAGGAGGTGCTCCAACTTCTCTATGGAAATTTATTGGACTTTTCCCTCTCTTCCTCTCACTATCCATGGGCTTATCCATGCACAATAGCATCGCCGTGTGGGATGGACTCCGAGGGAAACGCACGCCATTCATCAGAACACCAAAATATAATATCACCACTAAAAAGGACGGATTTGCAAAGGGGTTCTACCTAAGTGGGGATTTACCACTTTCAACTAAACTAGAAATTATATTGGCTCTGGTATTTTTATCAGCAAGTTACTACGGTTGGAAAGAAGATTATTATGCTTTCCTCATATTTCATTTGTTATTGACCCTGGGATTTGCGAGTATCGCTTTTTACTCGATTAACCATATGAAGAAAAATGAAAGGAGAAGTTGAAATACAAAGAATATGGGTAATTATCATTTCAATAGCCTTTTTTACAGGGATTGGAATGATCTCAGCCACTGTCTCACAAAATGAATTCTATTCCTTACTCTTTTGGTATAGTCTTTCTTTTCTATCCTTTATCGGCATATATTACTACGCTGAAAACATCCCTGCACTCGCCTTAATCACCATTGCAATATCAGCGAGGATGCTCACCTTTTTATCTCCTCCTCAGTTAAGCGATGATTACAATAGGTTTTACTGGGATGCAAAAGTAAGTGAGTTGGGAATATCCCCCTATTCTCTAACACCTGAAGAATATAGCTCTTTAGACTCCACCTCACTTACAATAGAGCTAAAAGAGTCCCTGAATAGCCCAAACTATTATTCAGTTTATCCGCCTGGATTACAATATATCTATAGCACAGCTCTATATTTTTCCGATGGATCAATAAGCAGTTTTGCCAATCAAGTTCGAATGCTGTATTTAATAGTTGAAATATTGATCATTCTACTGTTTATTCGAGCTACAAAAAGTAAGAATTGGGTAATATACGCTTTAAATCCACTTGTCATAATTGAGTTGACTGGGAACTTGCATGCTGAAGTATTCGTAGTGTTAGGTCTTGTCTTAATTTTAACGCAGAAAACATGGAGCCAAATATTGGGATGGGCTGTTGCCATAGGGAGCAAAATATCACCCATAATTTGGCTTCCTTTATGGGGCCTTCAAATCAGGCGAAACTTACCATGGATAAACGTCTTCGCAATCACTGGATTACTGGGACTATTGTTCTGGCCATTGATGAAACACCCTGACCTCCTATTGAATTTCTATCAAAGTTTGCGTTTGTACTTTCAAACATTTGAATTCAACGGCAGTATTTATGTTCTATCCAGAGAACTAGCTATGCTGTACTTTGGATACAACCCTATTGCTATCATAGGACCTTCCTTGCAAATCGTATTAATTCTCATAATTCTGTCGATTAGTTGGAGTTACAGAAAGATTCAATACAAATTATTAGCTAATCCCATGTACTATATTTTCTTAATGTATCTCCTTTTTGCAACAACTGTACATCCCTGGTACATCGTCCCATTGGTTGCCCTGGTCAGCCTTCAATGGAAATGGAGTGGAATAATCTGGTCCTATACCATAATATTCAGTTATATATATTATTCTGAGGCTACTGAATGGGAGAAGACTATTTTCCACAGTATCCAATATCTAGCGCTTATGACAGGACTTTTCATAGATATAGGACAAAAAAAAGCCCGGAAGAAACTTCCGGGCTTTAAATTTTAAACTAGATCCTTTCCAATTAATATGACCAAAAGTCATGTTCAAAGTTGAAAAGATCAGCCTTTATTCGTTCTGATTCGTAAAGTTGTTCGAGCTTATCTTTAGGCCAACGATCCTTCAATCGAAAATCCCTAACATTTGTTTGCTTGACAACAAAGCTGGAGAATCTTCGGATATCAAAATAATCTGCCCAAGACAATGGTGCCGTGTCATTTTCACCATTAAAAACAGGGAAGTTCGCGAGATAGTCTCTGGATGCAGGGAAGTATACCCAAAACATTGGCTCTTCGCGTTTAAAGACTCCTGTATTGTCGTCATAGATGTCTTTAATCGGAGATATTCCCAAAATTCTATTTCTCATGCGAGAAACTTCCTTATCGAAATACCAAATTTCCTTAATTCTAAAACGTTTAACATCATCCGGATTAAAATCAGATCGAGTAACTTTAATCGTTTCTTCATAAGTATCAGGGTCAATAACCCGAGTAGTATCAATTCGATACAACTGTTGCTCCAGTTCTTCCATCGGAAGAGGCTCTTTAAAGTCATCTTTGCGGAAAACCGTCATGTCACCATTAGCAGCAGCATCAATTAAAATCTGAATCAATGGCTGTAAAGGATAAGTGAAAGGGGCATTGATTTTTTCTCTCAGATCAATGACTCTCCACATGCGCTTTTCCCATGGCACGTCAGCTTCTCGGACTGGCTCATAGGGAATAACTCCTGCATCTGCAGATAATGTTCGTTCCACTACTCCATCCATGTATTTATCCTCTGACATTTGCTCTCGCTCAAAGTCAGTGGTAGATTCCGTAATAACATCTACCTCCTGTGGAACTTGCGCATATAATGCAGAAGCAAACACAGAGAGTGAGATGATAATTAATATTCTCGTTGACATAACAGTTGTTTTTTTATCTAATTAGGAAACTCATACTTCCTACATCTCTACCCGCAATATCTCCCGGGCATTTGGCTTTAATATCTTCAAAGAAAAATCGATCACCCGGAGTAGCCGCATTTACTAAATTTTGAGCGGCATCGTTGAAACGACCACCACCATTTGTAACGGTTTGAGGATCTTGTCTTTTTGCTACACGAACAAGATTAAAGCCCAATATATCACAGCGCGCTTCAAAGTCAAAGTCCTCCAGATCAGCGATTAAACCCAATTGTGCACGAAATATACCATTTGCGATACCACCACCGCGCTCTCCACTAAGTTTTGGAACGGGATCTGGAATTCGTTTTACACGAAACTCCTTTGTCGTTGCAGGAAGTCCTCCACCAGAAACATTTATTGAGGATTTACCTGGCTTAGAAGCAGTAACATTATAAGAACTCCCACCTTTCTCAGTGATTTTGATTCCTGCTCCGGTAGTAACTTTCAATTGGTTAGAAGATACACCGGCAGCTGAAATAGTAACCGGATTATCAACACCAATATAGAAAACGTTCATCTTGTCAGCAGAAACAGAAACTGATCGCTCTCCAACTTCATATTCAAACTGACGTTCAACTTCAGTCTCTTCACCTGTTACAGGATTCTTAAATGAAATGGTTGCTGTATAGGTTTTAATACCTGTACTTGAAGCTCCAACAGAGTATTCCGCTACTCCATTTTCTACCTGAAGCGAGCTCCCGTTGACTCTAACAGACAATTCATCGACATTATCAGATGCAGCACCTAAAAATATTTTAGAACTGTAAGTGTCACCTTTAACGATATAAGACTTCTCAGGTGCAGATACCACCTCAAACTTATCAAAAACAACGTCTGTACCACCTACCTTCTCAAGATAGTGGTTAAGAACAGCTGATTCAGTAGCCTTAGCATCATTAATGAACTTTGTCAAAATAGGTTGAACCGCTCCAATAGGCATTTGTCTGAAATTAAAGTCAGCCCAACTTTCTTTCTTCTTAGCTTCTCTCCAAGATTCATCATCAATTTCAAGAGCGACCTTACTTTCAAATGCACTTCTATCAGCACTGTCGACAAGACTCAAAAACTTGTCCCGTGCTTCCTGGATCTTACCTTTCAATTCTTCACCTTTCCCTTTATCTACTAGGAGACGTGTTGTTCCATCCTTATCCTTCTTATTCTTAATCGTTTTTGTACCTTCTTTATATCCACCAGCCTCATCAATCAGCTCTTTCCAAATGCCTTCAACATAGGATACAAACTCTTCACCCGTGGCTACAATTTCATCTACCTTCTCGGCGTAATCACCGTATTTCTCAGGATCTTTGAGAGCCAATTGTTTTACTTGGTCTGGTATACGACTATTTTGTCGATCTAACACCTCGTTAGATTTTTCCAAGCCTTTATTCACCAACTTAAAAGCGTTAAATATCTCGGCGGATACATTTAATGCGAGCAGAGCAGTCAATACCAAATACATAATGGTAATCATGAGCTGCCGCGGTTCCTTAGGAATTGCCATATTTTATTTTTTTTATTCAGATTTAGTTTACAATACAGTCCAGGACACCGTCTTATTAAGATTTAACGGACATCGCAGATAGCATATTGCCATATACTGAATTAAGAGAATTCAAGTTTTTATTCAAGCTAGACATCTGATCTTTGTAGCTCTTCACTTCAGAAGCTGATGCAGCCATTCCTTCTACAGCAGAGTTCATTTGGTCTGCATTTTCATTCATTGTCTTCAACACTCCGTCATACACGCCATTCAAAGAAGATACATTTTTGTTCAAAGAACTCATTTGCTCTCTATATTTCTTCGTATCCTCAGCTGTTGCACTCAAGTCTTCCATGGCCGCATTCATTTTTGCGTAATAATCGCTCATGGACTTTAATTGATTCTTTGTTTTAGAGAAATCAACTTCCTGAAGTGCTTTCAAGCTTCCTAATGACTTAGACATGGTTTGCAATTCAGTAAGCATGCCACCCAATTGGTTTTCTACTACTTTCCCATCCAAAGGCTTGGCAGAGGTTTCTCCAGCTGTAATAGAAGATATATTGGAATTATAATCATCCAATCCGGGGTATAATTTCTCCCAATAGTAATCCTTATCGGGCGGTATTAATCCCAGCATTAAGAAAAGAAATGCTTCAGTTACGAGTCCGGCAGTAATCATCGTATCACCTCCTTCCCAACTCATGATTTTGTATAGGGCACCAAGCATAACAACGGATGCACCGACACCAATAATTAGGTTTTTAATGTACTTGAAAGTTTTTGATTTGATAAAAGACATGGTTTGCCAATTTTTAGGTTAGGTAATTGAGTTTGTGTGTTCAGCATAGCATAGCGATGCCAATGAGATAAGCTAATATATTAGCTTGCTTTCTATAAGTGATTCTTGTTTATAATCGTGTATGGTGTTGGAAATTCCGTAACGTATGTTCTAGTAGTCATTTGCGGATCGACCCAAGAAGGTAAGGACATTTCTGAATCCAACATAAGACTTAGATGTATCTTGGTATTCCCAGTTCCTCGTGCCATTCTGCAAATAGAACCCGATATCTTTCCATGATCCACCTCGAATAACTTTCCGCTTCATTGCTTTAGGCTCAGAATCATCTGCATCATATTTCATATCGGGATTCAAGTCGTGAACGTGATAGTTCGAATTATCGAAATATGCAGATTCGGTCCACTCTGAAACATTGCCAGACATATTATATAAACCGTAGTCATTGGGATAGTAGGCATAAACATCAACAGTAGTTTGTCCACCATCCTCAGCGTAGTTCCCGCGCCCCGGCTTAAAGTTAGCCAGCAAACATCCTTTGGAGTTTCTTATGTAATAACCGCCCCATGGATAGGGAGACATATCACGTCCACCTCTGGAGGCGAATTCCCATTCATATTCATTGGGAAGCCTAAAATCCTCAGAATTCGGTTCGTCGACGCGATTAGAGCTCCACAATTTAGTTCTCCAGTAAGCAAAAGCTTTTGCTTGCTTCCAGGTAACACCAACAACCGGATAATCATCAAAGGCCGGATGAGAGAAGTAGTTTCTCGTCATCGGTTCATTATAAGAGTATTTGAAATCCCGAACCCAACACATCGTATCGGGATAAACATTGACAACTTCCTTATTCAATACGTCATCAATGGACGCATCTCTGTCATGAGCAGCTTTTTGAACATCCACCCATCGCCATTCATAATCCAAAACGGCAGTGTTTAGTTGCTTATTACCGTAGAGTGTTTGATCAGGTGCCAAGTACATATCAGCCAAAAGTTCATCTCCATAATCTAACTCGAATGACCAATCGATCTTCTGATTGCCATATTCATCTTCGATAAAGTCATCCATATATACGTGAGCAATACTGTCTCTCACCCAATAGACGAACTGTCGATATTCGTTATTGGAGATTTCTGTATCGTCCATATAGAATCCTGAGATGGAAACGGATTTTGGTTTTGCGTTAAAGGTGTTAAATATATCCTCATCGCTTTGTCCAATGTGAAGTTGGCCGGAGGGTACGTATACCATTCCGTAAGGGTTAATGCCATTCCACGCTGGTCGATCTTGAACGCCAATCAATTGTCCTGTTTCTTTGCTTCCGCAAGAAGAAAGCAGAATTCCTCCTAAAAGGAGAATTAATAAAGTGTGTAGTGTTTGGTTTCTCATGTCTGTCCTGATTTCGGTTCAGTTTTTTGTAAAAGACTGCGTAAAGATAGTTTCTTATTGAGACTATCAAAATCTAAACTTCTTTTTTGTCGTGAAAATTGCGCTTCCAACATCATTTTTGCACGAAGTACTAAGGTTTCGCTAATTTATGAAAATATATTATAGAACGACAACTTTTGTTCCATATTATTACATATACCTTGGATTATATATGACTCTAGGCGGTACGATTCCTCCTATATTACCCAAAAAACTATATGTTATAATTATCTCCTGAGAACCAGAATGGGCATTTCTCAATGCAGAAAGTCCTATGTCATAATTATAATACATCCAAAAATTTTTGTCTAATTGAATCCCCGCGCCCAATATAAAGGCATCAATCGTCGTGCCGGAATATCCCCTCAATCCAGTTGCTAGGTAGTATTTCTTATTGAATAAAGCACCTATTTTAGCTGTTGACTGTGTTCTACTTCCATCTGACACTATTACTAACGCTGGATTTAGAGAAATATTTTGGCGCCATTCATAATCATAAATTCCATAAAGTCCCCACTCAACTTGAGCTGTATAATAAAAGTTATCAGTTAGTTGAGCACGAGAAGGCAAGAGTTGACTTATAAAAAGTCCGGCTTTTAGATCGAATCCCTGAAAATGAACCCCCAAATCAAAGTTGAACTGAGTCGCTCCCAGAGCAGCAGAGGATAAAATCGGGTCTTCATGGTTGATGGCGCCATCTTCATACGTACCATCGGGAGTAGTTAATTGACTTCCATCCCAAGACCAGCTTCTCATGGTAGGACGCAACCCAAATGAAAATATTCCATAGTCAGAACTCAAAACATAATTATAGGATAAGCTGACTTCTGTGACTCGCCGAGGACCAATTTGCTCGGTTTTCAATACAAAGCCAGCCCCACCCCCAGCGGCAAATAAGGGCATGTGACCGTTCAAATGATATCGCTCCGGAGTCCCGCTCAACTCATTCCACTGTGAGCGATAGATTCCGGTCAAGTTGAGCTTGAAGTCCATTCCTCCGTAGGCGGGGTTAAACGCGTATAAATTTCTTTCGAACAGTGAATAATGCGGCATCTGTTGAGCAAAAACAGACTGGCTTAAACTCAATATGCATAAAATGAAACCCACATGTAATAGACGATATAGCATTTAATTCAGTTGACTTGCCGAATACTTCTTTCTAAACGATTCCAAATCATCAAGGGGTTGCTGACAAGTATAGTTTTCACAAAGGAAAATCTGAGTTTTCCCAGAAGGTACTTTGCGATCGAGCAGAGGGAACTTTTCATCCCTCTCCTCCGCTGCCATTATCATGGTGTCGGGAAGTGTAGAAGACCTAATCTGCTGCGCCCAGGACATCGCATCTTTTCCAATGATCGCAATTTCTTGCTTTTGGTCCTGGCTGTGAAGCTCGGCATCAACCCAGGCACCTAAAGTGCTGGGATAACTCTTCATTTTTGACATTATTTGTGCTCTCATGTTTTGAGCTCTTTGTACCCAGTCCAAATTATCGTAGTAAGTACCTAAGATATGCAAATTTTTGCACATGATAGCATTGCCGGATGGATAGGGGGTATCAAAATAGGTGAATTGATCCCCCTGCACAAGCTCGGACTGCGTAGGCATCAGAGATAATAACGCCCTATTATCTCTTGAGAAGATTTCGAGCGCGCGTGAAGCCAACTGATGACCGGTAGATAAAAAGCCAGTATTAAAATCATATGAATATGCCGATAAACAAGCACGAATTAAATAAGCATAATCGTCCAGTGTGGGTTCGCCATACCACTGGTCTTCCATTTTTACCCGATGCAAAAGTTGACCTCGAGATGACACGACACTTTCTAAAAGGGATGTTAGGTTTTCTGATGCCATACTTCCGGCCTGGGAAAGTGGAGTATAACGATCAACCTGAAAAAGGGCATGAATCATCATGGCATTCCACTCTACGAGTTTCTTCTTATCTTTTTCGGGCTTCACCCTTTTTTGCCTAATAGTGTGCAAGTTGCTCAAAGCAGGATCCAGATCGGTTAAGGACTGGTGAGATAGATAAGCCTGTGCATTTGCCCTGGAAGAATATAAAATATTACTTTCCTCCCAATTTCCGGCACGTGAGATATCAAAATAAGTACAGATGGACTGAAAGTCTTCTTCACTCAACTCCGCTTCCAATTCCGAAAAGGTCCAGGTATAGAACTTCCCCTCCTCTCCTTCTGAGTCTGCATCTATTGCGCTATAAAATAAATGATCCGAATCCGTCATTTCGTCCTTCAAAAACTGGATTGTTTTCTTTGTGGCCCAAGTCCAATGTGGCCTGGGAGCAAATCCGGACAGCACTGCCAGCAACTCTAAAATACCTGCATTATCATAGAGCATTTTCTCGAAATGCGGAACCCTCCATTGGGGATCGACACAGTAGCGAGAAAATCCGCCGTGGACCACGTCAAAAAGCCCACCTTCAATGAACGCCCGGGCGGTTTGAGCGCTAAAATCCATAACGTCTTGTTTGCCATGAATGACCGCCCAATGAGTAAGTAAAAGATATAGATGAGGCATTGGAAATTTCGGAGCTCCTTTTAAACCGCCGTTCTGCGTATCCCAGTTACTTCTCGTGGCATCGATTACCTCAGCGAGTTCGATCGTATCCACATTTTTCTCAATTTGAATCAGTGGTGTTAACCATTCCTGTTCCTGCTCTCTTATTTTCCGTTCCAATCGATTCGCTTGCTCTTCTACTTTTTCTCTTTGATCCTGAAAGACCTTGGCTACGTGGAGCAAAAGTTTGCGCCAGGAAACATGGCGCCCCCGATCCTCGGGAGGAAAATAGGTTCCTCCCAAAAAGGGCTTTCTTTCTGGAGTCAAAAAACAATTCAACGGCCAACCGCCCGCACCCGTCAACAATTGTACGGCTTCCATATAATAGTGGTCCACTGCCGGAAGCTCTTCGCGATCTACTTTGATATTAACAAATAGTTCATTCATGAGACCGGCCACACTCTCATCTTCAAAGGATTCTCGCTCCATCACGTGGCACCAATGGCAAGTAGAATAGCCTATGCTGACTAATATTGGCTTATCCTCCTCCCTGGCTTTTCGAAAGGCCGCTTCTCCCCAGGGATACCAATCGACTGGGTTTTCTTTATGTTGCTGTAAATATGGACTCTTTTCACTTTGCAAACGGTTCATAAGAAAATTTAGGTTTGTTATAAAGCTAATGAAATCAGACGTCTACTTCCAGGGTATCGTAACTCAAAAAAATATTGGAAGGAAGGTCTTCCTGAACCTCTCGGTGTAAGCCCATATAATGAGAAATATGCAGGAAATAGGCGCGATCAACTTCGATTTCTTTAGCAAACTCAACGGCTTGCTGCAGGTTGAAATGAGAGTGATGCTCTTCGTGTCTGAGGGCATTCAATATCAACAACTTAACTCCCTCAAATAGATCGTAAGCCTGCGGGGGAATGGTTTTGGCATCTGTGATATACAGTACGTCGTTGATTCGATACGCAGTAATGGGCAGCCGTCCATGAAACACCTTAAATGGCGTCACTGTAAAAGGGCCCAGTTGTCGCGTTTTAAATTCATGTAGGAATAAATCCACTTTCGGTGCTCCCGGATACGGTTTCTTCTCAAACACGTAATCGTATTTCTTCTCTAGCGCGGCATGGGTCAATTCGTCGGCAAACACCTTGATGGATTGTCCCTGAGTAAAATTGAAGGGGCGTATGTCGTCCAATCCCGCAATGTGATCGTTGTGAAAATGAGTCATGAGGATAGCATCAATGGAAGGAACCTTAGCGCGCAGCATTTGATACCTAAAATCTGGCCCGGTATCAATGAGCAAGCGAAACCCGCTCTCCTCAAATAAAGCCGAGCAACGCAATCTGCTATCTCTGGGATCGCTGGAAAGACAAACCGCACAGTCGCAGCCAATGACGGGAACCCCCTGAGATGTTCCCGTGCCTAAAAATGTTATTTTCACTTCAGTTGTTTACTTGTAGTAACTGAATGTAATAGCGTCTTGTTTTGTCATCCAATTGACTATCATCAATTTCAACTTCTCGAATCAAGTCCAACAGGCATTGAATTCGTCCTTCCACATCGTAAAATTTATTGATGACCAACTTCTTTTGATGTTCGACCAGGCAATACCCCGAACTGAAATGCCCTTTCTCATACAGAATCTCGTAGCCAGCGAATTCGTAGAGCTCCTCCAACTTTTTTAATGTATATCGATTGAATTTCATATGTTGAAATTATCATATTTTTTCAAAAATAAGGTGAAATATTTCCTTTTCTTTGCTTAATTATATAAAAAGAAGACGGGATTAAGTTAATTTATTGAGCGAAAGACAGAGTAAAATGAAAAAGTGGATCATCAGTATTGTATTTCTTTTCTTAGGACTGACTGCCTTGCACAGTCAGCGTTTCGGTGCTGCGGTAGTTTTCGGCCCCACTTTATCCCAGGTTCTGGGGGAAGGGAATGCCGGATATGACAAAATTGGGGTGAGTGGTGGGCTCCAAGCCATTGCCGCTCTCAATGACCGCGTGGATTTAAATGTGGAGCTCCTTTACTCTCAGCGAGGCAGCCGATCTAGTTTATTTCCCCGATCCTTCATAGAACGCAATGGTTTTAATTTTGACTATGTAGAAGTGCCCATTTCACTCTTAGTCAAAGATTGGATCCAAACAGCAGAAGATGGAACGACTTACGGAAAAATGGGGATATATGGTGGGATATCCTATGGACGTTTAATTTCCAGCAAAGCCATAGGTTTTGACGAAAGAATATTAGATGAGGTGAGCAATCACGATTTAAGCTTTTTATTGGGCTTGAGATATCAGTGGAATAGGCACTGGGCCGTAAATGCGAGGTATACCCGATCGATGCAAGCTATTGCTCCAGAATTTTCCATTACGGAAACCAACCCTCTCCGACCTTATGCCATTACCCTGCGGGTAGAGTATATTCTATGAGTTTTGAGTTCTCTCCGAACTCTACACCCAGACCTCAATTGGGTGAGGGATAGTAAGGGCGCGATCCGGCTCGGCCGGTGAAGCGGTCCACAACTCGTTGAGGACGAAACCCCTGCATAGCCCGACCCCGAGAGCCGATATTTTTTACAAAAATATCGGCATCGAGGGGGCACCCCAAAAAGATAAAAACAAAGAATCTGGGCAAATCTATACTATGTTTTCGTTAACAAGAAATAAATTTTTAGCTTTGACTAAATTTTATCTGATATCATGGAATTTTGGGAATACTTATCTGCGCCATGGGTCATTCGGGCCTTGATTGCATCGAGCTTAGTGGGCTTGAGTTGCGGGATCCTGGGTGCCTTCATCGTATTGCGGCGGATGTCTATGATAGGTGACGCATTGTCGCACTCCATCTTGCCCGGCGTGGTATTTGCCTTCCTCATTTTCGGCTATAATGCAGCGGGATTTTTCTTAGGTGCGGTCATCGCAGGAGTCATAACAGCTGTGGGCATCACCTGGGCCGAAGACCGAGTCAAAACCAAGGGCGATGCGGCGATTGGAATTGTATTTACTGCCATGTTCTCTATCGGAGTCATTGGCATCTCGTGGCTGTCTAAATCAGAGGGCATTCATCTGGATTTAAAGGACTTTCTGTTTGGAAATGTGCTCGGCGTATCGAATGAGGATTTGTGGCTGACCTCGGCGATCACGGTCTATGTCTTATTCATGGTCATCGTTTTTTACCGCGCCTTGTTTATTACTACTTTTCAACCCCAAATCGCTGCTGCGATGGGCGTTTCCGTCCCCTTCGTTCACTACATGGTCATGATCCTTTTGTCCTTCACGGTGGTTTCTGCCCTACAAACCGTAGGCGTTATTTTAGTAGTCGCCCTGCTGATCACCCCGGCCTCAACGGCACTGCTTTGGTCAGATCGGCTGCCTGCTGTGCTGAGTATTTCTGGTATGCTCGGTGTCATTTCTTCTGGGCTGGGTCTGTGGTTAGCCATTCTATTTGACAGTACTCCCGGACCCGTGATGGTGCTGGTAGCTACCTTTTTGTACCTTTTCTCTGCGCTCTTTGCACCGCGAAAAGGGCTGGTGCATAAATATTTCCGGAAACGCGATTTATCCCGTCGGATTTATAAAGAAGATATCATCAAATACAGTTTTCGCCACGCAGATGACTCACCCACCATACAAGATGTCGCATCTGCCCTGGACCTATCGGTAGCTCATGCGAGTAGATTAGCTCGTTTCTTACTGCGAAAAGGGGTGTTGACACAGTGCCAGCCCAATATAAAATTGAGTCAAACTGGAGAAATCATGGCGCTCAAACTCATTCGCGCCCACCGACTGTGGGAAACCTATCTTGTCAATCGTCTCGGCCTCAGCCCGGATCAAATACATGAGGAAGCTGAGAATTACGAACACTTTCTATCCGACGAATTATTAGATGAGGTAGAGGAACTATTGGGCTCTCCTGAAAGCGACCCGCATGGATCGCCTATTCCCTCCAAGGGCTCCACAGAGCACGAATGAAAGGAATTACTCCTCTTCGGGCTGCCCCATTTGGTTATTTTCCTCCAGGCGATCGAAAAGTTGATTGAGCCGGTACATTTCGTCGAGTGTATCATCGATAAATAAATCGAGTTCCGGGATTCTTCGCAAATGCGATTTTAGCCTGGCCCCCAACAATTGACGCAGACGGCTGATATTATCTTCCAATTCTAGTAGCGTCTCTTGCTTATTTTCTGTGTTGTAAATACTCAGATATACCTTTGCAATGCTGAGATCGGGCGTCATTTTCACCTTGGTCACTGTAATCAAAGCCGCCTCGCTAGTCATGTATGTGGCTTCCTGCTGCAGCACAAAGCTAAAGTGCCGTTTCACTGTTTCCGCTACCTGTTTTTGTCGTATACTATCCATGATTGAGTTTTCCGTACCAGTACTTTTAATAACTGAAAATTGTAATCAGAACGGCCAATTGAAAAATCCATTGCTGAGTGGGTGGGCGCGTTCGATTTTATTCCTTTCACCCCGAGCAAATTTATAGGTCAAAAGTACAAAATTTAGAGGCAAAACGGACCTCAATTTTCAAGCGGGTGTCAAAATTAGACTAATATCTCCTCATCTCAATCGAAATAAGGCTTTGGGATTTGTATTTATGGCGTGCCCCCTCGCTCGCCCAAAGATCGGCTCGGGGTCGGTCCCTGCCGGGGTTCCGTACTCGGTGCGAGGCGTCCCAAGCTTGGGGACGCCTCTCCCCTTCGCACTGCACCACCTCGAGGTGGTGCACCCTCCAGGCACCTCACGCTTGCGCTCTCCGAGCGCGTTCCCATTTCAGGTCACTGCGAGCAAGAGAAGCAAAACAAGCGCAAATGTTATCAGCAGAACTACCGAATTTTTGAGATATTTGCAGGAATGAAGTCCTATTACAATGAATATCTGGATCAGAGTTTGACCTACCTTAAGGGCGTAGGGCCGGCGAAAGCGGAAATATTAAAAAAAGAACGCGGGTTGTTCAGTTTTGGCGACCTGCTGTTCGATTTTCCCTTTCGATATGAAGACCGAACTAAGATTACGGCAATTGCAGAGATTCATTCCACGGAATATCCGGTTCAGTTGAAAGGTACTCTTGGGCCTCTTACGGTCGTGGGTTCCGGACGGAAAAAGCGTTTATTATCGTATTTAGAGGATAGAACGGGAACCATAGAATTGGTTTGGTTTCGAGGAGTGGACTGGGTGCAGTCCAGTCTCAAGTCCGGAGGGGAATACATCGCTTATGGTACGCTGAACCAATTTCAACAAAAAATAAATCTTCCCCATCCCGAATTGACCCCTTACGATCCCCAGAAAATCAAAAAGGCGCGTCACTTCGCTCCAGTGTATGAGAGTACCGAAAAGCTCAATCGCAAGGGGCTGGGTCCTAAAGCGAGAAGGAAAATGATCTTCCACTTGCTGCAGGGTTTACAAGACGAATTTTTACCCGATAATCTGCCGGGATATTTGCGGCAAAAGCTAGAGCTCGTATCCAGGGCGCAAGCTTTGCGCAATATCCATTTACCAGAGACTAGTGACCAGTTGGAGGCTGCTCGCCGGCGCATCAAGTTCGAGGAATTATTTTTTATTCAGTGGGTGATGATGAAGCAAAACCTGAAGAATAAGCGGCATATTCAGGGAGCAATGTTATCGGTCGTCGGCGAAAATTTTCATTCGTTTTACGAAAAATACCTGCCCTTTGAGTTGACGGGTGCCCAAAAGCGGGTGATGAAAGAAATTCGTAGAGATTTAAAGGGCGGCTATCAGATGAATCGCCTATTACAAGGCGATGTGGGCAGCGGTAAAACCATTGTTGCTATTCTGACTGCCCTCATCGCATTGGACAATGGTTATCAGGCCTGCATCATGGCGCCTACGGAGATTTTAGCACGCCAACACGAAACATCTGTCAGTGAATACTTGAAAGAAATGGACATTGAAGTCGCCTATCTCTCCGGTTCTGTGAAAGGCAAAGCGCGGCAAGAAATATTGGAGCGACTGTCCGAGGGGCAGATAGATATTATTATCGGCACGCATGCATTGATTCAACCCACCGTCATATTCAAAAATCTGGGATTGGCTATAACGGATGAACAGCACCGCTTTGGCGTAAAACAGAGAGCCGAACTTTGGAAGAAAAATAAAAAAACGCCTCCTCATGTGCTGGTGATGACGGCCACCCCTATTCCCCGTACATTAGCCATGACACTTTACGGAGACCTGGACGTGAGTTCAATTGATGAGTTGCCTCCGGGTCGAAAGCCCGTCAAAACGATGCATGTGAGAGATGGGCAGCGCATGGAAACCTATGCTTTCATTCGACGAGAAATACATAAAGGACGACAAGTATATGTGGTATTCCCACTGATTGAGGAATCCGAAAAAATGCAACTGAGAGACTTAGTGAATGGCTACGAGCGCTTGATGGAGTATTTTCCCCGGCCCCAGTATCAACTCAGCATGGTACACGGACAGATGAAACCGGATGAGAAAGAAGCGGAGATGGAGAAATTCGTCCAGCAAAAAACTCAAATCATGGTAGCCACCACGGTCATAGAAGTGGGCGTTAATGTGCCCAATGCCAGTGTCATGCTTATTGAAAATGCCGAACGCTTTGGCTTGTCTCAATTGCATCAACTAAGAGGTCGGGTAGGTCGGGGCGCAGAGAAGTCTTACTGCATTCTCATGACTGATTTCAAAATGAGCAAAGAAGCCAAAAAGAGAATGGAAACCATGTGCAATACAAATGATGGCTTTGTCATTTCGGAGGTCGATTTGGAATTGCGAGGCCCCGGAGAAATCGCAGGTACTCGACAAAGTGGAGACTTAGGTTTGAAACTGGCCAAGATTAGTGAGGATGGCGATTTAGTTCAAAGCGCCAGGAAAATCGGCAAGATTATTTTAAAACGGGATCCGGATTTAGCTGCTAAAGAGCACCGACCTATCCTGAAGTTTCTTCAAACGGAAGGTAAGGGTTTACAGGTTTGGAGTTTGATTAGCTAAAATTCAGTCTCCTCAGATGACTTTATTTTGAGGAGAAACGCGAAGCAAAAAATAGAGTAATATAAGATCTATGACCACATGAGCGGTGATCGCTGAAATTATCCCAACATACTCTGTAAAATAACCCAACCCAATGATAATGATTGTCATAAGGACCCCATATATGGACAGCCGCCAATCTCTGGGATCCAAATAGCCATGTAGTGCAACAAAAATAATCGCGGTGAGATAGATTCCCAAATAGGGTTGAATTGCTCCACGGAAAAACAACTCCTCTCCAATACCTGCGCATAGGGAAATGATAATGATATCTGAGGATTGCAATTTTAGTGACTGAAATAATTTCGTGTACTTATTATGAACCGGTTGCATAAAAGACAGGCGAATCAACCACCAGCAAGAAGCACCCGCCAAGCTGCCAAAAAGAAGCCCCACAATACATTGGAGAGGAACAGACGAAAAACCCATCAAGAATTCTCCCGCAGTCGGTTCTCTGGCAAAGTCCATAATCCACAAACCCAAACCTCCAAAAAGCAAAAGACTGATTAATGCGATTTTTGTAATGCGATTCATCGCTATATACATAATTTTATTTCCTATTCATTTATGCCATTGAAGTCATCCAGAATGAACCTAAGCTAAAGTAAGGAAATGTAAAGAATATTATGTATATTGACTAAGTATAAAACTAAAATTGAAATGAAACACTCACAAATTATTTTTCTTACCGTAGCTCTACTCATCGGTGGATTCATCAGTTTGCAATCACAGTCGGAATTGAGAATCAGCGTAGGTACCAATGCAAACACCTATCCCGGGGAATTAATGGATGTAGACTTCTCAAGTAAAGCGGGCTATCAATTTGGTGCTGAGCTACAGTTTGGAGGCAGAATATACTTTCAAACTGGTTTGCATTTCGAGTCCACTAGAAGCAGTGTAGAGCTTGAACCCACAGGGACTTCACTTCGAGACATTGAAATTTCACGACTCCGCGTTCCAGCTTATTTGGGCTATCGATTATTTCCTTATGAGAAGCTATTCAACGTTCGGTTATTTGCTGGTCCCAATGCCTCTATTCTGGTAAATCGCTCCTTGGATCAGAGTTTAAATTTGGACGATGATGACTTCAACTCTATTCTCTATGGGTTTAATGCAGGCGCGGGAGCTGATTTCGGTTTCTTGTTTATCGACATGGGCTATATGTTTGGACTTAATGATGTCTTCGAAAATAGCAACAGTAATTCAAGCAACAACTTGTTTTTCGCCAATGTTGGCTTGCGATTAAAATTCTAGGGATCTCGACCATTTTATATATTTGGGTAAGAAGTTGAAATGATAGCAGCGTTTTGCTTTGGCTCTGCGTATTGGGTATATACATAGGATATATTAAAACATTCCTTTGTTCAGTTACGATAAAACATGAGTATTACAATTGCCAATCCATATACAAATGCCAAGGTAATAGAAGCTTGTCGAGCAAAAGAGCGGTGGGCTCAAAAAGAAATCTACGAGTATTACTATCCTAAAATGTTTGGAACAAGCCTAAGATATAGCAAGAACCGCGATGGAGCTCAGGACATCCTTCACGAATCATTTATAAAGGTTTTTAATAATTTTCAGGATTTTAAACCAGATAGCAACTTAGAGGCTTGGATTCGCAGGATTGTCATCAACACAGCCATTGATCATTTCAGGCGAAATAAAGTAAGGCGTACGGAAGACTTGAACGGCGTGCCGCCAATAAGGACACCCCAACCCGGCGCGGAAAGCCAGGCGACAGAACGTGAAATTTTGGTCTGTATTCAGGCCTTGTCCCCTCAATTAAGGACGGTATTTAACTTATATGTTATGGAAGGCTATAGTCATAAAGAAGTAGCTCAACTGTTAGGTATTAAAGCATCCACTTCGCGATCATCTTTAGTTAAAGCTCGCGCCCAGTTGCGAGAAATGCTAGCTAAAAAAGGGATCTATCATGAGTAAATTGTCATTTGATCAAATAATTAAAAAAGCCTTGGGTGAAATAGATCAAAAAGAAACTCAGGTTACTCCTCCCCCCTTTGAGTCTATGTCGAGGCAGATCGAGGCAGAAAAATTTGATGATTTTATCAAAGAAGAATTAGAATCCCTCGAGCCCAAAAGCCCGAGCGCATGGGAGGAGTTCGAGGATGCGCATGCCCAAGCGATAGGTCATAAGCACCCAATAGATCAAGTCGTCACTCAGCAAATGGGAACAAGCTCAGAATCGCCAAGTACAGTGGATTGGGCAAATATATCCGCTGAGTTGAGTCGACAAATAATAAACGAAAGAAGAGTTCTTATAGGTAAGGGAGTAGAACTTTCCATTATGCTTCTCGTTTTTTGGTGGATGGTCGGATTGTTTTTCCCTCGAGGAAATTCTTTAGGTCCTGAGGTTTCAGAATCTGTGACAGCAGTCGATGGAGCGATATCCGAGAAAAAAGAAATAGAAAAAAATAATGATTTTGAGAAGGGTAAGAACAGCACCACAGAGATTTTGTCATTAGAAGACAATTTGTCTAGTCTAATCCCTTCTACTTATGGGATCGATGCGATGACCTTAACGGAGGGTGTTTCCCTTCGTTCAGAAGAAAACAAACGAACTGTAACCCAATCAAGGATCTCACTTTCTAGCCGCTTTGCAGACCAAAAGGTCAGGAATTCAACTCAAGGAAGTCCAACGGAAAGTCATGATGAAGAAAAAGAAGCAACCAAGCAAGTATTAACAATAACACCCAAAGGGCCTACAAGAGGCGAAGGTTTGGCAGAGGCGTATTCAATAGGCCTAACAAAATATGAAGAAGCGGGGGATATAGGGTTTTCAAAGGCTCCTTCATTGATGAATACTGTTCCTGCCTCTCTGCTCCTTTTCAATGCCCAATTCAATGAATTTGACGTTCCTTTGGATCAACTTAGGGGTGCTGAAATTCAAAACAAATATAAAAGGAGTTTCATTTCATCTGTAAGACCAAAAGAAGACAAGAATAAGGAAAGCGAAAAGATCAACTCTATCGCTTTCAGTAGTGGTTGGCAGATTAATCAAATCGCAACTGAAGCTGACCCCTTCTACCCTGTTCCGGCTACGACATCATTTTCACATAATTTAACCATCGGATTGGAGTGGCAAGAGCGAAATGGTAATAATGCCTTTGGCCTATCGGCCAACTATCAACACTGGAATTATAGTGCGCCCAGGTTTGAAGAGTTATACCAAACAAGTTCCGACGAAGAATTGCACTTCATTACCCTAGAAGCAATGACATTTGATATGCTTTCCTTTCAATTGTTTGGACGAAAATACTTTTCACTGCCTCGTCAATTGGAAGGTTTTGTGCATTTTGGTGGTGGTCTTCGATTATCTCTTCATTCTCAATATGATATTAAAGAAGGTCGATTTGAGAGTGGAGGAAATAACACACCAGAACTCACGGAAGAAGAGCTTGCGGCTTTACCTTCCAGGCCCCGCTTGTGGAACAAAAGTTTTCAAGAAGGTTTGTTTGAGGGCGGAGGCATCAACGAAAATAGCTTCATGACCCTTAATTTGGGAGGTGGTGTCGCGTATAAGTATAACGACAAATGGCAGATCGAATTCATGCCGTTATTCAGTCTATCGCCTTTTACAGATGGATTGGGGCCCAATAGAGACAAAATCAACTCACTGATCCTTCAATTTCAGCTTCGAAGAACCTTGCAATAGGCTGAGTGATGGAAAAGATTTCCTTGTCGGTTATTCTTTAAGATGTGATAGTTCTTTACCGGTGGTGTTGCGAAAAGAGTGAATCAAGACTGTCTGAATACCATGTGAAAATTCTCTCCTTCCTAAATCTTACTAATATTTAAGATTTCTTTGAAGATCTCTTTTCTGGTCTTTTTTCTTGATGGAGTCTCTTTTATCGTACACTTTTTTACCACGAGCAAGTGCAATATCAATTTTTATTAAGCCTCTTTCATTAACGAATAACCGCACGGGAACAATAGAAAATCCGCGTTCTTTTACCTTTTTTTGCAATTGCTTTAGTTCCCGCTTTTTTAAGAGAAGCTTTCGAGCTCTCAGGGGGTCGTGATTTTGATCATTGCCGTATTTGTACTCCGAAATGTGGAGTTTTCGTATCAATAACTCTGACTTGGTAGTAAAATAGCAGTAGGCATCCCCCATATTCACGCCTCCATGACGCACAGATTTGACCTCAGTTCCCGTTAGTTGAATTCCAGCTTCGTATAGCTTTTCCAAGTGGTATTCGAAGCTCGCTTTTCTATTTTTATATTCTATGTCCGGTTCAAAATTTTGAGCCATTCGGAAGTATTATTTTTGTTCTAAAAATCTCGTGATTTTATTGAAGAGGTGTCTTCTGGCATTATCGCCATAGATACCATGATTTCTATTAGGATACAAATAGGTATCAAATTGTTTATTTGCCTGTATCAGTGCATTTGACATTTCTGCGGTATGTTGAAAGTGAACATTGTCATCAGCCAGTCCATGAACAAGTAAATATCGACCTTTTAATCGATCCACATAAAAAATCGGAGCATTGGTGTCATAGCCTTCCTCATTTTGGCGATAGGTTTGCATAAATCGTTCAGTATAAATCGAGTCATACCATTTCCAGTTTGTAACCGGAGCAACAGCAATAGCCGCTGAGAACACATCGTCCCCCTTCAATAGCGCCAAGCTAGAGAGATATCCACCATAACTCCAACCAAAAATGGAGATATTATCCGGATCTACATGAGATTGAGAAGACAAGATCCGGGCTGCTTCAATTTGATCCTCAGACTCGTAGAGACCCAGTTTTTTATAAGTCAATTTTCTAAAATTCTCACCGCGAGCGCCTGTGCCCCGGTTATCCACTGAAGCTACAATGAAGCCTTTTTGAGCTAGCATCTGAAACCACCAATAATAAGAGCCTTTCCAATTATTAACCACTTGTTGGCTATTGGGGCCACCATAAACATGCATGAGTACAGGATATTGTTGAGTAGAATCAAAATCAGGAGGATAGAGAAAAAAAGCGTTCAAATTAACAGAATCAGAGCTTGCAATCGTAGCAAATTCAATCGGCTGGGCATTGAATTTATCTTTCATTTTCTTGGTCCGCTCATTGTCAATCAACAATCGAGATGCATCCTCATTTGTATGCTGGACGTGGTAGACCGGTGGGGTATTGATTGTAGCGTGTCTAGAAATAAAATAGTTAAAGTCAGAGCTAAAGGTAGCTGAATTCCATCCCGGAAGCTTGAGAAGGGTATCTACTTTTCTCGTTTTCAGAGATACCGACAGCACTTCACGATCCATTGGTGTTCGGGTCGCAGCCTGATAAAAGAGCCGCTCGGATTCGGGATCAACCCCATAACAATCTGTTACATCATAAGAGCCCTTTGTAAGATTACCGAGGAGTTCTCCCTCGTAATTATAGAGAAATAATTGATTCCACCCCTCTCTTTCAGATGCCCAAATCCACTGTTTCTTTTGAGGAAGGAAGATCAGGTCATCGTGAATACTAATGTAATAGCGATTTTTCTCTTCCAGCAATTTGCGGTATGTACTTGTTTTCGGATCGTATGCCTTCAGGATCAGGTGGTTTTGCAGACGATTCAGATAACTGACTATAAGTTCATTTGTGCCCGGCATCCAGTACAATCGAGGAATATAAAAATCCCTCCACCCCTCAGGAATATCCATGGACATTTTATCTTTGGTCGCCAGGTCTACCAAAAATACCTGAACCTTTGAGTTGGTCTCCCCTACTTTGGGATACTTAAAAGAGTATTTTTCAGGATAGGGATCATTTCGATAGAATTTCATCGAAAATTCAGGGACCTCACTTTCATTAAATTCAACATAAGCGATAGAGTTACCATCCGGACTCCATTCAAAGGCACGCGTGAGTTTGAGTTCTTCTTCATAAACCCAGTCTGCTGCGCCACAAATAATTTTATTCCATTCTCCATTTTCCGTAATAGCGGTAAGATTTCCACTCGTAAGGTCTTTGACATAGAGGTTGTTTTCCATGACAAAAGCTACCTTTTGACCAGAGGGGTCAAAAGTAGGATAAAGTTGTTTCGCCAATGTGTCTAGAGGCTGAATATCCCTGGTCTCCCGGTCAAAAACATAATAAAATCCCTTCTTCGAGTATCTATATATCTTTTCTGTTTCCGTTGATAAAAGCACTTTTTTTTCATTAGGACTAAAAGAATAATCCTGAAAATTGGGACCACGATATCCCATATTTTCAAGCTCGGTCCGAGTAAATACGGATTCAGACCGCTCACCTGTCTCAATATCATACACTTCAAGTTCCTTTTGCTGCAATTTAGTGTAGTATTGACTATTCTTCAAAAATGAGAAATTGCCCGGAGTGGAATGCCGCAATTGTCCACTACCCCATATAATGTCGTTGGTGAGTAAAGTTTGACTCCTTGCACTTGGGAGTAGTAATGAGCAAAGAGCAAATCCAAGAAAAATAGTGCGATATATCATAAGTTCATGTTTAACAGTTCAGGCGAAAACCCACTCCGTGGATGTTTTCAATTTCTATAGACTCGTCTCGACCAAAAATCTTACGCAACCGAGAAATGAAGACATCGAGAGATCGACTTTTAAAATAATCTTCCTCACCCCAAAATTCTATGAGGATATCTTTCCTCCCTACCACTTCGTTGGGATGCTTAAAGAATTCTTTGAGGATTTCCGTCTCCCGTTGAGTTAGCTTTTTCACTGTTTTATCCGATAAGTTTTTCAATTCAAAAGCCTGTGCCAGCAGAAGCCAATCTCCCACTTGATACACATCCTCCGCCTTATTGTCCAGCACTTGACTGCGCTTGAGAAAAACTTTTATCTTTAGTTGGAGCTCTTCAATGGAAAATGGTTTTGTGATATAATCGTCCCCGCCGAGTTTCAAACCTTCCAACTTGTCCTCTTTAAGTCCTTTGGCAGTGAGGAAAATAATAGGAATATTCTTATCAACATCTCGAATCGCTTTTCCCAGAGCAAATCCATCCATTTTTGGCAGCATAACATCCAATAATGCCAGGTCAAATTCCCCGTTCATAAATGTCTCCAGGCCCGATTCGCCATCCGAACAATGAATCACTGCATAGCCTTCAAACTCCAGGTTATCCTTGGTGAGGTAACTGAGTGAGGCGTCATCTTCAACATATAAAATTTTGGGCTTTTCAGACATAATCATTCAAACTTAAGCGGGTATAAATATAAGACATTTCGTTCCAACTCCCTTTTTAGAGCTTACTTCAAAATCCCATTTATGAGCCTTACAAATGTTTTTCACATAGTAGAGTCCCAGACCAAAGCCCTTAACGTCATGGACATTACCTTGCGGAATACGATAAAATTTCTCTGTAATCTTTTCGAGCTGCTGAGGCTCCATTCCTTTGCCTTGGTCTATCACTTCTACCGATACTCCATCTGGCTTAGATGTAACCACTACAGTGACCACAGGCTTTGTATCAGAGTACTTCACCGCATTATCCACTAAGTTGTTGAGTAAATTAAAAAAGTGGGAGCGATCGGCTTTTATAAGGATATCTTTTGGCTCACAAACAAGGGTAAATTGTCCACCCTGCGATTCGATGCGAAATTGGTGGGCTTGTTTTAATTCAGATAGGATGGATTGAACTCGAACATCTTCTTTCTGCAACTGAAATTGATCATTCTCTAATTTCGCCATGCTCAGGACTTGCTCAACTTGTCGATTGAGCCTTTGGTTTTGATCCTGAATAATGCCCACGTAAGTTTTTAGTTTTTGGTCACTTTGAATTGCAGGGGCTTTCTGTATCATATCTGAGGATAACTTGATAGAAGAAATAGGAGTTTTGAACTCATGCGTCATATTATTGATAAAATCTTTTTGCATTTCAGCCCACTTCTTTTGGCTAAGAATAACATAGATCGCATATGCAAAGAAAAGTAGAGTAATCGCCAGGATGGCTGTCACCAGCCAAATGCGATTCATTTCCTTAAATAAATAATTTTGACGACTGGGAAATCGAACGGCAAAATAATAGGTGAATTCATCATATCGCGGCAAAAGTGCGCCACGTTTACTCACTAAATCTTCCGGGTCTTCTACCACATTACAATAATTGCCGTATACCATTTCTCTGGTATGACAATCAAAAACAGCGTATTCAAAGTCCAATAATATGGCATGTTCAGTAAAGGTACTATACAAATAGTGCTCCAGTACATTTGCGTCTATAACATCTTCCATGTTCACTACGTAATAATTAGGAGCTTTTCTTATGATCAAGTCATTCACAGGAAGTGTTCCGTTATTGTACTGGGTGAGTTTAGAGGCTACTTCGCGAAGGGCTATGGTTACTCTTTCGTGAAACTCTTTGCTTTCCTGGCTCCAGCTCTGATAAATCCAAAATCCCTGTAAACTCAGAATCCCCAGAATGGCTAACACCCCCAAAATAACGACCCGAGAAATGACGCGAGAGTTCATACTACGATTTACGACAAATATATAATTTAGAATATCAATCCATAGCTAATTTAGCGACTTCCAAAATTGATTTCCCCTACTGTTAGTACAATAACGTATCTTTTGATATTTTTGGGCATGGACCGAATAAAAAGATTGCTCTTTCTTTTTTGCTTAATTCTCGGCCTTGTGCCATTTTCGAGTTATGGGCAATCAGTAAATAGCTTTGATTTATTCCATCGCTTACCAAAGGCAACTGCAGATAGCCTCATCAAACAACCTCCACAACAACTCGTTGTAGACTCTCAATTAGACAGTGAAGCCCAAGGTAAGTTCGATATCGACACCGCTGCATTACCTTCTCAAACAAGATCAAAAGCAAAAGAACAAAAAACAACTACGCCCATAGCAGAGGATCCGGGAATAGTCCCCCAGTTACTTCAGGAAAAAGGGAATCTTATTTTTGGCACTTTTATCCTGCTGGCACTCTATCTTACGGTCGTCATTTCCTTCAAACGTTCTGTAGTAAATGAGATCTTGAGGGCATTATTAAATGATAATTATCTGAATTTATTGCTCAGGAAACTTCGATCCAGAGGTCTTTCTCAGTTTATCTTTTTATATTTTTTTACTATTATCAATTCAGGCTTGCTGATTTTCCTTATTTCAGAACACTTCTCCTCCGTCAATTTAGATGTAAATTTACTCACGATTAGTGCGGTAATTGGACTTATCTACCTCATTAGACATGCTGCATTGTCTTTACTGGCTCAAACCTACCCAATCAGGAAGGCCATTTTACAATTTAGCTTTACGATTTTGATATTCAATTTGTTTTTAGGGCTCATTCTATTTCCACTCAATCTTTTCATTGCGTTTTCTCCAGATATATTTAAAGAGTATTTTATATATTCATCCTTGATCCTCATTATCTTATTTTATATTTCGAGACAATTACGCGGTCTATTCATTGCCATGCCTTATATTTTCAGCTATAAGTTCCATTTTTTATTGTACCTTTGCACCATCGAAATAGCACCCTTAGCAGTGCTTTACAAGTTCTTTCAACCATATTTCAGCTAAGAAATTAAAAAGACTTGCATGGCAACGAACACAAAGAAGCAGGTACATAAACCTGTAGAGACAATTTTAGTATCTCAACCCCAACCCCAACGATCTCCCTTTTTCGGTTTGGCTGAGAAATTCGATCTTAAAATCGACTTTCGATCTTTCATCCACGTTGAAGAAGTAACAGAGAAGGAGTTTAGAAAGACAAGAATTCGGCCAGATGAATATTCCGCTGTCATATTTACCAGTAGAAACAGCATCGATCATTTCTTTAGGATGTGTGAGGAGATGAGAATCAAAATGTCCGAAGACACCAAATACTTTTGCCTATCTGAGGCCGTCGCTCATTATTTACAAAAGTTTATCGTTTACAGAAAGAGAAAGGTCTTTGTTGGAAAGCGGAAGATATCAGATTTAGAAAATGCTTTAAAGAAGCACAAGAAAAATGAATCCTTCCTATTGCCTTGCTCAAATTTGGGAAGTAAACAAGTGGTCCACTATCTCAATAAAGAGAAAATCAAATTCCAGGAGGCGATGATGTACCGAACGGTGGCCAGTGACTTGAGCGATTTGGCTGATATTACTTATGACGTATTGGTTTTCTTTAGTCCTTTGGGTATCGAGTCATTATATCGAAATTTTCCAGACTTCAAGCAGAATGATACTCGGATTGCCGTTTACGGAAATTCGACGAGTAAGGCAGTAGAAGATAGAGGGCTGGAGATTAATATAAAAGCTCCTCAACCTGAAACTCCATCGATGACCATGGCCCTTGAAAAATATATTGTTGAGGCCAACGGCAAAAAATAACTGGCCAACACTTAGACCATATTTTTGTTAGGACATAAATGGTTCTATTTTGAGTTGGATTAAATCCTTTATCGAAAATTTTTCAAGTTCTACATTACCCGGCAGTCATGCTCAAAGCGAAATGTCTGGTTTTGGGCGACCCAACGTGCCTATATCTGAGCATGCAAAAAATGCTTCAGTACTTCTATTATTCTATCCAGAGGGGGCAGAATATAATCTTTGCTTCATAAAACGAAGCTCGCGCTATCCAGAAGATCCACATTCCGGTCAAATTGCCTTTCCCGGAGGACAAGAAGAATCCGTTGACGAAAGTTTATGGCATACCGCCTTAAGAGAAGCCCAGGAGGAAGTCGGAGTTGATGCAAATGCAGTTCAACGCATAGGGCCATTGACTTCACTTTACATTCCCATCAGCAACTTTTTAGTCCACCCCTATATGGGCTATTTAGAAGAAGCACCCAAATTCTCTCCCCAGGAAAGTGAGGTTCAAGAAATCATTACACCCAAGGTTTCCTCCATTTTACATCCTGGAACAATTAAGAAAGCCGATTTGACTTTAGGAAAAAATAAGCGTTTAAAAAACGTACCTCATTTTTATTTAGAGAAAAATATCGTTTGGGGTGCCACAGCTATGATTCTAAATGAGTTTAAAGCTTGTGCGATCCAATTTACGCCTTAAATTTTGTATATTTAAAGCAATGATATTTGAATACCCATTTCATTACCATCACTCAATAGATTCAGAAAAATTCAGGATATGACACAGTCCATAAAAGTATATAAGCCGAAACATAAAGTTCGAATTGTAAGTGCTGCTTCCCTATTTGACGGACACGATGCAGCAATAAACATCATGCGTAGGATCATGCAACAGTCCGGAGCAGAAGTGATTCATTTGGGGCACAATCGGTCCGTGCAAGAAATTGTAGATACGGCCATTCAGGAGGATGCCCAAGCGATTGCTATTACTTCTTATCAAGGGGGGCATACCGAATACTTTAAATATATGCACGATCTCCTAAAGGAAAATGGTGCAGATCACATCAAAATATTTGGTGGCGGCGGCGGTACTATTCTTCCCGAGGAGATTCAAGATTTACACGATTATGGGATCACGAGAATTTATGCTCCTGATGATGGCCGATCCATGGGGCTTCAAGGGATGATCAATGACTTATTAGAGCAATCCGACTTCCCCATAGGTGAAGACGCAGCGGCTGATGTTGATCAATTATCGCCAGAAGATAAAGGAACTATCGCCAGGTTAATTACCGGTGTAGAAAATTATCCTGAGCAGAGCGAAGACTGGATGAAGAAGATTCGGAATATTGCTAAAGTAAAACAAACCCCGGTGCTGGGAATTACCGGCACGGGAGGTGCAGGGAAGTCAAGCCTCGTCGATGAGTTGATTCGTCGATTCTTAATGGATTTTGAATCCAAGTCAATTGCCATCATATCAGTGGACCCATCAAAAAGAAAAACTGGGGGTGCCTTGCTTGGAGATCGTATCCGCATGAATACCGTAAAAAATAATCGCGTCTTTATGCGCTCGCTTGCTACGCGACAGTCGAATCTCGCACTTTCTAAGCACGTGCATTCTGCTCTTGACATTCTCAAGGCAGCAGACTTTGACTTCATTATTTTAGAAACTTCGGGCATCGGACAATCAGACACAGAAATTGTAGACCATTCCGATGTATCTCTATATGTCATGACACCGGAATACGGTGCAGCGACTCAGCTGGAAAAGATTGATATGTTAGATTTTGCCGATGTAATTGCCATCAACAAATTCGATAAACGAGGGGCTCTCGATGCATTGCGCGATGTAAAAAAGCAATATAAACGCAACCATCAATTGTGGGAGACCAAGGATGAAGACCTTCCCGTTTTTGGCAGTATTGCCTCGCAATTTAATGATCCCGGCACGAACAATCTCTACCGTCACATCATGCAGGTCATAGATAAAAAAACAGATAGCCAACTCGGGTCTGACTTTGAGCCGTCCCAGGAAATGAGTGAGAAGATTTACATCATTCCTCCGAACAGGACCCGATACTTATCTGAAATATCAGAAAACAACAGGCAATATAGCGATTGGGTGGACAAACAAGTTCGCTTGGCAAGAAAGTTATTTGGCTTATTTCAATCTATGCAATTGCTTCGGGATGAAGGAGAAGAAGAAGGTCCGGTGCACGAAAGACTATCTGAGCTATATGAGCACTATAAAATCATGCTTGATGGTAAGTGTCAAATTATTCTCGAAGAATGGGCAGGTAAATTAGACAAGTACGGTGGAGAGGAATATACCTACACCGTTCGCGGGAAGGAAATCCGCGTTCCGACAAAAGTGGAGACCCTCTCCCACACCAAAATACCTCGAGTTTTGCTACCTAAATTCAAAGATTGGGGCGAAATCCTGAGATGGTCTCTCACTGAGAATGTTCCTGGAGAGTTTCCTTACACTGCTGGTGTATATCCGTTTAAGCGATCTGGTGAAGATCCTACCCGCATGTTTGCAGGTGAAGGTGGTCCAGAGAGAACGAATCGACGGTTTCACTATCTATCAGAAGATATGCCAGCTGCCCGACTTTCTACGGCATTTGACTCAGTAACACTATACGGAGAAGATCCCGACCATCGACCTGACATCTATGGGAAAGTAGGGAATTCTGGAGTGAGTATTTGCAGTTTAGATGATGCGAAAAAGCTCTACTCCGGATTTGACCTCTGCGACCCCAAGACTTCTGTTTCAATGACTATCAACGGACCAGCTGCTACCATCTGTGCCTTTTTCATGAATGCTGCCATTGACCAGCAATGCGAAAAACACATTATAGAGTACGGTCTGGAGGACCGGGTAGAAGCTAAACTGAAGGAGCTCTACGACGATCGTGGTCTGAGTCGCCCGAAATATAGAGGGGAATTACCTAAGACAAATAAAGGACTGGGGCTCATGCTTTTGGGCCTTACCGGAGATCAGGTGTTAGATGCCGATGATTATGAGTCTCTAAAAAGCAAGGCGCTTTCATCTGTCCGGGGAACGGTGCAAGCAGATATCTTAAAAGAAGACCAGGCGCAGAACACTTGCATTTTCTCTACAGAATTCTCCTTGAAGTTGATGGGAGATGTTCAGCAATATTTCATTGATAATCAGGTGAGAAATTTCTACTCTGTTTCCATTTCCGGTTATCACATTGCTGAAGCCGGTGCCAATCCGATAACCCAGCTTGCCTTTACCCTGGCCAATGGTTTTACCTTTGTCGAATATTACTTATCGCGGGGAATGGATATCAATGATTTTGCACCCAATTTATCTTTTTTCTTTTCCAATGGAGTAGATGCAGAATATGCTGTCATTGGTAGAGTAGCCAGAAGAATTTGGGCCAAGGCCATGAAGGAAAAATACCAGGCCAACGCCAGAAGTCAAAAACTGAAATATCATATTCAAACTTCAGGACGCTCCCTTCACGCTCAAGAAATCAGTTTTAACGACATAAGAACCACATTGCAAGCCTTATATGCAATTTATGATAATTGCAACTCCTTGCATACCAACGCATATGATGAGGCTATTACAACGCCAACAGAGGAAAGCGTGCGAAGAGCTGTTGCTATACAAATGATTATCAATAAGGAATTGGGGCTCACAAAAAATGAGAATCCCCTTCAGGGCTCCTTCATTATTGAAGAGTTGACAGATTTAGTCGAAGAGGCTATCCTCAAAGAATTTGATCGCCTCACCGAACGCGGAGGAGTTCTGGGTGCCATGGAAACGATGTATCAAAGAGGGAAAATACAAGAAGAAAGCCTGTACTACGAAACGATGAAACACACTGGTGAACTTCCCATCATAGGGGTGAATACCTATCTTTCAAAAGACGGGTCTCCGACGGTGCAGCCAGGAGAAATTATCCGGGCGACAAAGGAAGAAAAAGAAGGTCAGATAGAGAATCTGGAACTCTTGAAAAAAGCAAAGCAAAAAAAGAGTTCCAAGGCTTTGAATGAACTTCAAAAAACAGCTCTGGCAAACAAGAATACTTTTGAAGAGTTAATGCAGGTCACAAAAGTGGCATCATTAGGACAAATTACACACGCTCTATATGAAGTGGGTGGTCAGTATAGAAGAAACATGTAGTTATGATAAAAAATGTCAGCGCAATAATCCTCACAATAATAACGGTCCTTTGTTTTAGTAGCTTTTTTAGCTTCAACAATCCAAGTACTGATTCAATATTAGATCACATCGAACTCCCTGATGGTTTTTCCATTTCCTACTTTGCAGAGGAAGTTACCGAGGCGCGATCTATAGTTGTTGCCGACAATGGCTGGGTTTTCGTCAGCACGCGCCGACATGGCAGCGTATATGCCTTAAAAGATAGCAATGGCGATGGCGTAGCCGATCAAAAAGTGACTTTAATAGAAGATTGGAATCAACCCAATGGCATTGCGATATCTGGTGAGGATTTATACGTAGCTGAAATTCACCAAATTCATAAGTTTCCGGGTCTGGTGAAAGATCCTACGCAATCGGTGGATCCACTCATTATTTATGATGATTTGCCAAAGAATAAACACCATGGATGGAGATTTATTAATATAGGACCCGACAATAAGCTGTACACTGCCATCGGAGCTCCCTGTAATATCTGTAATCGAGAGGAGGATTATTTTGCTACCATTTCCAGAATGAACCTCGATGGTAGTGAATTTGAAGTGGTTCAAAAGGGTATTCGAAATAGCGTAGGCTTCGACTGGGATCCACAAACCGGATATTTATGGTTTACAGACAACAATCGCGACTGGCTCGGAGATGAATTCCCCGCTTGCGAGTTGAATGTAGCGACACGAGATGGCCAACATTTTGGTTATCCCTTCTGTCATCAAGGCGATTTACCCGACCCCAAATATGGTAAATTAAGGAGTTGCGATGAGTTTATCCCTCCTGCTCAAAACCTGGTGGCACACTCCGCTCCTTTGGGTATTTGCTTTTTGAAAAATGCTGATGTAGGAAAGAAATATACCAATAAGCTGTTGATTGCCGAACACGGATCCTGGAATCGCAGTTCGTTGGTAGGCTATCGCATTACTATGGTTGATATTCAGAAAGGTCAGGCTACCAACTACACTGAATTTGCTACAGGCTGGCTTCAAGGAAGAGAAAAATTAGGCCGTCCGGTGGATATTACCACCTATACGGATGGGAGTTTATTAGTAACTGACGACTTTAATAATGCCGTGTATAACATTCGTTACGACAAAGAATAGCCGCCGAAATAAGTGAGGAAAAATTCGTCACATGCACCTTACCTTCTTCCATTAGAAAGAAATACTACATTAGTTTCCGTTATCATTGGAATTTACAACCTCGACCAGAATCATTTCTATTTTGGTGTCGCTAACGAGTTCTACAGTAAACCGATGCTTACCAATATCCACTACATCACCTTCTTCCGGAATATGACCCGAAGTCATTACGATGTAGCCCGATAAGGTGGTATAGTCACCTTCTGGAATTTCTAAAAATGGAAATAATTCATTGATGTATTGAATTTCCAAACGCCCGGATAATCGATAGGTGTTTTCATCGATTTGGTGACCAACATGCCCTTCTTCATCGTGCTCATCCTCTATTTCTCCAAAAATCTCCTCGAGTATGTCCTCCAGTGTAATTAGTCCACTTGTTCCTCCAAATTCATCGACAACATAAGCGATACTATTTTTCTCTCGGATAAATTTTAGTAATAGATCCTGAACACTCATTGCCTCGGGAACAAGGTCAATAACCATTATCATATCTCTTATAAACCGGGGGGAGCCGATCAACTGTTGATGGTGCACATATCCAAGAATATTATCTATATCTCCATCTGTAATGAGTACCCTGGAGTGCTTGGTCTCCTGAAAAACGGATGACAGTTCAATCATGGAAGCGGAATGATCGATGTGCTTAATCTCGGTGCGCGGAACCATAACGGAGCGCACACGGGTTTGCTTTAAATGTAGAGCATTCTTAAACATCTCAGTTTCCATCTCCTCTTCTGCATCTGCTGCTTTATCTTGTACAAACTCCTCTAAATCGTATCGAGAAAAGTGATTCACCACCTTCTTCTGCTGTCCCTGAAAAAAGAAACGAAGTAAAAGGTGACTTGAACGTCTCATAAACCAGGCGGGGAAACCCAAAATAATAGTAAAAAAGGACAAGGGATATACCAGTGTCGAGAGTAATTCATTAGAAAATAGGCGAAAAATCGTTTTGGGAATAAATTCGCCGAAGAGCAAAACGATAATGGTGATAAACACGGTTTGCGCCAAACCCATCAAAAAAGGACTGCTCATCCAACTCATGAGCAACGGCTCCAATACTAAGCTCATTAAATAGGCGAAAGCCACGAGAACAATGTTATTTCCCACTAGCATTACACTAATAAATTGTCCCGGCTTGTCATACAGCCTGGCCAGCATACGACCGGCACGAGAACCATCCCGGCGTCTCAACTCTACATTGAGTCGAGAGGAGGAGATAAAGGCTATTTCAGATCCTGAAAATAAACCTGATAATAATAAGGTGGCAAGAATTGCTGCTATTAACAAGTGTTTCGCGTTTTATTGATTGTTATTGACCTACATCGGCCACCCCTTTCAGGGCTTTCATTTCCCATTCTGAGAAGTCGTCCTTGGACTTAAATCCAAAACCGTAAAACAACTTCCCTTTGCTCCTCAAGCGAGCAAACTTATCCGTGTACAACTCAGCTTTGCTAATATCCCAATACAAATCCTCAGATTGCAGGGTATCTCCGTCCGCATTGTATAAGAGTACATTATCCCGCACGTATATTTCATTCAAACCACTTCGGTTTTCGCCATAATCAGCAAATAACCAGCTGGATATTTCGCCGTTTTCACCAACAAACTCAACACTAACACCTTCTATGAATTTGTCTGTAAAATTGCTACTCACACTGCCTTCTCTATGCAATAAGGGACCTTCCACATACGCTTGAACTACCGCAGAGTCAGAGAATACAATTTTAGGCTGCTTTATCACCTCAATTTTAGGATCGGGATAATCAAAAAGTCTATTTACATCATCTATATCATTCTCGCAAGAAAGGACAAGCAACATAAAAATAGCAAAAAGCAAGTATCGTATCATTTCGCAAAAATACAAACATTTCCGATGTTTCCACTCACTTTGTCCAGGGATGGAAATATCAAAATTATCCATTAAAATATAATTCCCAGGTAGCAGCGATCATTTTTAGAAAAAATTATGAATAGATTTGCAAGCCGTATGCGCCTCCGCCTCTCACAATTACACGCAACATTGCGGGTTGGGCGTTTCCTCTATCAAACGAATCCCATCCTGTCTATCTTTTATTTTGTGCATCTTGTTCAGATAATAGACCTTGCACACATTCATAGTAGAGACGTTGCATGCAACGTCTCTACATCGTTTATTGAATGGGAGATAGCGTAGGCCGCCCCTAAAGACCCAATCCCGGGGACCGATGGCGTTTCGCCATTCAAGGCCCGCTGCATGATGGCGAAGCCATCATAGGGTTTGCCGGCGCGCAAGGCAGTCCGGTTCTTGGCGCTCTTTTTTTGGATGGTGGTTTTCTGCCGGCTCGGTGCAGAAAAGGAATCCGGACCCATCACCAGTGATAGCGGCGCGCTGAGCGGAATTGCGTTCGCGGGTAGCGGGATGAATCTAGAAAATACAGCAAGCGCAAAATGAGGACAATCATTTGGTTAAGTAACATATATCACTGTATATGTTCTAAAAATCCTTTTCTTTTGAGGGAAAATAATGTGTTATGCAACCTCTAACTTCCTTTCTATTTGTTTTTGTAGGCCTCCTCGGATTTCTTCCCCTGTCGCTCGCTCAGGGCGACCTCCCATTTATCACCACCTGGGATACAGACCATCCCGGCGAAACCAATAATTCATCCCTCCGGATTCGAACCAGCCCCTTTACTTACGATTATAATTATGATGTCGACTGGAACAATGACGGTCTGTATGATACCCTTGGGGTGCGTGGAGATCTGGTTCACGATTTCGGCATACCCGGCATCTATACCATTCGAATTCGTGGTGAATTCCCTCATTTTGAAAACCACCCCAATCCGAGCCAGGGCGACATAGCTCAAAAGCTGCTGGAAATCAACCAATGGGGTAACATCGAATGGCGAAGCTTCGCACGATCATTCACCGCAGCCGAAAATATGACCTGCCCCGCCACGGACCGGCCCGACTTATCGAATGTGCGCGTCGCAACCAATATGTTTGCCGGGGCCTCCTCCTTTCAGGCAGACCTTAGCGAATGGGACGTCAGCAATATCGCTGTTTTTTCGAATATGTTCGCCAATGCCAGCTCTTTTCAAAGCGACCTGAGCGGCTGGGATGTCTCATCAGCTACCTACATGAACGGCATGTTTTCTTATGCGCCCCTTTTCAATAGTGACCTAAGCGCCTGGGATGTCTCCCGGGTCCTGGAAATGAGTTCCATGTTTGCCGGAGCGTCCTCTTTCAATAGCAACATTAATTCCTGGGACGTGAATCAAGTGACCGATATGTGGGGCATGTTTTCTGAGGCAACTTCCTTCAATAGTCCACTCAATGACTGGGACGTATCGAAGGTAGAAACGATGACATCTATGTTTTACAAAAGCAAAGCATTCAATCAGGACCTCAGCAACTGGGACGTATCAAATGTAACCTCTATGAACAGTATGTTTCGAAATACCGACCACTTCAATGGCGATATTACCACATGGAACACAGAAAAAGTGGAGGACATGGGATACATGTTCCAGTATGCCCAGGCCTTCAACAGAGACATCGGCAGTTGGAATGTATCAAATAATACCAGCCTGACCTTCACCTTTGCCTTCACCGACTCCTTTAATCAGGACCTCAATGAGTGGGACGTCTCCCTCGTGGAAGATATCTCCTACATCTTTTCCAATGCCGCCGCCTTTAACGGAAACATAAGTAACTGGAATACCTCTCAGGTTCAGTACATCTATAGTGCTTTTGAACAAACCCCTGCCTTTAACCAAAACATCAATGCATGGGACCTCTCCCGGGTGACCGATCTATACGGCGTTTTTGAAGGCGCGCAGTCCTTTAACCAACCCCTTGATCAGTGGGACGTCTCAGGTGTTACATCGATCAACAGCCTGTTCTCCCGGGCCACCGCCTTTAATCAGGATATCGGCAGCTGGGACGTGTCCGCCGTAGAAGATATGCAATACCTGTTTCAGGGAGCTACTAGTTTCAATCAGGACCTCCAGGCCTGGGACTTCTCCTCCGTCAGTGACATGACACATATGTTTTGGGAAGCCAGCAACTTTGACCAAAACTTAGCCAATTGGAATATCGGAGATGTTACCGAAATGAACGGAATGCTTTCCTATTCCGGACTAAGCATTCTCAACTACGACCAAACCCTTATCGCATGGGAAATGCTGGACCATCCCAGCCGCCAAGTCGGCGCCGATGAACTTCGCTATTGTGAAGCAGAGCAAGCCCTCATTCTTCTGACCCAAAAAGGTTGGACCTTCACCAGACACCGAAAAGAATGTCCTAACGCCAGCACACCCTTCTCACCGTTGGCCGGCCTACGAATCTACCCAAATCCCGCTTCCGATATCGTTACCTTTGATTTTCCCGATACTCACAGCATACAAGAAATCAGCATCCTCGATCAACTCGGCAGAGCATGGGATCGCATCTATTTAGAAGCTAACCGCCAACAAATCTCCATCTCCCAGCTCTCCCCCGGCAGCTATTGGATACAATTTCGGACCCACGAAGGCAGCCAGTACGTTCGACCTTTACTGATCCAACGATAATCAGAAGGCCGTATCGCTCTTTCGTTCTATAAAAAGAGTTTGGGGAGTAATTCACTAATTTTTTCATGTTTTGGGTGTATCCCCGTGGGCGAGCCTTCAGCTCCGCCCACGGGGTCGGGCTGTCCAGGGGTTCCGTCCTTCTCGGCGCCGCCGATCGGACTCTCGGCTCGCAAATTACGAGCCGA
>Ga0136604_1000052_pt1 | contig 67660 bp, 64 predicted proteins | sample AntRauFillE10628_FD_104928 | JGI IMG/M metagenome (GOLD analysis project Ga0136604, IMG submission 104928) | Saline lake microbial communities from Rauer Islands, Antarctica - Metagenome Filla E10 #628 | ecosystem: Environmental > Aquatic > Non-marine Saline and Alkaline > Saline | place...
GCGCGTGGCCTAGTGGTTGGATTTCCTTTAGAGTAATTCTTCATGATTCAAAGACTTCAGCGCTCTTTAACGGGCCTTCTCATAAATCAGTTTAAAGAGTTTTGGCCTTACTATGTTGGGGCCCTGATCAGTTTGTGGGCCACACACGAAATTCAGAGTTATTTACCTTTCAAGGCCAAAGAGCTCGCTGAAATGGTGGAGAGTGGAGCTGAATCAGTCAATGTGATGACCTTCGTTTGGCTGGCCTTAGGAATTATTGTTTTTCGGACTTCATCACGGTTACTTTTTTTTTACCCCGCTCGAGTTCTTCAGAAGTACTTGCGTGTTGAGCTGCTAACTCGGCTTGAGAAAATAAGTCCCACCCGTTACAAGAATTATTCCAGTGGTCAGCTTTTTCAAGTTCTCTTTAATGACGTGGATCAGTTGAGGGCCCTGGTGGGATTTGCTCTTCTTCAAGTCGGAAATATCGTCATTGCTCTGCTGGTTTTAGTTCCCAAAATAGTTAGTTTTAATGCTGAGCTGATTTATGCTCTAACTCCGATGCTTGTCTCTTTCATTCTTTTTACAGTGATCGTCAGTCGCAACCGCCATTTGTACAAAAAGAACCAGGACATGCAAGGAGAGGTTCAGAACTATATTATGGAGTCTTATACCGGTAAAAAAACTATTAAAAATTACCATGCTGAAGATTCATTCATTGAGATGTTTCAAAAAAACTCCATGCGAGAATTGATGTATTTTTATCGTGCGGGGATTGGTGTCGCTTTCTCAATGCCCCTTATTCCTCTTGGCGTCGGGCTTTCATTTTTATGGGGGGCTTGGATCATAAAAGCTGAAGCCTTGGGCGCTTCATCTTTGGTTTTATTCTCTGGCTTCGTCTTTCTTTTTCTAGAGCCTTTAATGTTTCTCTCTTGGATCGGGGTTGTCTTTGCTCGCTCCTATGCGGCTTGGACTCGTCTCAAAGCTCTAGTCGAGGAAGTTGCGTTGCCTTCTCAAGAAGAAAAATTTCTCAAAGAACACAATGAGCTAGCTGATAAGGAATTTGTCGTCTCTTTTTGGGGGGAGCGCCTTGAAATCTACTTAAGACCGCAGAGTTGGACCGTACTTGTTGGGAAAACGGGCTGCGGTAAAACACATGTAATCCATCAATTGGCAGAGGCCCTACGCATTCGAGGGAAAGATATTTCTTATGTTGCTCAAAGCCCATATCTTTATAATGATTCTCTCAAAACCAATATCTTTTTAGGGCGAACTCCTTCACAAGAAGAATTAGATGAGGCCTATGAGCTTTTAAAGCTTTTCGGCTTAGATTACCTTGCCCCTTCTGCATCTAAGCTTCTAGATATGGAAGTTGGTGAAAATGGTAAGAGGCTATCTGGAGGTCAGGCCAAAAGACTAGCGCTTGTTCGAAGCATTATGAGTGAAGCTTCTGTGCTTATTTGGGATGACCCATTCTCTTCTGTCGATGTCATTCTCGAAAAGTCTATTATTCACAACTTAAAAAAATCTCGTTGGTGCCAGGGAAAAACTGTTCTCCTAAGTTCTCATCGCTTGAGCACTGTGGTTCAAAGTGACAGTGTCGTTTATCTTGATAAATATGAGGGCGTCGTAGAAAAAGGTGACGTACAAGAACTCTTGAATGCAAAAGGAAAGGTCTATGACTACTTCGAAGGTCAGGTGGTCTGAGCTCTTTCTTTTTGCTCAGGCGAAGTTTTTAATTCCAGCTGTTGTCGTTTGCTTACTTATCTCTGCAGCGTTGGGCTCATACGTTCCTAGTATGGTGGCAGCAATTTCTGACAATTATAAACATGACTCTCTGTATGTCGATTCGATGATGAACTTGTTGTGGATATTTGTGGGTGTCTATATCAACCGAGTCTTTTACCAATTGGCCGTTAACAAGTATGTAAAACTACTCATCCAGCGTGTCAGGAGCTTTTGTTACGAACGATGGATCTTAAAGTACGACGTTCAAACTTCTCACTCTTCAAAGTCAGAGCATTATCCCCAAGGTGAAGTACTTGCACGTATTATGAGCGAAACTGAAGCTGTCCGCGAATTAATTACCTCTGGAACTTTTGGTATTTTCATAGATCTTTTTTTCGTGATCTCTTGCCTTGTAGGATTTATCACCATGAACTCTACATCTGGCTTGATCCTTGCTGGGGCCGAATTTGTCGTTGCCGTTTTACTGATTTGGGGAAGTAAATATATGCGGAGGATCTTTCTAAGTGTGCGTCGATCTGCAGCACAAGTTTCAAGAACTATGGCAAACATGGTTGGGGGATTAAAAGAGACTTATTATACTCGTCATGAAAACTATGCGAGTAAAAAAGGAGAGATAGTGTTTGAAGATTTTCTTCATAAGCAACTTGTCTCCAATATTTGGGACTCTTCTTATTACTCTCTTGCAGAGTCTCTCTACCCGATATTCTTACTCCTTGTCGTTGTGATCTTTCCTTATTCTCAAATAACTGAAGCTGCAGTTATCCTAGCAATTGTCGATTTAATACAAAGATCAATTCGCCCAATCAAAGATGTCGCCGGAAAAATTGCCAACGTGCAAAGAGCGGCTACAGGGTTTTATAGAATTAAAGAATTCCTGCTAGATCTAGCTGAAGGTCAGTCCTCTCCACGAAATCAGAAACTTGAGCCTATAGAGTTTAATCGCCTTATTGTTGATGTGAAACATTTTAGCTACCCGACCAATCTAAGTGGCGAGTCTAAGAGTGATGCATCCGATGCTCATAAAGTCTTTAGCTTAGATGATATTTACTTTGAAGGAAGAAGAGGTGAGTTAATTGGTATTGTTGGTCTTTCAGGCTGTGGGAAGTCGACATTACTAAATATTATAGCCGCTAATATTGTTCCTACTCAGGCAAAGATTCAGCTTGAACACGAAGAAAAAAGCTTTGAATTTCCCGGTGAAGGTGGTTTGGAAATCATTCGTTATAGAGAGCAGGTTGGGATTGTCTCTCAAGACTCTCATATCTTTTCTGAGAGCATTGCCTTTAATATTTGTATGGGCCCTCATATTCCTCAAGATTTTTATGGTTTCTGGGATTGGCTTTGCGAGCAGATCCCTTATTTAAAGACATGGGGCCATGGGCCAGACAGTAAACTTGATCAGAACTCTTTGTCTGTAGGACAAAAACAGCTTATGGCGGCAATTCGTTCTTGTTATCTTAAAAAGACCATTGTGCTTTTTGATGAAATTGCTTCAGGCCTAGATAGTGAGCTTGAGCTGGCCCTAAGAAAAGTTATTTTACTGGTCCAGAAACACTCTTTAACTTTTATTGTTGCTCATAGGTTAGAGACAATTGTTCAGGCCAACAAAATCATTGTTCTTGACGAGGGGCGTTTGGTGGCAAAAGGCACTCATTCTCAACTTGTTGAAGAATCTTTATCTTATCAAGAGTTTATTTCAGAAGTGGACTCATCTATAATGACAGCAAAAGAAGTGTTAAGATAAATCAAATTTTATAATCATTGACTTGAAGGAGTTCGAATTATGAACAAATTGTTAAAGCTCTCATTATTGAGTGTCTGTGTTTTAAGCCTGTGGGCCTGTACTAAAGAAGCGACCTCAGATCAACCCAAATATGTATTTAAATCGGCCCCTAAAGATGGCCTGGTTGCAAAGATCGATGGAAAAGAGATTAGCGAAGTTGCGCTATACAGCGGAATTGAAGCTGATATCTACGAAGCAGAAGTAAAACTTTATGAAATCAAGATGAATAAGATTAGAGCGATGATGCTTGAAGTTTTTATGAATAATGATTCTCGTAAAAAAGGTCTAAGCAATGATGAGTTCTTAGATAAGTACATTGCAAAAGACATTAAGGTCTCAGAAAAAGATATTGAATCTTTTATTAAAGAGAGACAAATCCCAGCTTCAAATATTAATGCTCAAATGACGGAGCGAATTAAAAACTACCTACAGGTTGAAAAGAAACGTCAAGCTGTCGATAAGTGGATTGCTAAAAAAACGGCATCAAACCCTGTTGAAGTTTATATCGATAAGCCAACACGTCCAACATTTGATGTTTCAGTAGGTGATGCTCCAGTCTTTGGCCCAGAATCTGCCCCTGTGACAATTATAGAGTTTTCTGATTTTCAGTGCCCATTTTGTGCAAAAGGCGCAACGGTGGTCGAGGAAATTAAGCAGAAATATGGTAATAAAGTTCGCGTCGCGTTCAAAAACTTCCCATTACCATTTCACAATCAAGCAAAAGGCGCTGCAATGGCCGCTTTATGTGCTCATGACCAAGAGGAAGGTAAGTTTTGGGAGATGCACGATAAGCTTTTCGCCAACCAAGAAAAGCTCATGGAGCAGGACCTTCACGATTATGCAAAAGAAATTGAGTTAGATATGGATAGCTTTAAAGAGTGTCTTGCTGCTCAAAAGTTTGCGTCTCAAATTGATTCGAGCATTCAAGAGGGACAAGAAGTTGGTGTGAAATCAACTCCTACCTTTTATGTGAATGGGATTTTAGTCAATGGAGCTCAGCCGTTAGAGGCCTTCTCTGAAATTATAGACGAGCAACTAGGGCAATAGCCGAGCGAAAAAATCAGTCAAATTTAGTTCGATTTTTATTAAAATGCCGGGAAATATTTCCCGGCTCTTTTTTACCGTCTGACGTGACATAATGCTTAAGTGTTTAATTTCGCCCATTATGCGAAGGAATGGTGAATGAACGGATCTGAGTATGTCAATAGATTGGCCGATACAAGAAAGCACTATGAAAGTGCTCTTCAAGAGCAAAGGTCTAATCATAAGCGTCAGCTTAATCATTTAAAAGATGTTCATGAAAACAGAGAAGAGCAGCAGTATGAATCCTTGGTTAAAGGCAAGAATCAACTCGAGCAAGCTGCAAACAAAAATATAGAGAGAAGAGCACAAGAAAGTCAGCAAGCACTTGAGGCAAAGCAACAACGCTATCAAGAAGCTCTCAATGAAGAGCGGACAAAGTTCGAGCAGCAACGCCAAGATCAAAAAAAAAATGTCTCTGAGAAACTTTCAAGAATAAAAGACAGTTATCAAGAAACTCTTGAACAAAAAGAACAGACACAAGAATCAAAAGTTTCAACTCTCGAAAATAAGTTTGAAAAAAGAAGAGAAGCTCAAAGGTCAAACTTTGATGAAAAATTTGAAAAGCTTCAAACGAACAATAAAGAGCAGTTTGAAGACTTAAATGCCAAAGAAGCAAGAGAACAAAAAAGAATTGTTAATCAATCACGTGAAGAAAAAGCAGATCTTATTAAGCAGCAGGCAGTTGAAAGGAGAGCCTCTAATAGGCTACATGAAAATGAAGTCGCTGATCTCAGGAAAACTTATCAACAAGAGCTTAGCAGCATTAAAGATAGAGTAGAGACACAGAGACGTCATGAAGGAAGAAACATAGCATCTAGTGTCGAAGATAAGACAGGTGAATATAACAGAATCATGAAAGAAGAGATTAACGAAAAGCGAGATGCTTTCAGAGAGCAAGTAGAAAATCAACGCAGAGATCATAATTCAACGCTCAGTAACTTAAAAAGCAATTATGCAGACAACCTTGACCAAGCTAGGTCTTCTTACCAAAGATCGCAGACCAACGAACAAACAAGAAATGAAAGCTTACGTGAACAGCAAGAACAAGACTTTGATCAACGAGTGGAGAGGAATCTTAACGAGTACGAACAAAATATTGATCAAGTTCAAAAAAATGCTAACCAGGGTGTTGAAGAAACAAAGCAAGATTACAGAGAAAAACTAAGAGGTATTCAGGATAGGAATACCCAAGTTAGAAATGATCTAGTCTCAAGAGCGAATGTAAAAAGAAATAAAGCGGAAACAGCTCAACAAAAAGAGTTACAGTCCTTAAGAGATGTTCATCAAGGTGAGAAAGCTGAACGTAAAGAGCATTATCAAAAGAATCTAGACAGTATTGTGTCGACTAAAAATGGTGAAATTGAAAACCTAAAGCGAAATTTTGAAGATCTAACTCAAAATATAACGGATCGAAATGTCGCTAACCAGCAAAAGATTAGCCGTGACTTTTCCCAGCGAATGAAAGAGCTCGAGTCACGCCACTCTCAAGAGAGTCACAATCAAAGACGAACTTTTCAAGAAAAAATGGATGGTGGAACTCAGATCGATCGAATTGAAAAGCAGGCAAACCGAAAAGTAAGTTCGGCCGAGAATCAAATATCAAATACACAAAATAAGATAGAGGAACTTAAACTCAATCATCAACGCGACCGTGAGAGAATAAATTCTCAAAACATGGAAGATCTTAGAAATGTCGAAGCTGAAAGTGATCAGCAGCTTCGAAAGAAAGAGGCCCAGCTCAGAAACTTTCAAACTGATGTCTTAGCGGAATCCGAAGAAGAGAGCCAGAATATCATAAATGATTATAAAACAGAGCTTAGGCAAACTCAGACGAATAATCAAGAAAGGTCCATTGAACGAAGCCGTGACAACAAAGACAAACTTGAAGATCAAAGAGTTCGTTATGGCAGAATGATTAATAATCTATCTAAAGAAAACCAAGAGATCGTTAGTAATCTCCAAGATGACTTTGCCAAAGAGAAAACCGAATACATTCAGAGAGAAAGAGCTGATCAAAACGAAGAAATGATGGAACTCAAAAAAGAAATGAACCAGAGTTTTCAAGGGAAAATTTCAAGCTATGAACATCAACTTCAGAACACTCAAAAAGAATTAAAGAACACAGTACAGAGTTACGAGAATAAAATCAGCAATTTGAAGAAGACTAATACTGAAGAACTTCAAACTTACAAAAGAGAAGAAATTGATCGAAGAGAAGCAGCACGAAAGAGTCATCAACATGAGCTTGAGGCTAGACAGAGATTGAATGACCATGAAATGATGAGTTTAAGAGAATCCTATGAATCAAAACTCGCTGAAACTAAAAGCCACAGTAACTTGTACACCGCAAAACTTACCGAAAAGTACGAAGACAAGCTGATAAGACAAGCACAAGAACACAAATCCGAAATGAATAGAAAACTGACTGAAGCAGAGGTCAACTACGATAGACTTTACGATCAATCTCAGTTAGAAAAAGAGACCTTGATTTCACAATATGAGACAAAGATTGATCAATTAAAATTGGCCAATCGTTTGAAAGAGCAAAAGATGTCCGGTCGTGATCTCGCATAAACAAAGTAGTTTTTTATGAGACGTGCAAAAATTGTGGCGACACTTGGTCCTTCTTCATCGAAAGTTGATCAAATCGCAGGTCTCATCCGCAGTGGAATGAACGTGGCCAGAGTGAACATGAGTCACGGCACACACGAAGAACACGCAAAGCTCATCCATAATATTAGACTTGCCTCTCAACAAGCTGGTCAGGAAGTAGCCGTTCTGATGGATCTTCAAGGTCCTAAGATTAGAGTCGATAAACTGCAGGCTCCCTTATTATTAAAAAAAGGTGAGACTTGGTTTATCGGGCCAACGCGTTTAAAAGACCAATATAAAGATAAGTCAAAGATGTATATTCCAACGACATACGAGCAGTTGGCCCAAGATTGTCTCTCTGGAACGCGCATCTTATTTGATGATGGTCTTATTCAGGCTAAATCAGTAAGCAGTGATGGAGAGCTCTGCGAGATCAAAATAACTGTCGGAGGGGAACTCAAGTCAAACAAAGGGATTAACCTTCCTGATTGTGAAGTCTCTGCTCCAAGTTTTACACAGAAAGACCGCAAAGACCTTATGTTTGGCCTGAAACATGAAATTGATGCCTTTGCTCTTTCTTTTGTAAGAAAGAAAGAAGATGTAGAAGAAGTTAAGTTTCTCTTACATCGATTAAAGTTTGATATCCCAATCATATCTAAAATTGAAAAGCCTCAGGCGATAGATAATCTCAATGGTATTCTGGAAGTGACGGATCTTATCATGGTGGCAAGAGGAGATATGGGGGTTGAGGTCGGTAACCATTTGGTTCCCTCAATTCAAAAAAAGATTATTGAACGATGTAATCAAAGAAATATTCCAGTCATAACCGCCACTCAGATGCTTGAAACGATGACTCATAATCCTGAACCTACGAGAGCAGAGGCCAGCGATGTGGCGAACGCCATCTGGGATGGAACTGACGCTGTCATGTTAAGTGGCGAGACAGCAACTGGTGCGCACCCCGAGCTCGTCGTCAAAATGATGGGGAAGATTATAAAAGAAGCCGAAAAGACACCAAAAGAAAGACCTTACTTAAGATATATGGACCTCTCAAATGTGAATGCATCGGTTATGGTGGCGGCTTCCATGATTGCTGAGAAGGTAAAAGCTAAAAGAATTTTGTCAGTCACTGAGTCTGGTAATTCTTGTCGCAAGATTTCTATGTTTCGACCTCAGACTAGTGTGCTGGGGGTTACTAATTCTCTTAAAACTGCTCGCCGTCTTTGCCTTTACTGGGGTGTTAACCCTTATCTTATTCATAACACAAATCGAGATGATTTTAACTTTCAAGAGCACGTTATCCACAAAGTTAAAGAAGATAAAAAACTCGTCAATGGAGATAGGCTTGTTATTACACGAGGCGATGGTCGTTTTTTTGCTAGGGGAAGTTCTAATTCTGTAAAAGTTGAAATTATTAAGGATCGGCCCAAAGTGTTAGGCTCTTCTGATGCGATACATGAAGAATCTGATAAAGATAAAAGAATTATGCTCGATACATCAGTATGTGCTAGCTGCCAGAGCTGCATTTCCATTTGTCCTCACGATATTTGGACAGTAAATAAGAAAGAGCAAAGAACTATTATCAACTCTAATAAAATTGGAGCCTGTACCTTAGATATGCAGTGTGTGAATGCTTGTCCAACAGGTGCTATAGAAATCATCCCTTTGGGGGAGTATGAAACCTGAGCATATTCAGTCTCTTGTGGACTCTTCTGAGACAACACGCATTTCAGAATGGGGATATGTAGAAGGTGAAATTCCTTCAAGTTACATGCAATATGAACAATGGGTTCAAAGAGGAGATTATCATCCTCTTCACTATATGGCCGATCATCGCAAAGACATAAGGTCTAGTTTAAAGTCATATTACCCCGACTTTGAGTCCGCTCTGGTTTTTCTCTTCAATTACACTGATGAAAAAAAAATACAAAATTCATTTTATGAAAGTACGGATTCTAACGGTTTAAAGATCTCTTCTTATGCACTTAGTTTTGAGGGGGAAGATTATCATCAGGTCATTCAAAATGAGCTGAATTCTTTTGGCCATAAGCTTCAAGAGACTTTGGATAAGCTTGATTATAGATTGGCGATTGATATACATCCTGTATTAGACAGAGATTTGGCCTATCGAGCCGGTTTAGGCTGGTTTGGGAAAAACTCAATGCTAATAAACCCAAAACAGGGTAGCTTCTTTATGATTGGCTCACTACTTCTGAGTCAAAAACTTGAACTACCCATGAAAAGCGTTGAAACTGATCATTGTGGTAGTTGCCAAGCATGCGTGCGGGACTGCCCAACGCTTGCGATTGATGAAAAAAACCGTCAGATCATTGCTTCTCGGTGCATCAGTACATTCACTATTGAAACATTTAAGCCTGCTCCTCCTATTGAGGGTCATGTAGAGAATGGTTCTGGAGAGATATTTGGGTGTGATATATGTCAAGACGTCTGCCCTTGGAATCGCCGACCGATTCGAAGAGCAAGAGAGCGGGAATGGACTAAGTCCTCTAAATCGAGCTTCTTAAGAGACTTTTTTTTAACGCCTCCGCCTGAAGAGGTTGAAGCGGCCTTAAAGAAAATGAGTAAAAGGGAGTTCAAGCGGGTGTTTAAGCACACTTCGCTTGAGAGGACTGGACGCGATGGAATGATAAAGAATATTCAGCTTTTTACAAAAAACTCCTAACTAAAATATCCTTTCGTTTTTAAAAACTTTTTTATATGAGCCGCTGCCATTTCTGGCTGATGATGAGGAAGCTTTGTTGGTTTCTCTATTACGGTATTGTTTCCCAACTTTTCAAGATGATCGGCTAGCCTTTCTGTGCCATCGTTGCCTACGACCAAGTCATCTTTGCCCGTTAAGAAATAGATGTTTTTATTCTTGATCTTCATTTGTTCTTTTTCTTCTTTTATCCACGGAAAGACCTTTTCAGGAGCTAAGCTAGAGTCAACAAATTGTGCACGAAGCGCCAAGGTTGATTTGTAAAATGGTGTATCAAACAAATGGACTTTGCCCTTTGCAGGAAGACCTAGTCCTACACAGATGGCCTGTGTTTCAATAGATTGAAAATAAGGAAGGTCCAAGGACTTTAGGGCGAGGAGTGCACCTAGGGAATGACCACCTACAATCAGGCGTTGAGAAGAATAATTAGAGTGGTGCTTCTGAATTAATTTGAGCATAACTTGGCGTGATTCTTGGAAGAGACGCGGTGCCTTAGATTTAAAACTTTCAAAGCTAGAAACCCGAGAAAAGTTACCTAAAAAGTGTCCAGGTAAGTCAAATATAAGAGAGGGGATGCCTTCTTCACTTAATCTGGCTGCCCAGTTCAGGATAGAGGCTTTGTGAGACGTATAGCCATGAGCAAAAATAGCAAGGCTAGAAGAAATCTTTCTATTTGAAGCCGGAATAAAGGCCAATGCGTTCGTATTATCTTCTTCCCAAGGAAGCTCTACAGTTTCAACAATGACGGCATTTTCCACAGCTACTCCCTTGATATCAAATGAAAAAGCTTACTAAAGCAGGTGAAATCTGAATAGAATTAAATTGACTAAAGTCTTTTCTCAGATTATCTTGTCTAAACTGTTTTTTAAACCTGAAGACTCATGCCCAGATAGCTCAGTTGGTAGAGCAAGGGACTGAAAATCCCTGTGTCCGTGGTTCGAATCCGCGTCTGGGCACCATCTCCCATTTTAATAAGGTCGAGATGAAAACAGGTTCTTTCATAGTGATGGTATACCTAAGTTTGATCAAGAAAAGCATATTAATTATTGAATGATTAATTAGGAGCGTCTTCCCAATGCCAATGGAAGAAAAGAAACAATCTTTTTGGTGGAGCATGGTAAAAAAACTTGGATGGCAAGGCACGGGCTTGTTATTACTCTTGATCCTATTCATGGTTTTTCTATTCCAAAATATAGAGCCCATGAAAGTAAATTTCCTTTGGTGGAGGTTCATTGAGTTACCTAAACTCTACTTTGTTGGTCTTTTTTACTTACTCGGCTTTATCAGTGGGATTCTAGGCTTTTTGTGGCTTAGAAAGAAATAAATGGTCCTTAAGTTGGCCCCGATTGCCTCTGCGATGAAGGGAATAGCTCTAAAGTAGAGCAAATATTATAGTTCGAAAATTCATAGGAAAGGTTTAAAATGAGTGATCTTATTTCAATAGAGCCTCTAGAAGGCTCTGAGAAAGAGTTGGCAGAACTTCAAAAAGTATTTGAAAGTATTCCAAGCTATTCTCACAAGCTTACGGGTGATGATCCAAGCAAGACTTATGCTAAGGAACATTTCGATAAAAAGCCACCCGAAGGTGTCGATCCAGAAAAAAGACTTTTTTACGCTATATATTTTAACCATGACATGATTGGCTGCTTTGAGCTTCTCAAGGATTATCCTGAAGAAAAATTCGCTACTCTTAGTCACTTAATCATTAGCTACGATGTGCAGGGAGCAGGTCTAGGAAGTGAAGCTTATAAAGAAATAGAGAAAATCGTCCGCGACTGGGAAGGCTATCAAAAGATTCGTATTCCTTTCGTTAAAACCCTAGAGTCAGTGATGCCTTTTTGGCGAAAGATGGGCTACAGAAAAACAAGCGAGAACTCCCCCTACGAGGTTGGAACAGTTAAGTCTAAAACTGTCATACTCGAGAAAAATTTAAATAGAAGTCATCCAGCGAATAACAATAACAATAATAAAAGTAACAACAACCGCAGGCCAAAATTTTCAAATAAGAAGCAAAGTAACCGACGTCCGCACTCTGGTGGAGGACGTAATCACCAAAATAATAATCAAAATTCACAAAAAGCGCCGGCCACATCGACTGAAGGTGGAGAGTCCTAGCTTCTTACTGGTCCTTTCAAGAAACTTGCCTTAAACTGATCCTGTGAACTACACGATCGAACAGATTCTATTTGGCGGATCCATTCTGCTATTCCTGAGTATTATTGCTAGTAAAACTTCAGGAAAGCTGGGTATTCCTACGCTTTTGCTTTTTCTCGGTGTTGGCATGATGGCCGGGATTGAGGGGATCGGTGGAATCAGTTTCAATGATTACAAAGTCGCACACACTATTGGTGTCATTTCCCTCGTTTTCATTCTTTTTACTGGTGGTCTAGAAACTCAGTGGAAAGAGGTCAAGCCCGTTATGTGGCGAGGAATCTCTTTGTCCACTTTAGGTGTTCTTGTTACTTCAGGTCTGGTTGGGATTTTCATAAATCAGATATCAAACTTTTCTCTTTTAGAGGGAATGCTTCTTGGTGCTATTGTCTCTTCTACCGATGCGGCCGCTGTATTCTCTGTATTTAGAGGAAAGACCTTTAGCTTAAAAGGTAATTTAAAAAACCTACTTGAGTTTGAGTCGGGGAGTAACGATCCCATGGCATTTTTCTTGGTGCTTAGTATTATTGCTATGATGAATCACCAAGAATCCTCACTGATTGGTTTGATTCCTGACCTTGTTATTAATATGTCTGTAGGTGCCATCGGCGGATATGCTGTTGCCCTGTTTATGTTGTTTGTGACAAAAAGAATTTCCCTAGATCATGATGGTCTATATCCCGCCTTAACGTTTTCATTAATTCTTTTTTGTTACTCACTTGTGACCTACTTTTCAGGAAATGGTTTTTTGGCCGTGTATATCTTTGGCCTCGTTCTAGGAAATAAAAGATTTATGCATAAGCGGGCCCTTTTGAATTTTTATGATGGGATCGCTTGGTTGTTTCAAATCTTAATGTTCATTACCTTGGGACTCTTGGTTCTACCCCAGGAAATCGCGGCGGTGAGTGGAATCGGTATAGTGATTAGTTTGTTTCTGATCTTTGTCGCTAGGCCAGTGGGAGTGTTTCTGAGTTTAATGTTTTCCCCTTATAGCTTTAAAGAAAAAACATTTATCTCCTGGGTCGGGCTTAGAGGCGCCGTCCCAATCGTTTTTGCTACGATTCTACCTTTGAATAATATTGAACAATCCAATACATTTTTTAATATTGTTTTCTTTATCGTATTACTTTCAGTATTGGTTCAAGGGAGTACCCTTTTTAAGGTCGCAAAGTTTCTTAATCTTCTAAGAGAAACAGAAGTTACGATGAAGTTTCCAATAGATCTTGACTCCACCGAAACAATTAAAAATGGTATGAAAGAAATTCTTATTCCAGAATCTTCAGCGATCGTTGGCAAGTCAGTGGTTGAGCTCGGTCTCCCCAAAGGTACCTTGATCATGTACATATACAGAAACCATCACTTCATTACTCCCAATGGGGCCACTGTTATTGAAGTTGGAGATAAAATGTTAATCATGACAGACCGTAAAACTGACCTGTTTTCAGTAGAGGGTCAGCTTCTAGCAAAGAAAAAAGAAGTACAGGATGACGAGTCAGCTCCTAAAGAAGTAACCTAGCGTGGCCCATGCCATTTAACGCTGTAGAGGTCATGTCGTCTATTCTTAAGGTTTTGTACTGTTCCAGAGTTTCTTGCTTCAATCAAATTATCAATTCTTAAGTCAGCAAATGAGACCGTTTCAACATTTGGTGTCGTGTCAGCAGCAATCCCATCTCTAGAGAATTGAAAGTCACAAGGAGTGAGGATACAGCTTTGTGAGTAGTGAATATCTATATTTTGGACATTTGGAAGATTTCCTACACTACCTGACATGACAACATAAAATTGGTTCTCAACGGCCCTTGCTTGAGCGCAGTAGCGTACACGGCAATAGCCTTGCCTTTCATCGGTGAGAAACGGCACAAATAGCATATTAACACCTTGGTTAACCAAGTGCCGCGCGAGTTCAGGGAATTCGCAATCATAACAAATAAGAACACCAATTGGGCCACAGTCTGTTTCTATCGCTGAAACTTTTTGTCCGCCTTCAATATTCCACCAGTAAGCCTCACTGGGAGTTGGGTGAATCTTTGGTTGTTCGTAAATTGAACCGTCCCGTAAATAGACATAGGAGATATTATAAATCTTACCATCGTCTTTTTTAGTTGGATGTGATCCCGCAATAATATTAACGTTATATTTTAGGGCCATATCGTAAAAGAAAGTCTTGAGCTTTTCAGTGTATTCAGACATCTTTTCGATCGCAAGGTGCGGTCTTAATGGTTCGTTATCGATGGATAAAAGCTGAAGAGTAAAAAGCTCCGGAAACAAAACGAAGTCACTTTTGTAGTCAGAAACAACGTCAATATAGTAAGTGACGATTTTTTTAAATTCTTCAAAAGATGAAATTCGTCGTTGACCATACTGAACGGTCGCAACGCGAACGGTACTGATGTAGTTACGGTACTTACTTACTTTTTTATTGTGTTGTTCTTCTTGAGTAAACTCAGGGTTTCGCCAGATAAGATGAATGGCATGTCCCATAGACTGTTTATCGTAGGGCAAGTAATTATCAAAGATCCCAATGACTTCAAATCCATTCTTGAGTTGGAATCCAAGAACAGAGTCTCTGATTTTTTTATTTCGGACCATCTCTACGTAGTTTTCGACAGTCCCAGCTTCTTTTATCTTTTTTCGGAAATTTGGAATGCGCCCAGCAAAGACAATTCCTTTAAGTCTTAGGTATTTGCAAAGTTTTTTTCTCTCGTCGTAAAATCTTTGGCCGATTTTGTAGCGGCGTTTAGTTGGGTCGACACAAACTTCATAGCCATAGAGGATATCGCCGTCTTCTTCGTGAGTAGAACCAAAACCACCACCAGTGATTTCCCACCACGTGTGCTTGGCAAGGGCCTTCTTTTCGGCGATGCGAATACTGGCCGCGTAGCCAACTATCTCACCGTCAAGCTCTGCAACAAAGTGACCCATGGGGAAATTGTTAATTTGTCCTCGGATCATGTCATCAGGGTAGGGCGGCATGTCAGCATAAACCTTTTCACAAACCTTATTAATACCGTCAACATCGGAAGGTCGAGCTTGCCTGATATAGAGCTTAGGTCTGGGATTTGACGATTTGTTGGCCACTTTATTACTCCTCATTAACTGAACTTGAATGACGCTTTATCTTCGCATAAATTGTGGAGATGGTCGCCCAAATTTTGAAATTAGCTAGCTTGTTTATGGACCTCGTCTAGGCCTTTCGATATAGTTAAACCAAAAAATAGGTGCGGTGCTCAATGATTCTCAATCATAAAATTTTACAATTACTTAATGATTCAGGTGTGCCATATCAGTTAATAGAGCACCCTGAAGCCCATACGTGTACTCTAGCAGCTCAACTGAGAGAAAGAAAACTCGAGGCAGGACTTAAAACTGTTTTATTTAAGGACAAGCGAAAATTTGTTCTTTTTGCATTGCGAGCAGACCGCCAGGTTGACTCAAAAAAAGTTCGCAAAATTCTTGGATCCCAAAAATTGAGGTTTGCTACGGAAGATGAGTTGATTGAATTAACAGGTGCAAAAAAAGGGTCGCTTCCACCATTTGGCAAAGAGCTTTTTTCGGAGCTAGAACTTTATCTCGATGAGTCTGTTCACGATGCAGCAGAAGTAGCGTTTAATATTGGGATTTTGACTTGCTCATGTATTTTAAAAACCGAAGATTATCTCGGGCTCGTTGATCCTCATTTTGCTAGTTTTAGTTCTTAAAGTCTTCGAATGCGATCTTGCGAGAGCTCTCGTTTCTGGTCATGTTAACTTTAAGAGAAATAAGTTCACGTTGACAAAAAGTTTGAGCACATAGTTTATCAATATCGCGTTGAGAGCTCTGGGCATGCTCAACCATGAGAGTGGCACTCATTAGTTGAGCCATAGTAAAAGCAAGCTCTCTTGCGTGAGCTTGGAGTTCATGGTCAGATGCTTCTTTTAACTCTTGGATAGAGTTGGAAAGAATGTCGAGTTGAGCTTTGAGCTTCTTTTTTTCATGAACAAATTCGCTATCAAAATTTTCAAATTTCTCTGAGAGTTCAGTCACAAATATAGAGAATGCTTCTTCTTTTTTGAGTGCTCTTAATAGATCAAGGCTAAGAACATTGGTTGTTCCCTCCCAGATCGAGAGCACTTGAGCATCTCTTAGAAACTTAGGGATACCTGTATTTTCAATATATCCTGCTCCTCCAAAGGATTCTACGAGCTCACTTGTCGCCAAAATATTTATCTTTGCCGTCACAAGTTTGGCCATTGGTGTAAACAGGCGCAAAAGAGTTTTCGTTTTATTGATATCAGGTGTTTCACTCGGGCACTCCTCTAATCCTTGAAGATGAGCGACATAAAATGCGAGATGAAATGCTGACTGATAGTCTAATTCAAGTTTGGCCATGGTTTCAGCATGGAGCGGAAGTTCCTTGAGATCATGACCAAAGGCCTTTCTTTTATGTGCGTAATCTTTTGCTAAGAATAAGAGTCTGCGCATGGAGCCTATTGATGTGCAGGCATTATAAATACGTGTGATATTAAAAAGCGAAGCGATAGTTTTAACACCTTCACCGGCTGGGGCCACCATCTTGGCCAGTGTTCCATCGAGTTTAAGTTCCGCTGTGGGAAGAGCTTTTGTCCCTAACTTGTCTTTTAGCCTGAGTATTTTTATGCCGTTTAAATTTTTATCATTATCTCGAAGTTCAATATAAAAAAGTCCTAGACCTTTACTGCCGGGGAGAGTTTCATTGTTTTCTTCGACTCGGGCGAGTGCCATGGCCATCTGGGATGTCGTCGCTGAGGTAAACCATTTTGTACCATAGAGACGCCATTCTCCATTTTCAAAACGTGCGATTGTCTCTGTCTCTCCGACATCAGAGCCACCCGTTTTTTCAGTCATCCACTGACCAGAAGTCCAGAATTTTTTTGGATCACTCGATGTGAGGTGTTGGTAGGCATGCTCTTTAAGTTCTTTGTTATCTAGTTTTTCAATGACCTTAGCGGCTCCATCGGTCATGGCCAAAGGACAAGAGTAAAAGGCGCTAGAAGGATGAAAAAGCATAATCTTAGTAAATTGAACAATACGTGAAGCTGCCCCATATGGTCTTTGATAACCCAGAGCGACTAATTTCTCTTCTGCACTTACTCGATCGAGCTGTTGCCAGCCTTTAGAGGTTTTTATCTCGTCAATTCTTTTTCCCCATGGGTCAAATTGATTTAAGACTGGAGGGTTTTGTTCTGCCTCATCGGCCATCTCTGCAATATCACCTATAAGCCTATCACCGAAACGTGTTAAGTCGCTGTCCACTTCTTGCATCTCTGCGTCGGAGAGAAATCTCGATAAGTAACTCTTGAGAAACTTATCTTGTGTGTAAGGGTTTTTTATCTCAGGTGCCATTTGATAAAAACTACTCATGCTATGATCCTTCGCTACGACTAGTTTTAAAGTTGTCCCCAGTCTGTGTAAATCCCTTCTAAGCGAGGCTTAAAAAGCTTTAGAGCACGCTCGTAAGTTGCCTGTCGCTCCGCTTTCTCGGGAGTTTCAAGCTCAGCTTGCTCCTTCAGTATTTCAAGGACTTCTACATGGCCTAGTGCCTGGCAAATCGTTTCTGCATGTCGCATGAGCTTTTCTGAGCCTTCTTGCGAAGTCCAGTTCTCGAGTTGGAAAAAAGATCCCTCATCAGGCTTTAATGTTTTAATAATCAATTTGTATAATTGTGTTTGAAACTGTGACTTCAAAAATCCAAAACCTCGCTCAACTTCATTGCCTAGGGCGGACCTTACGGGGAGGTTTTTAAGGTAGCTTAGAAAAGTTCCTGCGGGGTCTTTCATTGTTGACTTGAGAATGTCTTTCATCGCCATAAGGGCCTGGATTTGAGAGGTTCCTTCATACAATAAGGGTCCAAAGCTGTCGCGGTGATGTTGCTCCATCGGATATTCTTTCATGTAACCGTAGCCACCAAAAACTTGGATGCCTTTTGTTGAGATACGGGTATAGGCCTCGGTCATCATATATTTTATTAGAGGAGTCCTTCGGCGGGTGATTTTGAAGTTCTTTTTAAGAAGCACTTCCTCTTCATGAGTGAGATCGCCCGATTTTTGTTTCTTATTGTTTAAGAATTGATAAATATCGTAATGAGAGATGGTATCAAAGCAAAAGCTTGTAAGCGCCTGGATCTCTGTCTCCATATCGCTTAAGTTACGTTCCATTAATGGCAGCTCAGCAATAGGCCTTCCAAATTGTTGTCTTGTTGAAGCATAGTCTTTAGCATCTTTGAGTACGGCATCTAAACCACCTAGTGCTTGCAGACCTGTTGCAATTCGAGCTTCATTCATAAGCTCAAGCATATGCTCAAAGCCTTCACCTTCTTTTCCTATTATATGACCTCGACTTTTTTCATATATGACTTCACAAGTGAAGGAGCCATGCATACCCATTTTGTGTTCATTTTTTGTGACTTTAAAGTTGAGGCTTCCATCATTATTTTTTTGATGTAAGTAGAAAAGCGACAAACCTTCTAGTCCTTTTTTTGCATCGGGAGTTTTTGCTAAGACGAAGGCCACTCCTCCTCCGGCATTTGTAATAAACATTTTACTGCCATCAAGCAGGTAGGTTCCGTCATCTTGGAGCCGAGCAGTAGTTTTAATTGAACCCAAATCAGAGCCCGTTCCTGGCTCTGTTAAACACATGGAGCCACTTAGCTCGCCTGCGACTATCCTAGGGATATCTTTTTCGTGAAATTCCTCAGGACAGAGTCGATGGATCATATCGGCAATGACAGTGAAAAAACTCAATTGCGCGCTAGCTCCTTGTGAACCGTAGGAGTAGAGGCCAATGGCCAAAAGTTGAATGGAGGTAGGGGCCTCTAGTCCGCCGAAACGGCTCGGGATATTGAGGCCAAGCACTTCTCTTTGGGACGCCTCTTCATAGAGTTTCTTGAGTGCTTGAGAGGGGATTGTCTCGCCGTCTTTGACTTCTCCTGCACCATGTTCATCGAGTTCTTTGTTAATCCGAGAGATGGATTCTGTACTCCATTGGCCGATGCTATCGAGAACATCATGGAGAAATTCTTTGATCTCTTCATCTGTGTCAAGTTCATGAACATTGGGACGGTTTGGATAATATAAAGAAAGGAGGGTTTTCCAATCAATTCCATGTTTGAAGTTCCAAAGCCAGCTGGGGTTATCGCTAAAAGGGTTCATTTGACCATCCTTAATATATATTTAAGATCAATGAAGAATATAGCGCGGCTTTACCTATTTTAAAATAAAGGAGATATCAAAGTTTGAAAATCTTCTTCTTTGGCCACTTGCTGCAGTCTGTCTTTGGCGTTCTCAGGTAGCATTGAGAAATCAACTCCCTCTGCTACAATTCTCTCTAAGTCGCGAGAATGATGACCGCGCATGGCAGTGATAAGCCGTTCGAATTTGACTTGCTCGTATCGTTGCTCAATTTCTTCTTTCTTAATTCTCTTTGGCGGGTAGAGCTTTTCTCTTTTTGCCATGATATCAGCACTCGTGCTGAAAGGGGCTTGGACCTTCTTCGAATTGAGAGAGTTTTGAGGTTTCTGGCGCTGTTGATTCCACTTGTAAAGCACTGCACTTGTCATCAAAACCAAGGCCATTAGAAGAATGTAGTTTATTTTTTGGATATTTTTCATAATGTTAAAGTAAATTGGTCAATGAGAGCACCTGGACAAGTGACTCCTCCCAAGGAGCGTTCTGAATATGTCGAGAGGTTAGGGTGAAACATCTTTTCACTTGTGAGTTCTACTAAATGCTTTCCAAAGAATGAGTAGAGGGTTTCATCAAAGCGCATATCTTCAATCGGCCCTACGATTTCTCCATTTTCAACCCATAAACAAGCAAACCTGGTCATGCCCGTGAGTCGTGCTTCGGTGACGTTACTCCAGTTGAGATAGTGAAGATTGGCCAAGTAAAGGCCTGTTCCAATTTTCTTAAGAATATCTTTATCTTCGAGACTGCCTCCTCTCATTGATAAGGCCCTAGGAACTTCACTTTCAGAAGCTTTATTACTTAAAGCATCGTACTGCAAGGCAGAACGTTGAGAAGTAAGCAGCTCATTGATATGACCGTTTTGAATTAAAGTAATCTTTTCAGGTGCGCTTTCTCCGAGGTTATTAAAGCGTGGCACTAAGCCTTGCGAGAAATCTTCGTCTAAAGAAAACAGCTCAGAGAGTTGTCTTTCATTTTTCCATAATTTTAATAGAGGAGAGTTTCCTCGCTGTGTCTGTGCGTAGCTTAGCGCTCCCCATGAAAGAAGTGAAAGTATCTCTGCAACTGCTTGGGGCCCGAGATAGCAGCGGTATTTTCCTGGCTCAAGTTTTTTTGGGGGGCGTTTGAGTTTTTCCAGCATTACGATATCTAAGTTCAACTTTTCTCGTAATTCTTCTTGTTTCCACTGGTACGGGGCATAGACATTTTTTACAGCATTTTCTCCATCGTACAAAGAGTAATCAAATGAGAAACTTTGTGTTTCATACCAGTGCGACATCCCGAGTGAATTCATAAGCCCACGATAAACTGGACCCATGCTGGAAATTCCCGCAAGGTCCTGCTCTGTTAGGGGGTCACTTAAGCACGATGGCCATATCTCGGGGGATGGAAGCGTTCCTTGATGCGAGCATAGGCTTTGATCGGTACAGCTTAACGGCGCTAAGAAAGGATCGTCTGGGATAGATGATATTTGATCTCTCGCGCTTTCTAGCACTTCATTTAAAAGTTCCCTGGCCTGCTCATCATCCCAACCGAGCTGAACACTTATTTCGAGTGATTTTTGCCCTTTTTGATATTTCAGGAAAATTTGACACTGCTTTACCCAGGTATGCTGCCTTATAAGAGAGTGGTTGAAGCGAGTGAATTCAGTTTCTTCAGCGGCCAACGAGAGAGTGGCACTTTCATTTCCTTTTAATTGAGAAAAGAGATTTTTCCCCCAATGAAAAAATTGTTGCTGCTTATTTGTTGGGTTCATGATTCACCTCCAAAAACTTCGATATCTTTAAAGAGTGCACACGGTGATGCATGCCCGACATCAATTATTTGATTAGGTTCTCCTTTGCCACAAAAAGGTGTTCCATAGATTTGATGTGTGGAGCGGTCACCAAGCATCTTTAGAGAGTTCCAAAAAGGAACTGTTATGCCTCGATAGTTTGGGTTTTTAACCACATGTTTGACTTCTCCGTCTTGAATTAACTTGCCGTACTCACAACCAAATTGGAATTTATTACGGTAGTCATCGATGGACCATGAACGATTTGTATCGACTAGAATACCGTTCTCGATTGATGAAATCATTTCCTGCATTCCGGAATGGCCAGGTTCAAGGTTGATATTGGCCATGCGATCAATTGGTGCTCTATTCCATGAAGCTGATCTTGCGTTGGAGACTCCGCCCCATGAATGACGTTCCTGACTCTCTCCTGATCCAAGGCCATTTTTAAGAAGACCTTTTTCGATGAGATATTTTTTATCGGCCATCAAGCCTGTGTCGTCAAATCCATAACTGGCAAATTCACCCCCTGCATGAGGGTCAAAAGTAACGTTCATTAAATCACTGCCATATTGAAGTTTTCCAAAGTCGTTAGGGCGAATGAAACTTGAGCCCGCATAATTTCTCTCATCACCCAAAATCCTATCAAGTTCAAGTGGATGCCCTATAGACTCATGGATTTGCAGCATCATTTGATTTGGCATGACAAGTAAGTCGCAATTTTGCGAAGGACACTCAGGGGCATCGAGCAGCTCGTTTACTTCTACTCCCAGTCTTTCAGCTCCTTCTAAGCTTTGCTCTTTTTTGATACCTTCAGCACCACTTTGGTAGCTGTGTGCGAAAAGTCCTCCGTCAGAGCGAGTTTGAATGACATCACCTTTTTGCGCGGTAATCCCAAGAGTCTGTGAAATCCTCTCAAAATCTTGAGTGATTTGGGCCCCGTTGGAATTGATATAATTCATTTTTGTCTCTAAAAACCAAAAGTGAACCCAGTAGCTTAGAGCATTTGGAACGGAAGCTAAGATATGTGAAGTGTCTTTTTGAATTTGTATAAGATCAGTGAGCTCATATTGAGAGAGTGGAGTTTTCTTTTCACTTGAGTATTCTCCGCTCATGGACCCACGAGTTTTTGGGTCAAAGAGGTTCAGACCCATCTTTTTATTCCTAATGGACGAATCCCTGGCATGGCGAAAACAAGCCTCAATTCCATCGGGGCTTGTGTGGCTTGTGGCCGCATAGCTGAGCTGTCCATCAATGACGACTTCCATCATCAAGCCTTGTTCGATCTCTGTGTTATTTTTATCAGGTCGTTGATCGAGCATGGAGCGCCATTGTGATCTCTTTTGTACAGTTCTTAGGCCGAGCCAATCGCATTCACTCGAATATTTTTGAAATATCTTATTAAGATCTAAGTTCATTTTGCCTCCGGCCTAGTATTTAGGCCGATTATCGTCAGTTGCCGCATTTTTGTAAAGCTATGTACGAATTGAAAAATTTTGATTGGGCTTTTCACTCTCTTGCCAAAGCCGTATCTTGTCACTCAAGGAGAATTACTATGTCGACACCTTTATTGGCCACTTTTTTAGCTATTTCAATCCTAATCCTCGGTTATTTATGCTGGAGACAGTGGTCCGTTCTAAAGTCTTTAAATGCTAAAGCAAAGCAGCAAAGCGATGAGTATGATATTGCAGAAAAGGCGCGTCGTTTAGAGCTTAAAGAAAGTGTAAAAACATTAGCGCTTTGCATCGTTCAGGATCAGGTGGATTTATCTGAAGGATGTTGGCGTATTAAGTTACACCTCGATCATCTCTGGCCGAATGAAGCCGAAAGCGGGGAGTATAAAGTTTTTTACGATATGTTTGATGAGATTAAAGAGTTTGATACACACAAAGCGAGGGCAGGTCTTACGACTCAGGCGCGCTTTGATCAGGACAAAAGACGACTTACTATAGAAGATCGTTATAAAGAAGATGTCACTGCCGCTTCAAAAAAACTAATTGAGCATCTAGAATCACAAAAACATTAGTTTTGGCACATCTTTTTTAAAGAAATATTATGACCTTTGGCCGATTGATAAAGACTATGATGATATTCGATAGCATCGAGACTTTGTGATTTTCCAGAAGAGTAAAATTGGCAAAGGCTTTTACTAACCTTGACGAGTTCTTGCTCTGAAAGTTTCACAAACTGTAGATACTTTAGAATCTCAACAGCACTTTCAGCATCTCGATTAAGTTCGCGTTTAAGCTCATTTAAATAAAGACTTCTTTTTTGATCTTGGCCACGAGTAAAACGCTCCGTTTGAGAGAACAAGACCGCTCGAGATTCAGGTTGTAATTGAGGGGCCTTCTTCAGCAAATAATTAAAGCTTTCATCCGTAAGGTTGTCTGTCGTTGTTATAAGCTCTAGTCCAAGGTTCTGGATTTCTGTGTTTTGTATATCCAGAACGGATTGTGTCATCTCACGGCTAAAGTCATGAGAAAGTCTAGGGCTTTCTTCAGAGAGTATGATCGCGGTATGTAAGGCCCTCTCTAGAAGTTGGTAAGATCGAGTATTTTGAAACTCGTAGTTGGGATCTTCTGAGACCTTATCCTCTAAGCATTTCTTATTTTTTAAACATTGGCTTAATTGGAGGATAACCTCACGTGAGACATTCGCGAGTTCGGCCTTATCTTTAGATTCGAGAACTAAGTCCAACTCATCATTTTGGAAGTCGATAAGATCTTGGAAGCTTTTTACTTTTTGAATTTCTTTAGAGATATGATTTAACGGATCTTGTGACGTAGGTTGGTACGGTTTTTGGGGATTCTTGTTTGCATTTTCTTCCGTGATGTTCTTTTCTTTGCTTTCCTGGTTAGGGGAAAGAACAGGTTCACTTATAGCACTTCGAATAAAGCCCGTCTTCTTACTCATCTCGAAGGTTTTTTCTTGAAACTCTTTTTCAAATTGATCCCACTTAACCATGTTCCTTTTCGCGTTATAAACTCCAAGACCGATGGAGAACGCACTAAAGATCAATAGTATAAGAATTAATTTTGATTTCATGACTCCTCCTGGATACATCTTTGATGCATAAACGGTGCCTTATCGTCATACTTATTTAATATTGAGGAGTTAGCTCATGTGTGAGGTAAAAGTGATGTCTAGTATTTTGACAGCTGTTAGTCTTTTGATTCATTTGAAGGTTTTAATTTTTCTTCTTCAGAGCTCAAATCAATATCTTCATCTTCTATCTTCTGCTCATCTTCTTCTTCTTTTATATGATAACCAAAGTTGGAAACAATATTTTCTGCTGTCACAAGGCCAACTAATCGTTGGTGGTTAAGACGGCTGACAACAGGTAGCCTGGAGACTTGATATTTATTTAATTTATGAAAGGCCAAAAGCAGAGATTCATCAGGGTAAACACTTACTATCTGTGTTTCACAAACTTCTTTGACCTTCTTTGCGCCATCACCTTTAGCATATTGAGAACGCAGCTCATTGGTGGAGATCATCCCGACGAGCTTGTTATTTTTAATAACTGGAAATCCTGAGTAATCGTGTTCTTTTGAAATTTCGTAGGCCTTTTCGATTTCCTGGTCAGCGTTTAAACATGTTACATTTGTCACCATGGCATCTTCGACAACGATGCTGTGTAAAACCTCATGATCTTCTTTTTTCGGTAGATGAATTCCGTCTTGCTCAGAGATACTTTCATATATTGACCCGACATGGAGACGATTTGAAATGAAGTAAGAGACAGCGTTGGCAATCATTAGCGGCAGGATAATATTATAATTTCTTGTGAGCTCAAAAACCATAAGAATAGACGTGAAAGGGGCTCGGATAACTGCGACGAAGTAGGCGCCCATGCCGACGAGTGCGTAAGCTCCCAAACTTGAAGTGGACTCTGGAAAGATATGTCCACCGACAGTACCGACAAGGCTTCCAAGCATTGCTCCGATAAGAAGGGTAGGTAGGAATATACCGCCACTAACGCCAGTAGAGAAACAAAGAGCCGTTGCTGAAAATTTTAAAACAAAAACGATGGCCAGAGTTTTCCAGTCTAAAATTAATGAGAGGAGAGCATTTTCAATTGTGTCATGTCCTCCGCCCAGTACTGCAGGATGTATATAAGAAAAGAGTCCCATAATAGTGAAAGCAAAGAGCATTGAGCTAAGTTTATGTCCTTTAAATACGTTTTTATTCATACCTCTAAACTTCAGAACTGTTTTCACCCAAAAAACACCGGCAAGAGAAGCACAAACACCAAGCGCCAAGTAAATGACTAACTCGATAGGGTCGTTTAATGTGTATGAGAGCTCTGTAAAAGTACTGTTATGCCCTGTTAAAAACTGGGCGGTAATAGAGGCTATAACTGATGAGATAATGATCGAGCCCAACATTTTTGCATTGAGGTCACCAACAACTTCTTCTAATGTAAAAACGACGGCAGAAATAGGAGTGTGGAAAGAAGCTGCAAGCCCCCCTGCTGTTCCTACGGCCACGAGCGCCTTGATGCGCTTTTTCGAAAGAGAGAAGAATTCTCCCAATGATGAGCCTATGCCTGCCGTAATTGAAACGGTAGGGCCTTCTCTTCCTAGAGACATACCTGAGGACAAGCTAAGTATTGAAACGAAAAATTTCATAAGAGTCGCTAGAAAACTTATCTTACCGTGAAAGACGGCCAATGCGATTCTTACTCCAGGAATCCCTGAGCCCGCTGTTGATGGAAAAAACCTTGTCGTAATAAAACCTGAAATGAGTATGCAAAGCCCGCCAAATATCCAGGATTTCATTTCGAAAGCCTGGCCAGTACCAAAAAAATCGATAAGCTTTTTAGTTATTGAATGAATGAGGACAGCTACGACACCGCCAAGAAGACCCGTAAAAAGAGTTAAGACAAAATAGGTCTTTTCTTCCGATTCATCATCCTTAAATAGGGACTTAAGGATGGTATATCTCCAAAACTCAGATAGCTTCACATCAAGGTCAACTCTATATGTGCTGTTTGTTTACGACACAGATTTATTTGTGGTCTAGTGTATATGGTTCGTACACTAAATCTCTCTTTACCCTTTGTCATCTTAAGTAAGCTTTAGAATTCTTTACATGCCTATGAGTTCTAAAATGATAAATAACTTTTATTCGCCCTGGTCTACACTAGATGAATGATGTTTAAGTTGTAATACTTGCCTTGATGCGGTGCTCTTCGTATTCTTGCCTCTGAGGAATGCGTTAATATCAAGGTATTGTTAACTATTAGTGAAATCAAAAGGTTATATTTGATTTCTTCTTAGCTCCTAAGGCATAGTTATATACGGACCCGGGCCAATCCGAACAAAGGTCAGGTCATATTTGCCCGATGTGACTCGGTTCTTTCAATCCCTTTGTTCGGTTAAAATATATTAGTAAACTGATCAATGAATCATGGAGGTATAAATGTACGACTTACTTAAACTAGAGGCCAGAGAAGTTGGCCGAGAAAAACCTGCGCATGTTCTTAGAAAAGAAGGACATGTTCCGGGTGTTATTTTTGGAAAAGGAATGGAGTCTTTGCCATTTCAGGTTCCTATGAAGAACTTCACAAAATTTATGAACAATTCTCATTCAAAAGTCTTTGAGGTTGAAGTCGGCACTGGAAAACACCTCGTTAGTCTCGAAAACATACAGCGTGACCACTTCGGCACACGTTATATGCACATAGAATTGCAAAAACTTCAAAAAGGTCAAGCTACAACAGTCACTCTACCGATTAAAATGGTAGGAGAGTCTCCGGCCGCAGAGCGTGAGGAAGGTGTTGTAAGTCTTTATGTTCATGAAATGGATGTAAAAGGGCTTCCAAAAGACTTTGTTGATCATATTGAGATTGATATCTCGGCCTTAGAAGTCAATGACTCTATTCACTTGAGTGAGATCAAGCCACCACATGGGCTTTCATGGGTGGAAGATGGAGAATTGGTACTTGCTCATTGCGCTCCTCCTAGAAAAGAGGAAGTTGAAGAACCTGAGGAAACAGAAGAAGTTGAAGCTAAAGCTGAATCTGAAGCTGAAGGGACCGACTCCTCTGAAGAAGGTTCTGATACTGAAAAGTCAGAAGAAGAGAGCAAAAAATCTGATAACGAAGCTAGCTAGAGCTTCTCTTACAAAGACCATAAGTTACAAAAGGGCACCTAGAAGGTGCCCTTTTTTTTTGCCATAATAAAAGAAATTTAGTTCATCATTATTGGGTAAGCTACCGATTTTTTATCCTTGCTCAAATTGAATTAAACTTCTTTGATGTCAAACATTAAGAATCTTGAAATACAGGCTTTAGAAGAACTTAAACATTATTATCTAGAGGGGCCTTCTCCAGTCGAGCCTCTTCAAAGATATATTCAGGAAAAGCTCTTAGAGGCCGGTGATGATCCTGGACAGCGTATGGTTGTGATGATGGAGTTGATTAGATTTAATCTCTATTTAGAACGATTGCCAGAATTTAAAGAGTTTAAAAGCTATATTGGAGAACTCGAAAAAGAGATTGAACAAAAAGTCATAAAAGACTCGGCTTAACTTTCTTCAATCCCAAGTATTTGTAGGAGCCGACTTTTACTTTGTGTGAAAAGCTCTGTCAGGTAACCTTCTTCGTTCAAATCAAATGTCGCGTGATCTGGAATCTCTGGATTCATAATACTTGTTTTGACCTGTCGACCATCAATTTCGACTGTGGAAGAGTCGTGTGTTCGACCCAAACGACAGTGCCCTAGTTCGTGAAAGACCATAATTCTACGGCGTACGGGATTTACTTGTTTCCACCAAGACTCTTTTATGATGATTTCCTTTGTACCATCCGCATAGATGAGGCACACACCGTCATAATGAGGCTCTGTTGTATCTCCAAAATTGATCGGGATATCGCCAACTTTAAAATTGGCATCAGATTTTTCCACTTTCGCTTGGTCTTCAAATTGTTTAACATAAGATGAGAAAGCAGGGGCCGTTGAACTATGCAGCTTCGTTGTCTCTCCTTGTACGCGTACAAAATCTCTTTTGCCGCCAAAGGGCATCCCGCATCCAATGAATGTTAGCATAATGCCTAGACAAATAATTAGCTTCACATCTCTCTCCTGATTAGCTCTTTTCAGGAGATTTAGTTGCAAAGCACATACCGCTTTTGGCCATCTTTTATTAAGGAGTTAGCAGGTTGTGTATTTTACATAGTGTTTAAAATTTAGTCGGCCGTTTCGGAGAGATTTTTTGAAAAAAAATCTCTCGATCTTTCGCGCTGAGACTTCCAATCGATGTGAGAGCCCCATGAGCGCAGTTTGCTATAGAGACCAAGGTGAGCACGATCGAGATGAAAAAAGTCTGGATGAGGGGCTTTGCGACCCTTAAGCTCGATTTCTTGAAGGAACTCTTTCGCCATCGCAAAAGGGTTGTGGGTTTGGAGTGGTCGAATTCCTTCATCAACATAAGGAGTGTAGAGTTTATGAATCATTTGATAATGTCTTCGTACAATTCGGCCTGCATTAGTTTTCATATCTTCATGAGTAAAAAACCCCAACTCAATCATTTCATGTGCATAGCTCGGGAAGTCAGATTTCTCAAGCGCGACGAGAAGGTTCGTGTAATGAGTAATAAAATCTCTCTCAAAAATCTTCGTTGCTCCGAAGTCGAGTAGAATAATTTGGTCTTGATTAAAAAGATAGTTGGCACTCTGCGGGTCAGTGTGGACTTTGTTGAATTCATAGAGTGAAATATGGAAAAAATCGTATAATCTTTGGCCAAGTCGATCTTTAACTTCTTGAGGATATTGCAATGTTTGCTCAAATGAGTCTCCTTCCATAAGTTCCATTGTGAGTATATGTTCACCAGAATAATTCTCAAATGCATTCGGGACTCTCACTCCACACTGTCTTTCTTGTAGTAAGAGATTGAACTCTTGGAGTTCTTTTAGTTCGTGCCTATAGTCACATTCAAGGGCGAGAACATCTTTAACTTCCTTTATTAATGTTTTGATATCAGGTTTTTGCTTAAACAGTAGTCCTAGCATTTGGTCGATTTTATCGAGGTTTTTAAAATCATGGACCACGGCCTGTTTGATATCTGGGTACTGAACTTTAACAGCAACCGGAGTACCATCTTTTAACGTTGCTCTATGTACTTGACCAATAGAGGCCTGGGCGAAAGGACGCCGCTCAAAATTTTCAAAAACTTCATCAGGGGAGCTATTGAATGTTTTTTTAAAAACACTGAGCAAGTCATTTTCACTCATTGGAGGCGCATCTTTCTGGAGTTTTTTGAACAACTCTGTGATCTCTTTAGGAAGGATAAGATCCTCTGTAATCGAGAGCATTTGGCCTATTTTCATGACCGCGCCTTTAAGCTCTCCCATATTCTCAACAATCTTTTTTGCTGCCTCAATCCTGTAATGAAGGGACGACTCGGGAAGTTGGCCCGTATAGTTTTGCCACTTCTCTTTTGCTATCTCTGAGCTTGAGCGCAGTAGAGTGCTCCCCATTGAGGAAAGTCTCGAGAGTCGTCCTTTTTTAAATGATTTTGTCATGCTCTAAATATAGCCTATTTTCATTGTCTTATGGCCAGTCAATATTGAGGCAAACGGCCCTGTTGTGTAAAAGTCCTGTAAAAATACCATGCTGTTGTTCAACTAATTTAATTAAATGCTAGGTTTCTTAGAAGTGATCATAAAGTGGGAGTGAATTATGAAAAAATATCTTTGCTATGCCTTATTTTTTATTGTGATAGCGCCAGTTATGGCCGAAACAGATGTAGAGCTTCGTAAAGAAACATGCACGCCACAGCAAGATGGTGATCCTCTTGTTAGTAACACCGATTACTCCTGGCACATGTCTCGGGAAGAAATTCTGGCCAAGCAAGACGAGATATACAAATCAGGCAAGCGCTTACAAAAAAGGGCGTACTACGATAAAGAACAGAAAGTTATCGTTGCCCCTGTACAAGCTTTTGGTGACTCTAGAAAGATGATGGTTGTTCCAGATCGTATTTTAAAAAGTGTGCGAGCACACATAGAGCAATCTCTTAAAAGAGGATATGTTGATGCTATCATTTTTCCTGATATGGGGCATAGCCACTATTTTGTTCCACAAGAGTTTTATGACAGACAGATTGCTCCTCTTCCAGTTTCCGACAAAGCTTTGGTCTACGAGAAAATGCTTTCTCATGAAGGGTTGAAAATACTCTATCACACAGCGGAACAACTCCACATGGTGGAAAAAGTTGATGGAAAAAAGAAAATTATTGATGACCGTATGACTCAGTGGCGCTTTTACACTCGCAACTTAATTGGAGATAATAAAATGCAAGGTCATATGGAGTTCATTCACAACGAGACACATAGCCATAACTCAGGACGTACGTATGATAAAGGTTATAGGTATTGGGGTGGGGGCTTTTATATTTCCGCTAGTGAAAAAGGTTGCTTTGTTTATAAGCATAAAGATGAAACTTTTTATTTCGACATGAACTTTGTGGGACTAGTGCAAAGCAACAGTGGTGGTTACTTTCGTTAGTCGGCCATCTCAAGCATCTTTTGAACGCAGCTTGAGATTCCTTTAAACACATCTTTTAAATCTGCGTTATCGTACATATAAGCGGGACTGGTTACAATTTTGTTATTCTCATCTACGTGTATTTCACTCACTTCACAAGAGTGGTGACTTGCTCCCGTTTTCTCAATCTCTTTTGCCGTTTCCGGGTGTTTTCCAATTGTAACGCTAATACCTCGACCCTCTAGCGCTTTGGCGATAAGGGCCGGGGCTATACAGACGGCACCAATAGGCTTTCTATGTTGGTGGAACTCTTGAATGATTGATTCTATTGCGGGTAAGACTTGAGAGTTTGAACCCTCAAAAGCAAAAGTGCATAAATTTTTAGCGACTCCAAAACCTCCAGGAATCATGAGTGCGTCAAAGTTATCGACAGTGAGTTCTTTCAATTCGTGAATATCACCTCTTGCTAGTCGAGATGCTTCTTCAAAAATGTTACGCTCTTGTTCTTGAGATGTTTGATCATAGTGATTCATGACGTCTTTTTGTTTTTGATTGGGGGCAAAAATTGTGACCTGCGCGCCAGCTTGGTCAAGGGCCAAAAGAGAGGATATGGTTTCACGAATTTCAGAACCATCTAGGTGGCCGCAGCCAGCTAAAATTAGTGCAACACGTTTACTCATTGAGAACTCCTTCAACTCATTTTGCTGAGAGGTTATCTTTTCTTAAAAATTAAATTATAGCAAATTTCTCCGCGTTGCAGGTATTTTCTCTCAAAATGGGTGCGATGCTGACTCATCTGCCAGTTTCTTTGGGTGAGTTCTTGCCTATCTTCGAGCTCGAGCCCCCAGTAGAGACTGAGCCAATCGCAGGCCTCTTTTTCATAAAAGGCCATATTTGTGGCCAGGGTGAGAGTGGCATTTGGAGCTAGGATCTCCAGTAATCGCTCCATAAAGGGCATAGCATGCCATCTTTTAGAGAGGTCCGACTTTTTGGGCGAAGGGTTAGGGTAGAGTATAAAGCACTCATTTAGGGACTTTTTTGGCAGGATGTGATGTGCCCATGAAATAGCATTTGCGTGTACGGGTAATAAATTCGAGGGAGAGTTATGATTTAGGAAGCGACGGTTAAACTTTTCATATTTTTCACGTGTGTGCTCAACGGCTACAAGACATTTTGTTGGATTTTCTCGAGCAAACTTTATAGGATGCATACCAACACCCGGGCCTATTTCAAGGGCCAAAGGAAGTGTGCTATTTTGTTCTTTCCAGCTGTGAAAAGCGTGGATTTCATTTTCACTTACACTTGGTAGGTGTGAAGGATCGAATTCCCTAGTGCCAAAACTTATCACTTGTATAATCCTCAACATAATTGAATTCAGTCTCGGCTTTGACTCTTTGAAGGTAATCGTGAAGTTTTTGATCAACTCTTAGCTCTGGCACTAAATACAATCCCCACAAATGCGAGCTCAGCATAATATCCCAAAGCCTAAGTTTGTCCGATTTATAGAAGTTTTTAATATCGGGGATAACATCATTCCCTAGGATCTTAAAAAAATCATCTTCATAAGTGGCCCGGTTTTTTAAAAGCTCAGTAAAGGGACCACGTTTTGCTTCTTTTTTTTCTAAAAAGTACTTTCGAGAGTTTTCGTCAAACTCAGGCGTCCAAACAAAGTAAGGCATGGCGAGTTTGAATAAAGGACCAGCTAACTTGTTGAGTAAGTTGTCCATCTCTTTTATCTGGTCTGTATTTTGAAGTTCTGCTTTAAATCTCTTTGATGTATCTAGACGTGAAATAATATCTAAGCTTTCATTTATCGCGCCTGTTTTATCTTCCCAGATGGGGAGCATCTTTTTTCCAGTCAGTTGAATAGGAGTTTGCTCATCATCATAGGGCGTGACGTGTGACTCATAAGTGATACCTAGAATTCCGCAGGCCATACGAACCCTAAGACAAAAAGGGCAATGAACGTAGTGAAAAAGTTTTTTCATATGGCTATTTATGGCCTTTTTGTTTCAGGCTTACAACCCTTAAGTGGTTCGACTTAATTGATGAAATTATACCAATAACGATTTACTCTTTCATTCATATTTGATAGCAGTTCGCTATGAAAAAACTAATATTCCTTTTATTTTTATTAAGTTCCACCCACACCTGGGCCCAAGAGCAAGCTCAGTCCACAAGTGATTTCTCAAATGAGAGTGAAGCCTCTGTTGTAGTTTCAGGAGGGAATACGGAGATTGAGGTCTACAACTTCGAGACTGAGAATACTTATACTTGGGAAGAGAATGAAGTAAAGGCAGGAGGTCATTATACTTACGGTACCTCTAGTGGAGTTTTAAGTGCTCGTAACTGGGACTTAAATGCTCGATACGATCGAAGCCTCTCAAAAATGACAGGTCTTTTCACTGCTTATGAATACGAAGAGGACAAGTTTAGAGGTTTAAATTTCCGTCAGAATGCCGACCTTGGTTTTCTTTTCAAGTCCATCCGTTCTGATAAACAAAAATTAGACTTTGAAACTGGTTATCGTTTCTCAAAAGAAAAAAATCTAAAAGATATTACAAACGAGCTTCATAAGTCACGTTATGCTTTTAGTTATCAGTATAAGTCAGACAGGGCATGGAGCTTTAAGATTAAGAGTGAGTTGCTTTTAAATCACACCGACAAATCCGATACGATTTTTAATGCCGAACCTTCTTTTAATGTGTCGCTCAGTGATATAGTATCTTTTAAGATCACCTATAAAGCCATTTACGATAATCAGCCAAATGAGGGCGTGGACAAAAAATATGATTATCAAGTAACGAGTGGCTTGATTGCTAAGTTTTAGTGCTTAGCTAGGCGAGTTGATCAAGGTAGCCTTCTAGTCGTTCCCCTTGACCAAAATTTCCTCTTCGAAAAATACAGTGTAAATCCTCACTTTCATTTAAAATATGAGCTGTTAAGCCTAGACCATCAAGGTGAGGTAGTTCCACCTCGAGATAATTTGTGCGGTCTATTTGCTTCTTTTGCTGCTCATCAAGCGCAATTTTACAGCCGTGATAGCTTATATCTTTGAGTATTCCTACAAACTCTTGATCATTAGAGTCTTTAAGTATCACTTGATGGTTTTTTAAAATGAATCTTTTATCAAGGCGTCTCTCTCTTTTTCCCATGTTGCCCTGATCCATGACTTGGATTCCTTCAAGTAGCTTGAGGTCATGATTTTTCAAAAACATTTGGTAAGAGGTGATGACAGCATCTCTCTTTTCGAGGTTGGCCAAATGGTCACTCTCATTAATCAAAATAAAAGTAGATCGAGGTACTTTTTTAGACATAAGATAGTTTTCATAAGGTGTAGTGAAATTATCGTATTCACCTGTTAAAACTAAGGCTTCACATTGTGGGGTCCCATGCACACCATTAAGCTTAAGCAGTCTTTGAGTGTTATCAATGTAGCGCTGCTTGTCGTTAGGATTCAGGGCCATCATATTTTTGTAGAAGCCTTTAATCACACGTTCAGAGATTTTTGTAATGTGCCTCTTCGAATAGTTGATCAGGTTCATGACCGCGCCTTGAGAGAAAAGCTCCATCTCACCATCTTGTAGTATCTTAATCGAGTCTTCGAGTAAGATTCGATAAGAGTCACGTACGCGAGGAGTGGTTCCACCCATTATGAGTTTTTCAACTCTTTGAGGATATAGAGAAGCAAGGTAGAACGCTGTTGCAGATCCATAAGAGAGTCCAATTGGAGTAATTTTGGGAATCTCAAATCTGTCCATGAATTGAACAATCAGTCCTGCAAAGTCTTCGAATTCTAGTTGTGCTGCAAGTTGTTTATTACTTCCTTGTGAAGGTAAATCGATAAGTAAAATAGGTGAGTCCTGAAGAAGGACCTGAACATCTTTTTTAAATGAGAAAAAGTTTTGAAACGCTCCGCCCATAAAAACGATAGGTGTTTTTCCTGCATTTTCTGGTAAGCAAAAACCTAAGTACTCTATACTCCATCCGTCGATTTCTAGAGTTGAAGGTTTCCCTATAAAGGCAAGTGAGCTAAATTTTTTGTACTGAAAGAGCATCTTGCACCATCCTGTATGAAAATCCTTTTTCTATCGTGGTCGCAGAATAGAGTAGTTGAGTTTTTCGCTGTCTGTCCAACGACGTAAATTCAAAACCTCTTTGTGGTATGTGATTTCAGTCTCTTGACGCATTAAACTTTTTTCTTAAATCATCTAACCGGAGTATAGAACGATATTCAGGACTTTATGACACCACTTTTTATATGCGAAACGCAGCGTTAAGCACTTAAATCATAAACGTTTTCGATACTTTATGGATAAAATTAAAGATGCTAATTTAATGATACGAGAAATTTCATTCATGAACTAAGGAATTTGCTGTGGCCAAAAGCCTAGTCCTAGATAAAAGGTTTTTGCCATTGTTTTTTACCCAATTTCTTGGGGCCCTGAATGACAATATCTTTAAGAATGCCTTGGTGATTCTCATCACATATAAAAGCGTTTCTTTATGGGGCTTTCAATCAGCAGATCTTGTGGCCTTGGCGGGAGCGCTTTTCATTTTACCTTACTTTCTTTTTTCAGCTACAGCTGGTCAGATCTGTGACTTTTATCAAAAAAGGTCAGTGATCCTGGCCACTAAATGCAGCGAACTTTTGATTGTGACCTTAGGTTTAATTGGTCTTTGGACAGCGAACTTTTCATTGATGATGTTTGTGCTTTTTTTACTTGGAGTGCAGTCAACTATTTTTGGTCCTTTAAAGTATGGGAGCCTGCCAGACTTAGTCGGTAGAGATGCGATTGTCGAAGCAAATGCATTTGTGAGTGGTGCCACTTTTATCGCAATCTTAATTGGGACTTTATTGGGAGGAAGCTTAGTCGCTATTGATGGTTACCTCTGGGGCTTAAGTATTGCTCTCGTGCTGGTCTCGCTGGTCGGTCTTTATTCAGCACAACGTGTTCCAAAACTTCCATTGCATTCCGGTCCAGAAACGAAAGTTAACTGGACATTTTTTCTTCCTACTTGGGAAGTTCTCAAAATCACATGGAGTGATACAAAAATTTTCAAAAGTCTTCTCTCTATCTCGTGGTTTTGGTTTTTGGGCGCGGCGATCTTGTCTATCCTTCCCATCTTAGTTAAAGAGGTTTATCTCGCAGGAGAAGGGGTTGCGACTCTTTTTCTCACGACTTTTACAGTAGGCATGGGACTTGGTGCTTATATTGCGCAAAGGCTGGGGCGAGATCGACCCGAAATGGGAATGCCACCACTGGCGCTTGTTTTTATGAGTTTATTTTTAATACTTTTATCTCAACCTCCTGAGGAGTTATTAACTAAGAGTTCTGGTCTTATTAATGTTTCAGACTTTCTCTCTCGAGCTGAAGGGATTCTTAGTACTTTATACTTGTTGATTCTTGCCACTTTTGGCGGCTGCTATATCGTTCCGCTAATGAGTTATATTCAAATTCGCTCAAAACCTTCTGAGTTGGCACGAGTTATTGCAGGTAATAATATATGGAACGCCCTTTTTATGGTAAGTGCCTCTGTACTCTTGATCTATTTTTATTCATTAAATTTTGGCGTTCAAGATGTTCTTTGGTTTTTGGCCATCGCAAACATATTTGTTTCAATCATTCAGTACTCTCAAGATACACAAAAACCAATTCGATTTTTGGCCTATATGTTAGTCAAAGTCTTTTATCGCCTCGAGGTTAATGGCCGCGAGAATCTTCCTGCCAAAGGACCCTATATAATAGTGAGTAATCATGTGAGTTTTATTGATTGGCTTTTTCTTCTCGCTGTTTGTAAACAACCGGTGCAGTTTGTTATTGATCATAACTATTACTTTCTACCGGGACTTCCGTTTTGGTTAAGGCAAGCAAAGCTCATTCCTATTGCAACTAAAGCAGAGAAAGCTGAGCTTTTGGAAAGTGCATTTGTTAAGATTTCAGACTCACTCAATAAAGGTGCGGTTATTGGACTTTTTCCAGAGGGTGCCATCACCAAAACAGGTGAGGTTAGACGTTTTATGCCCGGTCTCTCAAAAATTGTTGCAAGGGATCCTGTCCCGGTCATACCTGTGGCCTTAAATGGGCTTTGGGGAAGTTTTTTTTCGCGCTCAGGTCGTGGACCTCTTAAAAAATGGCCATGGCCTCTAAGAAGAAAAATTAAAGTTACGATTGGTCAGATAAGATCTGCTGAACAGCTCAATTTAACAGAGCTTCAAAAAGAAGTGGTTCGGCTACGTGAAAATGAAAACGATTATCATCGTTGATATTGATGGGACATTGGCCAATGTAAAGCACCGTGTCTTACACGTTCAAAAAAAACCACCTGATTGGAAGAGCTTTAATGAGCTTATCTTGTCTCAAAGAGATCGTGGACGAGGAAATGACTTCAGGAAAATCAAGTCCCTTATGATCATCTTTTTATGCGCGCTGCAGATGACACTAGATCTGATGCAATGGTAAAGGAAGAAATCTATTTGAAAGAGCTTGCTCATCAGCAGGTTATTTTTGTTGTAGAAGACAGAAAGTCAGTGGTCCAGATGTGGCGAAAACTTGGGCCTGTATGTCTTCAATGTGCCGATGGAGAATTCTAACTAAGTTGAGTGAAGTGTATGATTGATGTTAGGAAGAAACAGTTGAGTTCATATCATGCAGCGATTCGTCTTGAGGGCGAGGAGCTTCTCGCTGATTTTCCTGAACTTATTGATCCCAATAAAAGTGGTGAAGATTTCTCTTTTGATGACGAAAAAGAATGGTTAGAAGGAGCGCGTGAATCTTTGCTCGAATGGATGAAAGAGCAAGGGGAGCAGTTACCTGTCAGACCAAAGCGTTTTGTGGTGAAGAGAGGAGAGAGGCGTTTTGATCTACCCCTCTCCTGAGTTTATTTAATTCAGTTCAGAGAAAGCTTTCTTAATTCCTTGAATACCAAGACCGTGAAGGTCATAAAGCTGACGAGCCTTATAGGCCGACTGGCCGAACTTCCCTTGAACCCCTAACGTCTTGACTCGGAACGGAATGTTTTTAATTGTGAGTGCATGAACAAGTTGCTGACTCATTCCACCAATTTCTTGATGATCTTCCAACGTTATTAGTTTTCCTTGAGTTTTTCTTAAGGCTTCGGAGATTGTTGCCGTGTCCGGTCTGTTTATAAAAGGAGCATCAATTACGGTGAGTTCAATTCCGTCTTGCGATTTCATTTGCTCAGCGGCCTCTAATGCCACTTGAACCATCGGGCCCGTCGCGACAAGAGTTGCATGCTGCCCTTCTCTTAAAACAAGTGCTTTTCCCCACTCGTAATTGAGTTTCGAGTTAAAACTCACGGGGTGAGTTTCCCTTCCATAAAAATATAATTGCGAGTCTGGAAGTTCACGCTTTTGTTTTTGCTCTGCCATCATCTGTAAACCTTGACCCAGCAGTTGATGTGCAGCTTGAGAGCAACTTAGGCTTACAATTTGAACCTGTGGAAGCGCTGAGGTCGCCGCAAAGTAAGTCGTTGCTTGGTGACTGGCGCCATCGGCAGCATCTTGAAATCCTACGTGTGAAAAAAGGCTAACAATAGGAGCGCATGAAAGCCCGCTCATGATTAATGGAAGGTTTCCTTTAGTGACTCCGAATTGAGCAAATGTATCAACGACAGGGATAAGTCCTTCTTTTGAGAGGCCTATTGCAGAACTGATCATGTTGGACTCGGCGACACCAACGTCAAGAGCGCGTTCAGGAAATTCTTTATGAAAGCTGGCAATACCAGTTGAGCCTTGTAAGTCAGCAGATATAGAAAAAAGTGGTAAACCTTTTTCAACCGCTTCAGTGCAAGCTTTAGCAATACCAACCTGAACTTTTTCTTTTTTGGGAGCTTTTGAATCTTTATTGGTCTCTGCTGGCTTTGAGTCTAGTATTTCTTTGGCCCATTGTTGAAAAAAATCAGGGGCCTTCCCGCTGTAGATTTCGTCAAGAAAAGCAGGGAGTTTATCGTCATAAGGTTTGAGGGGGTAACCATGTCCTCCCGAGTCGCTCTCGGCGGTACTTTTAACGCCATAACCTTTTATTGTTTTACAGACGATCGCCACCGGCTTTTTCGGGTTGCTCTTTGCACTCTCAATTGCTTCTTCGAAGGTTTCTAATAAGAGCTCGAGGTTATGTCCGTCTTTAACTTTTATTAAATTCCAACCTAGAGTTTCTAGTGAGTCGAAGCTTGGTTGCATTGAGTAGGAATCTGCTTCAATTCGTCCAGAGAGTTTAGTGTTGTTATCAGAGATAACAAGAACAAAAGGATTCATTTTTCCTTTTGAAGCGAGACCAGGAATTGCGGCAAAGGCTTCTTTCGCTTCACCTTCCATTGAGCCACCATCAGATAGAGTGCAAATAGTCGTTCTTTTTTTGTTCAGCAATTTGTCCGCTAAGCACAAGCCTTGAGCTTGAGAAATGCCTGAGCCCAGAGGGCCGTTTGAGATCTTGACTCCTTCAGGGTTGAGGTGAGCTTCACCATGACCAGTAAGCTTACTTTCCAATGAGCGAAAACCTTTGAGGTCATCAAAGCTTAATCCATCAAATCCATAGTTGGCGCGAAGGGCGTAAATCCCATTTTCGGTGTGGCCTGCATCGTTCACAAAGTGAAAATCTTCCCACCAGTTTTGAGGAGAGTTGAACATCAGGCCATGAAGGGCCGACATTGTCTCTGCAAAAGCCGCTGGGCCTCCCCAGTGAGCAGCAGCTCCTCCAATCACAGCATGTTGGTTCATTAATGCGACAAGCGCTCTCGTCGCCCTAGGATCAGCGAGCTTGAGTGGTTTTTTGTTTTTAAGCTTTGCATCTATAGCGTATTCGGGTGCTTGCTTAGGGGTAGGGGCGAGTTCTTTATAAATTGGGTAAGGCTTTAGGGGGCGTTCCATTGCATCTCCTCAAAATGGGGTGTGATAGTAAAGATAGACCATGCTTAATGTATTGTTAAGTAGGACCTAGTCTAGTTTTTGTCTAAAGAAGTCTAGTTCATTTGGCCGCTATTGTCACAGTCTCTTATTTAGCATGTACTCGGAGTATTCGTGAAAAATCCAAAAGTTACGCCAAATTTACGTAACTGTGTCTTGGCCACAAGTGAAGCTAAAGATTTAGAAATCTATAAACAGGCTGATTATGAGGTCAAAATATTTAAGTGTCACTCTGAACTTTTGAAGGTTGCAACGCAGTGTCGTACGGATATTCTAAAAACAATTTCTAAACACGGCCCTGAATCTTTGTATGAGTTGGCAAAACTTGTGCAGAAAAACCAAGCTTACATCTACCGAGAAACGAAAATTCTAGAAAAGCTAGGCCTCGTCGATTTTATCAAAGCTGAATCTGGGGGAAGAAAACGTGTTCGTCCCCAGAATCGCTACGCTCAAATTGTCATTCATCTCTAGATATCTCTAAAGAGGACGGCAGTCCAATTTAACATTTTGAAGAGTACGCCCATTTACAACAAGGCTGGCCGTACTCGTGATGCTACCATTTTTTGCAGGAGTAAAGCTCATTTGTGATTGAGCGCGAAAAGATCTTCCAACAACGATAATATCACCGGTGGCGTTAACCTTTAGAGTTTTAGCCTGGCAGTTTGCTTTGTAACTCGCATTTTGAATACGTTGGAAAGTTCCTAAGTTATGAGTTTTTCCGTCTGTTAAAACCGTTATCTCATCATCGCCTAGGTCAAGGTAGTAGCTCCATATATCATTTCTTTTATCTTGTTGAATTTGAACTTCTTGAACTTGACCAGCTCCGCGGCAGATGTATTCACCTTCGAGATCGGGGCAGGCTTGCGCTGTAAAGCTTGTCGCTAGAGTAATTAGGCCAATAATCATCATTAATTTTTTCATAAATAGGCTCCGTATAAAAACATAATGTTCCAACGCTAGCACTGGGCGACTAAAATCTGCAAGCGATGACGCGCGGCGCGTGGATGAAATTTCCTCATTGTCCTCCAGTTCGCTCTGTCTTGCGCCGCGTTTTATAATAATGAATAAGGAAATAAAACTTTCGCCAAGGATGCGGCATGGATGCCAATAGACGTAAACTCATCAAAGCCTTTGGTTTAGGACTCGGGTTCCCTTGGCTTTCATCTGCTAAAGCCTCTCTTAAGGAGCAAGAGTTTATAGAGCTTATGCAACTCCCGCGTGCTCAATGGTTGCAGCAGCAGGAATTGAGCCGTCTATGTTTGGGATCGTGTAATTTACAAGGCTTCGATCAAAGCTTCTGGGAGAATATTCTTGCACAATCCCCTCAGATATTTTTAAGCCTCGGTGATAATATTTATGGGGATACTTTACGTTCAAAAGTATTGAGAAGAAAATATAAAGAATTAAAAAATAATTTATATTACAAAAAATTCTCGCAATCGGTTCCCATGTATGGAACTTGGGATGATCACGATTATGGTTGGAACAATGGTGACGCTGACTATTCATTAAAATATGAAAGCCAACAGATCTTTTGTGATTTTTTAAATGAAAACTTCAATTCTAAAAGGCGTTCCAGGGATGGGGTTTATGAAGCCTATCAATTTAATTCTGGATATAATCGAATCAAACTTATTATGCTGGATACTCGATTTAATAAAAATGAATCAGATGTTCTGGGTGAAAGACAATGGCAATGGTTCGAAGAGCAGTTACGAAATTCGAATGCTCAGGTTCATCTGATTGCAACAAGTATTCCTATTTTGGCCAATCCGATGAACATCGCTGAAGATTGGGTTGACCATCCAAAATCCTATCAAAGAATGTTTGATTTGCTAGGTACCTACCGCCCCGCTGGCTGTGTTTTTCTCTCTGGAGACAAACACTTTGCCGGAATTTTTGAACGAAGAGTTCAAGGACATAACTACATAGAGTTGATGAGTTCTGGCTTAACTCATAGTGTCCCTCGGATTTTTCGCCCTGTTGTGCGGGGAGTTTTTAAGGGAGAGAGGATTTTCCTTGATAAAAACTTCGGGCAAATCAACTTTAATTTCGAAGATCGAAAAATGCAGCTTCAAGTTAAATCTATCGAAGGAAACACTGAACTAGAGCAACTATGGCCAATCGGTGAATTTTTCTAATGCCTCAAAAAGTAGTCAAATAAAGGTCTCTAGACTTTATATAAACTTAATTGAGTCGATATAAGTATCTAAATTTTAATGCTAAATCCTTATGCAGATGTAGGGCGTTTTGTTCTGTAGCTAAATGCCGATAAGATAGAGAGATGATTCTTTAAGAGGGATAATGAATGTGTGATGTATGTACGGTCGAGGGCAAAGACTGGAAATTTATGAATGGAAAGCATAGTAACCTCGTGCGTTCTAGGCTCTTCAATATCTACGAAGGAAAGGTCGCACATTTAAGTCTTTGTCTCATTCACGATATTGAACTTTTTATGCTCGGAGAAAATCGTTTTCTTGAAGAGCACCTCCATTTGGCCCGTCAGCTGGCAACAAACAAAGAAAAATACGCATCTAAGGTATAGAAATCACGAACTCATTCTCAAAATGTGCAAAATGACATTTGTTTTCCTATAATTACTCCCAAGTTTTAACTTGGGATTTTTTATGTCTAAAAAGCTGTTCACCGCTCTTCTTTTCCTTGTTCTTGGACACTCAGTCTTTGCCTCTAGTGCGGATTGGGGACCAGGAGTGCGGATACCAGAAGGTGAAAATCGAGCAAATATTTATGAGCTCCCTACTAAAGAGTTCAAAGAGCAGCGCCGTGAAGGCTTTATTCATGCCGTACAATATCCTGTTGAAGTAACTGGACTCTTTATTCCCTACCAACCTCTTGTGAATTTCTTTGATCCAGATCGAGGAGGCCTAAGAGATCTCATCTTACGTTTAACTACGAAGAAAATGGGGTTTTCAAGTATTCAAGAAATGTATGATTGGATCGGCTTAAATCCTTTCAATGATGAAGATGCTCAAGGGATCTATAAAATCCCTTACCCTAACGGGAAAAAGCCAAGCCTTCCCATGGGCGCCACCTTAATTGATACCCCAAAGGGCAAAGGCATAACCTTTAGCTGCGCCACCTGTCACACGGCCAATCTTTTTGGGACGAGTATTATGGGACTGACAAACAAAACTGTGAGGGCCAACGCCTTTTTTCATCAGGCGAAGACATACGTGCCCAAGGTGCCATCTTGGATATTTCAAAAAGCGACAGGGGCCACAGATAAAGAAAAGGAACTTTTTAAAAGAACTAAAGATAACCTTCACTCTGTTGGAGCGAAGGTTCCACAAGTGTTAGGCCTCGACACGTCGTTACCACAAGTGGCCTTGAGTTTGGCGAGAAGAGGAGATGACGAGTTTGCTAGGAAGAGCCGTTTTAGAGAGCGTTTCCCTCGGTATAACAAACTTTCTGGAGCTCATATTGCTGACTCGAAGCCTATGCCTTGGTGGAACTTAAAATATAAAACAAGATGGCTTGCTGATGGTTCAATTGTTTCAGGTAATCCTGTATTAACAAATTTTCTTTGGAATGAGATCGGTCGAGGAACTGATCTTGAAGAGTTAGAAGATTGGATGAAAAGGAATAAAGATACAATCCAAGAATTAACGGTCGCTGCCTTCTCTACAGAGCCACCTCCTTGGGGGGACTTTTTTGATGTGAAAAAGATTGATTTACCCCGAGCGAAAAGCGGCCAAAGACATTTTGAAAATACTTGTAAAAAGTGTCATGGAACTTATCAAAAGGGTTGGGAATCTCAAAACTCGGACGAGTTAACAGTGGATGAATTGGTGGCCACAACAAAAGTAATATATCACGAAGAAACTCCAGTAAAAGATGTTGGAACAGACCCTGGACGTTATCAAGGTATGAAGTATTTTTCAGAACGTTTAAATGAACTTAAAATCTCAAAATGGATGAATACTGTGGTAGAGCCGCAAGAAGGCTATGTACCGCCTCCATTAGTAGGTCTCTGGTCACGCTATCCTTACTTACATAATAATGCGATCCCCAACTTATGCGCGCTTCTGACTCCTCCAGGGGAGAGGCCTAAAACCTTTTGGCAAGGTTCAGCAAAAAACAAAAAAACTGACTTTACTCAAGAATGTGTTGGTTATCCTACCGGTGATGCTGTTCCGCAAAAGTGGAAAGAAGTTGAAGACGCAAAATTTGATACGTCTCGAGAAGGACTTTCAAATGGTGGGCACTACAGAATGTTATTGAATAAAGATGGGACAGAGAAATATTCTTGGTCCGAAAAAATGGAGCTGATTGAATATCTCAAAACTCTATAAAGTTAGAGGGAGTTTTTTTTCAAAATTTGGTAGAGCTTAAGACCTAAGTGAGCGTCGGCCGCTGCGTAGGCCAGCTGCTGAGGAGTAAGTTCTTTTTTCTCCCAGTTTGAGGTTCTCATTTTCTTACTGACTTTGACCTCCATTAAAACTTCCGCGAGACTTCTCAAGCCTAGTTTATGATGTCCTTGTTCTTTTGCAAGGTCAGCAATTTCAATGAAACCCTTAGGACGAAAGGTTTCACGCTTTTTGAGTCCGACTAAATCATCTCTAATTGCGACACCGACCTTAAGTGTTTCTTCATCTGCCAAAAGCTCGACGATCTCCTGTGGCATTCCAATTTTATTGAGGCGAAAGAGATAGCATTTCATTTCATCGGCCAACTGCAAAAGACAAGGGAGATAGCTTTCTCCCTTTTTAAAAGCAGGTCTTGTTTCTGTGTCGAAGCCTAGGATGGCCGACTTTTGAAGCTCTTGAACTGCAGGAGCGACATCCTCCACACGGTTAATGAGGTGAATATCACCTTGATAATGAAAAATGGGAAGCTGCGGGCCTTCAGAGGCCTTGTCGAATTGTTTTTGAGAGGGGGCCATGCTGTGATTGTCCTTTTGTCGATTAGCTAGTTATGCCATGATAGAGGTCATTCTACAAACAAAAGAGGAAAACATGCCGTCATTTGATTTAGTTTCAAAGTTAGCTATGGGTGAAGTTAAAAACGTCTTAAACATGGCGCTCAAGCAAATACAGGGACGTTATGATTTTAAAGGATCAGAAACATCACTGGAATTAAAAGGAGAGACGATTGAGATCGTTTCTGAAGATGAGACAAAGCTTAAGGCCGCCCTGGATATTTTGCGCTCTCAAATGGCCAAAAGAGGTATGGCCATGAAGAGTATGGAAGTCGAGGACCCCAAACCGGCCGGGCTTAAGATGCTCAAGCAGGTTCTTAATCTTAAGTTTGGTATTGATAAAGAAGCAGGCAAGAAGATCAATAAACTTGTTAAAGAGAGCGGGGCTAAAGTTCAGTCATCTTACATGGATGAAAAAGTCAGACTGACAGGTAAAAAAATTGACGACCTGCAGGCCACTTACCGGATGTTAAAAGATCATGATGATGTAAAAATTGATCTTCAAATGGAGAATATGAAGCGGTGAGTTTTGAAATTCGAAACTACGATATTGAAGACATACCTGCCGTTAAACAGTTCACAGACCAGTGGATCGGTGAGGGATACTTTTCAGAGCAAGAGCTTAAAGACATTTTTAAGCTCTCCCAGGGGAATGGGATGAATGCGTCTTACTTGGCCTTTCAAGGAGAGGAGTTAGCAGCAGTCAGACTCAGCTTGGCCCCTGGTGAGTGGGTGAAGACGATGAGGGGCTTAAATCCTAAAAAATGGGGAGTTCCTGACTCTCAAGTGGGTTACTTTAAAAGCCTCTTTGTTGCTGAAAAATTCCAGCGTCAAGGGCCAGGACGAGGACTTTCTCAAAAGTCTCTTTTAACTCTTAAAGATATGGGGGCCCAGGCCGTTGTTTGCCATTGCTGAGCAGAGTCTCCTGATGGAAGTTCTCAAAAATATCTTGAGTCTATGGGGTTTCAAAATTTAGGTGAACACCCAAAATATTGGTATGAAGTTGACTATCTCTGTACTCGTTGTGCACCTGCGAGGTGTGAGTGTAAAGCTCTCGAGATGGTAAAAAAATGAACCGCTACCGCCTGAAAATATCTTTTAGTTCGGCCGAGAATCCCGACTCTATTGTGGATTTTGAATGGCAAGTTCTTTCACAATTACCCTCTGACCTTTGGGTCAAAAATCTCAAGCATTGTCTTGCGCATGACTATCCTTTCTATGCTAGGTTTTCTGGTTTTTTGTCCGCTTGGAAGACCTCTGAGTACCTTTCTCAAAAGCTAAACCGAGTGATTGAGCTTATCAATAAAGACGGTCAATACTCTATTAAAGAGCGTTGCCATGGTTCTTTTTCTCAAGAATTTTCAAATATCATCCATCATCATTTTGAGGTGTTGCATGGAAGTATTGAAGACCCTAGCCGTGAGCACCGTTTATCGTCTCCAATCGGAAAGGCGGCCATTGCTCTCCTAAACCATCTCATTCACGATATGGAGTCTCTGTACCGTCAGACGCAAACCGCCGGAGAAACCTTTAGGGCCGTTCTTTGTGAAATGCCCGATTCTCCACGTTATGTTATGCCGCCAGAGTTTTATGAGCACTTTACGACAGATATTGATTTTGGTGATTTAATTGGACACTACGGAATGGTTGGAAAGACATGGTGAGAAGTTTTCTTAGATCGTGATGAAGAGATCTTCGCCGAAGCAATCCGACCTTTAAACATCGTGAGTGGTGAGTTCGACTTATTTTTCTCTGACTTTAAAATGCGAGAATCACAAAAAGAAGAGTTCTATAAATTTCTTCGCGATTATGGACAAGACCCAGCTAATAAAAAGCTAGGGCTTGGGTATCTTCCTTTGGCAAAGCTAGATGTAAGTCCTGAGGGGAACCAGCAAGAAAATATTTCGCTCCTTAAAAACCACAGTGCAATTAAAAAAAATCAGCTTTTTGACAAGGCCATCTGTTAGGAGAGAGGACGTTTCCTCTCAACGATGGTCTTTTGATTTTTCATGATATTAAAGAAGGTGATGAAGAAGTTTACTTACTAGAGGATGTTCCTCATCAAGTCCTTTGCTTTCAGGTTGATCAAAAAGAGCTTCTGCTGGAGCTCTTTCAATTGGTTTTTAAGCGCGATAAAAGTTTTTATCTTGGGATTTGGTTAGAAAAAGGCCTAGGCGAGATCACCTTAAAATCACAAATTGGAAGATAGCTCCGGGCATGTTTTTCAAGGATTTGTGACAGGCTCTGCTGACAAAATCTTTGAAAGTACGAACCGTCACTAAGGGACGTTTTGACCCTAAGGTCTTTATATGGCCGTAAGTTCTTTATCCGTTAGCTGTCTAAGTATTTGGAATATAAAGAGCTGGAGTCACCGGCCAAATGTAAGAAATATTTGAGCTTTTAAGTTTCCATTTTTTGTTTGCCGTAAGCTTCAAATATTTTCTAAGAATAAAACAGTAGATTTAATACTCACAATATCTGGGAGGATATTTCATGAAAGCACTAGGCTTGTGTATAGCTCTTTTGGCCCTTGCGGCCTATCCAATACAGAGTGAGGCTCGTCGCTGTCGAGACGGTATATGCCGCGATAGAGGAGCGACAAGACCCATTCGATCAGGACGACCTCCAGCGAGAGTTAACCCCAGAAGACCTAGTCCGCCTCGGGCCAATCCTGCACCTACGAGACCACGAGATCCACGCGCAGGAAGAAGAGATGATAGGGACCGGCGTGACCATAGAGATTATAGAAATGACAACGACAGAAGGCGCGACCGTGACTATAATAGACCTCCAAACCGACGAAGAGACAGAGTTCGCCATAGGCCTATTCGTGTAGACCAAAGACCAAGAGTCGTTTACCGCTCGCCTTATCAGTACTACCGAAATTATCGTCATAGTCTAGATCTTTATAGAAATAGGTGGCTACGTTGGAGTATATCTTTTAACGATGGACTTCACTACTTGGATGGCCGTCCTTTTTATGTGTATAATGGATACCGTCACCGTTATACTCCGGTTGAGATCTGTGATTATGAACTTGTGGACCGACACAGTCACACAACTTACCGAACGTTTTACGGGATCTCTTGTAGCACTGGTTATGATCGGTGTGCTGATCTGAGGGATGACTTAAATTGGTATGAATATGATGATCGCTATTTCTGCGCGGAAAGATATTACGACGATCCTTACCGCTACTAAAATAAGACCGAAAGGGAGCAGGCCATGAGTAAAAAATTAAAAGTCATGAGCCTGATCCTTTCAGTGTCCTTTCTTAGTATCTTCTTTTTTTGGCAAAATAGTTCTCAGGAAGGCTTTTTAGAAAAAAATAAAGTTCAGGAAGAGCAAATACAGATTCCTGTGAATGAAATTGATGTTGAGTCTCATGCTAGAGAGGAGCAGCTCTCAGAAGAAGCTTTAAACGATTTCGAACCAAACTTTGGGGATGACTTACGAGAAGTCACACAAGAGGAAAGTCAAAGCGATCCTAGCTTTCAAGACTTTGATGCTCTCGAGCAGTTGTTTGAAGAGGTCGATCAAGAATGGCAGTCTTCTATGAAGCGCCTCATTCGCCAAGACTTAGGCTTAAATGAAGAGGTTCTCAATCGTTATTATGAACTTCGAGATGATTACGACGAAGCGAAGCTCATGGCGTTTGAAGATTATCATCAGAGGATGATTGATCAGCATGGTGAGGATTACGCTTTTAATCCCTCGCTCCAAATGGAAGACTTCGATAACAATGTTCTACCTCAGTACCTAGAAGAGCTTGAAAAGTTGATCGGGCAAGAGGGTGTACGAAAATACATTCAGATGAAAGATGAGTTTAATCAAAAAATCAGAAAAAAAGGCCACCCTGGAGCGGCCCTTATTCTTATTGATCTCTAATCAGCTTTTCGGCGAGTGGTCTTCTTACTTCCACTTGGCTGATTTCTTAAAGTAAAAAAATGATCACCTTTGATGGCATGGAAGTAGTCCGCTTCATCTATCAGCAGATGGTGAGTAGTTCGCTCTATGGCCGCGATTTCAACACGAACTCCTTCTGATTTGAGGTGAGTGACAAGCTCTATATAATCAGAATCTCCCGACATAATGATAATTGTATCGACCTTTGAGGCCAGTTGAGTGGCCTTAATTGAAAGCGGGATATCAGCGCTTTTATGACAAGGTCTCACGGAACCATGGTAGCGCTGATGGAGTCTTTCAGAGAGCTTAGATGATATGTTTTTACCTTCCCTAAAATAAATGAGCCTATTTAAAGAGCGATTAACAAGAAGCTCTGGTATGAGCGTGTCAAAGTTAATCATGGTATTGGAGTTTCCTGTGTCTTCATGAATACTTCTTTCGATATTATTTCCATCGATAAGGATGGCGACACTTTGGCTAATTCTTACTTCAGTTTCTGACATTTTTTAAGTTCCTTGATTTATAAATAATTTACTCTATTTTATTGTCTTACGAGCCAATAGAGCAAGGCACCTATATTGAGCCGTTTTGCAACAATTTCTTTGTCGGCAAAAGGGCTATAGTGGTACCTCAAGAGCTCCCAAGTGGATGGAATTCTCTTTTCCTTTAACATATACAGGAAAATAGTCTTAGCGTATTTACGCTGCTCATCAGAAAGCTCAGCAACTGAGATAATGGCCTCTTCGTAAATGACAAAGGCCTTATCAATTTCTTCTGGGTCTAGCTGATTATTTTTGTTTTTATCAAACCTTATAAATGTTGTTTCGATATTAAGCATGGCGCCAACGATTAGAGTGAACTCTCTTCGTGGTATTTCAGATGTTGTCGAGTCGCGTACAAAGCCCTCAACGTTGATAAGATAATTTAGGGCCTCATCTTCCTCTTCCTCGTTCGTTAAGGATTTAGATTCATCGACAAATTTTGAAAGCATGGGAAGGTAGCGTTCATACTTAAGTTCATTAAAAATAATGGGAAACATGTGTTCTCGGTAACAATAATCTGCAAAGCTGTAGTTATTTAAGTTGTCACCGTTAATGGGATCACAATAATTTAAAAGATTTGATAAAAAATCGTTTGAAAGATTTATTGCTGAGAGCACCATTGTGCCATATTCTGAGAGTTCATCGATATCAAGGTTCATATCGCCATTTGAAGTGTTTTGAAAAAGATCCCCAAGTAGTAATGTATTCCTAGCGAATGTTTCAGGATAAGCAGTCCAAAGACCATATTCGACTAGTATGGGTTTAAAGTCGTTCAAGGCTTGTTCAACTTCTTCTAGTGAAATACCATGATTTTCAGGAAGAGCATCGTCTCTATGGCCCCAAGCCTTAATGATTTTAACGACAAGCCACTTGATCGTGGCCAGTTGTTGAAAACCATACTTACTTCTTTTATATGGGTGTCCCCAAAATTGGAGGCCTGAGCTTTTCTGCGTAAAATAGCGATGCTTTTGGATAGAGTCCTCGAACTTGGCCCTTAGTTTCGGTAGATTTGATTTTCTAATAATATCGTAAGATGACAAGTCTAGAGCAGGGACGAAGCTTATCTGGTTAGTTCTTGTATTGAGATAATTTTCGAGTACATCATAAGTCTCCGCATTGAAATAAAGACCTTCAGCGAAGTCGCGTCCGTAAGAGATAAGCTGCTTTATATTATTGAGAGTTATAATATTAGCGTCTCCGCCCAAGACTTTTTTCTTGAGTTTTATTAGACTAGAGAAAAAATTATGAAATGGAAGATCGCTAAAGTTCGCTGCCAGATCAATGAGTTCTGACATTGTGATAAGGTCCATGTCTTCAGATTTGGAAATTACTGCTTCATCCAGTATTTTAGAGGTATTTACAAAGAAGGATAAATTTTGGTCATTTAAGCCGTACTTATAAATATCCAAAAATTTTGAAACAAGCTTCGGCGCTTTATGAGTAAAATCTATGAACTCTGATCTTGTTAATGTGCGCTTTTCTCCACCTAGTATGGCTTGTTTGATCGGAAGCATATCCTCGAGGAGGTTGTAGTCAATTGAGATTAAATCAATATTCTTGGCCAGATCAATCACGAAGCTAAAAAACTGAACTTCTTCACCTTCATTGATAATGTCGTTATTGATGATGAGTTCTTTCACTTGCGCGAGAAAACCTTTCAGTTCTCTCATGTAGCGGTCTTTAGCTACAAGATATTCCGACTTTGATTCGGCTTCATCAATTTTTTTAAATGTTTTACGATGTGCCTCTAAGAACCCTGCTGATTTATTTAGAACTTTTGCATAGTTAAGTGTCTGTTTGATTTCGTTAAAGCTAATATTGGGATTTTTGCTTAATAATATATTTGTCTGAAAGCTTTTAAAAACGGCTTTTAGGTCCTTTTGTTTTCTCTCATCTTCCTCTAATGCCTCAATAAGAGCATAAACATCAGATTGCTTGAGAATGATGTGATCATCACTGAGTTCAGTTAAGAGTGCTTCAATAACTTGTAACTGTCTTTCAAAGAAAATTGTTTTTTGTTCAGGGTCAGAAAGGGTGTTAAATTCGTAGCGAAAATCAAAAAAGATTTTGACATAGCTGGGTAGTTTTTTAAGAACAGCGTAGAACTCTTTTTTTGTAAGAGTCTGTTTTTCTCCGCCCACACTCAACGTTTTAACTGCGAAGAGGGCCTCAATAAGATCAATGTTGTATTCCATTGCCGGGACTTCATCATTTAGAGTTTTGAAGAACTCTAGGAATTGAACTTCTTTAGGAAGATACGGAAGCTCATTAATTCTTAAATGCAAACCATCTTGAAGGGTCTGAGTTCTTTTAAGTAGAGCATTTTTAATTGCGCTAAGGTCTTGTGATTTCCTTACTTCTAGGCCCGTAAGTAAACTTTTAGCATCGTGGACAAAGCTTAGCCCCTCAATTCCTAAGTTTACAGCGAGAAGGGCCTTTTTTAGGTCCTGAAAGGTGTAATTGGTTGGATGACCGCCAATGATGTTCTTTTTTATACTTCGAATAATTACTTTATACTCTTCAAGGTTAAGTAACTGTTCATTACTTATGATGGCCTCATATATTTTATAGATATCGTCTTCAGTAAATAGAGTTTTATTGTCGACGATTTTATGAAGAAGACCTGAAATGTTGACGATCTTAGTTTGGTAAAAAACATATTGTTCTCTTCTATTTTCAAAAAGCTTGGGGGAGATAAAAATGAGATCAAAGGTTTCAATGACAAGGTCTGGAACGAGTTCCACGAGCTCAAGCATTTCATCTGATGAAATCAGATCTCGCTCACCTCCGATAAAAAGTCGTTTTAAAAATAAAAGTGAATCTACAAGCTCTTCATCAAAGCGATCTCCACCCACATTAAAACTATCGTTAAGTCCTAGGATAAATTCTTTGATATTGAGATTTTGTGGCAGACCATCGCGTTGATTAATTACCTGAGACATTTTTACAGAGAGCTCATTCAGTGAAACTCGTAGTCTTTCACGTTCTTTGTGAAAATAAAGATGATGATTAGGGCCGGTCATCTTTGTCAAGGCCTGGGCGACTTCAATTCCTTGCTTATTGATACTTAAGAGAAGTTTATACAGAGGATCAATATTTCCCCGCGAAAGGTTACCAGCGTGGTCTCGAAGTAAAAGCATGTTGACTTCGAAAAGAACCTGTAGACCTTTAATAATGGCATCACTATTTTTTGAGAAAAATTTTGAGACAAAATGTTGTAATTCGTCTTCACTGATGTTGTCAGCATCATTTGTTCTAACGTAGCGGCTAAACTGTATGAAATTATCTCTTACACATTCAATCTGTGCCTGTATATCTCGCTCAAAGATGCGGCCAAATTCATCGGGGTCGAGTGCACACTGGCCCGAGAGTGAATCAGTGTTTGTATAGAGGTCGGAATTTTCCACAGGATCATCTGAGAAGTAGCCACAAGAGCTAGTTACAACGAGAAGGGTTGTAAGGATGAATCTGTGTATACGTATCAGCATAGGTTTAACCCTTATTAAAAAACAATTGCTTAAGTTTAGGATGTTAGCGCCTTCAAAGGAAGGAAATGGCCTTCTGTGGGTTATTTTTACAAGGGGTGTCAGTGATATAGACTTATGGACTAAATAAGTGAAATAATGAGGAAATGTTTATGAAAAGGGCCATAATCTTAGGGTTAATAGCCGGGGTGTCTAACTTTAAGACGGCCGCGAAACCTCTCACTCACGTAAATGATACGGGAGAAATAGGCTCTGTTCACTACCACCGTTTTTCACGTCTAAACAATCCTGTCACGAAATCGCGCGATCAGGATTGGTTGGGTCTAAGTATTGATAGCGATTGGCAACTGGCCCGCTTTAAACAACTCAAGCTCGACACCGATATCCGCTTTTATTTAGATTCACAGGACTTAAATTATTCCTTACAGGAAGGCTATTGGAAGTTCGAGGACTCAAAAAATCGTCTTGTTATTGGCCGTCAGATTTTAGACTGGAACCCCGGTGAAGGTTATTGGACGCAAAATGGTTTGAATGCTCGTCAAGGATTTACTTTATTAGATCAAGAGCAAGAAGGTCTTTTAGGCTTGAGCTTTTCTCATCAAATGGGTGACTTTGGTGCTGAGATCTACTTTTCATACCTTCACATTCCTCAGGTTAATCCCGGAATTTCAATCGATGATGGCAAGGTCGAAAGTAGGAGTGAGTGGGTAAAGCTTCCTCCCACTCGAACGACATTCAAGGGCGTTGAGCTAGATATTGTCTATCGTATTAATGACCCTAAGATCCTAAAAGATTTTGTTTTTAAAAAAAGTCTCGGAGGCTCTCTTAACTACGAATGGGGCTCGGGTAGAATTTTAGGATTTGCTATTTATAAGCCTGAAAATTCAATTCGCGCGAATGCTTTTGTGGAAGAGATCGACTCCGTAAATAATACAGTGACCGTCGTGGCCGAACCTATTGTGAATCACCATGTTGTCCTTGGTGGCCATATCGAACAGAAATATGCCGGGTTGAAGTGGCTGCTTGGCTTTGATGTTATTGACCCGAACGCTCGCCTTGGCTCTGACTTTGAGGCCTTTGACCCTATTGAGCTTAAAAATGAGAGAAGAGTCTTTCGATCCGATGAGTTTGTGATTGAGCCTAGCTATGACCGAGAAAGCTATGTTCGTGCTTTAGTTCAAAAGCAGTGGGACACGACAACAATAACATTGCATTATATAAATGAGATGAGTGATTTTCCCCGAGGAGATGATTTTTTCACTGATACAGTTAGGTGGGAGAACGCAGTGGGGTTTCATATGGATCACAAGTTCTCTGATAAGTTAACAGGGCTCATTGATCTGAAGTATGATCTTGAAAGAAAGGATAATATACTTCGCAGTGAGTTTAGTTATCGTTTCAATCGTCAATTTAATTTCATTCTTGGCGTAGAACTTTTAAAGGCCCCTTCGCGAAGCTCTTTTTGGGCCGCCTACCGGGCCAATGATACGGCCTACGGACAACTCAGTTTCCATTTCTAAGTTTATTTTTGACAGAGCGGACAGTAGTAAGTGCCTCGTTGAGCCAGTACAATCTTTTTGACTGTAGTTTTATGGCACAGCCGACAAGTTGGCTGATAGAAAACGACAAGGTTCGCAACGCCCGTTCCGGCTTCACCGGTTGTATCAGCATACCCACCCGAAAATGTTGTCCCGTTAGTTTTCAAGGTGTCTTCGAGAATGCTTTGCGTTCCAGTTAAAAGTTGCTGAGTTTCCTTTTTTGTGATCTTAGAGTTTCTTCTTGTTGGTCTTATTCCGGCACGTGCACATATTTCATTAGCAATATAATTACCAACTCCAGCAAAAAATCTTTGATCGAGAAGAAATGGTTTGATCTGGCGGTTAGGGTAGCGCTTAAGACAAGAATAGATATAATCTGCATTGAATTCATCGGAAGTTATATCAATGCCTAGTTCATTCCATTTCGCATCGGAGCTTGGCCTTTTATAAAAAAATAGATGCCCAAAACGTCTTGGATCGACATAGGCCAAATAAATCGTCTCTCGATTAGAGTCATGACATTTAAATTGAAGGTGAGTATGCTTTTCTGTGACCTTCTCCTTCGAGGTACGCCAGCCACCACTCATTCCGAGGTGACACAAAAGAAACTTCTCATGGGTAAAGTTCATTCGCATCAGCTTGCCCTTACGCTCAATCTTCGTGAGAGTTTCGTCTTCAAAAGTACACTCTCTGTTTTGTGGTTTAAGAAGTGAGCTAATGACTTCAGACATCTCGGAGTTCACAACTTTTAAGGGAAGTGAGGCGGAGAGTTGTTTGCGAATAGTTTCAACTTCGGGTAATTCCGGCATGGGGTACTTAACCTCTTGAATTCATTCTTGTCAAAAGGGCCAGAATGCTCTCAATCCGACCCAATCCGACTTTTTTTAATTATTTGTACCATCTCTGTAGTGAGTTAGCGATACGACATTGGCAAAATCCGACTTGCTAGACGTTACTTCTCCTCGTTTTTCTCTTATGTGCTCCATGATCTTTTCTGAAAATTCTTTTTGATCATCCTCGTCACATTTTGAGTAGTGGTTAGCGAGCTTCACATCTTTATGGCCTGTCATGGCCATAACGGCATCAAGTCCACCACCAACCTTACGAGCAAGCTTGGCCATACCATGCCTTAAAATGTGGGTTCCCGAATAGGGAACCCCACTTTTTCTCTGAGCATTTCTATAATTCACTAAAACCGTTCCATAATTAATAGGATTGCCTTCTACATGAAATACATAATCACATTGAGAACGCCTAAAAGCTTCTCTGTGTGTCAGAATTTCCATGATCTCATCTGTGATAAACACAGGCCTAGGTTCCTTATTTTTTGGAAAGGGCTTTAGCTCAAGAAAAACCTTATGATCATCCCAGATGACGGTATGCTTGATAAGCATTCTTCTGCGTTTCATATCTACATTGCTCCATTGCAAACCTGCGATTTCTCCAACTCTGGCCGCACAGTAAAACTGCAACATTGCCATGTCTTTATAGAGTGGCTGTAGATATTCAAAAAACAAGAAAGCATCTTCTAGGTCGATCTGTTTCTTCTTATCAGCAACAGGTTTGATAAAGCCTAATTGTCGATGTTTCTTTTTAACTGGATTTGTAAGATTGTGAGCCTCTTTTTCAAATTGCTCACTTTCTTTATACCAGTTAAAAATCGTGACAAACATATTAAGCTCATTATTTAAATTGCATCTTCCTGCTTTACCTCTGGCGGACTGATATTCCTCAGTACTAAATTGTGCCACCCAATAATTTACCCATGAGGTTAATTTAGAAGGTGTAATTTTATCCATTGGTAGATGCTCAATTGACTCTAAGAGTTTGTACCTTCGCCTCCAAATATTTTTTGTACTTGTGGCAAGGGTAGGGAAGTGATCCTTTTGCATCGTTTCCCAAACCTCTTTTAGAGTTGCATAAGGTGAACTTAGTTCATCGCTTTCCTTGTACGCTGAAACACCATCGAAATTCTTTCTCCACTCCTTTGCTTCATAGAGGGTCTTAAAGGTTGCGTTGTAGTTTTTACCTTTGATCTTCTTTTCAGCTAAGTAGTTCTTAGTTGTAGTGTTTTGATAGATGCCAACAGCACCTTTGAGTTTTTTGTAATTCTTTTTGGCCATTTTCATTCTCCTTTCATCCAATTAAGGATTTCACTAGGAATGAAAACCAACTTTCTCTTACGTCCTCTTCTGTATGGTATTTCACCTTGGCTTACTAAGTTATAGATTGTTCCCTTAGCATAGTTGGTGAAGCCACATACCTCGTCTATTCCCCATATTAAATTGTCAAAGAGCTGGCATTGATCTGTTTCAATGCCTGAATTAGAATAGCATTTTTTATCCGAAATGTTATGTAAAACTTGCTGGTTTTGAACCATCTTTAACTCCTTCATATATTTATCAAAACTAAGAAAATGTGAAGCCAACTGTATCCGCCTTAAATTCCGAAAACTGCTTGGCTTCGCCCTTTCTGTTTGTGTAATCACGTGTATGTTTTTGGCCGTGCACAAAAATAGGAAGACCTTTTTTTAGGTAGAGATTGCACTGTTCAGCTTGTTTTCCCCAGACAACGATATTATGCCAATTTGGAGCTTCTCTACCTTCAGTGTTCTCTGCTAGAGTAAATGTGCAAACTGGTGTTTGCTCTTTTGTGTACTTAAGCTCAGGGTTTTTTCCAAGTCTTCCAAAAACAATTCTTTTATTTGTACCGTTCATTCTATTCTCCTTCTTTTAATTAATTCCGACCTTCTTCAATAAAAAATCATCAAAGCTTAGGTTTTGATTGTTTTTCTCATTAAATTCAATCCAAGCTCGCTCTAGCAATTCTCGTTTACTAAGGCTGTTTCCCTGAATCTTTTCGATGTCTTTTGTGCTGATCTTATCGATTCCAAAAAGGGATAAGTCTTTGAAGGTAATTTCACGCCCGTAGTCTTTTAAATTACTTGCCTCAAGCAATTTAAAGACCTTGTTAAGACTTTCTTTATCCTTAGATAAATCGACAAAGAATTTCGTCTGGTCTGGGTTTATTTGATACTCTGTCTTTTCATTTTTGGGTTTACGACCTCTTTTCTTTTTAAGCACTGGTTTCGTGCTGTCGACTGCCCCTCCGTTATTTATTTCTACTACTTCATTCATTATTCTTTACTCCTTAAGTTTTTCTGTGCCCCTGCCTATTTCTTATTAAGGGACATGTTAGAGTGACTTTTTGACCTCCTTCTCGAACTCGTAGAGAGAGGGAGGTCAAAAATCAGCTCGGTAATGGCCCGCAATCACTAGGGAAATAGGCAGGGGCACAGTTTGTTTAACTTCATTTAACTCCAATTTAACTGTTGTTCTCCCCAAAAAGGCTCTCAAAGCTCAACATTTTTCCCAAATAAAAACACTCTGTCTTTTCGTAGTCGAACTTGGTCGCAGTCATGCCTTTATCCAAGGTCAAGATGATCGCCTCTTGAATATCACTATTCATTTCTTCCAAGTAACGGCGATAGGCCCTGAATAGGGTCTCCTTGTTGGTAATAAAAACGCCATAAGTGAACACACTCCCTTTGGCGTAGCGTCTGTACTTTTCTTTGACTCGTTTCTTTGATTTTTGGGTCAACTCAACCTCAATAGCGAGTCGATAAATGTCGTTATTCTTAGTTCCTGTGATCTGTGCGTCTGGAAAAATTTGATCAACAGGAATTTGATGAAACATCCTCCCATCGGTGAAGGAGTCGTGCTTTAGAAGCTCTTTTAACACTCGACTGACAATCAAATCGTGGGTAAGGTTTTCATCACAAATTTCATAGGTGTAATCATGACCGGTATATCTAAGACCTTCGCTTGTTAGATAAATATGCTTATTCTTTCTGCCAAGAAGTACACCTTTTACGAGTCCGTGTGACTCAAGCGTTCTAACCTTTTTGAGAAGATTAAAGTACCCAACTTCATAGTTGCACATCTCTTTTAAACTTTTCATGTCCACAACTTTCCATTGGCCAACAATGTTAATAATGTCTTCATAAACCCCATGAGGAATAAAATTAACGCTCATAAGCTCTTCTCCGTAAGCAAAGTTCCTCTTTTATTTACCCTATAAGGCCTGCTCTCTTTTCTCTCTGACTCGCTCTTTTTTTCTATAGCAACCTCCTTTTTTAAATACTTCACGTTCTCCCAAAGAACTTTGGGACTGATATATTTCACGTTTAACAGGTCAATTTTTGTTGGGTAGTGACGAAGAAAAATACATTGCCCTACATTTAGATTTTTTAAGATATTAGAATGAACGATTAGTTCCTCGACAACTCTCTGAGAGCCTTGGTCTTGTTCTTCACCGTCTTGGACTCGAACAGTTTGCTTTTTAGACTCCATCGTTCCTATAGAGTCAGAAAAAAGTTGAGCACCACTTCTTATTCTCTGTTTAAAAAGAAACCAGTTTGAGGTATTTTCTAGGACTTGAGTACAAAGCTCATCATCGTATTTTGCAATATCGCTTGGTGACTGGAAAGCAAAGGTCAGTTCAATCTTAGCGCCGCGAACCTTATTTAAGATTTCGACGAACTCGTTTGTGATAACTGCTGAAAGCTCATCAATGTAAAGCCCCATCTTTGAGAGTTTATCTTCCGAGACTGGACTTATTCCCTTGTAGGTATCGTAAGCTGAGTATGAGATATCTCCCAAGACAACTTTCCCAAGTGATCTGGCAATTTCAGCAAAGCCCAGGACAGAAAGCCCAATGTAGACACATTTGTTTGTCTGTCTAATATCGTTAAAGCTAAGACCTTCAGGCTTACTAAGCTTACTGCCAAAGTCTGAACGAATAAGCTTCTTAAGCCTTGAAAGAATCCCTTGAATGTCATCGCGCTTATATAAATAGGATTCTTTAACCTTGGGATCACTAATTTCAATGAGCTTGTTATAAATACTTTCGATATTAACCAGCTCGTCTTTGCTTTTAAGGATTGAAACCGCATCTTCTAAGGCGTCATGACACATTTGAGCGTAATGCTCTTCACTCCAAGTGAAGGCGTGGAAAATTCGATCAGCTATATTAGTGCTTGATCCGTCCTTAACAGGATTAAGCCCACAAGCACCCTCGCCATCCCAATACTCAGAGAAGATATAAAAATCTCGTCCTGTGAGCTTACAAAGATTGATGAAGTTCAAAAGTGACCCGTTATCTCCCTTTGGGTCAATATATACTACAGGTTTCCCCTGTCTCATGTCCTCAAACATCAAAGCATCCAGAAGAACTGTTTTCCCTGAGCCACTGGCCCCTACAACTGCAGTATGGGCCGCTTTATTGATTTCACTGCCTAAAACATTTCTTTTAGAGCTTACAGAGTAGCCGATGGCCTCATCTAAAAGGGTTCGCCTCTTATTATGAAGATCGTCTCTCTCTATTTTATTAACATGCTTAGTCCTATCCTTCTTTAAAACATATTTGTTAAAGCTAAAGACAAGCCCTGCACTCAAAAGCTGGCAAGCTTTAAGCAATAGTTCAGACATTAAATCAATGACCGGGAGAAGAGCCTCTCCAAGCCCATAGTCTTGTGATTGTTTTTTGTTACTCATTTTCAAATCCTTTTTCTTCATTGTTGATTGCATCAGGTGTATCTCCATAGGCGTGCTCGTAAACATCAAAGGCTGGTATATAAAAGGTCTTGGGGCCTTTTTTCACATAGCGTTCTTTGGATTGATATTTGATGAGATACTGCCTATTCACTTTTCCCTTAAGTTGCTCGGGAAGCTCTTTAACGGGAACTTTGTAGGCTTCTTTTTTATCCAAATTGGCATCTATGTTGAGATTGCCTAGACCTATTTCTATTTCATTGGGGTTGTAGGGAACTTTCGCTTTCTTCTCGTCCATAAGCATATTATCAAGCTTATAGTTTCGAGGATCGTCCTGATAAAGTGCGTAGCCGGCCAATGCCGCTACGCCCGCACCGAGCAAACCAAAAACTGCCGCATTTGCCCCACGACTTTCGTTGTTTGGACTCAAAACAGCACCGGCCGTGGCCCCTGTCGCCCCTCCGGCCATGGCGCTATAAATAAGAGTCTTTTTCATGCTTGAGCATGAACACAAAGATAAACAAAGGATTCCTAAGATTAAACGTTTCATCGTTACTCCTGACTTAAATTTAATGATTTGTTAAAAAAGACGAGAACCTCTTTCCCTGAGTTCACATAGGAGATAGTGAGGTTTTGTTCGCCTGATCCGATTATTTTCTTCTTCGCATTGCCTGCAATTTGGCCTAGACCATCCATGATTTTGTTTTTTGCCGTGTTTTGGCTCACAATTCCAAAAGGCGAATTTACGCCTCCCTTGGCAACTTCAAAGGTCGCTCCCAAAAACGAAGCAAAGGAACTTGTAAGAAAGCTTTTCTCTTCGCCTGAGTAAAAATAATCCGCAATGATTCCCTCAGCTCCGTCAATGTCCCAGATATCAACATCAACCTGAAACTCCTGATCATCTAAAACCATAAGGTCACATTGGCTTGGGATGCGTTTTTCAAAACTAAAGCCATGGCATCTAAGTTCAGCGCCTTCAAGCTCTGAGTGATCTCCTGTGATCCTCACAATAAACTTAGAAGGCTTGACGTTCATGGCGAGTACAGAGTTTAAAAGAGTTCCTTCTACTCGCGTGAGTGCCGTGACCTTCTCATCTCGTTTTTTAACGATGACCCGTTTTTCTTGTCTTTCTAATAGTTCCAAGATTTTCTGATCTTGTTCCAACAGGTTTTGGGCATGGCGATCCATTGCGCTTTGTCTTCTTACAACCTTTTGAACTCTTTGCTTCTTTGGACGAGGCTTTTCTTGATACTGATATCTATTTGATTCAGGCATCTCTGAAAAACCGGCCCATACACTTAAAGGAAGCAAGCTTATGATGAGAAGTCTCATAGTGCCCGTCCTTGGTAATAGATCAACTCTTCCCCAAGATAAATTGGAGGGCCTTTTGAGAGGTAGCTTTTGTCTTTAATTGTTAGCTCGTTGACTTTCGCAGGTCGCTTAAGCTTATTCACAAAATAAAGAGATTTGGGACACTCATAAAGCTGATACTTTGATGTTTCCTTTAAAAGAGTAAAATAAGTACAGGTTTTGGCCTCTTTGATTTCAATATCTTTATTTGAAAACTCGTCACTGTATTTTAAATTAAAGTGATACTTCTCTTCTTTGAGATAGCTTATAAAGTTTCGATTGAAGCCCTTTTTCTTAGGCTCAAAGACAAGGCTTTTATCTTTATTAAGCTCGTAAATCTTAAAGTCTCCTTCTTGACCTCCCACGTAGTCGTGAACTTTATTTGGGAAGTTCACGCTGGTTAAATGGGACATGGATAGAAAGATCGTAAATATATGCCCCGTAATGATGTAATAGATCATAGTGAGGCCCTCCACTGGTATTTGGAGACTAGTTTTTGTTCTTTCACATCAGCTATTTTATAAAAATGCTGAAAGCTAGAGTTCTTTTCAAGAATCACTAAAAAGCTTCGATGCCCCTTGGCATCCTTAGCAATTACATCGCAACGATGACCACCCAGCACTTTTATAAGATTGATATCCTCAATTTTAAAGGTGTGATCTTTAACGTCATTTAAAACGGATGCATTAAAAAGTGTTTCTTTGGGATTGTTCTCAAAAAGAGACTTCATCCCGTAGTGACACGCTTCCATAACGCTCATGTATTTAACTTCTTCTTGTCGGCCGGCCATGATTCCTGTCCCTAGAATGAGAAGATGAGTAAGAACGCTTACCAGTGCGATATACACTAGAGGTCTTTTGAGTTTTTCGATGGACTCCGCCATGCTTTGGTACTGCTCCATAACGAGTTCCTCCATTTTGTTTTTGATTATTTGTTTTATAAGCCTGATTTGGCCTTTTTTTCGTTGAGTGTGCTCGCTGTGACGAGCTGAAAGAGCGAGAATTACTGTTTTGACCTGTTGAATGAGTCTTACTGTGCGAGCGAGTGCCGTCTCTGTTATTGTTTTGACCTTTTCCTTGCTTAAAGCCAGTATGTTTTGAGTTTGAATGCCCCTGACTTTCTTTTGAATTTACAGAGTCCTTCCCACCAGAACTATTCCCCCCGGGAAAAATATTTTTGGCCCCTTTGGCGAATTTATAGCTTTTCTCAACTGTCGCACCAGCAAGCTTCATCTTGGGGCCTAAAGTCCCACCTGTCGCCAAAAGGGCCGCATTGTTAACGGTGTTTTTAGGGATGTTCATCACATAATTGGCCCCAATACTTGCGATAATGCCGCCTGCTTGGGAGATACCGCTTCCATTAAGGATCATGGCCCCGATTAAAGGGCTAAAGGCTACAAAGAGTGTCAAAATAAATAGAAAGGCCGTACCGATCATCGAGCCGCCAATGATCTGACCTGAAACATAGCCTTTATTTATCTCTGCACCAATCATGGAGAGGATAAAGACAAGAATGTGGGGAATCACAAGGCACCACAAATAACTTAAAACGGCTCCTCGGAGGACATTTCCCATAGAGGGAAAGAGATAAATCAGGCACGGGATTCCTATAAGTCCATAGCCAAGATAATAGACCAGCGAATAAACGACTTTTAAAATCAGGAAACAGAGTTTTGTGATGAAATAAATTGTGACTGTAAAGCCATCATTCACGAAAGAGTCAAAGAGGTGGTATTTCAGAAATCCCAATGTTCCCCAAAGGACGTTTTTATCTTTGTAAAACTCTTTTGCCTCGTCTTTTTTAAGCTTATCCCAATGCTTGAATCCATCGAACATATCCATGAGAAGAATATTGCTTTGCTTTTGCTCTCTTAAAACTTCATCGGCCGTATTCATTGAGGCCATAATGGAGCTTTCATAAACGCTTGTGACAGTCGTAAGGATCAAAATGGAAATAAACGCCCTTTTAACCAGCGTAAAGGGTTCAAGTCGATCAAGGTATTCAATGATGACTGCCAAGATGAAAACACTTGGAAGCAAGCTCAAGAAAAAGAGCCTGTATTCTTCAATCAAATTTGAGAGATCAAAGCTTTGAACTAGAAGAAGGTCTTTCATGACATTATTCATAGACGTTCTCCACCGATAACTGATGGACTTTGCTTCTTATCTACCCCAATCCAGTTTTTATAAAACTCTTCACGTCGTAGCTTCTCGATCGATTCACTTTTTTGAAACCCAAGGTCAAGCTTTTGGTATTCAAGATTATCCCTTCTCATTTTGGAAAGAATCTTTCCCGAAAGGGCCGTATTCATGGCCGTATTTTGAACGTGCTTGCTCATACTTCCTTCGCTTGCACTCAATAGCTCTTGATTATGGGCCTCTTGCTCATCTTGCATGGAATTGACGACTTTATCCCAATAGCGATCGACAAAGCTTTGGGCCTCAAAAACGTCTTTGGCCATAAAGTCGATATTGCTCTTTAGTCCTTGGAGGTTGAGCTTAAGCCTCATCATGACCTGATTGACCTCTTGGAGGTTTTTAGGTTTCATCTTGTTCGCTTCGACGATATCGTTCACATGTTGTTCAATTCTTCTGGCGATGAAATAACGCCTCATCGCGATAAAATTGTATTTATCAATCTGCTCGCTGGTTTTCTTGGCCACTTCTAAAATCTTTAGAGTATTCGAAACAGTAGAAGCCGTATTAGAGACCAGCATCACCAAAGCCGCCCTGTCGCTATCGGGCACGAATAAAGTGCTGGCAAATGCACCTCTACATAGAAGTAAAATAAAAATCATTCGTATGATCTTCATGGCGTAACCTCACATAGGCCTCGTAGGCCTGATCTTTTGAATCAAAATAGCTTTCAAAGCGAGCTAGAAAGTCATTAAGCTTTTTGTCTTTTCCCGCCTCTGTATGAAAGAGCTCAAGCTCCAAAGGCGTTAGATAGTTTCTAATAGTTTTTCGATAGCGATTATCAATGGACTTCAAGTAGCACTCTGAGAAAATGCCCTTTTTAAATTCAAGCCCAGAGATGTTTTCAATATCTAAGCTTGTAATGTCGTGGGCCTCGCTTATCTCTTGTGGAAAAAAGACCTTAAAATAGCTATTATTGGTAATAGAATGAGCTAGGGAGTGACTGACATTTTCAAAGTCTTTTAAGGACTGAGAAATAGCAATCGGAAATGCTCCCGTCTTTCTAAAGGTTCTAAAGCACTCATCGATATATTGAGAGTGGTCAGTTAAAAAACTCCAACACTCATCAAAGACTAATATCTTTTCTTTTTCTGGAATATTTTTAAAGTATTCCAAAATATAGATAATAATTGGGGCAATCACGCTTTTGGGAAACTGCTCAACGTCAACGTAGAGAATATTTTGAAAACCGATCTCTTCGTCTGTAATAAATTCTTTAAAATCCTCAAAATAAAGGTTTATATCAGGAAACTCAGCTTCAAGGTTTTGAATAAGTTCAAAAAATGATTGAGACTGAGGCAAGGCCTTCTTAATAGCCTTGAGGAGCTTTCCTTTTTCAAGCTTTCCAAACTTGTCCTGATCCACAACAGATAAAATGATTTCTCGAAGATACATAGGGTCTTTAAACTGGAAGGGATTAAACCCTGAGTCCAAAACACCACCACCATGATACTGGGTGAGTTTTCTAAATGACCCGCCCTTATCTAAAATGACTGTCGGGTGGTGGTTTATTAAGTGATGGACGACCTTATTTACAAAGACGGATTTACCGCCGCCACTAATACCTGTTACAAGCATATTTCTGTTTTTAATTTCGTCTGTAAACGGATTGAAATATATGGGGTTTTCATTGGTATCATGAAGCTCGATCCCTTCACTCATAAGAAAGCTTTTTCTTAAGGGCAAAAGGTAGCGTAGATGAGAGCTTTTATTGGGAAGGGTGCGATGGCCAAGCTTGGGCCTCACTCCGGGAATTAACTCATTAAAAAGAGCTGCAAGTCCTGTTTTAAACTTCCTTAAGGACTGTCCCTCGCCAAAGACTTTTATGCCATTTGAGAGCATCTCGCTGGCAAAGGCTTCGCTATGAGTATTAAGCTCTTTTAGCGAATCTCCCCTAATTATAAAAAATAGCTCCATATCAAACATGGCCTCATGACCATGAACGAGGTCTTGAAGAAGATCTTCGGCCTGCGAATAGCTTCCTTCACTGACAATATCGCGTTTGGATTTTAAAAAGCTTGAAAGATGTCCTGTTCTAATGCGCTCAAGACGACTGACAGACTTATCCTTAGGTTTTCTTTTAACGGCGAGAACATAATCAACATCTACGGGTAAGAGGTGTTCATGAGCTGGTTCATCCGAAAACTCTAAGGCTGAAAATATTCGAAGGTATTGCCCATTATATGAAAGGTAATCATCATAAATCCCAATATCAGAGAACAGCTCACTTGCTCCAAAAAAGATTTTTAGAGGATCGTTTTGTGGAGAAAACTCAACATCAGAAAAACTTGGAAGGTTTTTTGAGTTTGTTTCAAGATAAGAAGAATTCCCAAGTCTATAAAACTTAAAATAGGCCCCAAGCTCAAGATTTCCAACTCCGTTTGAAACAGATTCAAATAGCCCCTCTCGCTCTATAGGCCCAAGCTGTTCTATATCTGGTGGGAGTAACTCAAAAAAGTGACCTACATTGCCATCAATAGAAGTAATCTTATTCTCTTTAACCTCAATAATTGGAAAAGTTGACTTACTCATGCCGACCTCCAAGTTTATAGGCCCAAGACATTTTTGTTTCGTCTCCTAGATGAGAAAAGAAGCCCGAACTCAGCCTTTTTTGAGTGAATTTCATAGTTAGAAGCACAAGGGCATTGATACCTAGGGCGTAAAGACCTGAGACTTTCATCCATGAAAGAATCAGGTAACAACCGCCAAGAACCAGTAAGTCTATTCGAGTGAGGGTTCCAAGCATGGTGGCCTTCTTGTTTAGCATTGTGGGAAATTGACCTTTACTCATGATCACAACCTTTAAGAAAAACTCTGAATTAGGTTTTTAATCAGCTCTAGTCCTGAGCCGGCAAAGATCGACAAAATCGCCACATTGGCCGCTTTCTTTTGATATTCGTCCTGTTTAAAAAAAGAGAGCGTCACAAAGAGGATAAACGAAGCTCCGGCCACCGCACCTGCAAGGGGGATAAGGTAGGTAGAAGTGATGGTTTCAAAACCATTTTTGAGCTTGCTGAACGCAAGGGCCTGAGGGGAATAGACTAAACTCGTTATGGCCGCAAAGGTTAATATTAAAGTGACATCAACTGTTTTAAAGTGGGTTTTAGTGGTTCTTAACGTCTTCATATAGACTCCTAGTTGTAAAAATTGGTGATCTTAGAAACGACATCCAACACAACGCCGTCATAGTATTTTTTCTTTTGACCTCTAATGGGTTTGTAACCAGTTCGACGATCAGGCTTTCCCCAAGGAACTTTTGACTCCCAAGACTTGAAGGCATAGCTCGTGACAGCGAGAGGGACTTTTCTTTTAGCCGCCTCTTGAAGACAGATAAGACCTGCGTGGTACTTAGGATCAATATTTTTTCCACCGACATCATTGACCTGAATGCCTTCGCCAGTCTGTCCAATGCTTAGTGGACGAATCTTTAGAAATGCGAGGTTTTCTTGCCCTGACTGAATAAGATCAAGATTTTGAAGTCCTTTTATATGGATGTTGAGGTAGTTTCCTGAGTCTGCTTCTTTTAAAGAAAGAGTTGCTAAGTTCTTTTTTATGAGGTTTTCAAGGTTCAGCCTTGTATTATTGATATATAGATCAAACGCAGGGGCTATCTGCTCAAAGCTTGTGATCTTCTGTGGGGTTTGAAAACTTCTAAAGGTATTGTGGACAAATTTGGCCCAAACACTCCAATTATCTCCTGTGCAGTTTCCGCTACATCTTGGAGCATAAGAAAATCGGCCCGGCTTACTCAAAAGCTCAACGCCCTTTAAAGAGTTAAGGTACAGAGAAAGTGAAATTTCAGAGTTGTTGCTGATATTTCCAAGGGGAAGCTTCTTTTCCTTATCCTTGCTGAATACGTTTTTTCTAAATGATGGTGTGACCTCTGAAACTCTTTTAGAAAGCTCATCTCCTGTAACGTAAGAAAGCGTAATAGAGTCACTATTAGTAAAGCGATGCTTTAGAAAATGCTGCTTCAAGGGATTGGTCATCACATACCAGTGACCTGTCTTGTCTTCTCCTTTTAATTCATGAAGATATTTAAAGCTCGGCAAATTATTTGAAAATTGCTCAATCTGCGTGACCAGATCGCTTTTGATCTCAAATTTCTCAGGATACAAGTGGGATGAGACATTAATAAAGGTCTCACCACCCTTTGGCACAGCTACATAATTTAAGTCATTTTCGAAGGGCGTTGTTCGGTAAACGGGGACAGTTTTTGCCTTTACTCCCGCCAAAAGCTCTCTGTAACTTATTTCATGCTCAGGAATATAGAAGTCCTTGACCTCTGAAATGATAAACTCACCATGTCGCATATAACTGTCTTCAAGAAGCTCTCTTGGGGGATTTTGAATGGTGATGGCGAAGTGATCTCGAACACCGCCTTGAAAAGTATTTTCAACTTTTTCGGTGTGAAGCTGAACAAAGGTCTCTTTGGAGTAGCTGTAATAATAGAAATTAAGTTCAAGCTTTTCAATTGATCTAAAAATGGGCGATTCGACAAGCTTTAGAGAGTTCTCTAATGTGATTTCGATTTCTCGAATCTCTTTACCCTGAAATTGGGAGTATTCCCTTTTTTTATCAAAGTAATAGCGCTCATCGACTCTTGGATATTTCACCCATGAATAATCTTGCTGTTTAATGTCACCCCAAGAGACCCCAGAGAAGCGTCCAAACTTGGCCGCATTATTAAGACTATTTTCTTTTAAA
>Ga0136604_1000053_pt1 | contig 67592 bp, 56 predicted proteins | sample AntRauFillE10628_FD_104928 | JGI IMG/M metagenome (GOLD analysis project Ga0136604, IMG submission 104928) | Saline lake microbial communities from Rauer Islands, Antarctica - Metagenome Filla E10 #628 | ecosystem: Environmental > Aquatic > Non-marine Saline and Alkaline > Saline | place...
CTATCCAGCTCTTTGTCACTCATCGTTAACTCCATCATCAATATCCTCCATGAATGTTGCTATACACTCAGTTTCGGACATTTCTAATGGGCTAACACCGGAAATTTCTAACGGGCCGCTACAGGTCAGCACAATATGTTGAACCAATAATAATCAAATAGCTCTAAAGCAGCAAAGGTAGAGCTAGTAATTAAAAACACAAGAAGAATGTAAAAACATGAATTTAACTGCAACTAAAAACCGTGAATTTCTAGGGCACTTTGTTAAAGCTTTTGCCAAAGCTTATATAAGCGAAGTGAATTTTTTAAAACGCAATAAAAACTTATTACAAATACCTGAATACTTATCTTTATCTAATCAAAAAAAATTAAAAAAATTAATGTCGCATGAGGAATATAAAAAATTATTTACAGCTGTTGAAGATTTGGCCCGTTTTCACGTATACAATATTTTACCCCCTCTTAATTTTATGTTGAGCAAACTTGGGGTTGAAATTAATGAATTAATTAAAATGGAATTACGGCGTTTAAACTTGTTAAATGATAATAATCCAGCTCCAGATAATGATTTTATCTTAGACAATGAGCTAGAGCGCTTCATTAAAGTTGTAAGTGAAGAAGAATATATCGAAGGAGAGCTATTTATAACTGAGACTTTAACTTGCGATCCTGATATTCAAAATGAGCGCGATGAAATTGAAAATAATCTACAACAGTCTTTAAAAAATATTTATAATTCAACACAATGCCAAGAACTAATTGAGCATGGTTTCAATCAAAATTATGCCCAAATTATTTGGCTAGTGCAACAAAGTCGTCAAGCAGTTTTACATAATAAGAATAAAAAAGCCATTGATAAAAGCTTTAGCGAATATTTGCAATATGATTTTTTTGAGTGCTACGCTAAAATCAGCGAGCATCAAAATCAAATAACACAATTTTTTAAAGAAATGAGCATAGCTTGTGAAAATGCTTTTAATTTGACTGATAGCGCTTTATTACAGCGCTCCAAAGAATTAATTACCGCTTTAGAATATGTACAAAGCAGTATCAAGGAATTAGATTATAAGCAAGAGTCTGCCCTCACCGCTACAGTGCCAGAGCAGCAACTAAAAGCAAATAATTATCTAAAAGATATCTACAAACAACAGAGCAAGCAACAAGCAGTGGTACCTATAACCAAAATATTCATCCAGTCAGTACATGAGGTGTACTTAAGTAATTGGCAAGATTTTTTTGATTTTGATTTGCTTAAGCAAGAATTTGCTGATGTTGACATCTTATTCCACAAACACTCAAAGCGTAACCAAAGCATTTTAATTTTAAACAATTATGGCGCCTGTATTATAGAAATTAAGCCGCACAGGAATTTTGGGGATGAAATTGATGCAATATCTTTTAGCTTGAAAGTTGAGAATATAAAAGTAGAGCAAGATTTTGAAATATCAAAAATTATTTTAATTAAAATAATTAATGCCTTTAATAAAGATAATTACGCGTCTATCAATATTGACTGCCCTGACTCAGAGTTAGCTAAAGAGTTATGCGAGTCATCTTTTGCCCATAATATACCTTATATTAAACTCAGCAAAAGCACTAAAGATAATATTATCCGCTATGGCGCCCAAGACTTAAGCTTAATGGAGATCACAGTGTTTCCAGAGCTAACCAACATTGTAAAGCAAACGCAAAATATTTTAGACTTAGGGTTCATTCCAGATTTAAATGAAGAATCATTAGAAACGCTACGAATTATAACTATGGCATTTTATGAAAATTGCCAGCAACATATCCATTTAGGTTTTGGTTTACACTTAACTAATGAAAACATGCCAATAGCTTTTGAACAATTAAAATATTTTTATCAAAATGGCATTGGGGTTGGATTTACTAAAAACATTAAGACAAGTCTTAGTAATTTTTGTCTAAAAAAACAATATTTAAAACAAGTTACCGTGCGCGCATTAACTTTGGTTGATTTAAAATTAAGAATAGAGCACATTCTTGAATTAAATATCACACCAGCTATTGAAGAGTTAGTAACTAAAGATTTAGCTAAGAACTTACCTATAATTAAATTAACTTCATCTAATTTAGAAACTCTTATCGAACAAATAACCCAATGCTGCCAAATTGGCGTGCCAGTTTGCTTTCCTAGCCAGCATTTAGGGCGCAAAGTCGCACATTGTATGCAAAACAATGACAATTCTCCTTTATCTTTAAACTTTCCAAAGAGCCAAACTACTTTAGATATGGCGCATTATTTAGCTAGCTTTGGCATAAATTTTACTTTGGAGAAGTATTCTATAGATAAAGTTATTTCTTTGGCCCAAAAAAACAACCTATTTAAAATTTCATGCAAGGTTTTAGATTATAAACAATTTATAAATTTATTAGAGCATGGATTTGTACCGCAACTTAGCGCAAGCGATATTAAAGCAATAGCTGCATTAATTCCAGATGAAAAAATAAATATTCAATTTAAATCTTATCCTATTCAATGTGGCCAGCTGCTAATTGAGCAATCCCAATTAATAGAGCAGTTAAATAATCATCTAGCCAGCCCTATTCGTTACTTTATAGATTCCACCACAGAGTCTAATAACAGTTTACAAATTTTCACATTGCTTAATGAAAAAATTAACTCATATGTAGAGCAATGCCACCAAAAAATTGATTTTTTTAGCAACAATGCAAATGGTTACCTTAATTTAGCCCAGGCTTTAGCGCATAATCTTAAAAGTATAAATTCCAATCAAAGCATGGGTCCTTTATCTAAAATAGCCGCCTTAGAGGGTGAAATATTATCGGAAAAATATGCCATTCATGCCTTTAAAGATTTATTAGAACAATTATTACAACCAATAGAAGCGTTACAACGCATAATTTATGGTTTATGTTTTAATGCTAATAAAACCACCTTTGTACAGCACACCAATCGAAAAATGCGCTATATTCAACTAGCCAAACAACAAGCTGCCCAATTAAATCAGCAATTACTAACTAGAGTAAAGCAACTCTCAGTAACTAAACCTAAATTAACTAGTAATTACAGCGAGCAAGCCCATACTATGCAGTTCACGGGAATGGGCCTAGAATTGCCATCTACCCGTGAACTAGAGCTCATTCAAGAAGCAAAGCCACTAGATGATGCTAACATGCAACTTTTAAGCAAGCGCATGGCCTACGAGCGCTTACAATTTTTAGGGCGAGAAATAGCTAAAGGCTTGGTTATTACCAAAGATTATCAAAATGAAATGCGTGTTCTTGCACTTAAATTGTCTGAAGCTGAGCCTGAAAATTAATTGAAAATGCTAGGGAACATTTGCCCTTGTGGCTTGTCTATATTGTAAATAAAGAACCAAAGACTGGCATGAAATTTTATCAATACATCACTAATAGGCTTAACATTGCCAAAGGCCCCTCATATGATCATCCTGATGGTCGCGGCGCTGCTAGTGCAGCCAGTGATGAGGGGCAGCAAGGTGCAACTGGTGATGGTATTGGGCGCGGTGGAACTAGTACCACTGTAGGATTCAAAGTACAACTATCAAGAGGCGGCACTAGCCTTGCAACAAGCTATAGGCGCGGCGCCAGTAGCGCCGCCCGCGACCCCGCTGGACGTGAAGGCAGCTCCAATCCTACAGAAAAAGCCCTGCCAAGGCGAGGCGCAAAGCATGGAGCTGTGCTTTGGCGCCAAGCTTTTGATAATGATCATCCTCATTACTACACGCGCCATGCTTTTCATAAGTCTAGGCAGCGCCGCGGCTTAACTTATTGGTCTCGCAACTGGCATTTTGCCATGGCTATCCACAGAGCATGGCAAACAAACCAATCAATTCATCACGATGCTTTTGGATTAGATTTTATTGCCCAGCAAGAAAATTATAAAATCCGACATATTAATGAAGGCTTTAATTTGCCTTTGGCTGGATGGTTTCAGGAGAAACTTATAGATAAAGAAGGCGCCCCGCAAGCACTTAGTGAATACACATGCTTGGCAGATATAGCTGCAGCAACTGGAGAAACAGAAGATAAGATAATCCAAGAGATGTATGGCGCTATAGAACAAAGGTACTTTAAAACGCTTCTGGGCTACAATCCTAATAAGGGGGATAATCAAAAAAGAAAGTGGCTGCCTGCTAGAAAAGACTTTTTCGACGAAAAAACTCCAGAGAACTTTAAAAAAGATACTATAAATGCTTTTTTAGCTTACAATAGTTTTTGGCATGATGTGAAAATTGAGCGTTCAGGAAGTGGTAATGACGAGGTTATAAAATATAGTAAACCTATAAATGGTGCCGATAAAGAACATACCGAGCTGTGCTCTTTTTCTAAAGAAACTATCGGAAAAGATGGAACTATCCAATTAAAATTTACCGTAAATGAAAAATTAACTAGCACAGAGGAAATTGATGCAGCTCTAGAGGTCGTAGCTGAACAAATGTCAGCTAGAATGCCGGACTATTTACGCTCATGTTTTGGCGCTTATAAAGCAACCTTTGGCAATATTGAAGAAGCGGAGTTAGCTCAAACCTTGCGTTTAGCGCAAATTTTAATTTGCAATAAAGGCATGCTTTTAAACCCGGGCACTATGACAGCTATTTATGCCAAAATAGATAAAGTTATCGAAGAATCTAGAATTCCTGAAAATTCCGCAGATGAAAATTCCAAATTGGTAACACATTTAAAAAAAATTAAAGAACTTTTAGAAACAGCTAATCAAAATGATGGCGGCAAAAATCAAAAAAGCGCCCCTTCTACAGCTCGCGAAAAATTGGCACGCTTGGATGTGCGCGGGCCTAAGACAAATGGTCATGTTGAAGTCTTGCTAGCTATGGGTAAACCTAAATCATCAGCCAATCAGCACAATCTTGAAAATTCTCTTGAGACTGCTAGCGCCCAAACTCCAATCCCCTCCTCTTCAACAAAGCCCCTAGGGGGCCAAAAAAACCAATAATTCAATTTTAACCCCTCTAATTAGCACCGCGCTAGGGCTTTTTTGCCTTTTATCCTAAAAAAACCACCTATTAGCTCCATAAACTCAGTTCTTACTATTTAGGTATTGAACTATGAGTAAACATTAGTATAATGTGTGTATAAGTTGGTTGAGTTTATAGCTTAATTCATCTATGTAAATTTTAAAATAAAGCACAGATAGGGGAAAATATAATGGCACGTCGAAATGACAAGCGCGAAAAATTAGTATCAGCGGCCAACGAGTCTTTTCGTCAGCGCGGTGTTGATTCTACCACACTTGCAAATATAGCTGAATTAGCCAAAGTTCCTTTGGGAAACGTTTATTATTACTTTAAATCTAAAGAATCAATCGTTTATGCAGTTATTGAGCATCGCCGCAAAGAAAATAGCCAAAAATTTGAAGGATATGCCGAAATCACAGATCCACTTATAAGGTTACAAACTTTTGTGCGTGATGCAGTTGAGCACAATGAAACTTCTGAAAAGTTTGGTGATGCTGTTGGTGGCTTATGTCAAGAATTAGGCCGTCAAGGTGGCGAAGTAGCTGAAGCTGCGTCTACTTTAATGGAAGACACTTTAACTTGGGTAGAGAGTCAATTAATTAGCCTGGGTAAAGGTGAAAAAGCAAGACAAATAGCTATGGTTCTTGTGGCCAGCATGCAAGGTATTAACTTGCTAGCACTTACTTTTAAAAATCCTAATTATACTAAAGAGCAAGCTGACTATTTAGTAGATTGGATAGCAGTTGCTTAAAATAATTTTTCTAGCTTACATAAAACTTCAGTGGGCTTGCTTATAGAACACTGAAGTTTTTTAATTTATAGCCAATTAATTTAATTTTAATAAAAAAATTAAATTTCATTCAAAGCCTTATGAGCGTAATCCTCAGCTCTTTTGCCCACAATTTTCTCACAAGTTTTCCACAACTTTGTCCCTTGCCAACTTTTCAAAAGCGCATTATCTTGTATAAGAGCCTAAGGTAAACACCAATATGTTGGGTTACCCACATAAGCTCGCTAAATTTAGTGCTTAACTGGAGAAGCTAAAGATGAGTTTAACCTTAAACGATAAGGTAGCTGATAGTTCACAAGTTGAACAAGCAAAAAAATTAAATGTTATTCGACGCAATGGGACCACTATTCCCTTTGATGCTAGCAAAATTTATGTAGCTTTAACCAAAGCTTTTTTAGAAGTAGAAGGTGGACAAGCTGCAAAATCAAGCAAAGTACATGATGTTGTTGAAAACTTAACTAAAAATATTTCCCTAGCTTTGGCTAGGTTTCACAATATTGGCGGTACAGTCCATATTGAAGATATTCAAGACCAAGTAGAATTAGCTTTAATGCGCCACGGCGAGCACAAAGTAGCGCGCTCTTATGTACTATACCGCGAAGAACATCGCCGTTTGCGAGATGCAGAAAATTTGCACGATACTACCAATTCTAAAATAAATATTACTTTAAAAAATGGCAGTAAAATTCCTTTAAATGTTAGTAAGCTAGAAGAAATAGTAAAAGAGGCTTGTAAGGATTTAGAGCATGTAGAGTACAAACCAATTGTAGATGAATCAATTAAATGTTTATTTGATGGAGTTAAAGCTGAGGATATGCGCAAAGCTTTAATTATGACCGCACGTACTTTAATTGAAACTGAGCCAAATTACTCATATGTTGCAGCACGTTTATTGCTTAATGATTTACGTATGGAAGTTTTAGGTATTTTAGGCGAGCCATTAGTTGATACTCAACAAGAAATGCAAAAAATTTATGGCCAAGCACTACAAGCAAGTATTGAGCATGGCATTAAAGTTGATAGAATTGACCCTAAACTTCGAGAATTTGATTTTAGCAAGCTAGCTCAAGCTATTGATTATACTCGAGATTTTAAATTTACTTACCTTGGCTTGCAAACTCTATATGATAGATATTTTTTGCACGATGATAATGTACGCTATGAATTACCCCAAACGTTTTTCATGCGCGTGGCTATGGGGCTTGCTTTAAACGAAGAAGATAAAGAGCTGCGCGCCATAGAGTTTTACAAATTGCTCTCAAGCTTTGACTATATGAGCTCAACTCCTACTTTATTTAATTCAGGCACTACTCGCTCTCAATTATCTAGTTGTTTTTTAAGCACAGTGAATGATGATTTATTCAATATTTATGATGCTATTCGAGATAATGCTTTATTACAAAAATTTGCCGGTGGAATTGGTAATGATTGGAGCCCCATTCGCTCCATGGGCTCATTAATTAAAGGTACAAATGGTAAATCTCAAGGAGTTATCCCCTTTCTTAAAGTGGTAAATGATACAGCCCTTGCAGTAAACCAAGGTGGTAAGCGCAAAGGCGCTGTATGTTCTTATCTAGAAACTTGGCATCTAGATATTGAAGAATTTTTAGAATTACGTAAAAACACAGGTGATGAAAGACGGCGCACCCATGATATGAATACTGCTAATTGGGTGCCAGATTTATTTATGAAGCGAGTACTTGAAAATAAACCTTGGACTTTATTTTCTCCTGATGAAACTCCTGATTTACATGAGATATATGGCGATGAATTTGAGCGCGCTTATGAAAATTATGAAGAAAAAGCTCAAAGAGGCGAAATTATTAACTATAAAACCCTATCTGCGGTTAATCTGTGGCGCAAAATGCTAAGTATGGTATTTGAAACAGGTCATCCTTGGATAACATTTAAAGATGTTTGTAATTTACGCTCACCTCAACAACATGTGGGAGTTATTCATAGCTCTAATTTGTGTACTGAAATCACTTTAAATACCTCCCAAGATGAAATAGCTGTATGTAATCTTGGAAGTATAAATTTGCCCCAACACGTTAATAAAGATGGTTTAGACACTAAAAAATTAGAAGCTACTATTAATACCGCAATTCGTATGTTAGATAATGTAATTGATATAAATTTTTATCCAGTAATGCAAGCGCGGCGCTCAAATATGCGCCACCGACCGGTAGGCCTTGGAATCATGGGCTTTCAAGACGCATTGTATAAGTTAGATTTATGTTATAACTCTGATGCTGCTGTAGAATTTGCTGACAGCTCAATGGAGCAAATAAGCTACTATGCTATTTCAGCCTCAGTAAATTTAGCCAAAGAACGTGGAGCTTATAGTTCATTTGAAGGCTCTCTTTGGAGTAAAGGCATCTTACCTATTGATTCTATAAATAATTTACAAAATTCTCGTGGATTATATTTAGATCAAGACAGAACCCAAAGATTAGACTGGCAAACCCTCCGTGATAGTGTACGCACTATTGGTGTGCGCAACTCTAATATAATGGCCATAGCCCCCACCGCTACCATTTCTAATATTTGCGGAGTTTCACAATCTATTGAGCCTACTTATAAAAATTTATTTGTAAAATCTAATTTATCTGGTGAATTTACCATTGTGAATAAGTATTTAGTAGAAGATTTACGCCAATTAAATTTATGGGACAAAGTCATGATTAATGACTTAAAATATTTTGATGGTAGTGTGATAAACATAGACCGAATACCTAATCATCTTAAAAATAAATATGCTACAGCTTTTGAAATAGATGTAAAATGGTTAATTGATGCGGCCTCAAGACGCCAAAAATGGCTAGATCAAGCCCAATCTTTAAATTTATACATTGCTCAGCCATCTGGCAAAAAACTAGATACTTTATATCGCACCGCTTGGCTTCGTGGTTTGAAAACTACTTATTATTTAAGAAGTCTAGGTGCTAGTGATGCAGAAAAATCTACAGTTACTAGGGGTGTGTTAAATGCTGTACAAGCAAATGGACCCGCAGTTGGAGATGGAGCTGCATGCTCTATTGATGATCCAGATTGCGAATCATGTCAATAAACAATTAATTAGGAGAGTATTATGAGCGTAAATGCTGAAATCGAATCTGCAAGCCCCGCCACCGTAACTGGCGCTACTGGACTTGAATCTTTAGAAATGGGAGCTGCGCGTGTTGAGGTAGATGATAAAAAAATTATTAATTGCCGCGCTGATTTAAACCAATTAGTGCCATTTAAATATGATTGGGCGTGGGATAAATATTTAAATGGTTGTGCCAATCATTGGATGCCAAATGAAATAAGTATGTCAGCTGATGTGGCCTTGTGGAAAAGTAAAGATGGCTTAACTGAAGATGAGCGCACAATTATTGAGCGCAATTTAGGATTTTTCTCAACTGCTGATTCTTTAGTAGCCAATAATTTAGTGCTTGCAGTTTATCGTCACATAACTAATCCAGAATGCCGACAATATTTATTGCGTCAAGCATTTGAAGAAGCTCTACATACGCATGCTTATCAATATATTATTGAAAGCTTAGGTATGGATGAGGGCAGAGTATTTAACATGTATCGAGAACTACCTTCAGTAGCACGTAAAGCAGACTGGGCTCTGCCTTTTACTCAAAGCCTGGGTGATCCTACTTTTAAAACTGGTACACTTGAAAATGATCAACGTTTGCTAAGGGATTTAATAGCATTTTATGTGGTATTTGAGGGGATCTTTTTTTACGTAGGTTTCACTCAAGTATTATCTATGGGACGCCGCAATAAAATGGTAGGTACTGCAGAACAATTTCAATATATTTTACGCGATGAATCGATGCATATGAACTTTGGTATTGATGTTATAAATCAAATTAAAATTGAAAACCCACAATTGTGGACTCCAGAATTTCAACAAGAAATGATAGATTTAATTATTGAAGGTGTTGAGTATGAATATCAATATGCCATTGATACCATGCCGCGCGGGATTTTGGGCTTAAATGCAGCAATGTTTAAAGAATATTTGCACTTTATTGCTAATAGAAGATTAATGCAAATTGGTTTACCTGAGCAATATCCAGGAGCAACTAACCCATTTCCATGGATGAGTGAAATGCTTGATTTAAAGAAAGAGAAAAACTTTTTTGAAACTCGAGTTACTGAATATCAAACTGGTGGCGCTTTAAGCTGGGATGATTAAAAATAAATTTTGATAGTTTGTTAGCCCAAAGCACTTTAGGCTGGTCTCAAACCAGCCTTTTTTTTTGTTAAATTATTATATATATTTAATTAAAAAATTTAAGCTTAGTTAAGCAAGTTTAATTGAGCAAGTTTAATTAGGTGATTTTAACTAAGAAGGCGCAGGAGAGGCATAATTATTAACATATTTAAATTTTGCTTCATATAAATATAACATAATAATAGCACTCAAGCTTACGGCTGCTACTAATATAAAAAATACTGGCCAAGCTAAAATATCGGCTAATAATCCACCTAGTGAAGATAAACAAATTCTAACTAAAGAGGCTAATGATGCTAAAATTGAGTAATGCATAGCAAGTTTGCTTGGAGCACATAAATTAGCTAAATAAGCAATTAAGGCTACTTGGCAAATTCCACAAGAAAAATTTTCAAGCCCCATAGTTAAAAATAAAAAATATAATTTATTGCCAAGTATGGCTTGTACTGCAAATAAGCAACAAGCGATCATTTGTAAAACCGCACTATTTAGCAGCACCTGATGCAAACTTTGTTTAGTTAATAAATAACCACCTATAATCCCACCAAAAATCATCGAAACTGTACCAAAACTTTTAGCTACATAGGCAATTTCTAATTTAGTAAAGCCTATTTCACTTAAAAAAGGCATACTCATTACATTTAATAGCGTATCTGCAGTTTTAAAAACAATTAAAAAACTTAAAATTGTGTATAAATTATGGGTTTGTAAAAAATTATCTAACTCATATTTTAGCTGGGCCCACATGAAATTAAGTTTAGGCTTAGCAATCAATCCAGCTTGCTCTGGCAATAATACAGGCTCTTTAGCATATAAAGTAGCAATAATTCCAATTATGCTAAATAATGCGGTAATGGTATAAGCTAAAGACCAGCTTTGCCCTAATGTGGCTACAAATATAGTTCCAGCTCCAGAGAACAACATACCCATTTTGTAACCTAAAACCGATGAGCTTATAGAATAACCACGCTTCAAAGGTGGCATAATTTCTATGCGATAAGCTTCAAAAGTTAAATCTTGAATTGCAGAGCAAAATCCTACCAAAAAAGCACAACTAGCACTTAGCATAAGATGCTTCGCCGGATTTATCTGAGCCAGAACAACTATGCTGAGCATAGTACTAATTTGGCTTAACAATAACCAAGAACGACGCTGGCCATATAATTTATACAGTACTGGTATTTGAATATAATTTATCATAGGCGCAAAGATAAATTTACCAGTATAGGGCACAGTAACCCAAGCAAATAAGCCTATAATAGTTTTAGAAATACCAATTTCACTAAGCCACAAACTCATGGTTGATAAAATCAATAAAAATGGCAGACCACTAGAGAAACCCAGCAAAAATACAATGAATAATTTATTTGGCATATTATTCTCAATTATTACTTGTCTGTAACCAAAGTAGTAGCAAGTGCTCTATCTTTAGGCAGGCGAGTAATGCCTACAGCAACTAAATATGCTAAACGCATAAACAAGGCGCTACAGGTATGCTCAGGCTCTGCAACTACTATTGGCACACCTATATCTGATTGTAGTCTAACATCTAAGAAAATAGGTAGTTGCGCAAGAATTTTACTAGAAAATTCAGCAGCTAATTTGCTAGCCCCCTCGCTGCCAAAAATTAAATGTGAGCTATTACAATTAGGACATTGAAAAAAGCTCATATTTTCTATGACACCTAAAATTGAAACTTCTAGGCGCTCAAACATCTGAATAGCTTTGCGAGCATCTATTAATGCGACATCTTGCGGTGTTGTAACTATCAAGCTTGTAGTTATAGGTGTTTTTTGTGACATAGTTAATTGAATATCACCTGTGCCTGGAGGTAAGTCTACTATCAAATAATCAAGCTCACCCCAGCTAGTTTGAAATAAAAGCTGCTGAAATGCCGAGCTTATCATAGGGCCGCGCCACATTGCAGGGGAAGAATTAGTATCCAGCATGCTCCCAATAGATATACAAGTTAAACCGTATTTTACAATTGGAATAAATTCTTTATTAGCATTAGTTGCAATTTTTGAATCAATACCAAGCATTTGTGGCTGACTTGGACCATATAAATCCGCATCTAATAAGCCAACCCTTGCGCCACAGGCCACCAAAGCTAATGCCAAATTAACTGCTACGGTAGATTTGCCTACTCCGCCCTTACCTGAGGCTATTGATATAATATTTTTAATGTTAGAAATCTTATTTTTAGAATTAGGAGTACAAGCGCGTTTAATCTTACTAGTTATATAAATTGTGCTATCTGCTGCTAATGCTAACTTAGTAATTATAAGGTTTGTAAGTAATTCTTTAATGCCTAAAGCTGGAATATTTAATTCCATCTCAATTACTAAAGTAGGTTTTGAAGATATAGTTAATTTGTTCAATATTTGCGCTAAATCACAGCCCAAATATTCTATATATAATTGAGGTATATCAGTCTGTAGCTTTGTAACCAAAGTAGACACTAGTTAAATTTCCATCATATGCGTCAAATTCATTCTAATATATATCAAGCTTTAATCATTAGTATTAGCTAAAGCCGATTTTAAAGCCTCACCTAACACCGAAACTGAATTATTAACCGATTTTTTTTTGGGCAATGGTTTTGCTGCGCCGGCCTTTGGCTCTTTAGCTTTAAGAGGCTTAACATTAGTTTTAAGTTGTTTTTTACTAGAATCTTTATTATTGACTAACATAGATAAGTTAATACGTTTACGCTCTTTATCTATTTCAATTACTTTAACTTTAACAATATCCCCAGCTTTCACAACATCGCGCGGAGATTTTACAAAACTATTTGATATGTGAGATACGTGCACCAAGCCATCTTGATGTACTCCTACATCTACAAAAGCTCCAAAATTAGCCACATTAGTTATTACACCTTCTAAAATCATATCAATTTGCAAGTCATTTAAACTATTAACTTTTGGGTCGAACTGCGCCGTTTTAAACTCTGGTCTGGGGTCGCGCCCTGGTTTTTTTAATTCAGTTATAGTATCAAGAACTGTTGGCATACCATATGTAGAACTTATGTAATCTGCAGGTTTAAGGTTATCTAAAGCATTCGAATTTATAATTTGTATTAACTGTTGGTTTAATTTATCTAGTATTGTTTGCACTAGTGGATAAGCCTCTGGATGTACACTAGAAGAATCTAACGGATTATCCCCATTTAAAATACGTAAAAACCCAGCAGCTTGCTCAAATGTTTTAGCCCCTAAACGCGACACTTCAAGCAATTGCTGGCGATTACGAAAAGCCCCATTTTGATTTCTATAAGCAATTATATTTTCTGCTAATTGTTTATTTAATCCAGATACTCGCTCTAGCAAAGCAACTGAGGCTGTATTTAAATCTACACCAACTTTATTTACACAATCTTCAACTATCCCATCTAGCGCTTGTGCTAATCGTAATTGATTAACATCATGCTGATATTGCCCAACACCTATAGATTTTGGTTCTATTTTAACTAGCTCTGCTAATGGGTCTTGTAAGCGCCGCGCTATAGATACTGCGCCACGCAAGGATACATCTAATTCTTTAAGCTCTAAGCTAGAAATTTGTGAAGCTGAATACACTGATGCACCTGCTTCTGAGACTACTATTTTCTTAAGCTTTAAAAGTGGATGAGCCTGCATTAGTTCTTGTACCATTTGTTCAGTTTCACGCGAGGCAGTGCCATTGCCAATGCTTATTAGACTCACAAAATGTTGCTTACATAATTCAGCTAACGTGGTAATAGCTTGTTGCCACTGATTTTTAGGGGGATGTGGATAAACTGTAGTATGGGCTACCACCTTAGAAGTGGCATCAATTATAGCAATTTTTACGCCGGTGCGAATACCTGGGTCAAGCCCCATAGTAATATGGGCGCCAGCCGGGGCTGTCATTAATAAATCTTTTAGATTGTGCGCAAACACATCAATTGCTTGAGCATCTGCTTGCTCGCGCAACGTAGTTATTAATTCTGCTTCTAATTGAGTTTTTAATTTAACCTGCCAAGACCAATGCACTACATCCCTAAGCCATGCATAAGCCTCAGTATTAGTATCTTCTATACTAAATTGCTTGGCAATATCTGCTTCAAATGGATAATCAGCTTGTAAGTTAACACTTAGCACCCCCTCATTTCGTCCCCGCAACACGGCCAAAGTCCTATGCGATGGCATTTTGCTTAAAGATTCTTGAAAATCAAAATAATCTTTAAATTTATTACCCGTAACTTGTTTGTCTTCTTTAACCTTACTAATTAAAATACCGTGCTGCCAAAATTTTGTGCGTAGCTTACCCACTAAATCTGCATCAAAGGCAAAATGTTCCATAAGGATATATCTTGCGCCTTCTAGAGCATCTTTAATAGTTAATATATCTTTTTCAGGGTTAATAAATTGCGTGGCAATCTCTTGTGGAATTAAATCTTGTTGCTTGAGTAATTTGTGCGCTAAGGGATTTAATCCTGCCTCAATCGCAACTTGGGCTTTAGTGCGCCGTTTAGGTTTAAACGGCTTATATAAATCTTCTAATCTGGCCTTAGTACTTGCATTAATTATTTGACTCTCAAGGGTGCTTGTTAGATTGTTAGAGCTTTTAATGCTTTCTATAATTACTTGCTTGCGCTCTTCTAGTTCACGTAAATATTGCAATCTTACATGCAAGGTGCGCAAATGCACATCAGTTAAACTTTGCGTAGATTCTTTACGATAGCGAGCAATAAAAGGAACAGTAGCACCTTCATCTAAAAGTTTAATTGCAGCTTGAACTTGCTCTGGTTTCACCTCAAGCTCTGCAGCAATAATGCTACTAATATCTAACATGTGCTAACCCTTATTTTAACTAATTTAAATTTAAAGTATATTGTTTTTCGCATGTGGGCACAAATCATTTAAAATACAAGCCGAACAATTTGGGTTTCTAGCTTTGCAAACATATCTGCCATGTAAAATAAGCCAATGATGCGCATCAAGTAAATATTTGGCAGGTACGGCTTGCATCAAATCTTGCTCTACGCCTAAGGGCGTCTTAGCTTTAGATAAGCCAAGCCTTGTTGCCACTCTAAAAATATGCGTATCTACAGCAATTACTGCATGCTTAAAAGCTGTGTTTAGGACCACATTTGCAGTTTTACGGCCAACCCCGGGTAAATTTTCTAAGCTTACTCTATCGTCTGGCACAAATGAGGCGTGCTGCACTACTAACTGCTCACACAATTTAATAATATTGCGCGCTTTAGAATTAAAAAGCCCTATAGTTTTTATATATGTTGCTAATTTGACTTCTCCTAAAGCTATTATTTGCTCTGGCGTATTTGCCACTTTAAATAATTTAGCTGTAGCTAGATTAACACTAACATCAGTTGCTTGTGCAGATAACACCACAGCTATTAACAGCTCAAAATTGCTGGTAAAATTTAGCTCAGTTGTGGGTTTGGCATTATTAGATGCTAATCTTTGAAAAATTTTATTAACCGAGTTTTTAGAACTCATCGCTAGCTTTCAGCACCAAAAATTTTAAATTCAGAATTATTGCTAGTTGCACAACGAACTAAATCTTCCTGAATTTGGGCTTGCACCTCACTGGAATTAAAAGTTGGCAATTGACGCAAGCTTGCCTGTAAAACACGCCGTTGGCGTTGCTTAAATCTGGTTTTAGCATTAACGGCCTTATCGCCTTTACTAACCAAGGTTGTATCAGGTGTCAGCGTAATGCAATCTACCGGGCATGGAGCTAAACACAAACCACAACCAATACATTCTTCTAAAATTATCGAGTGCATATAACCAAAAGAGCCAACTATAGAGTCAATAGGACATGCTGTCACACAGCGATTGCAACCTATACAGTCTGGCTCATGAATGACAGCTATTTGCATTATTTAACTCGCATCCCAGGCTCAGCTCCTGTATGTGGCTCTAAAATGTATATTCCAGATTCACCACTGGCAGCTAATACCATACCTTGCGAAACACCAAAACGCATTTTGCGGGGCGCTAAATTTGCAACCATTACAGTTAATTTGCCTTGCAGCTTATCTATATTATAAGCAGATTTTATGCCAGCAAAAACTTGTCTGGGTTCTTTTTCACCAATATCTAACATAAGCTTTAGCAATTTATCGGCCCCAGGCACTTCTTCTGCAAAGACTATTCGCGCTATACGTAAATCTACTTTAGCAAAATCATCAATTGAAATTTGCGGACTTAAATCTAGAGTATCAGCTGCAGCTGTTAAGCTTGATGCGTCCATAGTTGAGCTGTCGGTGTCAGTAGCCGGGCTTTTATTCTCTTCAAGCATTTCATTTATTTGTTGCATATCTAGCCTTTGTAATAATGGTTCATATGTAGCTATTGCTTGCCCCCAAATAGACATACTAATAGCGTTAAATTTTATAGTGCAAATCAAAAGCTTTTCTACTTTTAAAGTGGTATGCACTAAAACTGGACTTAATAGACAGCTTAAAATCCTAAAGCACTCTATAGCAGTTGAACATACAATGTGCGCTTGCTCTAATTTACTTGATTCTTTAACTAAATTCCAAGGCGCATTATCGCCAATATATTTATTAATTAAATCGCTTTGCTCCATAATTAACCGCATAGCTTTAGAAAATTGGCGTTTTGCATAAAAATTATTAACATCTGCAGCTGCTATTAACAAGTTTTGCACGAGCTCTTTAGCAGCGCCATCAATTTTCTCATGCTCAATTAATTTGCCGGCAAAAAATTTATTAATAAAGCCACTAACACGGCTGGCAATATTAACATATTTGCCTATTAAATCAGCATTAACCTTTTGCACCATATCGCTCAAACATAAGTCTACATCTTCTATTGTATCATTAAGCTTAGTAGCAAAATAATATCGTAAAAATTCAGGTTCGACATGTTTAGCAAATTGGCGAGCTTCAATAAAAGTCCCACGCGATTTAGACATTTTTTCAGAGTTTACAGTTAAAAATCCATGCACGAATATGCTAGTAGGCAAATTAAATTTAGCCCCTTTTAGCATTGCTGGCCAAAACAAAGCGTGAAAATAAATAATATCTTTGCCTATAAAATGATAAATTTTAGCCTTGCTTGTTTGCTTCCAAAAACTATCAAAATCTAAATTATTGTTAGCACAATAATGCATAAAACTAGACATATAACCTACAGGAGCATCTAGCCAAACATAAAAATATTTATCTTCAGTATCAGGTATTTTAAAGCCAAAATATGGCGCATCACGGCTTATATTCCATTGCTGTAGGCCATCTTCAAACCATTCTTGCAGCTTATTAGCAACTTGTTTTTGCAACACCTTATCTTTGGCTACATATTGCATCAAAAACTCTTGATACTTTTCTAATTTAAAAAAATAATGCTTAGATTTTTTTAATATTGGGGCTTTATTGGATAAAATTGATATTGGGTTTTTTAGCTCTGTCATTTTATAGTGCGCACCACACACTTCACATGCATCGCCATATTGTTCTTTACTATCACATTTAGGGCATTGACCACGCACATACCTATCTGGTAAGAACATTTTTTCATCTTTATCAAAAAATTGCTCAACTTCACGCTGTTCAATATCCTCATTGGCCACAAGCTCACTATAAATTTTATTAGCTAATTGCTGGTTTTCGCTAGAATGAGTAGTATAGAAATTATCGTAATTTATAGAAAATTTAGCCAAGTCTTCTTGGTGTAGTTGATTAAATTTAACCACTAACTCTTGTGGGGTTATATTTTGTTGCTTTGCTGATAACATTATAGGCGTACCATGCGCATCAGTTGCACATATGAAGTAACACTCCTCAGTGAACTCTTTAGCAAATCTTGCAAAAATATCTGCTTGAATGTGCTCAAATAAATGCCCAAGATGTAACATGCCATTGGCATATGGTAGAGCAGTAGTTATTAATATTTTTTCATCCACAGCAATCATAATTTTCTCTGATAAAAGACCCACTATAGTACTAATTTTAGATATATTTGTGAAGGCTGCATTAAATTAAGGTCGACAGCCTAAAAGCAATCTATTTAACTAAGGTAAACTTGCAGGCAAGAAAAGACATATTGAAGTATCTACAGTATTCAGATACTATGTCGAGATGTTAACTATAGGCAGTTGGAGACAAACATGAACATACGAGAAGTACCTGAACTTCTACGTCAAAAATTAAGCTCTGCGGGCTCTGTCATCAAAGAAAATGCAGTGCATACCAAAAATGCAGCTGCTAGTTCTGCGCGACAAAACTGGGAAAGTTTAAAAATAAACATTAACGAAATGGATATCCCTGGTAAAGCTAAAAGCACGATAAGCAGTACTGGCAATGCAATTTATCATTTGCCTGGCAAAGCTAAAAGCACGATAAGCAGCACTGGCAGCGCAATTTATCATTTGCCTGGCAAAATAAAAAATGGAGCTGTATACATGGCAACTACAGTTGCTGAATCTATTAAAGGCTTTGCAAATAGCGTAAGCGAAAAAACAAGCTCTTTGTTTGGTGGCAATAACATCAATAAATATGCTCTTGTTAGCCAAGAAGATAATGCTACGGAAGATAATGCTACAGAAGATAATAGTTTAACTAGTACAATCGATAGCATTCCCAACCCTCTTGCTTTTTCTAGCGAGCAAACTTCTACTAGCAACACGCCAGTTACTTCAGAAGAGGCAGCAAAATCAAATAAAGCAAAAGTTTCAGAATCTAAATTTAAAGCTTAACCTTTAACTAAATACCAGGAGAATAGCACATGCATGCACAAGAACATAACCCAAGCCCAGACTTTGCTGAAGCAAAAGCTGGGGAGCCTGTACAAAAAAAACCTTTGCTACAACAAGCACGTGAGACTGTAGCAAGTGCATTTCAATCAATTAAAAGATTATTTACTGAACCTAAAAGTTTATTTAGTGATCTATACCACGGAGTAAAAAATAAAACTGCGGGTGCTAAAGATAAAACTAAGCAAGGCTTTAAAGGCTTAGCTAGATTTATTAATGATTTTTTCAAATCTGTAGCCAGCACTTTTAAACATATTGGTAGCTCTTTTACTGGTATGTTTGGATTTGGTAGTAAGGACACTGCTACAGTAGCTTCAGAGCCAAAGCAAGAAGAAAAACTAGCTCGAGAGGAAGCTAAAGCTGCGCACCTTTATCAACTAGCCCCACAAGATGCTGAAGCTTTGCAAGTCAATCAACAACAACAACCTACTAGTAGAGCTCTTCTTCCAAGTGCCGGAATAGCACAAACTCCTCAAAAAGAAGAGGAAGAAAAAGAAAAGCAAGATGTAGATGTAGGCGCAGGTGTTAAGCCAACAAGCCGAGCAGCCATGTAATCTTAAGCGCTCCAAGCAATAACTTGTTTGCTACTTTGTATAATAAAAAACCCGCTTATAAGCGGGTTTTTTTATATTTAACATCTCTCATATACTATAATTTTAAATCTTTAGGTTAAGATTATTAACCTTATAAAACTTTGCTAACAAGCATTAGCATTGGCTTTGGCTGCAGCCAATAAAGCTTGTTGAGCTTTAGCTAGATTTTCATCTCTACCCTGCCATACACTTAAGCATTCTTCTTGCAAGGCACGTCCATAAGAAAAACTTAAATTCCATGGAAGTTTTGGCAATTTATTCATCGCTGCTAAATTTTGCGTAGCATTTTGGGGTGTTTGACCACCTGAGAGAAAATTTATACTTGGAACTATTGCTGGCACACATTCTTTTAAAACTGTAACTGTTTGCCTTGCTACTTCATTAGTGCTTGCTTGCACATTGGCGCTTGTGGCAGAAATAACCATATTAGGTTTTAAAATCATGTATTCTAAAGCTACTTTGTGCAAACGCAATTCAGCAAAAACACTAAGTAAGGCTTTGCGAGTAGCAACATAACACTCATCAATAGAATGGGTGCCATCCATTAATACTTCAGGCTCAACAATAGGCACTATGTTTTGTTCTTGGCACAATCTAGCATAACGCGCTAGGGCTTGGGCATTTAAATGAACAAGATAGTCTGAGGGAGTATTGTCACCAATAGTGTAAACATTGCGCCATTTAGCAAATCTTGCACCTTGTTTTTTATATTCTATAAGACGCTCTCTTAAACCATCTAGCCCTTGGGTTATTTGCTCGCCGCTTTTTTCATTTAAGCTAACCAAACCCTTGTCTACTTTAATTCCAGGAATAATATTTTGAGAGGTAAATACGTCTACTAATTTTTCCCCTGTAATTGCTTTTTGAGTTAAAGTCTCTTCAAATAAAATCACTCCACTAATAAAATCGCCTAAATTTTTGGTGGTTGCAATTAAGCTGCGATATCTTTTTCTATTAGTTTCACTATTTTCCAAACCAATAGTTGCAAAGCGCTTACCTATAGTACTAGTGCTTTCATCTGCTGCTAAGATGCCTTTGCCTGGGCAAGCAATTGCTTTTATAGTATCCGCCAGTTCTTTTGACATTAAGTATTCCTCCTAGTAAATATTGTAGCAATGCCTGTAAATTTGCTGTTTATATTACAAAGATTCTAGCTAAACTGCAATCGAGTCTAAACATCTCAAAATTTTATCTAATAAATAATTAGTTTTTTAAATAACCAAAAACTTGACGACAGCGAAGTTCCGTGTAAGATTGAGCATCGATAAATTTTAGTTATAAATTTTGGGATAACTATGCACAAAGTATTCAACCCGCAAGCTATCGAGCAAAAATGGTATGCCAATTGGGAGCAAAGCGAAAGTTTTAGCCCACGTGCGGCAGATAAAGCTTATTGTATTATGCTACCCCCACCTAATGTAACAGGCAGTTTGCATATGGGCCACGCTTTTCAAGATACTTTAATGGATACTTTAGTGCGTTACCATCGTATGCATGGTTTTAGCACTTTATGGCAAGGTGGTTATGATCATGCAGGCATTGCCACCCAAATGGTAGTAGAAAGAAAATTGCAAGAACAAGGCACTAGCCGCCACGAGCTTGGACGCGATAAATTTATAGAGGCAGTGTGGCAATGGAAAGATGCCTCTGGCATAGAAATAAAACAACAGCTTAAACGCCTAGGGGCATCCATTGATTGGGCGCGAGAGCGCTTCACGCTAGATGAAGGTTTAAGTAGTGCTGTCCAAAAAACCTTTATTCAATTATATAAAGAAGGCTTAATTTACCGAGGCAAGCGCTTAGTTAATTGGGATACGGTATTCCAAAGCGCTATTTCTGATGTGGAGGTTGAATCTGGTGAAGAAGATGGCTATTTATGGCACATAAATTATCCTATTGCTGATAGCTCTGAATTTATAACTATAGCAACTACCCGCCCTGAAACTATGCTAGGAGATAGCGCAGTAGCTGTGCATCCAGATGATAAGCACTATCAACATCTAATTGGCAGCCAAGTTCAGCTACCCTTAACCGGGCGTAAAATTCCAATTATAGCAGACAGCTATGTAGACCCAGAATTTGGTAGCGGCTGCGTCAAAATCACACCTGCCCATGATTTTAATGATTATGAAATTGGCTTGCGCCATAATTTAGAGTTTATAAATATACTAACTCCTGATGGCAAAATAACTAGCGATGCTATGCCTCCCAAATATGTAGGCCTAGATAGATTTACTGCAAGAAAGCAAATAGTTGCGGATTTAGAAGAAATAGGACTTATGGCTAAAATTGTGGCACATAAGTTAATGGTGCCACGAGGCGATCGCAGTAAGAGCATTATTGAGCCTTATTTAACTAATCAATGGTTTGTAAAAGTAGACACCTTAGCCCAAGCAGCGCTTAATGTAGTAGAGGATGGGACAATAAAGTTTGTACCGCAAAATTGGGAAAAAACTTACTTTGAATGGATGCGCAATATTAAAGATTGGTGTATTAGCCGCCAACTATGGTGGGGGCATCGTATTCCAGCATGGTACGATAGCGCGGGCAATATTTATGTGGGTAGTGATGCAGACAAGGTGCGCCAAGAATATGATTTAGCTGCAGATACTACTCTCACCCAAGATGAAGATGTCTTAGATACTTGGTTTTCTTCTGCATTATGGCCCTTTTCAACTTTAGGTTGGCCCCAGCAAACCCCAGAGCTTGAAACTTTTTATCCAACTAACGTCTTAGTTACAGGTTTTGACATAATCTTTTTTTGGGTCGCACGCATGATTATGTTTGGGTTAAAACTAACAGGTCAAGCACCTTTTAAAAAAGTTTATATTCATGGATTAATTCAAGATCAAGATGGGCGCAAAATGTCCAAAACTTATGGCAATGTAATTGACCCTATTGATTTAATTGAAGGTATTACTATAGAAAATCTAGTGGCAAAACGCACAGCAGGACTTATGCAGCCGCACTTGCGAGAAAAAATTGCTAAGCGTACTTATCAAGAATATCCAGATGGAATAAATAGTTACGGCGCTGATGCTTTGCGTTTTAATTTTCTATCTATAGCAACTCATGGACGCCATATTCGTTTTGATGTTAAACGACTTGAAGGCTATAGGAATTTTTGTAATAAAATATGGAATGCTGCTAGATTTATTTTAATGAACCTAGAGCAGCATGAGCAGTTTGCTCTAAAAGCTATTGAAGATTTGAATCTTATTAACGCATATGATGAATGGATAATTTCACGCTGGCAACAAGTTAAAACTGAAATTGCTCGCCATTTTAGTAATTATCGCTTTGATTTAGCTAGCACAGTAATATTTGAATTTGTATGGCACGAATTTTGTGACTGGTACTTAGAGTTTAGCAAAGTTTCCCTACAAGCAGGACCTGCCCAGGCTGAAAGCTGTAAACATAGTTTAATTTATATTTTAACTGAACTTTTACATGCGCTTCATCCAATGATCCCATTTATTACTGAAGAAATATGGCAAAATGTAGCCAAACATGTAAGTGATAATGCTAGCGGTAGTTACTTAATAAACGCAAAGTACCCCACAACTAATTCAGCTTTAATAAAGGTCTCAACTGAGCAGCAAATTAGTTGGTTGCAAGATATAATAGATGCAGTGCGTAATCTAAAAGGTGAAAGTAACATTGCTCCTTCCAAAGAACTTACTATAAATATAAATTGCACCAATGCTGCAGAGCAAGCTATGTTTAACAACTTTGCACCAGCCCTAAGACACTTGGTAAAAATTAAGCATATAAATTTTACCGAAACAGCTCAAGAAGGACCAGTTGCCACTAAAGTAGTAAAAGGCCTTACTTTATCTATAGCTTTAAAAGGTCTAGTAAATGTAGAACTAGAACAGCAAAGATTAAATAAAGAAATAGTTAAATTAAAAAAAGAGCTGTTAAAAATTTCATCTAAACTTGAAAATTCGGCATATCTTAATAAGGCCCCCCAACAAGTTGTAGATAAAGAACGTGCTAAAGCCGCAGAACTGCAAAATTCTTTGAAAAAACTAGAATTTAGTTTAGATGAGCTTACACGCATTTAGCTAAAATTGAGTAGCTTTTATGTGTGTAAAATGATAGCATAACTTTGTTATGAAGCTTACAAAGAATGTGAAATGCTGGACTTTAGCGTTAAATAATGGTTAATATTTGATTGCCACAAAACGAGAAGAGGTATTATGATATTAGAAAAAATAATTACAGGCATAACCTTTGCAGCTCCTGTAGGCCCAGTTACAGCTGAGGCCATTAGACGCGGTCTACAAGGTGGATTCAATCCAGCATTTAAAGTAAAGTTTGGTGCTGCAATTGGCGATACCATCTTACTCGTTTTAGTTTATTATTTTGTCTCTTCTATTTCTAATGACTTAACTAGAGCTTATATTTCATTAGCTGGCGCTTCAGTTTTATTTTATCTTGGCCTTAAAAATATTCGTAAAGGCTTAAATATGAGTACTGATTTAAACAAAGCCCCCTCTTTTGATAATGGAATGTTTTTAGGTTTAGGTTTGGCTTTAACTAATCCTTTTGCTGTGATTTTTTGGTTTAGTATTTTCTCTAATGTCTCCTTAGCTGAAGGCTCATCCCAAATAATGCTAGTAGATGGTTTTTATATCATTATGGGCGTTTTGCTTTGGGATGTTATATTATGTGCCATGCTAGAAGGCGGCAAAAAATTTGTTAATCCGCGAATGATTAAATATATAACTACTGGTGCTGGTACATGCTTATGCGGCTTTGGTTTAAAGTATGTAGTAACTGCTGTACGCACTTTAGCCTTTAGCATCTAATGTTAATTTAACCCACATTAATTCAACTCTCATTAAGTAGGCCAATTAAGACTAAATTAATAGGCCTTTTTTATTTAAGTTATCTTTAAAATTTCAAAAAACCCACCTATACTCAGCAAATACATTATGAGGTGCTTATGCGCACATCTAAACTTCCTAAGATATTTGGTCTTTTAATTTTAAGCTACCTAGGCTTTATTATTGCAATTAACTTAATTTTTAATCGTTTTTTATTAAATTATGCCGTAAATAAGCTAATTAGTCCTATCCTTATGCGTAACATAGTGCTAGGTCCGGGCAGTGATTTAACTCTTTCTCCTAAATTATATATAAGCTTAAAATTAAAAAACACCACCTTGCAAAATGCCAGCTGGAGCGCTGCCGGGCAAGATATGCTTACAATAGATGAGGCTACAATAAAATTAAATCCGTATGCTTTAATTTATAAAAAAATCAATATAACCAATCTTAATATAAAAAAAGCCAACATAATTTTAGATGAAAATTCCACTCATAAAAATTGGGATTTTGCTGAATTAAATGAAAAAGCTATAGATGCTGGTAAGAAAGAGATTGAAGGCAGAGCTAAATATAAAATAATTATAAACAAGTTAGACTTAAATGAAATTAATATTAAAAAATATTATACAAGTAAAAAGCAAACTTCAATAGTGGTGCACAGAGCAAATAACACATATTTAAATGCCGAAAACTTTTTAAGCCTAGATGCTCATTTAGAGCAAGTTCCAATAAAGCTCACCACCAAAATAACGCGCAATTTAACTCGTAAAAAATACTATCTGCAAATTGAAGACGGACATATTGGAGATAGTGATTTATCTGGTACATTAGAGCTTATGACTAAACCTTTTAATTTAAGTGGCACATTAGAATCTAAAGTTTTAACTAATACTAAGATGGTGCAAGCACTGAAGACCCTAAGCAAAGACTCTGTAGATGCTAAGACTAAGGCTAGTTATAGTTTACCCAGCACTAAATTGCCTCTTAGTACTTGGCAAGACTATATACTAGATATTAGTTACCATATTAAAAAGCTTAAATTAAACGATCTTATAGTAAATGATTTAAAGCTAGTATTACAAAAAAAAGAAGCCAATCCCCTAATAACCTTAGCTGTTGATGAAAATGTCAAAATTGCTAGGGGCAAATTAAATTTTAGTGCAACCTTAGATACTAAAAATAAAAAATTTAAACTAGAGTCTAAAGCCCAAAAGGTTTTGTTAGCAGATGTAGTTAACGGTATACGCCAACAAGATGTTATGCGCAATGGGTCAATGTATGCAAAATTAAAGTTACATACTAGTGGCGATGTTCTTAGCCAAATGGTGCGCAAGCTTAATGGTAGATTATATATTAAAGTTCAAGAAGGAATTTATAATAGTAACTTAAAAATTCTATCAGAATCTTTATTTTTTACTATATTAAAAGCAACCCTGCCGCGCTCAAAGAAAAGCAGCTCCACCAAATTTGATTGCTTTATTTTAAATTCAAAAATTGATGCCGGAGTATTAAACATACAACGCGGTATAGGATTTGAAACCAAGGACTTAAATATGTTGGGTAGTGGCAAATTCGATTTATATAATGGCAACATTCGCTTAACTATCGAACCCCAATCTAAAAGCTTTATAGATTTAGGAAATACTAATATTACCAGTGCACTTAAAGTTAGTGGCAATATTATGCAACCTAAAATTGGGATAAATCCTATTGGTATAGCTAAAAAAGGCACAAATATTACAGCTTCAATAATGAGCGGCGGAATTTCTAATCTATTTTCCGGGATAGTAAAAGCTGGCACCAGTTTTTCTGCATGTAAAGTTGCAAATGAACAATAAACTCAACCATAAATAAATTAGAGCATACTAAGAGGAGTCAAATTTATACATCAAATAATACAAGGAGGTATTATATGTTACCAAAAAAGCCCAATTACAAACTACAAGCTTTATTAGCTTGTATTGTATTATTATCTATTTTAGTTACTAATCCTGAATTAATTAGTATGATTGGCGTATTGGCAGCACCAGTTGCTTCTTTTAGATATAATCGACGTTTAAATGATAGCTCTAATAAAACAATACTGCCTGACAGTTATTGTGCTTTAAATGTGCGCTCTAAGGCCAGCTTTAAGAATTGTCAAGTAGCTGCTAACTATGCTTTAGATAGTACAATGCCTATCCAATTACAACAAGCTAAATGCACAAGTTATACTTTAAATCATCATAAAGTAACCTTTTCTATAACCCAAGATAATTGTTTAGTGCGCACATGCAAAAAAATTAAATGGAAAGCCAATTCAAAAATGCAATTATCTGCCAAAATTAGCAGGCCTGCAGAATGCAAATTGGGGCAACAAAGTCCAAGACCTACCTTTAGTCCTTACATACCTATAACACCGCCTCCTAGGGGAAGCTTAGCTAAAATTAGCATACATTTTATAGTTGACGATTTAGGTAAAAAAGATTTAGAAAATACCTTGCAAGTTTTTTCTGATTCTCCAATTGTGCAAGAATTTTTACTATACATGAATAAGTTTAGCTCTTTTGAGCATGCAATTGTCCAAATTCCAGTTTGCGCCCCATCTAGGGGTTCATTTTTAACTGGAACGCGACCTAGCAATAATAAGGGTCGAGATTTTTTAACAACAGCACTTGATTATAATCCCCAGCTAAATGATTTTACTCAAACAGCAATAGCAAACAATGCTAAGGCATATTTGCATGGTAAAGTATGGCACGCTAAGGCAAATGAAGGCATAGCGTTAAATCGAGGTGCTAGCCAAGTTACTTTTGATAAAACTGGCAATGCCCAATGTATTACTCTTGGGGTTAATGCTTATTATTGTAAAAACAATGACTCAAGTATGTTAGATTTTAAAATTGCCCAAGATGCTATAAATACTGTACAAGCTTGTCATACCAAGCAAGAACTTTGTTCAATATTTGTTGGATTTCATCGCCCCCATATTCCTTATGAAATTCCAAGCTCCCAGTATGCTTTATTGACCCATCCTGCGACATATGAGCGAGTTATTGCTGCGGGAGATTATTTTAATCCAGATTATTTAAAAGCTGATATGCAGTTAAGTCATCAACAACAAGCCAAGTTAATTGCGCGCTATGGTGAGTTATTATATTTACCTTATGGCTTAGTGAGTAATGGTAACCTCACTCAAGCGCAACAACTAAGCGTTCTAAACCCCATATCGCGCTTATGTAACAAAATAATTCCTGGAATGAATTTAAAGAAAAAAACTAAAATGCGAAGCATGGTAGGTTGTGGCCCTAATTCTTTTGCAAAATTTCTAACTAAATTTACTCGTGAAGCTATAAATTTATATACTTTTCAATTGGGCTCCATTTTAGGCATGTTACAAAATTTTAATTTAGTAATGCGTAAGATTAGCAGTTTATATAAAGATGATTTTTATGCGGTATTAGTTAGCGATCATGGTTTAGACCCAGCAGGGCGGCATGCGCGCGCTTCAAAAGGCGCTCCGGCTATAGATGATATTGCGCGAGTGCCCTATTATGTGCATGTACCTAATATTGTAGGCTCAAAAAAATATGAAATGCCGGTTGAGCTGCTAACATTATATGCTACCTGGATGGAGGTTATGGGATTTACTCCAGCAAATCCCATCTACCCAACAGACTCTGTTTCTTTACTGCCTATTTTGCAAGGTCCCTCAATTGAGCTTGCAGCGCTTAAATCGCACACAGGTAAGTCACCTAAAATAGTAAGTTTTGGTCCTGAGCACGCCCGTATAAATACGGCAACCTCAGAGTATCCTCGCTGTGAGCTGCCACCAAATAAACTATATGTGAGCCCTTGTATGACCCAGCAGCCCACCAAAGGGGGCCAAGTGCAAAATTTTTGGAATGAGGTTGTAGTGCGGGCCATAATTGATTTTGGGAACGGTTTAGTCACCACATGTAAATACATAGCAGGCTTTAGCTTTCGCCAAGTTTTTGAAAAAATTAAGCGTCAAGACCGAGGGGGGAATTTTATACAAGGTCTGTACGCTAAAAAAATTTTTCACACCAATGGCACTTTAACTGGGATGAACTTACATGCTAAACCTATACAAGAGCAATTATATTGTTACCAGCAAGATTTAGCTTTTACAGGCAATTTATTGTTATTAAGTAATGCCAACTCAACCTTATACCGCCAAGCTGCAAACTTGCTCCAAGAGGCATTTATCGAGCAAGAGTTACCTTATGCACCCCGCTTTGACTAGCTGCAACTTATTTTATTAATGCTAGTCAACTTAAGTGTAATATAATAAAAAATAATGGCATTTTTAGTGTTTTATTGACACTAATTGGATTAAAAATTATTATTAAAAGCAATATTTTGGTAAAATTGTTATTATAATAAAATAAAGAGGAAAAGTAGCTATGGCAGTTGGGGCACAAGATTTATATTTCTCTGAAGAAGCTATGCAAGCTAATATTCCGGCAAAAACCAAAGGGCTTACTGATTACAGTACCCAAGCCAAATTATTAAATCCAGCTTTATACCCAGACCCACACACTGAGCTTGAAAGACAGCCTGAGCTTAAAGATGAGAAAATAGCTAAATTTTTATTAAGCCCGGCTCACAAGCCTGCAGAAAAAAGAGCCAAGCTTCAAGACTGGCTTGCTATTGTAACTAGCAAATATAAAAAAATGAATTATTCTAAAATGGATAATTCAGAGAAACAAAAAATAATAAAGGACATTCAAAGTTTATTAGCTTCTATGGCTATTTTGTCTCCTAGCTTAAAAAGCCAGTTAATTAAAGACAAAATAATAAATGATGATGCTTCCATAGCAAGTATACAAAATAATCAATTTAAAATTAACCAAATGCTTGATTATTTGGCACAACTTCAAACAGAAAAATTTAAAAAAGAAATTGAAGCTAATTTGGCCAACTACTCTCAACGTACCAATGAAGAAGATAGAAAATGGCTTTTGAAAATGCAAGGCTTTTTGAGCCCACAGCAAGTAGAGAAATTAAGTAGCTTAATTGAAATGCAACATGATCAGACAAGATTTGACCCTTATGCTCGCATTGGCGTAGTGTTAGCTGGATTTTTATTAAATAATTTAGCTGAAGAGTATAATTTACCAGACTTATTGCCAGAGAAAAAAGGAACTTCTGAAAATAATGAAGATATTGCAAGTCAAGACTACCTTAGCAAAATGGCTGCAACTCAAGCTAATATGGGACAGGCCAATCCTGCTAAGAATAAATAACGGACAACTTATGCACTTTCGGGGAATTTATGCAATTGGGTTAATGCTATTTTTGGCAACCACTACTTGCATGGCACAAATCTCCCCTAAAAAATTTCTTGCCTGGCGTGATATTAAACCATGGACAAAACTAGCCCAAGGCAAGCATACTTTATTTTATGGCTCAGGAGATGGCTCAGTTGCTAATATTTTAAGTCTTTATGGACTTAAAATTCAAGGCGTAGATTTAGATGAGCATGTGGTCAAAAATGCTAAAGATAATTATCCGAATTTATCATTTACCAGCGTAGAAGATGATTATTTACCCTTTGTAGATAATTATTTTGATATAGTTATTTCTAACTTCGTTTTAAGTAAACAAGCCACTTTAGCTAAAATGGTTGAATATATTAGTGAAGGTGCCCGCGTATTAAATGATCAAGGAATAATTATAGCTAGCATTTTAAGCCCAAAATATTTTCAAGCTAAACATAAATGGGGTGAGTTTATTGGTGACAATAAACGCAATTATATTGCAGGTGAGCCGGTATTAATCAAAGGCAAATCTGATGGTAAAATAGATAAATTTTTTTATTGGGAGTTAGCAGATTATAAGCAAGCTTTAGCTAAAGCGGGCTTAGAGGTGTGTGCAACACATGCCCCCCTTGGCAATATTCGCGAACAATACAATTGGCAAGCAGAATTAAATGCAAGTCCCATAATGAATTTACTTATAGCTAAAGACTGTAAAAACATAATTAACAATGCCTATACTATAGTTGGCAACAACTATCAAATAGTTAACCATTAAATTAATATTAAATACCAGCTACAGTCATTTTATCTACTAGTAAAGAGCCTGTGATGATATTGCCACGGGTATCTTGATCATTGCCTACATTAATAACATTTTTAAAAATATCAAGTAAATTAGCAGCAATAGTTACTTCTTGCACTGGCAAACTAATTTGACCATTTTCTACCCAAAAACCACTAACTCCATGGGAGTAATCCCCAGTTACAATGTTAGTTCCGTGTCCCATAATATGAGTTACCACAAGTCCCCGTTGCATTTTTTGTAATAATTGTGCAAAAGAATAATTATGCGGCTCCACTACTAAATTGCGAACCCCGCCCGCATTAGCTGTAGGTGCCAGGCCTAATTTTTTTGCTGCATAATAGCTTAATATGTAATTGGCAATTTTACCATCTTGAATAATATTTTTGTTAATAGTAGCTAAACCATCTGCATCAAAAGGGGCGCTGCCAATAGCTTTTAATATATGGGGTTGCTCACTAATATTAATAAATTCAGGAAAAATTTGTTCGCCAAGTTTGCCTTCAAGAAAGGAAGAATGTCGATAAAGATTAGTACCCAAAAGCGCAGCCACTAAAGCGCTCCATATATTTTTAGCAGCTTTAGGGGTGAACAAAACCGCAGCTTTAGTTGTAGGTATAGCTCGCGCTCCAAGTGCCGCGACCGCTTTAGTGGCAGCATCTTGTCCAACTAAACTAAAATCAGTTAAATCTGCAAAATCGCGTGCTATAGTATATTCGCAATCGCGCCGCATATTAGCTCCACTGCCAGCTATAACTTGAACATTACCTGTAAAATTAGTACTAGGGTAGCCACCCATAAAACCATTGCTATTGGCCAAAATAAAAAAATTTTCTGATTGGCTAAAACTTGCGCTATCACTTTGAGTAATTTGTGGGTGTTGCAAAGCATGTTCTTCTATAGTTCGCGCATGTGCTATAGCTTGCTCACAGCTTATATATATGGGGTGATATAATTTTAAATCTGGATAATTTTTAGCTAATAATTTAGGCTCTGGTAAATTTGCAAAAATATCAGGTTCGGCATAACTTGCAATTTCATAGGCAGAATTTAGAGCTGCAGCAATATCTTCTTGCTTAAAGCTAGTAATAGACACCGAGCCTTTAGCCCTACCTTTATAAATAATAATTTTTATAGCTTTATTACGATTAAATTCAATAGATTCGACCACACCATGGCGCACTGTAGTCGTAGTGCCAGCGTTTAGCGAGCCCTCAGCAATTACGGCGCTTACACCTGGTTTATGTTGGGCTTTAATTAATAAATCAGCAATTTTTTGTTTTAGTTCAGCTTGAGTGGTGGCATCAAAATATTTATCCATATTGAGTGCCACCAACTGTCATTTCTGATACTAATATGGTTGGTTGACCCACGCCTACCGGCACCCTTTGGCCATTTTTACCGCAAACTCCTATGCCGTTATCTAGTTCTAAGTCATTGCCCACCATTGTGACTTTAGTCATAACTTCAGGGCCATTGCCTATAAGTGTGGCACCCACTACTGGATACTGAATTTTACCTTGTTCCACATAATAAGCTTCACAAGCATCAAATACAAACTTACCAGAAGTAATATCTACTTGGCCGCCACGAAAATTTACTGCATAAATACCTTTGTCCACACTTTGAATAATTTCTTCAAAAGTGTTGTTGCCTGCTAGCATATAGGTATTAGTCATACGGGGCATCACCGGATAAGCATAAGATTCACGGCGCCCATTACCAGTAGGTACTGTGCCCATAAGCTTCGCATTGAGCTTATCTTGCATATAGCCTTTTAAAATACCTTGCTCAATAAGCGTTGTACATTGAGTTAAGGTGCCCTCATCATCAATATTTAAGCTGCCACGCCTTGCAGCTAAAGTTCCATTATCAACTATAGTACAACAGCTACTGGCAACCTTATCACCTATTCTATTGGCATAAACTGATGTTTGTTTACGATTAAAGTCCCCTTCAAGACCGTGCCCCACAGCCTCATGAAGTAAAACACCAGGCCATCCAGGGCCTAAAATCACCGGCATATTGCCAGCTGGAGCAGCTCGAGCTGTAAGCGCTACCTTTACTTGACGCACGGCCTCTTGCGCCATATTAACTAGATAGTTGTCAGTAAATAAAGCATAACTAGTTCTCGCGCCGCCGCCAATAAAAGCACGCTCAGTACGACCATTTTTACATGCTACCACGCTTAAATTAATTGAAACTAATGGTTTAACATCAGCAACTAAATTCCCTGCACTAGTTAGAATTAAATTAATACTAAAAGAGCCTGATATATGAGCAAAGACTTGTTTCACACAATTGTCTTGAGCGCGCGCTAAGCTATCAAGTTGCTTTAAAATAGCAATTTTTTCTAAGCTTGACATGCTTAGTAATGGGTTGGCTGCATCATAGTATTTTTTTACTGAACAGTTGATAGAAGTCGTTATTTTAGGAGCAATAACTTGTCTGTTAGATTTGGCAATAGTGCGCGCAGCAACTGCTGCATCCATTAATGCAGTTAAATTTAGTTCATCTGAATAAGCAAAACCTAGTTTATCGCCAACAAAGGCACTAATGCCAACACCTTGATCAATAGAATAACTTGCATCTTTAATTATGCCATCTTCTATGCTCCAGCTTTCAAAATGGCTGTTTTTAAAAAATAAATCAACACTATCTACTTTATGTTTTAAAACACAATTTAGTACTTTATTAAGACAGGTTTCATCTAAGCCATTACTATCTAATAACACGTGTTTGGCAGTTTCTAAATTATTCTGCATTTGCAATCTTAATATAATTGATCATAATCTTTATATGCGCTTATTAAATATATTATATATTATACTAATTATCACATTATTTACCTTTCGGGTAGAGGCTGTGACCTCATGGGAAGCTGAAATATACAAGTTAGAAGATGAGCTCCAAAACCGTCCAGAAAATCCTGGAACTATATTAAAATTAACCCTGGCTTATAATAATCTTGCTAACCATTATGTTAGTTTAAATGATTACTTCAAAGCTTTTATAGCTTATGAGCAGGCTTTAGCTTACTCCCCTAACCAACAAAAAATCATAGAAAACTTAAGTGAGGCTTATTTTTTACAAAGCCAAGATTTTTTAAAACAAGGTCAAATACAACAAGCTGAAAAGGCGGCTAAACGTGCGCTCGAAATACATCCAGACAATATAAATGCCAAGAATTTTTTAAATAGCAGTAATTTGGGGCAACCCCCTACGCCAACTCCTACCAGCAAATTAAAAGAATTACCCGAAGCTACTGATGATATGCAAATAAATGTTACTGAAGAGGGCAATCCTCTTCAAATTTTGGACAACGTTGACACTGAGTCCTTAGACATTACTGCCAATACAGCGCCAGATGTTGCACCCGAGGCTAACATTAACGAAGAAGATTCATTAAAAACATTATCTAATGATAATTTTAATATTACAAATAACTCTAAACGTGTCCAAAATAAATATAATTTATTGAATATGCTAGATAATGTAAAAAATGAAGTTGAAAATCTTATGGGTTATCAAAAATCTGATATAACTACAGTTTATTTAGAAGACGAATTTGAATATGTGAGCCAAGATAAAATTCATATAATTGTGAATACAAACAATAAAAATGAATTAATTCACAATATGCGTTTTCTATATGGTTTATATCTGTTAAATCATAATTATAGCAATAAATTGCCTACTTGGTTTAAAGTAGCTGCATCTTTAAAAAATGCTAACAAATTAGCTGATAATTCATTGCATAAAAACTATTTAGATAATTTATCTAGACAAGATTTAAAAGCACTGCAAAAAGAAATAAGACCAGGCTTTAAGCTTGAGATTTTAACGCAAGATATTATGAGCAAAAAGATTGCTATCACTTTTTTTGCATACCTTGAAAATAAATTTCCAGGATTTGACCAAAAAATCTTAGAGAAAATTGATAAACAAAGCTTTGAGTCGGCCTTTAAATCCATAACTAATTTTGAATTTAGCATTATCGAACAAAATTTTTTACAAGAAAAATTACTTAATAATTAATAAAATTGTTAATTAAAATTAAATTCTAGTAAAATAATATTAAACTAGCATCTGGCGATTTGATTTACCCTATTAGCCAAGTCTTTGGGGGCTGGAAGAAGCCGACCCTTTGTCTGTATCTAAATCATTCATATAAAAATCGGCTCCTAAAAAACTTAAAATATGTATTAAGGCATCTTTGCTTAATTTGTCAGTTTTTGCGCTAAAACACAAAAAGTTTTTATTTTTCCTAAAATCCTTATAATTGTTTTTTTTAGTAGAGTTTAGTGTCACAGCAGATTTACGCTTTATACCAAAATAAGCACAATCATTTTGTTGCTTATTAGACGTTTCTCTTATAGATGTTAATTTTGCTAAAAAATCACTACGAGACACCACCTTAGTTAGCAAAGTCAAACTACGAGCAAAACAATATTCTCGTGCTTTTGAAAAAATTTCTACAATTTTATTTTGAGATGAGTTTTGCGCTTGAATTTGCAGCTTTTTTAATAAAGATTGAGGATTATGGGGCTTTGCTATATCAAAAGTCATAGCCACTAAAGTAAAATGCTTGGCCTTTGGATTTTCTAATAGGTTAAACCATAAATGAGGCTCATTTTTAATAAAATTTTGCACTACCTTTAATTTAGATAAGCTAGCTATAAAGTCTGGATTTTGATTGTCAATGGCTACTTTAATTAAACAAACAATAAATGGTTGAATTTGGGCTGTATGTTTGTATTTTAAAAAATCAAAAAACTCACCCCAGCCATATCTTATTTTAGCATAATGTTTAGTCACTAACTTTAAATACACTAACAAATTTTTAGTAAAAAGTTGATTGATTCTAGGACTTTGACACAAAGTCACTAGTAAGCTTAAATTGCCCTGATTAATACAAAGCTGTAATACGTTTTTATTATAATTAAGATCTTCGTTCAAAAAATTATTGATTAGCTCTTTAATAGAAAATAAGTATAATAATGCTTCAATATTATTTGCAAGAATAATTTTAGTCATTATCCATATAAACTTATTTTCAATTATATCAACAAATCTAGCATGGGTGCGCTTTAAGCTATATATTTGTTTAATATTATTATTATCAATTGCATTTAATATAGCAAAATAAATCTGTTGGTCAGTAGCCGGGTTTTTTATAGACTTTAAATAAGGCTTTGCTCGAGTTTTATGTTCAAATCTTCGCTTGCTTTGATAATTTCTTGGCATAAGGTTTCTTTTAATTTAGCGTTTTATTCATACAAGTTTTCAAGCTTTAATTGTTCGGCTTTTTGCTCATCTAAATTTGCTTGCTCAAAATTTTCCATTTTTTTATATAAATGAGCTCTTAAAATATAATTGCTCTCATTTTTAGGGCCTAATTCTAAAGCCTTTTCTATGGCTTCCAAGGCTTTAGCTAAATAATTTAAATTAGCTAAAACTAATGCATATCTATAATATACTTGCTCAAGATTTTGTGAGCTGGGGTTTTGTTCTAAAGCTTGCTCATAACTTTTTTTAGACTTAAGAAGCTGTTGTTGGCGCTCATAAAGCGTGCCCAAATTAAAAAAAGCATCTGAATATTCAGGTTCTAGCTCTATAGCTTTAACAAAATCAGCTTCAGCTTTTTTAAGCTTGGATATTTTCAAGTAATTTAATCCTCGATTGTTATAAGCTTGTGCTTGTGGGCTTAATTTAATTGAAATAGTGTAATCTCTTATAGCTTGAGTATATTTTTTGCGTAAGGTTTGTAGGTGAGCCCGATTAAAATAGGCACGCGCTGAATCTGGGATTAAACGAATAACTGCGCTGTAATCAGCATAAGCTAAATCTAATTGCTCTGCTGTGGTATACAATTGCGCTCTATCATAGAGTAAATCAGCAAGATTAATAGGTTCTTGCTTTATTTGAGCGGTTAAAGCCGAAAGTTCAGAATTATAAACTTCAGCTGGGGTAGGCTGTTCTTTTTGAGCTAAACTCAAAGGAGCATATAAAAATAATAGCAATAAAGACCAATATTTTAAATACAAAATCACCAAAATCCCTGTCAATGATAAATTAATTAATGAGCTTTAGCAGCTTAATATATTATAGCAATAAAATCTAGCAGCTTTTTGTAGCTAATTATAAGACGCCTTTTAAGTATGTATATGACCTTTGCGATTTAATTTACCGCCACAAATTAAGGTCATCTCTAACGCAAATTTTTCAGCAGCTTGTTGCTGGGCAAAACTTGCAACAAAGGTTTTATTATAAAAACTGCCATTCCACCTCTCACAAAACACATTAAATTCTTTAACATATTTTTGAACTAGCCATCTGGACTTAGACAATTGATTATCGCTGGGTTGATATACAAATGGTGAGCTATAGATTTGCTCACCATAGCTAATAGAATTAGATTGCTCTTGGCGTGCGTTTTTTTTAGCAGCTCGATGAAAGTATTTTGTCCAAGCACTTGTTAAATTTAACATAAAAGCCCTCTTAGTGTAGTGTAGTATCTGATGTTTCAGCCTCTACTAACTTAATTTTACCATGACAATGCTTATATTTCATCTTAGACCCACAAGGGCAAGCTTCATTGCGCCCGACTTTATCTTCTTGGCGAATAACTGTTTTCACTGGTTGATTTATGTTTTGCACAGCTTGAGGCTGGGCTTTTGGGCTTGCTTGTTGGGTAACTTCTGGATGATGAAATTCGAGCTCATCGGTTTCTTTGGACATTTGTTTATCTAAAGCATCTACATCTAAATTTTCTCCAATTTGAGCTAATAAGAGTAGGGAGACAACTTCGCGATCTATGCTATTTAACATAGCCACAAACATATTAAATGCCTCTTTTTTATATTCTTGCTTTGGGTCTTTCTGAGCATATCCGCGCAAATGAATTGATTGGCGCATATGCTCCATAGCTGCAAGATGTTCTTTCCAATGTGAGTCTAATACACTTAACATAATAAATTTTTCTAACTGGCGCATATTGTTAGCACTTGTCATTTGCTCTTTTTCTACATAAGCGGCACGCAGTTTTTCACATATTTTAACCTTTAATAATTCATCATGCATTCGTGACTCATTATCTAGCATTTTTGTAAGATCAATTTTTTGTCCAAATTCTTGTTCTAAGCATGCTTCTAGACCAACAATATCCCATTCCTCTGGCATTGCATTAGGTGGAATAAAATCATTAAGTACAAGAGATAGAGCGTTGGTAAATACCTCATCTATAATAGAGCTTATGTCTTGTTTTTGGACAATAGCATTACGCTTTGCGTAAATAACTTTTCTTTGATCATTTGCAACATTATCATAATCTAATAATTGCTTGCGGATATCAAAATTATGCCCTTCAACTTTACGTTGCGCATTTTCAACAGCGCGGGTCAATATGGGTGAAGTTATAGCTTCACCTTTTTGCATACCTATTTTATTTAAAATTGATGATAAATTATCAGAAATAAATATTCGCATTAAATTATCTTTAACTGATAAATAAAATCGGGTGCTTCCTGGATCACCTTGGCGTCCAGAACGCCCGCGCAACTGATTATCTATGCGTCTTGATTCATGGCGCTCAGTACCTATTATATGAAGTCCTCCTGAGTTTATAACTGCATCATGGCGCTGCTGCCAGAGAGTTTTTATGTTCTCTAATTCACTGGCGGCACAATCGCGCAACTTAGCTTCTAAATTACCCCCAAGAACTATATCTGTACCTCGCCCGGCCATATTAGTAGCAATGGTTACAGCCCCTAAACGTCCAGCTTCTGCAATAATTTCTGCTTCTTGAGCATGATATTTAGCATTTAGTACTTTATGTTTAATTTTATTTTTTGTAAGAATTTTAGATAAATATTCCGAAGTTTCAATAGATATAGTGCCTACAAGAACTGGTTGTTCACGCCCCACACAACTTTTTATATCTTCAATTATGGCCTCAAATTTATCTTCTAGCGTTAAATAAATATTATCTGGATAATCAGTTCGCTTGTTAGGTTTATTGGTAGGGATAACGACAACTTCCACACCATATATTTGTTGTAATTCATAAGCTTCAGTATCTGCTGTACCTGTCATACCTGAAAGTTTATTATAAAGTCTGAAGTAATTTTGAAAAGTAATGGAAGCTAAGGTTTGGTTCTCATTTTGAATAGCTACTCTTTCTTTGGCCTCAACTGCTTGATGCAAACCATCCGACCAGCGCCTACCTGGCATAGTTCTGCCTGTGTGCTCATCTACAATAACAACTTCATTATCTTGTACAATATAGTCTACATCTTTTTTAAAAATGGCATGCGCTCTAACTCCTGCATATACATGATGCATTAACCCTATATTTTGTACATCATATAAAGACTCGCCAGGTTTTAATAACCCCTTATTTACTAATAATTTTTCAACCTTAGTATGGCCCTCTTCTGACAAATGCGCTTGCTTAGATTTTTCCTCCAATAAAAAATCCCCGGCGCTATCTTTATCTTTTTGAGGTTCTAAAAAAGGAATTATGCTATCAATTTGGCGATACAACTCAGAACTATCTTGACTATTACCGGAGATAATCAGAGGTGTACGGGCCTCATCTATAAAAATTGAGTCAACTTCATCAACTATGGCATAATTTAACTCAGGTTGCATTTTATCTTCTAAACTAAAGGCCATATTATCTCGCAAATAATCAAAGCCAAACTCATTATTAGTGCCATAAGTTATATCTGCCTGATATGCCTCACGTTTTTCATCTTTATCCATTTTAGGTAAAATAGTTCCAACACTTAGCCCTAGAGCTTCAAATACTGGACGCATCCAGTTGGCATCTCTGTGCGCTAAATAATCATTCACTGTAACAATATGTACCCCTTTACCGCTTAGGGCATGTAAGTATGCTGGCAAAGTAGCAACTAAGGTCTTACCCTCACCTGTGCGCATTTCTGCAACTTTACCATCAAATAAAGCCATACCACCTATTAGCTGTACTTTATAATGGCGCATTTTAAGTTTACGCGTAGCCGCTTCGCGGACTAAAGCAAACGCTTGGGGCAATAATTGTTCTAATTTTATATTTTGCTGTTGATGTTTAGCTTGCAAATCTAAGCTGGCCTGCAATAGCATTGCATCAGAAAGCTTTGCATAATCAGGTGCCAGTTCAAGAATTTGCTCAGCAACTTTTTCATAGTTCTTTAATAATCTTTGGTTGCGACTACCGAACAATTTCTTGAGAATACTGCCTATCATTATGCTATCCTATGTTTATGAGTAATAAGTTTAAATTTATCCACAATCTATTTAAAGATTCTCCCATTCTAAAAGAAATAGGGCTAAAGTTCGAGCATATAAAGAAAGCTGATAGCATTTTAGCTAAAATTCTACCTTCAAACTTACAATCTTTATGCCATACAGGCAATATAGATGCGCATATCATATACATATATACTCATGATCCTAACGCCAGATACTTATTATCTCAGCTTAATTTAACAATTTTGTCCTCGCTGCGCGCTCATGTTGAGTTTGGGGGATTAAAGTCAATAAAGTTTTGTTTAAGTGATTCAAAATCACCTGCTAAAGTAGAACAGCCACCTGCTAACATTATTAAATTACCATCTAAAAAAATAGCAACTGAAATGCTTGCAGTTAGCGAGCGTAGTGGCAATGAAGAACTAGCAACTGCACTAAAAAGCCTAGCTATGCAGGCGTTGGCACTGCATACGCCTCTTGATACATAATTGGCGATTGCTCTTCTTCAAAAGTCACAACTTCCCAGGCACTAGCATCAGCAAGAATAGCCTTTAACAAAGTGTTATTTAGGGCATGACCTGATTTAAAACCGGAAAATTCGCCAATAATACTGCCACCAAGCAAATACAAATCACCCACTGCATCTAAAATTTTATGTTTTACAAATTCGTCTTCATAACGTAAACCATCTTCGTTAATTACCCGAAATTCATCTAGCACTACAGCATTATCTAAGCTACCACCTAAAGCTAGGTTGTTGGATTTTAACCATTCATAATCAGACATAAAGCCAAACGTACGAGCTCTTGAGACTTCTTTTACATAAGAAATGGTAGAAAAATCAAGACATGCTTGTTGATTTGTTTTTTTCAATACAGGATGCCTAAAATCTAACGAGAGAGATACCTTAAAGCCATCATGAGGCTCAATCATCGCCCACTTATGCCCATCTACATCATTAGATTCTACTTTAATCCGCTTTTTAATTTTAAAAAACTTTTTAGGTGCTGGCTGTTCACACACCCCGGCGGCTTGTATTAAAAACACAAAAGGCGCTGAACTGCCATCCATAATTGGCACTTCTGAGGATGAAACATCAACATACGCATTGTCTACACCAAGGCCTGCTAGGGCTGATAATAAATGCTCTATAGTAGAAATAGCCTTGCCATCTTTAGCAATAGAAGTTGACAATCTGGTATCATTTACAAATTCAGTTTTAGCTGGAACCTCAACTATTGGGTTCAAATCAACGCGACGAAAAATAATACCGGTATCTATTGGGGCTGGACGCAAAGTTAGACTCACCTTTTCTCCAGTGTGCAGTCCAACTCCCATAGCACTAATCTCTTGTTTAAGAGTGCGCTGCTTAATTAAAATCTTTTTTTTGCTGCTGCTCATAACATTTCAATCATCTTGTCGGCGTAAAAACGCTGGTATATCCAAATACTGCAAGTTTTGCTCCGCCAAATCACCTGCAACATCAACCTTGGGTGGTGTAGAAACTCTTTTTTTGTCAGCCACCTTAGAAACTGACTCTCCAGACTTAGCGTATATTATATCATCATCTGGTATTTTTCCCAAGCCCGTAGCCACTAATGTTACTCTTAAATCTTCTGACATTTGTGGGTCTATAACTGTACCCACAATTACAGTGGCATCTTCAGAAGTAAATGCTTTAACAGCATCGCCAACTTCTTCAAATTCAGCAATAGACATGTCTAAACCTGCAGTAATATTAACTAACACGCCCTTAGCACCGGCTAAATTAATATTATCTAAAAGAGGGCTAGCAATTGCAGCTTCAGCAGCTTCGCGAGCGCGATTCTCGCCTCGAGCCACGCCTGTGCCCATCATTGCCATGCCCATTTCAGACATTACCGTCTTAACATCAGCAAAATCTACGTTTATCAAGCCAGGACGTGTAATTAATTCAGCAATACCTTGAACAGCACCTAATAAAACATCATTAGCAGCCTTAAAAGCATCTAATAAACTTACAGCTTTACCTAGCACACTTAATAATTTTTCATTAGGTATGGTAATCAATGAATCAACAGCCTGGCTTAAGTTTTCAATGCCTTTTTCTGCCACCAAAGAACGCTTTTTACCTTCAAATGGAAATGGCTTGGTAACCACCGCCACAGTTAAAATTCCCATTTCTTTTGCAATTTCTGCAAACACCGGAGCGGCTCCAGTACCAGTGCCACCGCCCATACCAGCAGTAATAAAGACCATGTCAGCGCCCTCTAATGCATCTGAAATTTTATCTTTATCTTCTATGGCACTTTGACGCCCTATTTCTGGATTAGCTCCGGCACCTAAACCCTTAGTAATGCCATTGCCTAAATGCAAAATAGAACGTGCCGAAGAATTTTTAAGAGCCTGAGCATCAGTGTTGGCCGCTATAAACTCTACGCCTTCAATGTTTGATTGCACCATATGCTCGATGGCATTACCGCCACCGCCACCAACTCCCACTACCTTTATTACGGCATTTTCTGGAAAATCATCCATTAGTTCAAACATAATCTGCCCCCATTGGCCTTATTTATTTTAAAAGTTTCCTTGGAACCAACTTTTCATCCTAGTAAAAATACGCGCCATACTATGCGTTTTTCCTTGAGTGGCATCAAGTTCTGTTTGAACTTTTTGGCCCCACATTAATAATCCTATACCTGTTGAGTAAATTGGATTTTTAATTACATCCTGCATTCCTAAAACATTACGCGGCACCCCCAGGCGCACATTAGTTTTAAAAATTTCTGCAGCTAACTCCACAACTCCTGGCATTTTTGAGCTACCGCCAGTTAGCACCACCCCTGCTGTTAAAAATTTATCTAGACCCTTAGTCCGCAACTCATTTTTAATTAATACAAATAATTCTTCAAAGCGTGACTCTATAACATATGCTAGCTCTTGTTGATTAATTTCACGCTCTTCATCAGAGCCAACATTTGGCACCATAATCAAATGCTCTGGGTCTGACATTTGACTCAAAGCCGTGCCATGTTTAATCTTAATTTCCTCAGCACTAACACTTGCAGTGCGTAAAGCTACCGCTATATCATTACTAACCTGATCGCCCGCCACCGGAAATACAAAAGTATGGCTAATTGCGCCACCAATAAAAACTGCTATATCTGTGGTGCCGCCACCTATATCTATCATGCACACGCCAAGTTGCTTTTCATCTTGACTTAAAACTGCATGACTAGATGCAATTTGCTCTAAAATTAAATCATCAACATCAAGGCCTATACGCCTTATACAATTTACAATATTTTGGGCCACACTTACGGCACCTGTTACCATGTGCACCCGCACTTCTAAGCGCACGCCGCTCATAGCTAAAGGATCTTTAATCCCAGATTGAGCATCAATTATGTACTCTTGCGGAATAACATGTAATATTTTTTGATCTGCCGAGATAGCTACAGCTTTGGCGGCATCAATTACTTTATCAATATCCTTTTGCTCTACCACTCCGGATTCTATGGCCACTACACCATGAGAATTCATACTCCGAATATGGCTACCTGCAATGCCGGTGTATACCGAATGAATTTGGCAACCCGACATTAGCTCAGCTTCTTCTACAGCACGTTGCAACGAGTTCACCATGGCATCAATATTGACAACTATGCTTTTTTTCATCCCTTTTGAAGGATGAGAGCCTACCCCAATAATATCCAAGCGCCCATCAGGCAACTCTTCGGCCACAATAGCTACAACCTTGGACGTGCCGATATCAAGCCCGACAAATAAATTGTTATCAGATTTTTTGGGCATTGATGAATACGCCTCCCTTTTCTTGCATAGTATTAGCTCACAGCCAAACCATTTGTGTAACGCAAATCTATTCGGTGCAAGCTATTAATAAATGCTGGTGAACTTGCTTCATATACGGCCACAAATTTTTGTAGGCGTTCTTCTAAATTATTGTGACCAACAATCAATAATATATCGTTGTTAAGAGTAACTTGCCAGCCTACATCTATTTTATTTTGTAAATTTATAATAGCTAATCCTAATGTTTTAATATTTTCATCTACTAATTCTTTTACTTCTAATACTTCACCAAGATTATTACTATCAGCTTCTAATTTTAATAAGCTGGATAATTTTGGTAACTGTTGTTTTGTTAACTTAACATGCTTCCCATCTTTAAAAACAATATATTGTTTATTTAATACAGCAACTGGTTGTTTTTCTTTCAGCTCTATCATTAAGATACCGGGCCAATGTTTTTCAACTCCAACTTTGGCTATCCATAACATTTGTTGTAATTCATTTTGCAAACTAACCGTGTTGCAATCAAAAAAACCACGCTTAGCTGCAGCATTTATTTTTGATTCTAACTCACTATAGTCCGTATATTCTAATTTTCCAAATATCTTTATATCAGATATAGGAATAAAACTAGCTTGTTTCAACTTTTTTATGCAAAAAAAACCAAACAAACAAGTTATAATTATAATACTTAAATGTTTAGGAGCTAACATACGCCTGCTCAGCAACTTTAGTTAGAGCACACTCTATCACCTGTGCTACTAAACTTGTAACATCTAACCCTATACAATTTGCGCACTTAGGTAACAAACTGGTTGGAGTCATACCAGGTACGGTATTCATTTCCAACACCCAAAAATTTCCTCTACTATCACAAATTAAATCTACTCGGCCCAAATGACGCCCATGTAAAACCTTAAATGCTTTAGCAGATATACTAACTAAAAGCTCATCTTGGACCTCAGTTAGCTGCGCCGGGCACTCATAAACCGTATCTTGCGTAACATATTTAGCTTTATAATCATAAAAGCCACTTTTAGGAATTATTTTAATAGGGGGTAGCACTTTATTATCTAAGATACCTACTGAAATTTCCTCACCTTGTATATATTCTTCAACCATCATTGGCACACCTTGCCAATCGTTAAGCACACTTATAAATTGTTCTTGGGTTTGAATTAAATTAACACCAAAACTAGAACCTTCAGAAATTGGTTTTAAAATAAAAGGCAGCTGATATTTAGTTGCGTAGTAATTAAAGTCACCCGCCTCACAGACTTCGCCTGCAGGCACAGGAATATTGTGCATTAATAATAATTCTTTAGTAAGCATTTTATTCATGCTAATGGCCGAACCCAACACTCCAGTACCTACATATGGAATTTGTAAATAATCTAAAATACCCTGAATAGTGCCATCCTCACCTTTACCACCATGCAATAAAATATAAACTAAATCAAAGCCTGCCTGAATATCTTGCAAAAAGTTCTTTGCAGCACTATCTAAACAAACTACACTATGCCCATTTGCAATCAAAGCTTTGGCAACTGTTTGCCCACTAGCCAAAGAAGTACTCCGCTCGCGCGTATCACCGCCCATGATTACTGCCAATTTAAGTTTTTTATTCATACATCAATCTTCCCTAAAACTTTTACTTCTAGCTCTAATTTAACCGCAAATAAATTAAATACTGTTTTTTGCACATGTTCTATTAATGCCAAAACATCTAAAGCTCTGGCTTTTCCTTGATTTATTATGAAATTAGCGTGTTTAGTTGATATTATTGCATCCCCCATAGCAACACCTTTCAAATTGGCCGCTTCAATCAAACGCGCAGCATGATCATTTGGTGGGTTTTTAAATACAGAACCACAGTTAAGCAAACCAATTGGTTGGCTGGCGGACCTTTTAGCTAAAAGCTCTTTTATTTTTAAGTGCGCCAAGGTTATATCCCCAATTGGATAAACAAAAGTAGCTGCCAAAAACCACTCTTTAACCAAACCTACTACTTCTCTATAGCTTATAGTAAAATCTTGTGGCTTACGAATATGAATCCTACCTTGGGCATCTATAGTTTTAACACTTGTAACATTATTCCAAGTTTCAAAGCCCCAAGCCCCAGCATTCATAGCCAAAGCGCCGCCAATGGTTCCTGGAATACCTGCAAAAAATTCAGCGCCAACACAAGCTTGTTTTGCCACAATTTTGGCAGCCTTAGAGCAAGTTACTCCAGCTTCAAACTCAATTTCAAGAGCTTTGTTGGTGCAAGATATTATATTTATTTGATTTAAAGTTTTTAAAGTATGGATGACAATGCCATCTACACCCGCATCACTAACAAGTACATTAGATCCTAATCCAAGCCAATGAATGGGCGTATCTTTGGGCAACAGAACTAAGGTCTGTTGCAAAGTTGATACCGAACTAGGCTGAAAAAAATTAGCAGCTGCACCACCAATACGCCAAGAGGTATATTTAGCTAAAGGCTCTTGTTGGACTAATAGCTTAGATTGTGCTGGTAATTGCTCTAACATTATACCTTAATACTCAAGCACAGCTATGCTTGCCAACATATGGGAAATTTTTCCTACGCTTCCAGCTCCTTGGGTGATAACTATATCGCCTCCAACAGCTATGCTCCCCAATATAGTCGCCAATTCAGAGGTATCTTTTACATAAATAGGCTCTACTCCATGCTTGCGAATATTCCTACACAAAGATTTAGTATCAGCCCCCTTTATAGGTTTTTCCCCAGCACTATAAACATCTAATAAAATAATATTATCTGGTTTACTTAAAACTTCAGTAAATTCTTCAAATAAAGCTTCAGTTCGAGTATAGCGATGCGGTTGAAAAATCATAATTAAATTTTGGCCAGGATAATTTTCTCGCAAAGCATCAATAACACATCTTAACTCAGTAGGATGATGTCCATAATCATCTAGTAAGGTAACATCTTTACCTGCAAATTCTGCTATACCAAGACGCTGGAGGCGGCGCCCTACTCCTTTAAACTCTTTAAGAGCTTTGGCAATAATATTCATACTAACGCCAACATCTTGCGCTAAAATTATAGTTGCCACCGCATTTAAAATATTATGCTTACCTATTAAGTTTAACTCAAAATAATATTCTTTTGCTTGCGGCGATAATAAAGTGAACTTAGTTTTAGAATCTTTAACTTCATAATTAATAATTCGATAATCTGCATCCAAATGAAATCCATAGCTAAGAAATGGTCTACTTATTTTTGGCAATATTTTTTGGATATTTGGATCATCTTTGCATAACACACACAGCCCATAAAAAGGCATATTATGAATAAATTCTATAAAAGCTTGCAATTGACTATCAATATTATCTGAATAGTTTTCTAAATGATCGCCATCAATATTGGTAACTATAATCATACTAGGAGTTAGATGTAGAAAAGAAGCATCAGACTCATCAGCTTCGGCAATAAAGTAATCACTTTGACCAAGCTTAGCATTAAATCCAAAATTATTTAATTTACCACCTACTACAAAAGTAGGATCCAGACCTGCTTGGGCAAAAATAGTAGATAAAATACTGGTGGTCGTGGTTTTACCATGGGTGCCAGCTACAGCAATACCTTGCTTAAATCGCATTAATTCAAACAGCATTTGACCCCGAGGTATAACAGGAATACGCATAGCTTTAGCAGTAATTACTTCAATATTAGCTTCAGGTACTGCGCTTGAGATAACTAATACGTCTTTAGAATAAACATTGCTTGCAATATGGGAATAGGTAATTTCAGCTCCAAGACTTGTTAATCTTTCAGTAAGTGAATTTTTAGTTAAATCTGAGCCTGAAACGCTGTACCCAAGACTTAACATAACCTCGGCAATACCTGCCATCCCAACGCCACCTATACCTACAAAATGCACATTAGTAATACGGCGCATTCTTGAGTTATTTACGAAATTTATGTCCATTATTATCCTTTAACTATGGCTGCAGTTATTTTATCTTTGGTGCCAAATTGCGCTAGCTTGCGCGCATTTAGCGCCATGTTTAAAATTTGCTTGCGATCTGATTGCAATTGTTTTAGCAATGCCATTAATTTGGGCGCGCTAAATTTGTTTTGGGGAAACAATATACCTGCAGCTGATTTAGCTAAAAATTGAGCATTTTCAGTTTGGTGATCATCTACTGCATATGGATAAGGTACTAAAATGCTAGCACAACCTGCAGCACACAGCTCGCTAACTGTTAGAGCCCCGGCGCGACAAATTACTAAATCAGCCCAAGCATAAGCTTTTGCCATATCTTCAATAAAAGGTTCAACTTTAGCTTCTAAATTTAATTGATAATAAGCTGTAAGGGTATCTTCATAACCATGTTTGCCACTTTGATGCCAAATTTTAGGCGTATTAGTTTTGCCCCACAAACGCAAAGCTTGTGTTACTGCTTCATTAATTACAATGGCGCCGCGACTGCCCCCAAGCACTAAAATTTTTAACTCAGTAACGTTAGCAATTTGCCCCATACGTACACTAGGTTCAATAATGGCATAAATATTGTCTCTTACTGGATTACCTACTAATTTAAGCCTTTTAACTTTAGCGGGAAAGCTTTTAGGAAAAGCCGCAAATACTGTATGCGCAAATCTTGCTAAAATTTTGTTAGTGTAGCCTGCTATAGAGTTAGCTTCATGAATATATAATGGACAGCGAAATAAACGCGCAACCAGGCCTACCGGGCCTGTAACATAGCCCCCCATTCCTAAAACTGCCTCAGGTCGATAATTAAAGAAAATTTTAATAACTTGCAATAATGCTATCGATAAAAAAAATGGAGCTAGCACTTTACGTAACAGGCCGACTCTGCGCAAGCCAAACACTTTAATCCAATATATGGTAATTTTATGTGCTGGAATTATTTCAGACTCTAAACCATGCTTAGTGCCAACCCAACGGACTTCATGCCCTTTTGCTATTAAATCTTGTGCAATAACTAATGCTGGAAAAATATGGCCTCCAGTGCCGCCCGCTGCTATAAGTATTTTCATGTATTAAGGTGCTTGTGCTAAATTTTAATGTTCGCCCACCAACTAACTAAAATAGAATAATTGGAATGCACTATTATCCTTATTTTGACAAAAAAAAACAAGAATGTTAGTATTAAAACATATAATATATAGGTAAACAACTAATGCACGCATTGCTTTTATCCTTTGCTTTAATGCTATTGTTAATTTGGAGCTTTAAAGTTTTAAGTAACCATTTTACGCCTAAAATGCCTCCCAATTCTATTGTTGACAATGCATCCACGCAAAACGAGGCTCCCAGTTCTATCTATATTAAACTTTTAACTATAGGCACTTTATTTCTTGCATGTTTTTTCTTTGTAAATATGGTAATAAATAAAACATCAATTAAAAGACAAGAAACCATTTTAACTATTGAAGAGCAAAAAAAGCTAGTACAGTTAATGGATAGTTTGCAGCAACAGCAAAAAAAAGAGCTAGTTCCAGAAAGCAAAGAAAAACAAATAGATATTATTGCCAGCAGCAATATAAAGACTCGTTTTAATGATGTGGCTGGATTAATAGAAGTAAAGGATGAAATTCAAGATGTAATTCATTTTTTACAAGACCCCATTAAATTCACCCGATTAGGGGCTAAAGCGCCCAAAGGTGTTTTATTACATGGACCTCCAGGCACAGGTAAAACTTTATTAGCACGAGCTATAGCGGGCGAGTCTAATGTAGCTTTTGTAGCTGTAAGTGGCTCTCAATTTGATGAAGAATACGTAGGAGTTGGTGCTTCACGAGTGCGCAAACTATTTGAAGCCGCCCGTAAAAATGCACCCTGCATTATCTTTATTGATGAAGTAGATGCTATAGCTTATAGGCGAAAAGCTAAAGACCCTGCATGGTCTGCACAAACTATCAATCAATTGTTATCTGAAATGGATGGCCTAGATGAAAAAGCTAACGAAGGCATAGTGGTAATTGGGGCCACTAATCGCATGGAAGTATTAGACAAAGCCATTTTACGCCCAGGAAGACTAGATAGGCATATTAAAATTGACCTGCCCACCCGCTCAGAGCGAGAAGAAATTTTAGATATTTATTTAGATAAAATTACTGCCTCTCATAAAGTGACAGCGAAAGAGCTTGCTAAAACAACGCCAGGTTTTTCTGCAGCTGAATTATCTAATTTAGTTAATGAAGCGGCAATAATTGCCACCAAAGCCAATAAAGACATGGTAGAAATAGAAGATTTTGATGCAGCTAAAGACAGAGTAATTATAGGCTCAAAGCGCAGCGCATTAAAAATGAGCGATACTGAGCGTCGCTTAACAGCTTACCATGAAGCCGGGCATGCCTTGGTTGGCCATTTACTAAATACCGAAGGCAAGCGCAATTTGTATAAAGTAACAATTGCTCCTCGAGGCCCCTCTCTTGGGCATACAAGTTTTGAAACTTCAGCTGATGATGAGTTTCTACTACGCGTGACGGCCTTGAGTCGACAATAACAACGCAATTAGCTGGTAGAATGGCAGAAGAGTTAATATTTGGCTCCCAAAAAGTAACCACAGGTGCAGAAAATGATTTAGCCAAAGCCACCTATTTAGCACATAGCATGGTTACTAAGTGGGGTTATTCCGAACGAGTAGGCTTAATTCACTACACACCAGAATTAGATTTTATGCCTAAAGATATAATTGAAGCTGAAGTAAAGAAAATAATTAATAATTCACGCGAGCATGCAAAAAAATTATTAATTACAAATAAACTTAAACTTGACAGTTTAGCCAAAGCTTTATTAGAACAAGAAACCCTAAGTGCTGAAGAAGTTGATAGTATTTTAAAAGCTGGAATTTAATAATTTATAGCCTTATTTTATAGCAAGGCTATTTATTTTAATTAAGAGCTCCCCTAAATACTTCTTAAATGAGTTCTAAAGGCCAAAAAATTTAGCACATCTTCTTTTTAAGTTATAAAATCATTCAAAAGCTTGCTTAAATTAAGGCAAGTCTCTAACAATAAAATTAATCATCAGCTACCCGCTTGTTGACTGACATTGCTACCTCTGCGCGCTGCCTCTGTTGCTTGGCTTGTGGCTTTGTTGCTGGTTGCTTGTTGAGTTGGTTGCTGTTGCCCTGTCTGGTTACCGCTGAGCTGGGCTGCGGCTCGGTCGATTACTCCTGAGGCTGGTTGCGTCCTTATTGATTGCTGTTTTTGTGGCTCTATTGATAGCCTTGAGCTTTTAGAATGCGTTAATAAACCACCATCTCCTACATTTGGGGATACTTCTTCCCTTAAAATATTACCTCCTTTATTTTTATTACTACCACCAAGAACTCTAGCAACAACATTTCCCATAGAAAAAAATGCTAAAGGAACAAGGGCAGCAAAAGCAATTGAAGCTGTACTTACTCCTGCTCCAGCAAGGACAAATCCGCTAAAGGGGAGCGATGCAGCTCCTAATCCCAGCATAAGACCAATTTTTGAGCTCCGAGCGCCAAAGCTACGCTAACGCCAGAAATCATACCAGTAACGGTAGCAATTGCTGTTGTGGCAACGGCTATAGCTGTAGAACCTGCTGCACTTGCAATAAGGGGTACTGAAGCCTCCAGAGAAAGACCGAAAATAGGAACTATGTCTTTGACAAAGCTAGCAGTAGAGAACGCTAAATTGACTGGATTAGGTATTAAAAAAGCACTAATCATTGTAGCTATAGCTATTCCAGCACTCAACATATAGGCTGTTTTAGCTGGCAAAAAATTAGTTTTTTTAATAAATTTATTAGCTAAAGTGAAAAGCGTGGTTGAGACTCCCATAAAAGTAGCTAATGCAAATAATTGGGGTGCAACAATTGGAGATGCCTGAAGTGAGGCTATGAATATTGGCATTAATACTGGCCATAAAAAATATAAGCCAACCCCTATACCAACTAAGAGCAATACTGCTGATAGAACCTTCAATATTGCTAATGAAGCCTTTTCATATTTATTAAATACTACCTGCATGTCTCATTCTCTATTTGCAACCAATAATAAATAAGATGGATTAACTAAGATACAGTTCATTTTAATTAATTTAATATTAAACTGGAGACCATATTAATTACTGAAGATATTACTAGTATGATCTGAACTACCTATTAAATATTATGAACAAACTCACCTAGCATTGACCTAATCAATTAATCGCAATACATGCATAGCTAATTTGTAGATAAATTGAGGTTTTAATGTCACTATTTTTTGCTCCAAAGAAAAAGAAATCTCCAGAACCTGTAATGTTAAAACAAACAACTACGGCAAGTGCTTTAATGGGTGGTTATGCAATAATTAATCATTTAATAAATAATGCCAATGAAAGTAAAGATATAATCATAAATCCTGGAGAACTTAACAAAAACGGTTTAAGCTTAAAAGAATTACAAGATAATCTAATATTAGCTTTAATTGTTAATTTTATAAGGTTAACTGCAAACAATCCAAATTTAAGTATGATTAGTGAAGATTACCATTCACTTAAAAAATCTCTATGTGATTACGTAACCCAACATTTTCAAACTACATGTGCGCTTACGTTGCCTTTATCAGGTAGAGAGTTTGCAGCACTTCAAGAAGAAAAGAATCAACGTCAAGAAACTATCAAGGAAAATTTTAATTTATTAAAAGGCGTTATCACAGAAGGCCAAATAGATTTATTATTGCAAGAGCTATATGCAACCCACCCAACAAGCACAAAAGTTGAAGTTGTACCTATAATACCCGCGCCTTTAGATGCTACTTTGTGGAGTAAGTTAGTGCCAGTTTTACACTCTCTTCATGAAACATATAAGGACGTCATTCAAAAATCCACAGCACATATAGAAAAAATTAAAACATCACCTCATGAAAATTATGTTGAAAAAAGTACCAGAATTTTACAATTTGAACAAATAATTTATCAAGCAAACGCGCGCAGTGAAGATTTATGCCACTTTTGCAGAATGTTCTTTGGCTCCCAATTTGCCCAACAAATTTTCCCTGAGATAAACCAAAAATATGAAGATTCATTAAAAATTGAAATAGAAAGATATTCTCAAAAACATCAAAAAAAATAAATTCCTCTTAATCTGAGGGCAAAGATTGGGTTTGAAGTTCAAAACTTATTCTAAATATAATTCCTATAGCCAACATAGTAATTACCATGCTTGAACCACCAGCACTTAGCAGGGGCAAATTTAACCCCTTAGTGGGCAGAAGACCTATATTTACTCCCACATTAATTAATGCTTGAAGCGTAATCATCAAGCCTATACCATAAGCTGTGTTTGCGGCAAAAAAAGATTTGGCTTCCACGCAATTACGGGCTATTTTGAAGGTTCTAAAGCCAAACATAATATATAAGCTTATAACAAAAACCACTCCAAGCATGCCTAATTCTTCACCAATTACTGCTAAAATAAAATCGCTATGTGACTCAGGTAGGTACAATAATTTTTGCACACTCCCGCCTAGCCCGCGCCCAAAAATTGAGCCCTCACCAAAAGCTATCAAAGATTGTACCAATTGATAGCCGCTATCAAATTGGCTTTCCCAAGGATTGCTAAAAGATATTAGACGCTGAATTCGATAAGAAGAAGACATACTAAAATAAGTTAAAATACAGCAAAAAAACGGCACTAAAATTAAAAAATGCCGCAGCTGCACTCCACCAATAAAAAGCATGCCAAGAGTTGTTGAAGCAATGACCACTACGGTGCCAAAATCAGGCTCTTTTAATAATAAAATTGCAAAGGCTACTAGCACTAGCATTGGAATAATAAAACCTTGTAAAGTGGTTAGTTTATCGCGGCGCCGAACCATGTAACTTGCCATATATAATATTATTGCAAGTTTAGCAAGTTCTGAGGGTTGAATAGTTATGCCGGCAATACGAAACCAACGCAAACTACCGTTAATAGGCTTAGTAACCCCTGGAATTAACAACAACAACAATAAAGCTAGGGTAACTAAAGTTACATGAACTGCATATTTTTTATAGCTTATCACCTCAATTTTGCTAGCAATATACATAGCTCCTATACCTAGACCAATATAAATTAATTGATTGTACAAAAAATAAAAGCTTTTTAAATTATGTTTTTCGGCTAAAGGAATAGAGGCTGAGGCTAGCATTATAATGCCAAAAGTTAGTAAAGTTGCCACTATGATTAATAAGCTTAAATCAAAGTTTATTGAGGACTGCTTGTTTAAATTGTTGGCCACGATCTTTATAATCCTTAAACATATCAAAACTTGCACATGCTGGTGACAACAAAATGCCATCTGTACTATTAGAGTTATTTTCTGCAATACTCACAGCTTCTTGTAAATTTTCAGCTATATAACATTGTATACTATTTTTTAATAAAGCTAACAATTGTGCTTGAGCCCTACCAATTAAAATTACTGCCTTACAATGGCTCATTATTGGCTCACATAATAAACTAAAATCTTGATTTTTTGGCTCCCCACCTAAAATTAATAACCATTTACCTCTTATAGTATCTTTAAGGCCATCAAGGGCTGCCAAAGTCGCTCCTACATTAGTACCTTTAGAGTCATTAATCCAAGTTTTTTCTTTAGTTGGTATTTGCTCACAGCGGTGCTCTAATCCTCTAAATTTTAATAAAACTGGTTTTAATTGTTCCCATATTACCCCCATAAGATGACAAGCATTTAAGGCAAACAATAAATTAGTATGATTGTGAGCCCCAACTAGTATTAATTCTTTAGTGTGTATTTGGGGTTGGTCTTTATAGTAAATAATTCCATGCTCAATATAATAAGTACTGTCTTTGCTACCAATTGCTACTTGATTGGTTAATTCTAGCCTACTAGGCGCAGTGGCTTGTTGCATAGTATTATAAATTACATAGTTGGCATTTTGATAAATACGTTGTTTAGCTTGAGTATAATTTTCCATATTACTATAGCGGTCTAAGTGATCTGGACTAATATTTAAAATCATACTTATAAATGGCCGCAAAGAACTGGTGCTTTCTAATTGAAAGCTAGAAAGCTCAAGTACACATACTGCATATTTATTTTGAAGCAAACTAAGGGCTGGGACACCTATATTGCCTCCTAAACCTGCATTAATTCCGCATTCTTGTAATAAATAATGAATTAAACTTGCAGTAGTTGATTTACCATTAGAGCCGGTAACAGCAATAACTGGCACATCAATATATTGGGAAAATAACTCTATATCGCCAATTATGGGTAACTTACGGGGATTATCAATAGAATCAAATGCTATACCTGGGCTAATAACTATATGTGTACTGTTATGAGGAATAACAAGCTTACCCAAATTTAAATTTAGGTTAGAATTTTCTTGGATATTAGCTATTAATAAGGGTTGTAATTTATTATCGCTGGCACTAACTATAAATCCTTGGTCTAATAAAAAATTAACAGCAGAGACCCCACTCAATCCTAATCCCAACACTGCATAATGTTTATTAGACATTAACGTAGCTTTATAGTAGCTAAACCAAACAGTACCAGCAAAATAGTTACTATCCAAAATCTAACTATTACTCTAGGTTCTGGCCAACCGGATAATTCAAAATGATGGTGAATAGGTGCCATCCGAAAAATACGTTTACCGCGTAATTTAAATGAAGCTACCTGGAGCATAACGGATACAGTTTCAAGAACAAATACCCCTCCCATAATAAATAATACCAGCTCTTGGCGCACAATAATTGCCATGGTCCCAAGAGCTGCTCCCAAACTTAAAGCGCCAACATCACCCATAAATATTTGTGCCGGATAGGCATTAAACCATAAAAACCCTAAACCCGCGCCCACCAAACTAGCCGCGTAAATAACAACTTCTTCTACGCCTGGGATGTAGGACATAGATAAATAGTTTGCAAACTCTTTATGGCTAGTTATATATGCGAAAACTCCCAAGGCCCCACCAACCATAACTGCAGGCAAGATAGCAAGACCATCTAGACCGTCGGTTAAATTGACAGCATTACTAGTGCCAACAATAACAAAATAGCTAAACACTATAAATAACGGCCCCAAAGGAACAATAATATTTTTTAAAAATGGAATATGAAGGCCAGTTTGGGCAAGAGTTGTAGCATTAAAAAAAAGGATGCTAGCTACAGTTATTGCTAATGTTGATTGCCAAATGAGCTTCCATCTTCCAGGCAAGCCCCGCGAATTTTTTAAGATTAATTTTTTATAATCATCAACCCAGCCCACCAGGCCAAAAAATACAGTTACTAACAATAATATCCAAACATATAAGTTATTAAGGTTGGCCCATAATAAAGTTGCCATACAAATAGAAGTTAGGACTAATACTCCACCCATAGTTGGCGTGCCTGATTTAGATAAATGAGTTTTAGGGCCATCAGTACGCACTATTTGACCTATTTGTGCCATGGATAAACGCCGAATTATATAAGGCCCTAAAAACAGAGTAATTAATAAAGCAGTTATAGTTGCCATAATGGAACGTAGCGTTAAATACCGAAATACACTAAAAGCACGGTAGTACTCATGCAAAAATCCACTTAGCCAATATAACATTTTATTTCCTTATAAAGCGGGTGTTGCCAACACTATTTTTTCGACAATCTCATTTAATTTTTGCCCATTTGAACCTTTAATAAGCACTATACTATTTTCATTTAATGTTGCTAATAAATACCTAATTAAATCATTTTTACTAGAAAAAGATTTAGCACTAGGGCCATACTCTTGCGCGGCTAATGCTGCTAGGGGACCAACAGTTAAGAACTCATCTATGCCCATTTTTTTAGTTTGGCGTCCAATTAAGCTATGATACTCTTCTTTATCACTTCCAAGTTCAAGCATATCAGAAAATACAAAAATCTTATGCTGATTATAATTAGATAAAATATCTAGAGCTGCCATAACTGATACGGGATTAGCATTATAGCTATCATCAATTATTTTAGAACCATTAATTCCATCTAAATATTCCAAACGCCGACCTACGTTTTTTAGATTACTAAGACCTGCTTTGATTTGTTCTAAATTTAATCCAGCAGCTAGAGCCATAGCCGCAGCGCCTAGAGCATTCATTATATTATGCCCGCCTGGCACAGGTATAATAATATCAATAGTGCCATACTCAGTTACTAACTCAATTTTTGAGCTAGATAAATTTTGTGAAATAAAGGCTATGGTTACATCTGCCAAGCGTTCAATAGCAAAAGTTGTTACCCGCTGGGAGCCTAACATATTAAACCAAGATGGAGCATATTGATCATCGACGTTAACTATAACGTGGCCATCATCTATAGTGTGGGTAAATATTTCTGCTTTAATTTTAGCGATATTATCTAAACTAAACATGGTCTCAAGATGTACCGGCGCCACGTTGGTAACTATAGATACGTGGGGCTTCGCAATATTACATAAATATTTTACATCACCAGTAGCACGTGCGCCCATTTCTAATACCACATACTTATAACTGGCATCTAATTCTAATAAAGTAAGTGGCAAGCCAATTTCATTATTAAAGCTATTGGGCGAGGCTAACACTTTGCCATCGGTGGCTAAAATAGAGCTAAGCATTTGTTTTACTGTTGTTTTTCCACAAGAACCTGTAATAGCGAATACTTTAACTGTGGCAAAATGTTCGCGATGCAGCTTGGCAATATTTCCTAAAGTTTGTAAGGTATTCTCACATAACACCACATCTACAGCTTCATTAGTTAAAAAGCTTAATCTATCTTTTTGCGTATTGTTTATTATTAAACTACTAGCACCCATAGCTACGGCTTGCTCTAGAAAATCATGGCCATCAAAATTTTCGCCAACTAAAGCAAGAAAAGCTTGTCCAGGTAAAAGTTTTCTAGTATCAGTACAAATAGAAGGTATAAATATACCTTGACCTAAATGTTCTACATTGTCAGTTGCTACAAGTTGGTTAAAGCTTACGGTCCTCACTTACAAACCCCTACTATTTAATATATTTAAAGCTACATCACTATCACAAAATTTTATAGTTTTATCTATAAAAATTTGGTGTTGTTCATGTCCTTTACCGGCTAATAAAATTACATCTGCAGGTTTGGCTTGGGTTATGGCACTTTTAATTGCCAGCTCCCGATCTAATTCTACTTGTATTTTTAAATTATGAGTATTTTGCAAAATATCTTGAGCTATGTGGGCTGCATTTTCTGAGCGTGGATTATCGCTTGTAATAATTACATGATCTGCATAACGTAGCGCCACGGCTAGCATTTGTGGACGTTTAGCCTTATCACGATCGCCCCCACAACCAAAAACACACCATATAGTGGTATTTAACTCAATTAAAGTTCGCAAAGCATTTTCCAAAGAATCAGGTGTATGCGCAAAATCTACTATAACCTGCGGATTATCTGTATCAAATAAATTAATCACTTGCATGCGCCCTGGCACCGCTTGTAATTTCGTAACATTAAGTATGGTTTGCGTAAAGTCACAACCAAATAACATAACCCCAGTAAAAGCACTTAATACATTATAGTTATTAAAATGCCCAATTAAATTATACTTTAATGGAGCTTGTCCCCAAGGACTTGTTAATAATCCATTATTAAGGCTAATGACACCTTGTATTTGATTACCAAACTTTTCTATGTGGGCCGCCGCTGGTTGGGTTGTTATTCCATAAATAGAGACAGTGGTGGCAATATGCTCTATTAGCTGTGCACTATAGGGATCATCTAAATTAATAATGGCATATTCTGAATTATATTGGGTAAACAACTTTAATTTAGCAGCATAATAACTTTGCATATTTATATGATAATCAAGATGCTCTGGAGTTAAATTAGTAAATATAGCCATATATACATTAACCCCAGCTATTCTATCTTGCTCTAATGCATGCGAAGACACTTCTGCACATACCACTTGAGCACCACTACTTACAGCATTTGCTAAATGTTTATGCATGCTAAATACATCTAATGTAGTTAGATTGGTTTTTTCTAAATTATGAATAGGGCCATTACCTAAAGTGCCCATAAATTGTGAATTTATACCACTTAAGGTTAATAATTGGGTAAGAAAATGCGTAGTAGAAGTTTTACCATTGGTACCGGTCACCCCTACAAATTTTAATTCTTTAGCGGGCTCTTTATAGAAAAAACTGGCAATCTCGCCCAGACGTTGTTTTAAATTTTCTAGCTGAAAAACTGGTACTTTAGGTTGTTGAGTTAGATATAAATTTTGCGTAAAGATGGCACTAGCGCCATTTTCTATGGCTTTATCTATATAAATGACTCCATCACTAAATGTTCCAGGGATTGCAATAAATAAGTCCCCAGGACTTACCATTTTAGAATCAAGTTTAATATCTTTAATGTGAATATGCTGCACATCTTGAGCAGTGGATAATTCTAAAAAATCCAAAATTTTTTGCAACTGCAAGATAACTCCTAATTTTGGGCAATCATAACCCCGTGCGTATCTATTATATCAGGAGCTACATTATACAATCTTAAAGCGTTAGAAGCTATCCTGGCAAACACTGGAGCTGCCACTTGATTACTATAGTAGGCGCCATTGCTTGGCTCATCTATAGAAACTACGATTGCAAATTTAGGATTAATTGCTGGAGCCAATCCCCCAAAAACTGCACGATAACGTCCAACTTCATAGCCATTAGCCCCAATTTGTCGTGCTGTTCCAGTTTTACCTGCCACTCTATAGCCTGGCACTTTAGCATTAGAATTAACCGTATTCACCGCATTAGCTAGCATCTCAACTAATTGACGGGCAACTTCAGAATTCATAACGCGCAAGCCTTCTGGAGCTTCATCTTGTTTTATAAAGCTAATCGGCCGGCGAATACCTTTACTGCCTAAAATTGCAAACGCGCGTGCTAGTTGCAAATTAGTAACAGAAACCCCATAGCCAAAAGCCATAGTAGCAGTTACAAATTCCTGCTCTTGTCTTGGCATATGCAAAACTCCTGGGTTTTCTCCAGGAAAGCCGCTTTGACTTGTCCAGCCAAAGCCTAATCTATCAAAAGTATCCCACAAATTTTTAGGTTCACTTGCCAATATTAATTTAGAAATACCAACATTGGAGGACTTTTGCAAAATATCATAGCCATCTAACATACCATGATTGTGAATATCTCGCACCGTCCCTCCTTGCAAACGCAAAAATCCGGGGGCAGTATTTACCATAGAATCTGGAGTAAAATCGCTATGCTCTAAAATACTTGCCATACTAAATACTTTAAGTACTGATGCTGGCTCAAAAGCATCAGTTACTGCGCGATTTCGATAGAGATTAGAGGCCTCGCCACGGTGACGATAATTTGGATTGTAACTTGGCTGATTTACCATAGCTAGCACTTCAAAAGTATCAACATCAACAACTACAGCACTACCAGATTTAGCGCCATGGGTTTGCACAGATTCTTGCAAAGCAGTATATGCTAAATATTGTAGTCTTTGATCAATACTAAGCTGCAAATCATTGCCATTTACGGCTTCTTGCACTACCCCTAAGTTGGCAATATTACGCCCCATTCTATCGCGTTGAATTAATTGTTGACCCACCGTACCATTTAGCCAGGAGTTGTATTTAAGCTCCACCCCTTCTATACCTACTTCATCTGTATCAGTAAAACCAATTATATGAGCACCAACTTCTTGAGTTGGGTAATATCTTTTATATTCATCTTGAGCATACACTCCAACAACTTTTAAAGCTAAAATAGTATCAGCTATATCTGGAGAAATATGCCTTTTTAAATATAAAAAACTTTTTTGTGAGTTTTGCTGAATTTTTTCAGAAACTTGCTGAAAGCTTAAATTAAGTAATTTTGCAATAGGAATCAAGTCAAATTCATCTTGCACTTGCAAGGGGTTAATCCAGATAGATTTAACTTTGGTGCTAACAGCTAAAGCTTCACCATTTCTGTCAAGTATATTACCTCTAAAAGCTGGGATTTGCTGCAAGCGCTGAGTACGCATTGAGCTTTGTTTTTGCAAAAAATTAGTATCTTGAATTTGCAATTGAGCTAAGCGCAAAAAAATAAATGCCATAATAATAATTAAAGCCAGGGCTAGGTAATTGTTTCTAGTTCGCATCAACAACTCCTAGCATAATAGTTAAATTAGGATTTATAGGTACCAAATCAAGTTGTTCACTAGCAATACGCTCTACGCGTTGACTTGATAACAAAGTACTTTTTTCTAGCAATAATTTTGAATACTCTATGGCTTGATTTTGCTGAGATAAATTTAAATATTCTAATTTTATATTTAGCTGACGTGCATAATGTACATTATATATTACCATAAGAGCTAAACATATTAATAAAAGGTTTATTGCTAAAATAATTAATAATTTAGTATTAATTAATTTGATATGAAAAGGCGAATTACTAAACATTAATCACTCTCTCTAATTCTAGCCGCCACTCTTAATACTGCGCTACGCGCTCGCACATTTGAGTTAATTTCATCTAAATTAGGTTTAATTGCTTTACCAATTTTTTTAAGTTGGGGTTTTAATTGATTTTTTGTCACAGGAAAGCCGCGGGGGAAAAAATCACCATCTACATACTTTTGGATAAAATTCTTAACAATTTTATCTTCAAGAGAGTGGAAGCTAATTACTACAAGCTTACCGTTATTAATTAATAATGGCAAAGTATTAGTCAAAGCTTTAGATAAATCATTTAATTCACTATTAATATGAATACGTATTGCTTGAAATGTGCGTGTCGCTGGGTGCTTATTTTTGTCTTTAAATGGTATAGCGCGTTCGATAACTTCCACTAATTGGCGCGTTCGCTGTAGTGGTTGTTGCTCACGCGCGGCGGCAATTGCATGCGCTATACGTTTAGCAAAACGCTCATCGCCATATTCGCGAATAACGCGTGCTAATTCTATAATATCGGTATTGTTCACAAAATCTGCTGCACTACCTTTGCGGGATTGGTCCATACGCATGTCTAAAGGACCATCTTGCATAAAACTAAAACCCCGCTCAGCATCATTTAATTGCGGAGATGACACGCCTAAATCAAATAATATTCCAGCAACCGAACCTACAACATTGTGCAAAGCTGCAAAATGCGCAATCTCTTTAAAAGAGCCATGACATACTTGAACGCGGCTGTCTTGGGCTGCTAATTCTTTTGCATTATTAATTGCTTCTATATCTTTATCTATAACTATTAAGCGTCCCATAGAAGAGAGTTTTTTTAATAATAAACGACTATGTCCTCCACGCCCATAAGTTGCGTCAATATAAGTTCCATGCTCATTTATACATAAAGCTTCAATAGCTGCATCTCTTAGAACCGGAGCATGTTCTTTAAATTCATTGATTGGTTTTGAAAGGGGTTCATTCATTGTCTTATAATCCTCACAAAGACAGAGTGTGTAGTTGACTTAAATTACTATCTAGAGTTTTAGCAGCCAGTAATTGTTCACGTTGATGCTCCCAGCTTAAAGCATCCCAAATTTCTAATTTATTCCCCTGACCTACTACAACTGCCTGCTTATCTAGCTGAGCGTACTCACGTAACAATGAGGGCAAGACAATTCTACCATTAGCATCGGGTTGAATTTCACTAGCGTGGCCTAACAATAAACGTTGTAAGCGCCGCGCACTGGCGTCAAGGTTGGGTAATTTTTCCAAAGTTTGCTCAATTTTTTCCCAAATAACCAGTGGATACATCAACAAACATTTTTCCATAGTGTCAATAGTTACCACAAGCTCATTGTGAGTATCATATTCTGCGAGGCATTCGCGTACTTTAGCTGGGATAGCTAGGCGTCCTTTAATATCCAAGGTAACTGCAGTTAACCCACGAAACATCCCATTTGCCCCACTTTTTGCCACTTTTTGCCACTTACACTCAATATAGGTTGAACAGCTCAATATTGTCAAGAAAAGTTTGCAGACTAAGCAAATTAACCGCTTAAATCTAAAGTGCTTAGCTGAATAAGTTAAAAGTTAGGCAATTTTGTAAGTTAAATATCAATAAGATAATTTAGTTTTACTTTATAAAGCAACAACTGCTAGACTCTAGCAACTTAATAATCTGCATTTTTTGACCTATAGGCCACATGTGAACCATAATAAATTTAACAATATTTTGATATACTTAATAGCAATAATAATAGGGGCCTATGCAGGAATTCAAGAACATACAGCGGCAATTACTATGGCCGAGCTTGTATCAAACTATTTTGTTAGTTGCTTAAAATGGCTATCTATTCCTCTAATTAGTTTTTCTTTATTAAGTACCACTAAAAATTTACAAAGCAAGGGTGAATTTTTTCGGATGGGCGGCCATGTACTTATCTATACTTTAGCAACAACCATCTGCGCCGCATTTATAGCGCTTGGATTTTTTTTATTAATTCGCCCTTACAATCCAGCTTTAGCCCAATATGCCAGTGAATATAGCTTTATAGTCAATAATAATGTTTTTGGTTACTGGCTAATTGGCAGTTTATTTGGCACTTTAATTTTTTGTCTTGCATTAATTACTCTACCTACAAATTTGCGCTTGCGTTTAAATGATGACTTAGAATTATGCCATGCTTTTATCTTATGGCTAGTAAATTTTGTCTTATCTTTTATGCCTTTGGCAATATGGGCGTTTGTGGTATTATTTTTTCATGAGCTAGATATGACTATGCTTACTAGCCTCAGTAAATATTTAGCCTGTATTATTTTAGCTAACCTAACCCAAGCAAGCTTAATCTTACCCCTAATTTTATATTTAAAGAAAATACCAATAATTCCTACTTTTAAAGCGGTACTTCCAGCTCTAGCTGTAGCCTTTTGGAGTAAATCTTCAGCAGTGGCGCTTCCTGTTGTATTAAAATCTATGGATAATACGCAAGTTAAACGCAAAAACTACCAGTTTTGTTTGCCCCTTTGCATTACAATAAACATGAATGCTTGTGCTGCTTTTATTATTATTACCATATTATTCACTAGCATGAGCCACGGGGCAAACTTTAATATAATTGAGCTAAGTAAATGGACCTTAATTGCAAGTTTAGCTGCAGTTGGAAATGCAGGTGTACCTATGGGCTGCTACACTCTAGCATGTGCCATTATTGGAATTATGGGGTACCCTTTATATTTATTAGGGTTAATTTTGCCAGTTTATACTCTTATAGATATGTTAGAAAGCGCTATTAATGTATGGTCAGATGTTTGTGTAACTTGTGCTGTAGATGCAGATTTGTCCCGCATTAATCCCCAAGTTTCCCGCAATCGCCATAGCTATAACCGCGCGCAACAGATAAAAAATCAGCATAAAAAGTAATTAAATTAATGCCTCTTCTAGCTTAGTAGTTGTGCGCTTTAAACCCAGAGAAACTGTTGTTAGCCTAGCACCAATACCTAAAACTTCACGCAATAAAGCATCTATATCACTTTTTGCTGTGGAAGGTTTTGGATTGTCAAAAATGCTCTGGCCGTGTGCGATACTTTGCATAAATTCAGGAGCTAAGCGCACCACACTATCTAACAAACAGCTAGCGTATTGTGGATTATTATATAAAGCATGAATAGTATCTTGAGACAATAAACTGCGCTGCTCAAATTTATTAAACAAAATATTTAACTTTATTTTAGTTTTATATTGAGCTTGCAGCTCTTTTACAGCATTTATTGTAGTTTTTAAACCGCTTAAGGCAAAGTGATCTGCAACTACAGGCGCAATAACGTCATCTACCGCAAGAGTAACTGCAGCTACCGATTTACCTAAGCTGGGTGGGCAATCAATAACAATTAAATCATATTCTTGTTTTAATTGATTAATTATATTTTTATATACTTCATTTATTTTATAATTTTTAAGTTTAATTACATCATCAATCAAAGCATTTTCAATTCTACTGCCAATAACATCTAAACCTTCACTGACATTAATGATAGCTTCTGACAATGGATAGCCTTCGGCTAGAACATCTATCATAACCGGGCTGTTTTCAGCATTTACTCCAAGGGCCTGGGTTAGATTCCCTTGTTGATCTAAATCAATACATAAAACTTTTAAGCCATATAAATTAGCTTTAATTGCAAAAGCATTAGCTATAGAAGTTTTACCAGTACCACCTTTTACTATTTGAAAAGACACGCATTTAGACTGCATGTTTAATTCTAATAAATCCCGAACACTAGCATAAGGCAAGATTATATTTGAACGTTGCTTAAAATAATCTAGCTTAGAATCAAACAAACGCCGCAGTAAAATTCGATGATTAATTTGCATAAAACTAGCTAATTCTTTAATGGTAATTTTGGGATTCATGTCTTAAGTCCTTGTAAATTGCCACATGAAAGGGTCTTAGCGCTGCCTAACCCAGGATAAGGCTTATTAGTCGCCCCAGGATGGGCAAAAATATCTACTAATAATAAACGACTAGTATCGGACATATTAGGCTTACTTCCGTGCACTAAATAGGGATGCACAAATACCACATCACCAGGCTCTAAAATTAAAGGTACAGCTTTAGTTTCATCAACTATTTGTGAAATATTGCTATTTGGTTGTTTTTCTAAATGTAAGTCCCCTTGCAAATGCGACTTAGGTATATAAAAAATGGTACCATTTTCTACTTTAGAATCTTGGATAACGCTAAATATTTTAACAAAACCACCCTGACCATTTACATCTTGCCAGTTAGGGTCAAAAAGCCGCCTATCTGTAATTTCTTGATGCCACTCAAATTTTATCCCATCTTGAGGCAGCTTATAATTTAATTGATTAATTAAATGCACGACTTTTTCACTAGCTAGTAACTGACTAACAACATTTAACATCTTTGGCGCGTGTGAGGCTTGAAAAATATCCGGCTCAGCGGCCCCTGCCCAAGATACACAATGTACCTTTACTTTAGTTTCCAATGGAGTGCTATCTGGCAGTATTTCTTCAATTACTAATTGGGAGCCATTATGCATAACTTCACCCTCTTGATGATGCGCTATGCTATCTTCTGCAGCCCATAGTAATGATTGAGCTCGCTTTGAGACCGTCTCTACCTGACTTGGATTCATAAAATATTTTATAATTAAAAAGCCTTCTTGCTGGTAACTTGCAAGTTGCGCCTCACTTAACTTAAAAGGCTCCAGCGCTAAGCATGTTAACGGTAGAACCAAAATTAATTTAAGTATTGTGTGCATTGAATTTCCCTTTCCTAGCATATTGAGTTGTTATGTTAAACCTTTTAACTACATTTAAGCAATTATAGCAATGAGATTGCTATTTAAAATTGTAGCTTATAATAAATTGTTAGGTAAATTTACAAGCTTGCAGCCTAAGTTGTATTTCTTTATAATCCAACTAAATTTATCAAAAAAATACTTATGTTAGATAAAATCAGAATTGTATTAGTAGGCCCGCAGCATGGGGGCAACATAGGCTCTAGCGCCCGTGCTCTAAAAAATATGGGGCTTAAACAATTATTTTTAGTAAATCCACTAGAAGACCATACTAGCGCTAATGCGCAAACAATGGCAGCTGGGGCTGGCGACTTATTAGCCCAAGCGAAGGTGGTTTCATCAATTGAAGCAGCAGTCCACAATTGCTCCTTAATTTGGGCCAGCTCTAGCCGCACCCCAAGTTTTAGTTGGCAAACCCAGATGCTGCGCCAGGCAAGTATTAATGTAGCCACCCAGCTATCTCAAAGTCCAGCACAAGATATAGCAATACTTTTTGGCCGCGAGCGCACAGGTCTTACTACTGCAGAGCTACAACTGGCAGATTTTCAACTTGAAATACCAGCAGACAATAAATATCCAGTAATAAACTTAGCCCAAGCTGTGCAATTAGTTTGCTATGAACTACGCTTAGCTTGTGAAAAACCACAACCTACAGCTAGCACTAACTCGGATGACTTTCTGGCAAGCTTTGCAGAAAAAGAAAGCATGTATCAACATATAGAGGCTTTTGCAACTGGCATTGGGTTTTTAAACCCTAACTGCCCTAAAAATTTAATGCCCCGAATTCGGCGTTTATTTAATAAAGCTAAACTAGAGAAAAAAGAAATCAATATTTTACGAGGAATATTAAATGCCGCTGAAAATTAAATTTAATTTAACCAATAATGCCCATAAGCACTTTACCAAAGTTATAAGCCAAGAAAATGAAGCTTGCGGAATTATATTAGGCATTAAAGATTCTGGCTGCTCAGGTCTTAGCTATACTATAAATTTAGCTAAACATACACCTAATCCTGAGCTTGAACAATTTGTTATAGAAAATTTATCTATTTTTATTAATCCTGAGCAATTATATGCTTTTAAAGATGTTGAAATTGATTATGTAATAGATGGCTTAAATTCTATGATCAAATTTAATAATCCGAATGCGCATAGTGAATGTGGTTGCGGTGAAAGCTTTCAATTAAAAGAGCAAGCTAAATAAACTCATGTAAATCACCATTTATAATTTTGCATTATTTGGGTATATATTTTACGTGTGCCAGCTATTATTTGACCACTTGTCTTAAAATTATCGCCACCTGTAAAATCACTTACAAATCCTCCAGCTTCTCGTACCAACACAACTCCTGCAGCTATATCCCAAAGTGATAGAGAGCCATCAATATAAGCATCCAAGCGCCCACACGCTACATAAGCTAAGTCCAAAGCTGCTGAACCAAAATGCCTTTTAACTCCTGGCATAATATTTTGTAAATTTTTATCAATAGAAATTAAGCTTTTGGCTAACTCTTTGGTCTCAGATACTCGTATACGTTTGCCATCTAATTGCGCGCCAGCACCTTTAGAGGCACAAAATAATTCATCCGTAATGGGATTATAAATTACTCCATGACTTAAGACATTATCTACACTTACACCAATAGACACACAATAATAAGGTATTCCCCTAACAAAATTTAAAGTGCCATCAATAGGATCAATAATCCAAGTAACATTGGAGCCTTTATCTTCTAAACCACCCTCTTCACCTAATATATTGTGTTCTGGATAAACTTTAGAAATATGATAACAAATTTCTTGTTCAGCGGCTTTATCCACATTAGTTACTAAATCTAAAGGCGAACTTTTTGAGTCTATCTCTAAATTATTAGGATTATTTAGTGCTTTAAGAATTTGCTTCCCTGCGCTGCGCGCTGCACTTATAGCGGTGTTTAAATAGGGATGCATGCGAGTAATTCCAATAGTCAAGAAGCCAAGATTTTATTATGCTAGCCTGGTAATGTCAATTTTGTTAGGGGGTAGTGTCTAGAGCCTTGGGTTTACTTAATAAATCTTC
>Ga0136604_1000054_pt1 | contig 67323 bp, 55 predicted proteins | sample AntRauFillE10628_FD_104928 | JGI IMG/M metagenome (GOLD analysis project Ga0136604, IMG submission 104928) | Saline lake microbial communities from Rauer Islands, Antarctica - Metagenome Filla E10 #628 | ecosystem: Environmental > Aquatic > Non-marine Saline and Alkaline > Saline | place...
ATGTTCATGTTCATGTTCATGGTTATGGTTATGGTTATTACCATTGTGATTGTGACCTGTGTCTCCGTTTCTGCCGGTTTCATCCTCTGCATGATTATGCATCTTCCAAAATGTAGCAGGCGTTGTGAGCAACAGTTGATCTACAACCGTATTTGTAGGTTCTAGAATACCTACTATTTTTAAGTCCTGGTCGTGCGAGTGGATATCATCAGTAAATCCATGAGAGCTTTGAAAGACATCTCCAACAGACAGGTTTAACTTTCTTGCCACCCCAGCTCCTGCGGTTACCTCAAAATTTTCTTGCCACATCATTTCAGCGGGTAATTGGATCCCATATAGATCAAGAATATCATGAGTCGTTCCCACAATTCGATACCCTTTATAACTATCTCCCAAAGAAAGTGGAACTGCCAAATCAACCAAAGGGTGTTGGGGGTTTAAAAAAGGTCGAGCCTGCTCTAGGCTAATATTTCCTGTCGGAGCATCAATATGGTACATACTACTCAATATTAGTTGTAGAGGGCTACCTTTCGCCCCAACAACCAAATCGATACCTGCCAAATTGTTTTCAAATTTTTGCTGAACCTGTTTATCGACTTGGAGTAAAAAAGCTATCAGGCCTACGCCGAGAGCAAAGAGTACGAGACTCAGCACCACTGACGTCGGCTTATGCAGGATATTTTTCCAGCTGATTGAAAATAGATTCATAGATTGATAGTTTGCTCAATATTATCTTTTAATCGCTTATCATGGGTAACTATAATCAAAGCACTCCCTAATCGGTCTGCTTCTTCTCTTAGAAGACTCAAAACTGCCTGGGCATTGTTATCATCAAGAGCAGAAGTTGGCTCGTCCGCCAAGATTAATTTGGGACTATTGATAAGTGCTAAAGCTATACCCACGCGTTGTTGCTCACCAACACTCAATTGTCTGGGTCTGGATTTTGCTTTCTTCAGAATATTCAAACGATCCAACAATTGGGTTCCCCGCTTTTCGTTCTTTTTTATAGAAGAAAAATAATAGCTGGCCATTATGTTTTCTTCTACGGTTAATGCATCGATAAAATAAGGTTGCTGAAAAACAATTCCAATATTACGCCCTCTAAATTTATCTAAAGCAGAGTCAGAAAGTTTGTCCAAAGGAATGTCTTCGAACAAGATTTGGCCTTGAATAGGTTTTCGTATACCCGCAAGCAGTTGAAGAAAAGTTGTCTTTCCACTTCCAGAATCTCCCAAAACAAGCAGAGGGTCGCCCGACCCAATCTCTATGGAAGGGAATGTTAGCGTTGGACCAGATTTATACTTATACTCTAATTGTGTAGCTTTAAGCATGATAGTTTTTTAGATCTTGAACGACAAAATTATTATAAAGTGCATAAAAAAAGCCATACTTATTAATAAGTATGGCCTTTTTCCAGAAAAATGAAAGGTCTTACATATTTTCTTTTAACCAATCTTCAAAGGATTGCTTCAATTCCTTTGCCTTTTTATTCATCTGCTCAACTTTCTTTTCAGAAGATTCCGCGGTATCATTCATCAATTCTTTTGCCTTTTTCTTAAGACTCTTCAGTTCTTCGATTGATTTTTCATATCCTTCTTTTGCCTCTCCTTCTGCATTTTTCATTTTTTCAGATAACTCTGAAATCTGCGCATTTATTGATTCATTTAATTCAACCATTGAACTATCTGCTTTGTCCAAGGCTTCATTTGCCATTTCATCGGCGCTTTCTTTCATTTCATCCATAGATTTCTCCATCTTCGCTTTCTCAGATCCGGCTTCTTCTGAGCCACAGGCAAAAATTCCAAATGTGGTGATTGCTAAGAATAGAAGAATAATTAATTGTCTTGTTGATATTTTCATAATTGATGGTTTGTGTTTTTACAAATATAGCGAAAATTGCTTTATTTAGAATTTTCGCTTTTCTCTTTTTCACTAGCTCGAAATTTACGGATTAGGAACACTCCAACGTCCCAAGCTTTCATAAGATCACGCGGGTGAATATGTGAAAGCCAATTTAGTATACCCGAAGATTCACTACTTGGATTTTCGTGCAAATAAAAAATCTCATTTTCCAGCAATTCTCTTTGAATCTGGATCGATTTTCTTTTTTTTACCAGTTGTTCGTAGCTACTAATTTCCTTCATGAGTCTTTAGTTATCATTCTTGTAATCATATTTTTAATGGGAGTTAATAGAAGAGTTCTGCTAAAAACTCTAAAAATAATAAGTAAAAAAGCTAAAATTCCTGCTCCTCCCAACAACCCAAATGTTGCAGAATTCCAAAAATCTGCTAAATAAACGCAAACTGCTGATATTAGTAAGATGAGTACTAAAAGAAATAGTACACCGATCAGAGATAATACGATTAAACCAGCCATTAAGTTGATAAACAATTGCATCTGGCCAAGTTTAAGTTCCTCAAGTGACAACTCAAAGTACTTCCTTACCAATAGAGATAGTTCAACTAAATACTCCTTCATAAATTACTTCTAGCTTAATCTAGTGCTTTTTGTGCTTTCTCCGCAGCCTTCTCTATTTTCTTCTTGGCAGCTTTAGCTCCCTCAGAAGAAACTTCATCAGCTGCATCTAATCCTTGGCGAGCTGCGGAACTAGACTTCTTTTCTGCCCGCTCCATTTTATCTACCAAAGATTTAATCTGCGATTCAGTGCTGTGTAAAAAACTCTTCAGGTTTTCAGATATTTCACCTGTCTTTTCATCTAAAATTTTTCGAGACTTTTTTTCCATTTTGTCCCACTTCTTACCGGCTTCTTTCCTCATTTTCTTACCATCCTCACTTGTCAGGTAATAACCTGTAGCTGCTCCAGCAATTAATCCTAATCCCAATCCGATTCCAAATTTCGTTCCGTCTTTCATACTATTATTTTTAGTTTAAAAATTATCTGTTTTTGATGATTTTTTTTTGTTCATCTAACAACTTTCGGGCCTCAGAAATGAGTTCCCAAATTTCTTTATCTTCAATTTTATCTATTTCCGCCGAGGGGTTTTTCTCTAAACCATCTAATCCCGCGCGAAGTTTGAATCTTACTTTTTTCAATCTGTTCAAATGATTATTAAGTTGTTCTTCAGGGTTTTCACCGTTTGATTTTATTGCTATCTCAATCTCGCGAATATTTTTCTCAACTGATTGATAAAGCGATTCAACTTCGTTAATTATATCATCTTTACTTGCCATACTGCTACAACGCTCTTTTTCGTAATTTGTTCATTTTTAATGAGTTATATTTTACAAAAGCAATAAGTTACTCAATAACTTCAAAGGCTCCTCCTTTATTATTATATTCATCAATATTCATACCACAAAAATAATTTGAATGAATCCTACAGAAGTAAGAAATCTTGTTAGAAAGGTGAAAAAGTACAAAGAGGTCATTGAAAACACGAACGAATATCGGATAGTTTGGAAAGAAAACTTAAAAGAGGATATAATTAAAGGCCTGGAAGAATTGCTAGAACTCAGTGGTCTAGAGGCAAAAGTTGTCACTAAAACTCAAATAGAAAACCTGGAGGCAGTGGTATTAACACTGGGGGAGTCAAAAAGTGGTCTTTTCCATAAAGTGAATGAGGATATAGACAGGCATATGATCAAGCATAATGGCTCACTATTATACCAGCAATTATTTAACGGTAAAATTATGGTCATGATCAACTATCCTCATATTGAAAATTACGGTCAACCCCATCAACCTAAAACGCTGGCTATCTATCGTCCCGAAGAGCTCAAAAAACCTTACCTCATTCGCCACATGGAAGAGTTCATTGCGGAAATCACTCTAATGGAAGATTTTGACGATGACGAACCGAATCAAAAAATTGGTTTTGAATTAAACTTCCAGGATGAGAGTATTGATGGACAGGGATAAATGGGTTCGCAATAATACTTTCTAAATAAAAATTTATCGGTTCTATAGGAAGTCACCCCTGTAGTATTGTCAAGTGAAATAATTTTATTTATAGTTGTCAAGAGAAGAAAAATGAGATGGATCTAAAAGAATAAGGTGGGCAAAAAAAAAACGGGAACTGCATGCAGTTCCCGTTTTTTTATCGTCAACTTAAAGTGTCTATTGATAGATTACAATTTTTGAATCGACAGTTCCATTTTGAAACGCAACTTTAAGAATATATTGTCCACTTGAGAGTCCGTTTCGATTGACAAACTCGGTATGAGCCTCTAATCCTCTTTTCTCCTGAACAACTCTACCTTGCATGTCGTACATCTGCCAATCTGTAATTACATTAGAAGGGTCTGCAGTAATTCTCATCATATCACGCGCAGGTGTAGGCGCAACAGTAAACTGGGCCTTTTCAACTTGAGGCTCAGCACTTACAGGTTCGCATTCTAAATTTAATACTTCACAAGCACGGGGCGCATAATATGCTATAATGGTATCAATATAAGATCTGCCCTTTTCAGGACTCATACTCGGGTTACTCATAATTCCATTCGCATGATTGGGGTTCTCATCCGGATTCCACCATTGCCAAGGTGAAGAATCATTCGGACCATCAGATCCTATGATGGGAAACAACCCATCTAATCCATCATTTCTGCTGTTAGCTACCTCTGAAAAATCATTATCGAAGTCCATTCCAGCAAATGCGTCATTGTTACCATATTGGTTCGTAAATTCCTGTACGGTATAACTGCCAAATACTTCTACTACAGGTAAGTTGAAACCTGGCACAATTAGTACGTCTCCCATATATGGTGCATTGGGGTCGGTTGGAACGTGATAGGAGATAATAGGCACTTGACCCGGGTCAATCCAAGAAGTATCACCACAAGCACCCCCCATGTTCACACTTAAGTTAAAATCACTACTGTAGCCGACATGGTTCGGGTAGTTCAGAGTATCTCCCGCAGGGAATCCTGGGTAGTTCGGCGGTACAATCCCAACTGAATCGGCATTGATATCCCCATTAATGGCTTCGACTACCATAGGGAAAGGCATTCCTCCAACTTCAGTGATGAATTTCCCTCCCGGAGTTAGTGGGATTTTGTTATAATCATCTAAGACTGCAGTATTTAAGGTAACGTACCCACCTGTACCTTCACCCCAAAGCACGATACGATCAGTATCTACACCAAACGAGTTGTTCCCTTCAGCAACATTCCGTCTGAAAAACTTAATAGCGGTCCTGGCATCCTGAACACCTCGATATGCCGCATTAATCAAAGTAAAAATTCTTTCTTCCTGTTCGTTGGCAACTGGATTCCACCCTTGACGATAAGTAGCAATGGCAGAAACATATCCCATCCGAGCGAGTCGGTTGGCAATTTCTACAATAGATGAGTCGGTTCGCGTGCCACCGGTACTTCCGTTTTCAGGATGAGGCAAAAAATTACCCGTGTGAAAAATAATAACAAGTGGGCGCTCTGTTTCGGTATCGCCTTCAGGCTCATAAAAGTCTAGCTTCAGCTCTTGAGGGATCGCTTCCCCAACTTGAGGTAAAGCAATCACAGTGGCATTCACCCCGTAGGTTATATCATAAGTGACATTGACATCATCGAAAATCTCTTCTACATAACGACTTTGAGCAAATAATGCACTGACGCTAAAAAAGCACAGCAAGAATAGTGTAAAAATCTGTTTCATATTGTTTGTTTTAGTGATTAAAGTGAAAGTTAATTTTTGTTTTTCCAGTCATAAGTAACTGAAAAATAAGCAAGGCGCCCAATTCGCGGCCCTCCATATGTCTGAAATTGCTTGTTATTCAATATATTCGTTGCACCAAGTTTAAACGTCGTGTGAATGGATTCCGACCGCCAACTAACTTGGCCATCCAACAATTGATAACTGGGAATAAACCCTGTAAATTGAGGCGACCCTTCAAATAAGAAGCCCTCAATCCATTTGTAATTTACATTAAAATTAAGATTTTTTATCGGCCTACCAAATAAATTGACAATTAAGTTGCGAGCACCAAAGGCGATGTTGAATTTATGTTCAGGAGTATTAAATGCAGGAATAATGGGATCTTCCTCAAAAGAATTCAGCCTATTCCAGGAGTAATTACCTGATAGGCTAAATTTGTCGAAATAGTACTTTAGGCTAAGATATACCCCTTGTGTTGTTATTTCTTGCCTTGAGTTTGCTGAATATCGAAATACCTGAAGGTCTCGAATCAATCCATTGTCTCCTATATCAGCATCTACCCCAATATTGTACCCCAGAAAATTCGTGTAGAAATTATAATAGTATCCTCCATCTACAAAGATATCATTCCATAAAATCGTTCGATAGCCAACTTCAAAAGTCTGCACTTGCTCGGGTTGAATGGGATTGATATCGAAATAAGAGAGCGTGTCTGTATTCAAAGTATTGCGATAATCAGAGAATGACTCCAGCGTTACCAGTGAATCTACACCCTCAAGATTACCGGATAAAATAGCTGGCCCCACATCCAAGGAGAGGTATTGGTCGGAAAGAGTGGGGTTCCGAATAGCAGAAGAAAAGGAAAAACGAAAATAATTATCCCTTCCCGGATTCCACACCAAACTCATTGCAGGACTGTAGACAAAGTCAAAGTTTTGATTCTTATCCATACGCAAGGAAGCACTAAAAGTTAACTCTTCCTCGAAAAACATTTTATCGAATCCAGTATAAAAGCCGTATTCAAAATTGGAAATTCGAGTTCCTGCAGTATCAATAAAAATAGTTCCGTCTGAATTCGGTCGATACAAACGAGAGCTAAAACCCGTTCTAAAGTTTTCGAAAAAAGGGAGATCCCACTGATATTCCCCTTGCGCGTGATATAAAGCCGAACGGTCAAAAAATAAAGTCCCCTCCTCTTCCTCATTATTCTTAGCACTCGTTAACCGCTCAAACTCCTCGTCAAACTCCTTTGTTCCGGGACTTAAAAACCCTCCATCTGAATTAGCAAAAGATTCTGATAATCCGTGCCAATGTCGTAGGGAATCTCTAAAATCCATTATCCATTCCTCAGCAGCTCCATTGTCAAAAGTAAAAGTCCCGGTTTCGACATCAAAAATTAAATCAGGATATCCGTTCTCCTTCATTCTTCCGCGGATATTACCCAAACCCGGAGATCGCCAATATCGCCTGTAATCCAACCCCCAATCCTCATTGCTCTTAGCGTTGGTCTGAAGGCGTAGTGCTGTAGCATAAGGGTCGTAAGAGTCTCCGGCATCCTCATTCGTCGCATACATTCTCAAAAAGAACTTGTCCTTTTTTCTCCATTCCAGGCGATTTTGGAAAAACAATATATTATCTAATCGGAAACGATTATCACCTTGATAGACCGTAGTGCCCGATCCAAAATTAGAAGCCCATTCCAAAACAGAAGATTTTTCTCTCTTTTTTGGTTGCAAGCGAAAACTTACCAAGGCATTTGCTTTAATATTTTCAGTTCGATAATCGACCAAATCAATTTCTCTATAACCGGTCCTGAAGAATGTGCCCAAGCCTGCGGCATCCCCCCAGGGACTGGCACCACTTGCATCATTTACGGGAAAGTATTCGTCTCCATATACATTCACCGCATCAAATCCGCCTGGATTTTCCTTCGTTACTTCAGAAGCATCCACAGGGTCGTAATTTTCCGCTTCCCAATCATTAGCAGTCAAATAGGAAAAGTTGAATTTGTAAGCAAATATGGGATCTCCGTTTATATTTTTGATCGCATCTGCCCAACGGATAGAAGTTTCCACCATACTTCTTTCCCCGACTTTTATACTTGCCGCTAACCCCCTGTGAAAAAATGGATCTTTCGTTCTCATATCAATCACTCCATTAAATGCATTGGGACCATAAAAAGCAGAGGCTGCTCCTTGAACTAAGTCTACTTTCAAAATATCTAACTCCGGAGATCCAAGGAAATTCCCCAGTGAAAAATTCAATCCCGGAGACTGATTATCTACTCCATCTATTACTTGTAATGAACGCACCGGACTCGTAGAATTAAAACCGCGTGTATTGATTACAGTAAATCCTAAACTCGCGGTAGTTAAGTCAACTCCGGACAAATTACCCAACCCTTCGTAAAAGCTCGCAGAAGGTGTCTCTTTAATAGCAATCAAGTCTAAAGTTTCTACGCTTAGGGGTTCCTTTTTTCTCTCCTCAGATAATCTTTGTCCTTTTACATTTATAGTTTCCAAAACAACCCCTCCTGAACTCATCTCTATCTTTAAGGGAGAATTGTTCTCAGACAAGGTCAGTTCTTGCTCTTCATACCCCATAAAGTTAATCAATAAGGTCATTGGGAAATTTGCTTCCGTAAATAAGGTGAACTCTCCATTGTAATCTGTCACTTCTCCCTTACTCGTTTCCCGAACTAAAATGGTAGCCCCAATCAAGGGGTCATTGTTCTCGGCATCTACTATCTTTCCACTTATCGTCACTTGGGCACTTAGGCTACTAGCAATAAGAGAACTCAATAGAAACCAAAAAATTAGAATCTTTTTTTTCTGACTTAGAAAACCTAATCTTAAATTGGACAGACGCTGCATATCAATGTTTTAAGAGAGGACAATTTATAAAAAAAAAGATGAACGAAATGACGATACAGTCAATCATTGTTGAAAAACTCACTCAAGACCAGTTTCAATATCGACCTAAACACATACAATCGAAACTACTTCCGAGAGGAAAAGGAAGAATTGTATTGAAATATAGTCTTTTTCATTCCTTCTAAAGTTCACTTCATGGCACTATCGGAAATACAAGTTAAACTAACCGTTATCGGAAGCTATAAATTCCATTAGATTATTGTTGATGCGACTGAGAACTTCGCAGGCTTCGTCGTGTTCTTTTTGAGAAATATTATAGGTAGCCCTTTGTGTCATGTACTCCATTTTGTCCAGGGCCTTTTCTACTTTTTCAATTCCGACCGCTGTAATGGAAATCCTACTAATTCTTTTGTCTGTGGAATCTTGTGATTTCTTCAAAAGCTTTTTAGCTTCCAACCCTTTGACCAATCGAGTCACATTCGCATTGTCCTTGAGAATGCTTTCAGCCAGTTGAGTCATTGTCATAGATGTATGCTTCATTAAATTAGATAGAATACCCATCTCATCGGGATTAATATCCAATTTGTTTTTTACTAAAATATCATGCATCGTTTTTCTCAACCGAGTTGTCAATACAGCAGATTGATATCCAATGGTCTTATCTACATCGAATTGTGTCTGTCGCTGGATAGTAATAGGGGTAGTTGTTTTATTCATAGTCTATTTTTGTGTTCAGAAAGTTGGATTGAGAGCAGAGCACCTCCTTACAGGAATCCGATGCAATATTAAATAAACTTAACATCTCAATTTAGATTGCTTGTGAACTACAAACACATTCTACTTATCGACTAACTAACTAAAATAAGCTACCAAAACTGTCTTTTCTTCTATCCAAAAAAAGAAGGCTCAGTGCGTTTACAGTATTGGCTGAACGGGCAAAAGCTACATTTCGACCTATCGTCTGTCTGGAAGAATTCCCTTTTCGGATCTAACATCTCATTGAAAATTTGAGTTAAACCGTCTTCTATCGACTGAAAATCACTTTCTTCCAAAGCTTCCAGAGCCTCTCCATTCTTTTGAAAACGGTGATCAAATACTGCTGGATTGCTCATCTCTTGCACAGTATAGTTCCCCAACTGTATATTTTCAAATGAACCAAATGAACTGGGCTTAATGCGGTTAACCACCCATGCATATAACCCCAGTTGAATGGCGAGAGAATGATAATTTTTTTGCTCCGTGGCCATCATTTCAGTCCAATCCGAAATATCTCCGCTAGCTTTGTAACTATTCAGTGCAATGATTCCCGTTTTATAATCTGATAGGCGCAAGAGACTTCCTTTTCGGTCTACGCGATCGATGATCCCCGTAAAATGGATGGCATCTAATCCATCCACTCCTTGAATGGAAATAGAAACATCTTTATTCTCCCCTACATTATATTCATGTTGCACCATAGTAAAGGGTGCCCAGCTTTTATCATACTCCAAAATATGTTTGACCCGATCAATGACGTAATTCCTAATGAGTAATAACTCACCTCGATTTTGAAACTTAGGATGAATCTTTAAGCTCTTCTCCATGACTTGATGAACCTGGGATTCAACCTGGTCGCCTAACTCGTCAATATCATCAGCGGTGTACCTCTGGCCCTTTATGTACAAATTCTCCATAGTTTTGTGCAAAACGCGACCGAGTGTTAATCCGGAATACTTTCGATCTGTAGGGATTTCCGTTTTCGTCCCCTCAATATATTTCAGATAATACTTCAGGGAACAATCCAAATAGGTTTGCAACTTCGAAGGTGAGAGCCCCCTTTTCAAGTCCGCTATAATTGCAGTCCGAATTTCAGGAGTTTTTTCAACCGATACAGGATCTTGAAAAGAGCTTTTATTGGACTGTAAATGCTTCTTCTCTTTCAAGGTCCAGGATGGGGGCAAAAACAATCGTATAGATTGTGCAAAGCGGCTCAGCTCCTTCGCCCCCAAATCTCCGGTCAGTTCATTGTACAGCAAACTCACTTTGGAGGCTCTGGCAATGGCCATGTAAAAATAATAGGCCTCTTCAGCCAATGCCTCCTCCGGAACGGGAATGCGGAATGCCTTTTGCAAATGATAAGGAATAAGGGATTGAGAAGGATTTCCCGGAAACGCACCTTCATTCATCTGAGGAATAATGACGTGGTCAAAATCCAAATTCCTCGCCTCTAAGGGCCCCAATATCTGCAATCCCCTGAGTGGAACCCCCTTGAAAGGAATGCGAGCGTGTCGAAAATAGTGATCGATCAGAACGTGTAATGCATCGTAAGAAAGTTCGATGCGCTCCTCTCGATAGATGTCTCTCAATCGACGCAATCGTTGACCTGCAAACACAATAATTTCAGAAATATATTGAGAAAGACCTTCAGCACCACTGGGTTGCTCTTGTTGATATTGATAGAGCTCCTCCAAACCTTTGAGAAAATGATCAAACAACTCCTCTGGGCGATCGTGTTCAATTGGAGCAAACCAATGCTTATGCATGGGCTCCAAATTCTCGATAAGAGCAGAAGAGGAAATAGTATATCGATCAAGTGATAGAGTACCTATAAGCTTTGACTCGATATATGGATGTTCCAATATACGTTGAACATCTTCCGATATAAACCAGTCCGACTTACTGATCCGTCGCTGATGCATGGTCAAATATTGTTGCAAAAGCGACAAAATCGGGGTTTCTTTAAGGGATACCCCCATAGATATATTTACATCGGTAATCCTGGAAGGCAAACTACTCAATATAGGTAGCAGCAAAGACTCATCCGGTAATATAATCGCAATGCGATCTGTCGAAGCCTCAGAGTTTTCCAAAATCCGCGAGACCCATTGCGCCTGAGCGGCTTTCTTTTGCACCCCAAACAGCTCTACTTCCTTTGGAGCATTCCTCCAGTCGCTACAAATATTGTGATGGTTATCATCGGAAGAGAAATGCTCCTGTCTAATAAACCGGCCGGCATTGTTATAGGTGCCCTCTTCAAGCAAATTCTTGTCGTAATTCCAAAAAACCTGAGCATTAAACTGCCTGACGCAATACCGCATCACCTGCTGCTCTGACCGATTGAGCCGGTTAAACCCAACAAAATAAATTTGATAGTCCCGCCACTCACCCAATCGAGACAAGTGATCGGTTAGTTGTCGATACATTTGACCACTATACGCTTTCTTTTCTGCCAACAATCGCTCGTCGAGACTGCGCTTCATTTCTCCCAGCCTTCGCCACAAAAAAGTGAAATTTTCAATTTGTTGCTCCGATTTATCATCTGTTTGTTGTACCCTTTGCACCGAGCTCCAAAACTGCCTCAAATGATCGATCAACTCTTGCTTCCAGTCGGAAAACAAAGCATCGATATCTTTCTCATCCGCAAGGTTTGTAAATAGGCGGTCGACATCAATTCTATATTTATCCAACTGGTCGAAATCATCAAGTAAGCGCTGACCGAAAAAGTAAAAGTTCTCAAAAGACTCCTTTTGTTCTAAGGTTTGATTCCAAAACTCGTAGAGCTTATAAATCACTGAGAGACGGTCTGCTTCGACTTCCTCGACGTGATATTTGATCCACTCGTCTAGGGTCATCATGATGGGTGACCAAATGGGATCTGTATTAAGTGACTGAATTTCTCGCTGCAAAAATAACCCCGCCCGGCGGTTTGGTGTGAGAATTAACGTTTGGCTAAATTCTCCCTCTTGTCGGACTTGTATCTTTTGAGCAACCTCCTGAAGAAACATATTTTCTACGTTTTGATAAAAATTAAGACAATTCTACGCGTTCCATTTCTGCAGCATCAATATACACAAGGTAACCTTCCACAGCAGGTGCTTGCATCTCCATCAGGCTCTCCATGTAATTCTGAACCTGATCCCTGTGAGCAGGATATTTCTTCCCGGTTTTGAAGTCGATGACCAAGGTGCGACCCTCCTGCCGAATCACCCGATCAGGCCGTTGAATCACACTTCCGGGAACCAACAACTCGCGCTCTACCATTCGCCCTTCTTTTAACCGCAGTAAAGGACCAATCTCACTGTGATTCATCAAAGGTGCTAAAGCCTCAAAATAGGAGCTTCTCTCTTCCTCGACCAGGATTCCTTGTTCTATAGCGGCTGTGATGGAGCGGTTCAGACTCTCTTCATCGTACACTCGTTCCAGTATTTCGTGCAATTTTCGTCCCCGGCTCAAAGCGTTGTTCTCTTCTTCTTCCTGCAAGCCACTGCCTGGATCTGAAATAGAGGGTATGGGCCGAGCACCGCGATAGTCACCAAGCTCAATCGGATGGTATAATTCATTTCCTTCCTCTTTATCATCCTCTGTTTTACGATGCTCCACAGGAATACCGCGCACTATTCTTTTATGGCCGACCTCGGATTGGATGTCCTGCGCTCTGTTATGATCCAGTGCACTCCAAAGAAGCTGACTCAGTAATTTCAACTCGTTATTTGGCTCTACTCCTTTCAAAAAGAGGTGCACTTCCTGCTGGGGGCGTGTGGTAGCGACATAACACAAGTTCAGGGTGTCAACCCACTGTGCGATAAACTCCCGGGCGAACTCATCCGATAAAGTACTGAAGGCCAATTGCTTCCCAAATTCCAGAGGGTAAGTAGACCAGTCCCGATCCATTATTGCAAAGGGTTCTGCCCATATAATGGTTTTATTCATGCCTTTCGATACGGCTGTAATATCCATGTCCATGTAGGGAAGCAACACCACCGGATATTCCATCCCTTTTGACTTGTGAATCGTCATCACGCGAATCGCATCCTGATTGTCAGGTAAAATAATAGAGTTCCTAAAAATCTCCCTATCGTAATAAAAATCAACCCAATCCCTAATGTGTCCTTGCTCTAGATCCACGTATTGCAAAACTTGATTCTGAAACTCCAGTAAAAAGGGAAGTTCCGCCACTACCTCTGCCCATCCGGTCTGCTCAACTACTCGCTCCGCAATTTCCCAAAGAGATTGCGCACGGGCTTCTCTAAGCATATCATCTAATGCAGCCCGACTTAACTCTGTAGATGGGATTTTTTCTACCGCCTGATCCCACTCGAGCCGAGCGACTTTTTCATCGCGACCAATTATCAGTTTAAAAAAGGCCATTATGCCCTGCACGATATATGAATTTGACAATTCCAAGGCCTGGGGAGAAGTAAAAGTAAAGGTATCATTATCTTCTCGCTGCCATTCCAATAAATACTCAGATATCTCCAGTGCCTCTTTTCCTCCTCGCACCAGTATACAAATATCCGATTTAGAAAATCCTCTATTCTTCAGTGAAACGATACGCTCCTTGATCAGATCAAAAAAATACACTTCCTGCTCTGCCTTTTCAATGCCGGTTGCCTTGTGGGGCTCTAAGAATCCATCAAGGCAAACAAATCCCCCGGCCCTGGCTTCTTTCATTTTTTCGTGGATATCCTGCGCATGTCCGGAAAAAATATCGCCAATAATAGAAACTTCTTCTCGCTGATGAATCCCATATTTCGAAAAGGCCTTCAATAATTCCCCTTCAGCCAACTCTGCCAAATCTCCGTAGAGCTCATTATTGAACGAAACAATCTCCTCCCTCGATCGCCAATTATTTTCCAGCTGCTCTGGCTGATACTGCTCTAAAGGCTCGTATTTCTGTTGCAAGCCCAATTGCAAAATCTGCCAGTTCCCATTCCGCCAGCGATATATTGCCTGTTTCACATCACCCACAACCAGTGAGTCTTTGGTTCCCGTCGCTACCAATTCCTCGACCAGCGCATCTAGCACCTCCCACTGACTGGTGGAAGTGTCCTGGAACTCATCTAGCAATATATGCTGATACCGCTCCCCGATTCGCTCGTAAAAAAAAGGCATAATTTGAATGCGCACCACTTCCTTAAGCATCTCAGAAGTGTCCGACAACAACACTTTCTGTTCCCGCTGACAATAGGATTGCACATAGTCATTCAAAATGGCCAAAAAACCATAAGAAGTATATTTCTTTCGAATGAGGTACAAACTGAAATACACCGGCAATCTATCATCGATCCATTGAACGGTAGTTTTCAATAGCCGATTGATCTCATCAGAAGCGGATTCAATTTTACGCACAGTATCGGAAGGTGCACTTTTCGCGGTCCAGAGATCGACTTCATCTATGTTTTTCGACAATATTTTTCGGAAACCTTCAGGTCCCTTTTTGATAATTTTATAGGGGTCTGAATAAGTTTTCAGCCATGTCCCAATAAAACTTCTTTTCTTTCCAGAAAAGTCCTCAAATGTGAGACCATAGTGATCTAATACTCCTTTTACTTCTTCCTGAATGGTGGCCAGTTCTCCCTCGATATTTTCCATATCTGCGTACACACTTTCCCCCTTTTCCCGCAGCGACCCCAAATTCTCCTGAGCCAACTTTTGATGTACGCCTTCCTTGAATAACTCACCTCCTAACTCAAGCAAATCCCGTCGAAAATTATTGCTCTTTCCCTCATTCCATCGCTCCTCCAGCACGTGTTCGATCCAATACATGGCGGGGCTATCCACCGTAAGATCCGCTAATAATTCATCCATTACTCGCTCCAATACTTTATCGGTATCCAATTCTACTTCATAGCCCTGATTCAGACCAATTTCACGAGTAAAAACACGCAATATTCGTTGAAAGAAACTGTCAATCGTAGTGATTGCAAAGCCCGAATAATCCTCCATCATTGCCCGAAGGATCCCTGAGGCTGACCGCTGCAATTCCTCAGTACTCAATCCGTGATTCTCCTTCAAAGTCCCGGCGTGCTCAGCGCTGTCACTCCCCTCCGACAAATATTTGAGCTCCCGTAGGATGCGGTCCTTCATTTCCGCCGTCGCGGCATTCGTAAATGTCATGGCTAGAATATGCTTAAAATATGCGGGTTCACGTCGATGTTGAAAGCATAAGTCCAAATAAAACAAGACCAATCGAAAGGTTTTTCCGGAGCCGGCTGAAGCCTTATAAACATGAAGCATAACTAGGAATGGAATTGATTAAATCAATGATAACACAATTACCGTGAACTTGAAAATCAAGGTTTAACTTTTTAAAAATAGTTTTTAATATTTAAATTTATTTTTAATGTGTTTTCGGGCGTCCAGACCCCAAGTTGGGGTCTGCGCTACGATCCAGGCTATCGGTCCTGCACCTTCCCTCACGGGAGGGTTTGGACCCACCCGCCGGCGGCGGATGGCCTTCCTCATCGCTGACGCAAAGGTCTCAATTCACTTTGAGAGTCCCCGTCGAAATAAGGAGATGGAAATAAAAAAGCCTTCCTGATGAGTGGCAAATACATCTCAAAAGAAATAATTATTTCTATTTTTAGAGGTATGTTGTTCCTTTCAGCTGTCCTGCCATGATAAACAATGTGTACAGTAGCGGTTTGCTATTACAGTGAAGTTGTAGTGTTTCATTAAGGAGTGTTGTTCAAAAAAGATATGAAAGCCAGTTGTCAAATAATCAATAAACAACACATTCAGTTTTGGCAAGTTACCGTCTTTTGCGCGAGCGCTGCGGAGTGGGTGAGAAGCCCGCCCAGGGCGGGCGAGGAAGATCCGCGCGACGCAGTCCGCGCGGAGCCGATCCGCCGGCAGCGGAGAGCCCCGCAGCAAAGCGACCCACGCAGCGGCTATTAAGTATTCTCAGAGGTCATCCCCGGCGCACTTGGCCGCTGCGGGGACGCGCCCAAATCCAAAAAAAATTAATACTCAATATCCGCCAGTGCTTCCGGCTGCAATAAATGAATCGCTCCGCCCTCAATTTCTATGTTGCCCTCCGACTTAAAGTCCGAGAGCGTGCGAATGGTGGTTTCCTTAGCGGTCCCAGCCAATGCAGCCAAATCGTCCCGTCCGACGACAATATCCGAAGCGTCCCCCTGCTGATGTAGGTATAATAGTGCCTGAGCCACTCTACGACGGACCGAACTGTAGGCGTGATCCACTGCCCAATGTTGTAATTGTTCGGACTGAGCCAGGGTCTGTCTGAGAAAAAATAGAGCGATATCTCGATTCTCAAACATCATGGAAGAAAGTGAATTCGCATTGATGAATTTCGCCTGGACAGCCTCCATTGCAGTGGCGGTTGAGCTGTAGGTGTTTTCAGATAAAAGAGGTGCATACCCGATAAATTCACCGGGGCCTCTCCAGCCAATGAGAAGCTCCTTACCCGAGCTATGATGAAGTGATTCTTTGACGTAACCCTTTGTGATATAGTACATGCCGACCGGGTGTTGGTGAAGCTGCCACAATTGCTCGCCCTTTGCCCAGCACTCCTCCTTTCCCATGGATGTCAATTGATTCAGACTATTCTGCTCGCGAGCCTCTGAGTGTAAATTTCCCAAATTGTCTTTATAGGACTTCACGGACTCCATTTCTACATCGCGCTTTCGGAGTCGCAGCTCAATAGCTTCCAGCAATTCAGTGTCGTCAAAGGGTTTCGTGATATAATCATCCGCACCTAAGCCCATCCCTTTGCGCAGATCGGAGAGCTCGACCTTTGCGGTTAAGAAAATGAGAGGAATACTTCGGGTTTCTGGTTTTTGACGTAGAATTTTCAGGACGCCAAAGCCATCTAACTTGGGCATCATCACATCACAAAGAATAAGATCTGGCCGCTGATTTATGGCTTGCTCACAACCGACTTTCCCATCAGAAGCGGCGTGGGCTTCGTATCCGGCGAGCTCGAGAATTTCGCAAATATTTTCCCTGACCTCGGTTTGATCCTCAATGACAAGTATTTTTTTCATAATTTTTTCTTCGGCAGTTTAACAATAAAGGTGGATCCCACGTTTTCTTCACTTTCAAAATAGATCTCACCCCCTAACTGTTTTACGTATTCCGACACAATGCTCAACCCCAAACCCGTTCCCTGAATATTGACGGCATTCGAAGCTCTGAAAAACCGCTCGAATAAGTGCTTCTGTTCGGACTGTGGAACCCCCATGCCTTGATCTTCGACTGCAATTATCCAATGAGTGTCCTCTTCTCCAACCGTGCAACACACTTCTTTGGAATCACTATACTTTATCGCATTGGACAATAAATTAATTAAAATATTTTTGAGAATATGTGGGTCGGAAATGATTTGATCTACATCGGACTCGACGCGAATCCCTCCTTTATTTTCGGAGGTATAGATCTCAGAGATTTGTTCTTTCAATTGCTCCAAAAAAGAAGGCAAGTCTACCTCTAACCATTGTGGCTGATAATCTCCTTCTTCCAGTTTGCTGATCGATAGAAAATCATTCAAGATGGCGTTGAGGTGATTCACGCTGTCGCGAATACGATGGGTATGTCGCAAGCGCTTGTCCTGATGTTCTTCAATTTTATATTTTTCTATGATAGATGCTGAAGACAAAATAGTGCTCAAGGGCGTACGAAATTCGTGTGATGCGGTACTTAGAAATCGAGATTTCAAGTCATTGAGTTCCTTTTCTACCTCCAATGCCCCTTTCAGTTTTTGTTCCTTTTCCTCTAATTGTCGATTAACTTTCAATAGTTGATTGACCACACTTTCTAATTCATTGGTTCGCTGCTCTACTTTTTCTTCCAGTTGAAGATTCATACTAATCACTTCTTCTTGGGCAGCTTTGATATCTGTGAGGTCGTGGATTATACCAGTAAATATTTTTTTTGGACCTAAATTCACCTCACTCACAGCCAATCGAAAGGGAAAAAGCGTACCATCTTTCTTTTTCCCTTTTACTTCTCTACCAATACCAATAATCTTCTTTTCTCCGGTTTGGTCGTAGTGATTCAGGTAGCCATCGTGCTGAGAGTGATGGGGTTGAGGCATCAGCATGCTTATATTTCTACCGATCATTTCTGTGGCAGAATATCCAAATAGGTTTTGAGCAGCAGCATTGGCTGACTCAATCCTACCCGCTGTATTTATGGTAATAATTCCATCGATGGCCGTGTTGATCACAGCCTCTAATCGTTGGGCATAAAAATCATTGACTTCCTGCATGAAAAATATTGTTTTTCATAGCGAAGATAAAACATTGATGGAAATCATTTTTTCATGTGATAGAAATCATTTCCCAGAAAGGTCTTACATCCTATCTTCACTGAAAAAGATATGGATATTCAAAGACCTGTAAAAGAACTCATGCGTACTCAATTAACCACATTGAGCATTGACGACCCCTTGACAAAAGTGGAGCAAGTATTCGAAGAGAATAGTTTTCATCACATCCCCGTTCTGGATGCCGGAAAACTTGCTGGATTGGTAAGTAAAACCGATTTCTTATTCTTTCGAAAGGGCTTTGCTAAGACGAAGAGAGAGGAAGAGTTGGAAGCTTTCCGCTTAAAGACACATCGCGTGAAGGAAATTATGACCACTGGGCTAGCTAAGCTGGAACCGTCAGATAAAATCAGTGTTGCCCTGGAAGTTTTTAAAGTCAATATGTTTCACGCGATTCCCGTGGTGGAAGATGACAAGTTAGTGGGAATCATAACCACCTTTGATATCATTGAAGAACTATCCAAAGATTAATGGAGTGGCATCTTGTCGGAGTCCCATATCGCTTTACGGAGCTCCCTCCACCACTTTTTTACACATAAAAAGGGTGCTGGAGCGCGTTATTCAACGAGCTCATTTGCCCTTGGAGATACATGAGGTCAAGGAGTTAAATGAAATTTTGGCAGCCAATATTCATACGGTGCCTACCTTGAAAATTCACTCAAAAAGTTATTCCTTCTCGAAAGAAGGAACGACCAATTATGTGCTGAAACAAGCGATTGTGGATCTCCTTCAACATTATGACTATGGAGAATGGCCCTGTGTGGCCGTTCCTTTTAAAAAGCCGGAAAAGGTGATACCTACTTTGCTCTATGCTCATCAACTCGTGAATCAAAACGATAGTTGCCTCGAATTGCAATCTCTTTCCACCGAGTGCTCGGAAACATCTCTTGCCGCAGAGAAAAAACTTCAAAATTATATTGCCGCAGGTAGTGAAGAAGCCATGGGCCAGATATTAAGCCGTCCGATTATCGCACAAGCTAAATATTCGAGTAGCCTGTGGGATCATATTATTCATATAGAGCAAGAAAATAATTATAGGGCCATCATAGTGAGCCAGGAAGATTGGGCTCAGGAAAAAAGCAACTGGGATCAAGTCTATTCACAGTTGCGGCATCCCTTACTACTCATTCCTGACCGCGTGGAATTCCATCGCTCCGTTAATGCTCACTGGCTTATACATGAACCCTCCCTTGGAACAGCTGCGGTGCAATCTATCCTGCAACTATCCCATTGGTTTGATCTTAACATTATGATTTACTCGAAGCAGTCCATAAAACAACTCCTCGAGCAATGCCCGGAATTGAGCGTATTGAAAAGCGCAAAAATATCATTACAGTTTTCTCCGGTCGGTGCTATCCCTCGATCTATCCATGCTTCAGACTTGTTGTTTATTAACACTTCCATGGATTCAAGCGAACTTCATTCGGAGTACTACCATTCCGATCAATCCAGCCCTTTACCATTTGTCACTATCTTCCTACCACAAAATGATTCACATTCTGCTGAGGATAGGATAAAAGGGTTGAATGTAGAAAACAGAAAAAAAGGATTCGTACCTGTCCTGTAGAGTGGGACGAGCCGCTTCTGCATTTTGTGGTTAGTGGATAGATACGGTTTAGAGTGACTTTTTTTATCAGAGCAGGAATTTACGGACTACACAAAGGGAGATAGGTAATACATATCCTTTTTATCCAATCCAAGCATCATAATGCGCACGAGGCCGAACCTTGTCGATTTTCAACTCATAAAACAACATCAGTTATAGGAATTTTCCGGAAGTTTGAAAGCTTATAAGTCTATATATACGGAGCAAACCTTAGTACTCGTTTCTTTTGATTACCTAATTTTGCGATCTACTTCCCACCTTTAAATTAGTGGCACATTGCAGGATCATCAACCGTTAAATACCAACTGAGATCAAACGGTAAGTGCACTTGAAGGCCTCTGTATATGAGAAAAACGCCCATCAGGAGCTGAACTGCAGGCAATGCCTTTCGAAAGTAGCGATGAACTGAAAAAGATAATTGATTGACTCCTGTCATGAGAAAGAATAAGGCGGGCAGTGTACCCAGGCCAAATACAAACATAAAAACAGCACTCTGCCAGGCCGCAGAGAATGCTAAAGACCCGGCCAAAGCAATATAAACTAAGCCACAGGGTAAAAGGCCGTTCAATAGTCCCAGCACAAATGCTGAGGTGCTACCCCAGCGATGCATCCATTGTCCCAATCTTTTTTGCCAATGGCGCAAACCGTATCTATACCAGGAAAAGCGCTGAAGTAGACTGTCCGGAGTTATTGATAAAAAAAATAACAGAATAAAAAGTCCACCCGTAATAAGTGCTAATTGTTGCTGCCAACCGCTGGTCAAGAATTGCTGAGCCAAACCGCCTACAAGCCAACCCAATGCGGCATAGGTCGTTGCTCGTCCTAAATTGTACACTAATGATCGCCCCAGCAGATGTTTCCACTGGGAAGAACCCACTTGCGATACGCCCATAGCTAAAGGGCCACACATACCTAAGCAGTGTGCTGAACCAAAAAAGCCAAGTAGGAAGGGTACAGAAAACATATTTATCTGATAAAAATTTCCTCTTCGTAATAGTAGGTATCTTCTCCTTGCGCGTAATCCATTTGGACGACCCAGCGACCTTTTGGCAGGTGCTTCAGACTCAAAGGAATGAATTCGTTCGCCTTAAGATCAAAGTCAAATTCCACATCTTCTCCGGAAGAAACGGGATGATAACAAGTGAGTTGACCTCTCGCATGTTGAGCAATTGTATTTCCCTTTAGGACCAATTCATGTTTTTCTTTATTGTAGTCAAAGGTCACTTTGTCCTTTTGTGATTTGTAGTTCACTATTTTGTTATACTGCTCCTGATATGCCAGATCTTTTGCATAATAATCCTCAGACACCAGGCTATGATTAACTTGCGTTGATTGATACAAAGTGAAGCCCAGTAGGCCGATATACGCCACAAAAAAAAGAAAGAGAGCGTTGCCCCAGTGTAATTTCATAAGGTAATTATTTTATCGGTCCTAAAAAGTTCGTGGTCAATCGCTCTAGAACTTCTCCATCTGACACAACTTGAATTCTAATTTCAGTACTTCTGCTGTCCAGCTCATCGCGTGGAATTTTGACAAATACCGACCCATTTACTGTGCCATTCGGTATCGTTGTGGGTTCTTGCCCCACGTACTCGATCTCCCCTTCTGTACCCTGCAAAACAAATTCCACAGGCATTTCACGTTCGGTTTTATTAATCAACTGATAATTGTACAAGTTTTCGATAACTCCGGCTTCTCTTTCATAATACAATTTGCCGGGAGTTCTCAAAAACACCGTTTCGACATCTGACCTAGAAACAAATAAAAACAACTCAATACCTATTAGAAGGGTTAGAACTAAGCTATATGCAATAGAACGCGGATTGAAAAGTTTATGTTTTTTGGACTCTATTCCAGCATGAGAATCAATGCGAATTAGCCCCTTGGGACGATCGACCTTTTCCATCACTTCATCACAAGCATCCATACAAGCCGTGCAATTCACGCATTCTAATTGAATGCCGTTTCTTATATCGATTCCCGTCGGACATACCTTAACGCACAATCCACAATCTATACAATCTCCTTGTTGCTCCAGTTCCAATTCAGTGGCATTGCGTTTGATGCGCCCACGGGGTTCGCCCCTAACCCAGTCGTAGTATACAGCCAGGGATTGCTTATCCAGCATAACGCCCTGCAAACGGCCATAGGGACAAATCGTAGTACAGACTTGCTCCCGCAATTGAGAGAACACAAAGTAAAAAATTAGTGAGAAGATGAGCATTGCACTAAATCCTTGCCAATGCTCAGCAATTGGAGAGCTAATGATTTCCATCAGGTCATCCACACCAATAATGTAAGCCAGAAAAGTATTTCCGACCAAAAAAGCTATCCCAAAAAACAGGCTTTGTTTCAGCGTCTTTTTCCATATCTTATCCCATGTCCAGGGCGCTTTGTTCAATCGCTTTTGGGCAGTGTAGTCTCCTTCTATAGCGTATTCAATCCGACGATACACCATTTCCATAAAAATAGTTTGTGGACATATCCATCCACAAAACACCCTGCCGAAAATTACCGTAAACAATACGATAAAAATCATAAAAATGAGCGTGGCGATGACGAACAAGTGAAAATCCTGAGGAACAAAGTGCACGCCAAAGACGATAAACTGACGATTCAGAATATCGAACTGCATAAAAGGGTCACCATTGATTTTAATCCATGGCATACCAAATAATATGATGAGAAGCACATAGGACAGCCATTTTCGATAATCGTAAAAACGACCCTTTGGCATTTTGGGATAAATCCAAATGCGCTTTCCCTGCTGATCTACAGAGTTAATACTATCTCTAAAGCTGTTCTCCGGATCTTGCTCTTGTTGTTGTTCTGACATGCTTGTTGCGCTCTATTTGAGCTGTTTACTCCCCTTCTGCCTCTTCTTTCATGATGACTTCGGGATCGTGATACTGTCCTTCTTGCTCCTTGGCGTTCTCAGGTTCTGTACCCTGCAGTGTCATAATAAAACTTGCGACCTTCTCCATGGCTGCAGGTCTGACCTGAGCCTGCCAGGACACCATTCCTTTTTCAGGAACTCCGTACTTGATGACAGAGAAGACATCATTAATGGTTCCCCCATGAATCCAATAAGGATCCGTCAAATTGGGGCCTACACCTCCCTCGCCATTTTCTCCATGACAGGTGGCACAGTTGGACTGAAAAATAACATTGCCTTGCTCCAAAGCCAACTCATCAGTCAGGAACTGCACAGATTCTTCATCCACAACATCTGCCATCTGAACTCGATACAAGCGTTTACTCCGCTCCGCCTCTGCCATCTCTTCTCTGTATTCCCCTCGTGAGCTCCATTCGTTTCCTGAAAAATGATAGTAATACATATACACCACGGCAAAAATAATACTTCCGTAAAATAACCCCAGCCACCAGGGAGGCAGTCGATTGTCCAACTCCCGAATTCCATCAAAACTGTGCCCCAGATCTACCTCTTTTTCTCTGGAAACAGGAACGGCACCGGAGAGCCATTTCATCATTTTCTCCCATGCTGAAGGACCTTTTTCCATTTGACTCGCATCTTTCACCTCAATACCTGCTTCCTCCATAGCCTGTATTTTCTCCTGCTCCAAAACAACCATCAATGTCCGATACATTATAAGGAGAGCTCCAATAATAATAATACCAGCCATTACCACGACTATGTTTTGAAGAACTAATGTCATGGCCTTATTCAGCCACTCTATTTCTTCTAGTCCAACCATCATGCTACTCTCTGCTTTCGCTCTGGGCAAAAGAAAAAAGGCAAATAAAACAGACAAATACATATGTTTTTTCATGGGATTAATTTTTCTCTTTTTCCTCCTGACGTTTCGTATCATCCAAAGGCAAGGATGCCATATGGCGAATGTGCTCATCGCTTCGTCGAAATACTAAAATCACGGCCAGAATAAAAACACTCAAAAAGGTGAGCAAGGAAAACAAGGCCATCCAGTTGATATTCCCAGCCGATTCTAAAATATATTTGTACATGCTTTCTGTTTTTTATTTATTCCTCAACAATGGGTTCGGGCTTGATATCCGTTCCAATCCGCTGTAAATAAGCAATTAAGGCAACGATTTCTTTTTTCTCAAGATTTTCCTGCTCCACCCCTTCTGCGCGGAGATTTTCCGCCACTTCTTTGGCTTGTTTCTCCAGATCTTCTACTGCCTGATCTGCGTAGCCTTCGGGATATGGCGTATTAAGCGATTGCAACACTTTTATCTTAGCTGCCGTGTATTTTGTACTCAAATCATCCTCAATCAACCAGGGATAAGGGGGCATAATTGATCCCGGTGACATCGACTGGGGTTCATACATATGATAATAATGCCAGCTATCAGAGTATTTCTCACCTTCGCGGTGCAAATCCGGACCTGTTCGCTTCGATCCCCAAAGGAACGGACGATCGTAAATATATTCGCCAGACTTTGAGTATTCGCCATACCTTTCTGTTTCTGACCGGAAAGGGCGAACCATCTGAGAATGACAGCCTACACATCCTTCCCGAATATACAAATCTCGTCCCTCTAATTCCAAAGGTGTATACGGCTGTACCGAGGCTATTTTAGGTACGTTTTTATCGATGATAAGCATGGGGAATATCTCCACTAACCCCCCGATCAAAACTACAACCGTAGCACCAATTAGCATTTGTACCGGTCGTCGCTCAATCCACTTGTGCCAGTACTCTCCTTTTTCTCTTTTGTGTGGAGTTAAGGCCGGAGCTTCGGCGGCTTCATCATCCGCACAATGACCACTTTTCACCGTCCTGTAGAGATTGACCCCCATCAAAATCGCTCCTGCGAGATAAATTGTGCCACCAATGGCCCGTAAAAAATACATGGGAAGAATCTGAGTTACAGTCTCCAAAAAGTTGGGGTAAGTCAAAAAACCATCCGGCTCAAATTGCTTCCACATCATACTCTGTGTCCAGCCGGCCCAGTATAGAGGGATAGCATAAAACAACACCCCTAAAGTAGATATCCAAAAATGAACATTGGCCCATTTCATAGAGTATAACTTCGTGTTATAAATTCTAGGTACCAGCCAATACAAAATTCCAAAGGTCAACATTCCATTCCAGCCCAAGGTACCTACGTGAACATGTGCCACCGTCCAATCTGTATAATGACTAATGGCGTTGATAGATTTGATAGAAAGTAAAGGCCCCTCTAAAGTCGACATACCATATGCACTAACAGCCACCACCATAAACTTCAGAATAGGGTCTTGTCTGACTCGATCCCATGCGCCCCGTAAGGTTAATAGTCCATTCAACATACCACCCCAGGAAGGAGCAATTAACATAATGGAAAACACAGTGCCCAGTGATTGTGCCCAATCCGGCAATGAAGTATATAGCAAGTGATGTGGCCCGGCCCAAATGTATATGAAGATCAAGGCCCAAAAGTGAATGATGGATAACTTATATGAAAATATTGGCCGATTGGCTGCCTTGGGCAGATAATAATACATCAACCCCAAATAGGGCGTCGTCAAAAAGAAGGCTACGGCATTGTGTCCGTACCACCATTGTACCAAGGCATCCTGCACACCCGCCAAAACGGGAATACTTTGCATCATGGAGTAAGGAATAGCCAGGTTATTAAAAATGTGTAAAATCGTAACAGTTACCCAAGTAGCTATGTAAAACCAAATTGCTACATATAGATGGTTTTCCCTTCTCCGCAGAATAGTACCGAACATATTGATACCAAAAGCCACCCAAACCACTGCAATGGCAATATTTATTGGCCATTCCAATTCCGCATATTCATGACTGGTCGTTATTCCCAGAGGCAATGTGATGGCTGCTGCCAAAATGATCGCCTGCCATCCCCAAAAGTGAAATAAGGACAGTTTATCACTGTACATCCGTGTTTTTAGCAAGCGCTGCATGGAGTGGTACACCCCCATAAAAATCCCATTTCCAACAAAAGCAAAAATAACGGCATTGGTGTGCAGCGGTCGAATTCGGCCGAAAGTGAGTTCTGCTATGGCCATATTTAAGCCGGGAAACACCAATTCAAATGCAGCCCAAACGCCGACTAACATTCCAACAATACCCCAAATGACCGTGGCATAGGCAAACCACTTTACGATTTTGTTGTCATAACTGAATGACTCCATTTTTCCCATAACGTATTATTTCTTTGACTTTTTCTTTGAATCATCCCAAAGGATGCGGACCGAGGGTGTATAGTCGTCGTCATACTGACCGGATCGCATAGCCCAAATAAAAGCCACTAAAAAGCCGCCAGCTACTAAAATCCCTAATCCGATGAGTAAAAAAATGACTTCCATAACAATTACTTTTCGCTCTCCATCCAGGAGAAAGCGAACTTTCCTAAACTTATGCAAGATAAAAGGGCGTCACCACTCTTTGTATGATGAATGTCATATTGAGGTATGATTTTGCTCAGTTTTTCAAGTCAACCGAAGTGAAAATCAACCGGAGAATAAGGCCCACCCTCTGCGATAAGCCATGATATAAGCGCCTAAAAAACCCAAGGCGATTACACTTATAGAGCTCAGGGGCATCAATATAGCAGCAACAACAGGAGACAAAAGCCCCTGTACAGCAAAAAACAAGCCGATCGTATTGTATAGGGCCGCAAAAACAAAGGCACCGTTCAGTAATTTTCTGCTCTGCATGACAAATCCAAGGAATTGAGAAAAATTAGCCCATTGCCCGGCATCCAGAATCGCATCACTTGAAGGGGAGAATTGCTGTGTAGAATCAGAAACTACGACGCCCACATCAGCTTGACGAAGCGCACCGGCATCGTTGAGCCCATCACCTATAAATAATACCTTTTCTCCTTGGTCCTGCAAAGATCGAATATGCTGTAATTTGTCAGCCGGGCTTTGATGAAAATGGAAGGTCGCACCGGCAGGGAAAATCTCTTCCATTCGACTCCGCTCCTGAGGACCATCTCCCGAGAGTATGCGCAAGGGATAATGCTTTGACAAGGCTTCTATTGTCTCCTTCGTCCCCGGGCGAAGGGTAGGCTGAAAGCGATAAACGCCATGATACTCACCCTCTATTTCTATCCATACACCACTCTCTTCTGCGGCGGCGCCAAGCACGAACTCCGCCGAGCCTAATTTGATTTTTAAACCAAGACACCGCCCACTCAATCCGCTGCCGGGAATCTCCCGAAAATCCTTACACTCCTCACTTTTGGAGGACTTAGATAAGTGCTTATGCAAAACTCGGCTCATGGGATGAGAGGACTGAAGTGTCAGAATGGCCAAGGCCTCTTGTTGTTTTTCGGATAGTGCTTGGCCCTGATATTCAATTTGTGTCTTCTCGGGATCTGTCAAGGTTCCTGTTTTATCGAAAACAACTTGCGTAATATCTTGCAGTTGGGTGAGGGTTTTGACGTTTCTCAAAAATAACCCCCGACGGCCCAATATTCGGACGATATTCCCATAGGTGAAGGGCGTTGCTAAAGCTATTGCGCAAGGACAAGCAATAATGAGTACCGCGGTGGCTGACATAATAGCCACCGATAGATCTCGAGGCCACCAATACAAAAGGGTCAAGCCTGAAATGAGCAGAATACCAAAAGTAAAATATTTCCCAATCTGGTCGAGTAGAAGTTGTAATCGGTTCTGCCGGGGAATGTGAAAGGGATCCTTGTCCCAAAGTCGAGTGAGGTAACTTTGATCTACGCTTTCGGTGACCTCCACCTCTATAGAATCCCCGCGCTGTCGGCCTCCGGCTAAAACCTTATCGTCCAAACCTTTGCGAATAGGTTGTGCCTCACCCGTCACAAAACTGTAGTCAATCCGACCTTCTCCACGAAGCAATCGGCCGTCAGCGGGAATTAACTCACCCGATCGAATCAATAATCGATCGCCCACAGTTACGTTGCGAATCGATGTGGATAACCACGATCTGCCTTTAGCCTTCATGACGGCAATGGGAAAATAGGATTTATAATCTCGGTCAAAAGCCATGGACCGATAGGTGATATTCTGAAACCATCGGCCAATCAACAAAAAAAATACGAAACCGGATAAACTGTCGAGATATCCGGAACCCACCCCACTCGTAATCTCATAGGTGCTCCGCAAGAACAAAGTCATAATCCCCAAAGTTACGGGAACATCAATATTTAATCGGCCGGACCTCAAACTCAAAGTTGCGGACTTGAGATAATCCCATGCGCTGTAGAAAACCACCGGAATCGCAAAGGCGATACTGATCAACCCAAACCAATAGGCATAATTTGACTCGACCTGGCCGATATAATCCGGAAAACTCAAAAGCATAATATTGCCAAAACAGAAGCCCGCCACGCCCATTTTTAGAAGCAGTGATTTATCCCATGTTGGTCGGTCCTTAGATTCTAGTTGCTCGTACTGAAGTCGGGGCGGGTAATCTATAGCCGTCAATAATTCTACGAGTTGGCGTAGGGAAATCTCCTCTTCATCATAAGTGAATGTGGCTTGTTTCTCCAAAAAATCTACTCTACATGCTGTAATTCCCCTGTGCAAGCGCATGATGTTCTCCAATAAATAAATACAGGAAGAACAGTGAATATTGGGAATGTAAAAGTAAACGACAGCCCAGTTTCCTTCGCGATGAGAAGTTAAAGAATCAATAACATCTTCCTCCTCCAAATAGGCGTAATCCTCCAAAACAGGACCCTCTATATTGAAATGATCCTCTTTTTTGTGCGTCTCGTGCTGCTCTAATAATCGATGAACTGAGAAACAACCGGAACAACAAAAGAAATCCTCTCCATCAACTATCGCCTCATCAATACAACTTTGCCCGCAATGCGTGCACTCGATTTCCTTTTCAACTCCCACTCTCATGATTGCTTTTTCATACCTACAAAGGTAAGAATCAAAGATTTCTTATCCGATGAGTCGCATCATGAGTTAAAGTGATTTACATCAAGCTGGAGACTGGCCTTAGCCATTAGCTTTTCTCACCCTGGTTTGAAGGAGATCGCTAGATTCGAAGAGATCATTAGAGTAGATCAAATAGGTTTCACCGGAATTGAGTTCTATTTTTACTCCTTTATTATCACCGAGGCGAAACTGATTGACAGAATGATCAAAATTTATGCTGTATCCCGTCCACATCAAGGACTCGGGAATATGAAAAGGCTCAATTTCTTTGACCTTGTTCCACTTGATTTTCACCCGTCGACCCAGCCATTGATTACTCTTCACTTTAATGCTCTTTGGAGTGACCTTAATGTCCATCCTTAAACGAAGAACATACCATACAATCGCAGCTAATATTACCCCAATCGTCAGCAACTCAATCAAATTGACCTGCGTCCCATTACTCAAAAATAACTGACGGCTCAAGCCGGCCACATACATTAAACTCACTACCCCCAAAGAGATATAGACCCATTGATTCCTTAAGTTAGAACTGATTTTTAGCTTGCTATTTTTCATGCGCTTCTGATTTTACATCACTACAAATATAACACAAATTTAATTGAGTTAACATTGGGTTAACATTGGGTGGACAAATCAAGTTCCCATAAAACGAAAACTTAACATTGGAATTATGACTTTTTGATCTTAGTCAGTAGCCAACCATTGGGGTCTATAACGGGGGGCTTGGGGGCAGAAATAAATATGGACTTCGAACCCACTTCCAGGGTTTTAACTTCATCGCCGACCTGAACTTCTACGGGCAATGTATGCTCAATATTATCAAATTGAAGAGAATACACCTCATCGCTCCACTCGGTCAAAGTCATTTCCAAAGGATCCGTCCCGTAAAGCATGACATCAAAAAAGCCATCCAAATCGCGGTCAGTGTATTTGGAAACCACCTTCAAAAAATCTTCAGTTGACCATTGGTTCTCGTAAGAAAATCGAGACTCCCCGGCAATATCTTTCAATAAATCAAAAAAAGTGTCGTCACCCAGAATCCACCGGAGGCTGTGAAGCACAAAAGCCCCCTTGGTATAGACTTCTCTATGATACGCCTCCTTTGCTGAAGCTGGCCGCTCCGGAACGAGGGGTTTTAGAAAAAGAATCCCCAGCTTTCTGCTTTTTGCATATTTTAAATACTTTTCCTTGTCTACATAGGCTTCGCGAGCCAACCAGTCTCCATAAGTACAGAAGCCTTCGTGTAGCCAAAAATCAGCCCAATCCGCTACAGATAATTTATTGCCCCACCACTCGTGTCCCAATTCGTGGTGCAGTAACCAGTCAAAAACCACATCATTACCCACTGTATCAAAACGAAATTTATTTCCATAGGCGTTGATCGTTTGATGTTCCATTCCCAAATACGATGTATGCACTACGGCCAACTTATCCTCAGGAAAAGGATAAGGACCAAAATACGATTCGTGTGTCTTCGCTGACTGCTCCAACACATCCAAAAGTCCCTCAGCGTGATGCGCATCCTCCTCTAATAAATACACCACCATAGGGACAGTATCCCCTGAAACAGAGATAAATGGTCGTTCACTTCTCTCAAAATAACCCGTGGTAAAGTTGATATTATAATTGCTAATCGGATAGTCCGTGACCCAATGATAGGTCAATAGGTTGCCTTTCTCTTCCACCCCTTCCAGGCGACCATTCGCGGCTACGACATAGGGCTCGGGCACTGTAATCGCCAGGCTGACTCCCTCCGCCGCTCGACTCGACGGATGATTCAAACAAGGCATGAAAATTTTGCCGCCGGCATTTTGAGACGATAATCCCTGCCAATGCCGCCCTTCACTATCCTCAGCCCAGCTAAATCCACCACTCCATGGAGGGCGGGCAGCGACCATTGGCGTCCCACTGTACTCTATAAATACCTCCTGCTCTCCACCATCAGCTGAGATATCCAAAAAGTCTTCTGTACGCGAAAATTCAAGCTGACCATCCGAATCATAAACCCCTCTCACCTCGAAACCCTGAAGTAAATCTAATCGCAAAGTCCTCTGGTCCTCTGGCATCCGATACCTAATCCCCACTGTCCCCTCTATACTTTCCTTCTTTAAATCCAATGCCAGGTCCAAATCATATCTCAAAATTTCAACCTCCGCCTGCAAGGGATCCATCGCACCTCCCCAAGTCAATCCCGAATTCTTCTGAGCCTCCAGCACACCGGATAGTATCAAAAACCCTATGAGTCCTGCTAAATATTTCATCCCCACAATATAATAAGATCCGCAATTTATTACAACTCCCTGTGATCTCCCACTTTCATGATTATAAGTATTTGGGCGTCACCTCGGCCCGAACTATGCCTTTGGCATTTTCCCGGGCCGAGGTCGGGCTATTCGGTGCTCAGTCGGCCCTCCTGCGGTCGGGCCACTTCACCGGCTTTTCGCCGGTTCGTGCACCTACTATCCCTGACGCAATAACGGATACGGGGAACCATCCTGCCATTGGATCAAACGTATTTGATTTCACAAACCAATCTGCATTATTTTTAAATTTCCTCGATCCGGCGCGGCCTGCACGGTGGGATGCACCGGGTCACGGATCAAGTAGGGCTGATAGTGTATTCCAGGGAAGGCAAGGGCGTGGTGAGAGGAGAAGTTGCCGGCAAGTTCTTCTACCCGTTAAAATATACCCTACTAAACATGGGGAAACCTCTCGCTCATATTAAAGAATAGAAACACGAAGCACGCCATGCACAGTAAGCGCAAATAATCGAATGCAGAGGCCCATGCGGGATTAACTATGGGAAATCAATAATTTTTTTGGTATTTTAGCCATTACATACTTAGACCCAAAAACAATATTATGGAAGACAATAAAAATAAGAACGGACACAGCAATACCAGCTACAACATGAATAATGGCGGCAGCTGCCCATTTTTGGATGGTACGCTCAAGAAAAGCGCCGGAAGCGGTCCAAGAAACCGAGACTGGTGGCCGAATCAACTGAATCTAAATATTTTGAGACAGCATTCGTCGCTATCTAACCCCATGGGTGAGGACTTCGATTATGCGACAGAATTCCAAAAGCTAGACCTCAAAGCCGTCAAGCAAGACATTTTTGAACTAATGACCGATTCCCAGGAATGGTGGCCGGCAGATTATGGACACTACGGTCCTTTCTTTATTCGCATGGCCTGGCACAGCGCGGGAACTTATCGCATCGCCGATGGTCGCGGAGGAGCTGTAACCGGTACTCAACGCTTTGCCCCTTTGAATAGCTGGCCCGACAATGCCAATCTCGACAAAGCGAGACTGTTGTTGTGGCCGATCAAGAAAAAATACGGGCGTCAGATTTCATGGGCTGACCTCATTATACTCGCAGGCAACTGCGCCTTAGAGTCTATGGATTTCGAAACGCTGGGATTTGCCGGTGGCAGAGAAGACGTATGGGAGCCGGAAGAAGATATCTACTGGGGACCGGAAACGGAGTGGCTTGGTGATAAGCGGTATGAAGGCGACCGCGAATTAGAGAATCCACTGGGCGCTGTCCAGATGGGACTTATTTATGTCAATCCGGAAGGGCCCAATGGCAAACCCGATCCCGAGGCTGCCGCACACGATATTCGGGAAACTTTTGGTCGTATGGCCATGAATGATGTAGAAACGGTAGCTCTGATTGCCGGCGGACACACCTTTGGTAAAGTGCACGGAGCGGCTCCAGAGGATCACGTTGGGGCAGAGCCTGCCGGGGCGAGCATTGAAGAGCAAAGTCTGGGATGGAAAAACAATTTCGGAACCGGAAAAGGAGGAGATACTATTACCAGTGGTTTGGAAGGAGCCTGGACACAAACGCCCACGAAGTGGAGTAATAATTACTTCAAAAATTTATTCGAATACGAGTGGGAATTGACAAAAAGTCCTGCAGGAGCTTACCAATGGACGCCAAAGGACGGTGCGGGAGCCGGCTCTGTGCCGGATGCACACGACTCATCCAAGAGTCACGCACCGATGATGCTGACGACGGACCTATCGCTAAAAGTAGATCCAAAGTACAGACCGATTTCGCGACGATTCTACGAGAACCCGGATGAATTGGCCGAGGAATTTGCCAAAGCCTGGTATAAATTGACGCACAGAGATATGGGCCCCTTGGGCAGATTCCTCGGTCCTGAAGTACCGAAAGAAGAATTTATCTGGCAAGATCCCATTCCGAAAGTCGATCATGATTTCATTGATGAAAAGGATATTGCAACACTCAAGAAGAGAATCATTGATTCCAATCTCTCCATACCTGAGTTAGTTTCAACAGCCTGGGCTTCCGCGTCAACTTATCGAAACTCCGATAAGCGCGGAGGGGCTAATGGCGCTCGAATTCGTTTCGCACCTCAAAAGAATTGGGAGGCAAACAACCCTAAACAACTCGCGAAAGTCTTGGACAAATTGGAGAACATACAGCAAAAGTTCAATAATGAGCAATCTGACAATACGGGAGTCTCTTTAGCTGACCTAATCGTACTTGCCGGTGCCACGGCCATTGAGCAAGCAGCCAAAAAAGCTGGTTATGATCTTACCGTTCCATTTACACCAGGTCGAGCAGATGCGACAGCCGAGCAAACAGACGTAGAGGCATTTGAAGCGCTCGAGCCTTTTGCCGATGGTTTCCGCAACTACATCAATCCCGAGCATCCCGTCGCTTCGGAAGAGATGTTAGTGGACAAAGCGCAATTAATGACGCTTACAGCGCCTGAAATGACAGTTCTGATTGGAGGAATGAGAGTGCTGAACACCAATTTCGACAAATCCGCTCATGGGGTGTTTACGGACCGACCGGAGACCTTGACAAATGACTTTTTTGTCAACCTACTCGACCTGGACACCAGCTGGAAGGCCACTTCCGAAAAAGAGACTGTTTTTGAAGGTAGCGACCGAAAGAGTGGAGAGAAAAAATGGACGGGAACGCGCACGGATTTGATCTTTGGATCTAATTCGGAATTGCGCGCGATTGCCGAAGTGTACGGTTCTACAGATTCGGAAGAAAAGTTTGTCAATGACTTCGTAAAAGCCTGGGATAAGGTGATGAAACTCGATCGATTTGATTTGAAATAATCGCATTCTAGAATAATAACTGCTAATAATAGGTCGTCCACCGATGGGTGGACGGCCTTTTTTTAGTCCTTTACACTATTCTACTACAAAGATACTGCCTCTTAGGGGCTCTCATTGGACCAGTTGCAGTAGCTTGCTCGGTGCCATCCAGTCTTTTCATCTGAATGCGATTTTTACCTTTGTCTTCAAGAAGTCGGACACATAAATGTACTGAGTTAATGACCATTTAATCCATAGGTGCAAATGTCGGTAAAAAATGCCCACCAAATCCTTAGTGTGCATTAGGTACGCAATGCGATACTGGTCAATATTGATCTCGCCCTTGTCTTGATGAGAAAGAATGCTTACAATATTCCAGATTGGCGCTTATGTCGAGAGGGGTAAGGAATTTTAATACCTTTCAGGAAATTAGACGTCCCAAACAAAATTGGCTACATCTTCCATCGCTCCCAACTCGTTGCCTTGAGTCACAGAGCGACCGAATCCATTGCGTAAGCGCTGCGCAGCAGGCCTGAGCGAGCGGGCGAGCGAAGGAGACTGCCGGCCGGCGGCAAAGCCCCGGCCAAAGGCCGAGTGAATAACGAGTGGCGAAGCATAGCGACCCCCGTCCCCTAATCTTTGGGACGGGGGATACGCCCAAATTCACCTAAGGAGTAAAATTATGCTGCCGAGGAGAAAAGGAAGTGTTCTTATCTATACATGCCTCCCGCTCGAAGTAAGAAATAGCATCGTGGACATCGAAAAAGTGCAGCCACTCCTGATCTTCATCGAGTAGTCCGGCACGATTCAATTTGTCACGCATGGGTCCTATGGTACCCACCATGTAAAACTCAATCTCATTATCTGTCAGATATTGCATCAATTCCTGAAGGGCCGCCACTCCAGTAGAGTCAATCATATTCATGGCAGAAGCATCCAAAATAAGCAGTTTTGGAGGTTTCTCACGCGCTTCCAATCGGCTGTGGATTGCTTCATTGAAAGCCTCTACATTCGCGAAATATAAAGGCGCATCAAATCGCACTAACAAGCAATTTTCATCCCGATGCGCTTCGGGGTAACGGCGAATATTTCGAAAAATATGCGTGTCACCTAAGCGGCCCAGTTCTGCAGAATGAGGCTTGGCAATCTTGTAAATAATTACGATCAACGACAAAATAACACCGGCAATAATGCCTTCTTTGATCCCCACAAACAGCGTGATAAAAAAGGTCAGCAAAAGGAGGACAAGATCCTTGCGGTCTGTTTTCCACAAATGCACCATTTCTTTAAAGTCGAAAAGGGAAGCTACAGCTAACATTACGATAGCTGCCAGAATGGCCATGGGCAAATAATAAAATAATGGAGTGAAAAACAACACGGTCAACACAATCAAAGCCACCGTAAATACAGAGGCGATAACAGTTTTAGCTCCTGCCTGATAATTAACAGCCGTACGGGATAATCCGCCGGTGGTGGGATAAGCCTGGAAAAATGCCCCAACGATGTTGGCCAGCCCCAAGCCAATGAGTTCATTGTTGGCCTTGATCTTATATCCCTCTTTTGTAGCTATCGTTTTTGCGACAGCCATAGATTCCATATACCCAATCAGCGCAATCGTTAAAATTACGGGCAGTAAACTTTGCACTTCAGAACTATTGAAGGAAAATATAGAAAACTGAGGCAGACCTTGTGGTACCTCTCCTACAATAGCTAAACCGCTTTCATGCCAGCCAAAAGCTGAAGTCAGCACAATACTTACCGCTACGGCTACCAGAGCCCCGGGGATGCGCTTATGCCATTTTTTGAGGCCGACCATGAGAAGAATTGCTCCGACACCCACAACAGCAGTAATGATGTTAATGTCCGTAAAATGAGAAAACAAAAAACCCGGCAATTCATAAAGTGCCATGCTCTTGTCGATAGATAATCCCAGCAAATTGCCAAGTTGGCTGAGGCCGATAATAATGGCTGCAGCAGAAACAAACCCACTCAAGACGGGATGGGAGAAAAAATTGACGAGAAATCCCGCCTTAAAAACGCCCATGAGAAACTGTACGACTCCCACACCTAATGCCGTAAGCAAGGCTAAGCGAATATAGTCTGGAGACCCAACATCGGCCATCTGTCCCACTCCGGCAAAAACCAAAAGAGAAACCATTGCTACGGGACCCACGGCCAATTCGCGTGAGCTGCCAAATAATGCGTACACCAGCAGGGGCATAATAGATGCATACAAGCCATAAACCGGCGGTAATCCGGCCAGAACGGCGTAAGCCATGCCTTGCGGAATGAGCATTACGGCAACGATAATGCCTGCAATGATATCGCCCTGTAAGAGTCCCGGGCGATAATCACGCAGTGTCGATACGATAGGAAAATATTTATGAATCAGTGACATAATTCAAAGATTAAAGCCGACTAGGCCTGAGAATAATTATCAAAATCGTCAATAACTACAGCAACGTCAAAGCCCTTATGAGCGAGGTAAGCAGTAGCAACATTGGCACGAACTCCGGTCGCACAATGAACGATGAGTTTTTTGTCAGTGGGCACCTCATCTAATCTCGGCAATAGTCGAGTGTGGGCGACATTAATAGCACCTTCGATATGACGTTCATCGTACTCCGTTAATTTTCGCACATCAAGCACTTTCTTCCCGTTTTGCATCTGATCATCCACATCCTTGAAGTTCAAGGTTTCTATGCTGTTTTTATCCCCTTGGTAGTTTTTCAAATCTGTGGGGGTAATATAAGCCGGGACATAATCTAAACCGACGCGGATCAGGTCACGAACTGCTTCGTCGACTTGATCTTCTTCGATTACTAAATAAATATGTTGATCTTCTTCAATGTATGATCCAGCGATCGTATTGAATTGCTTATTGAAAGGCGAGGATAAGGAGCCAGGTAGATGGCTATCTATAAAGTCTTTAGCCTCACGGGCATCTAAAACAACCGCTTTATCATTGGACTTCACCTTTTGCGCAAAAGCATTGACACCCAGACGCACTGGAGAGATGCCATCGGCTACTAAGGCCTGCCCTTCTTTATTAACGCGTTTCATGCGAGCAAAATAGTACGGAGGCTCCGGCTGCCCATCAAGGATAAAGTCTACGAAATTTTGCTCAGAATCTGAGGATTGAATTGAGTTATTAAATTTCAACTCATAACCTACGGTACTTTCAGGAACAGCACCTAAAGCTTTTCCGCAAGCACTGCCGGATCCGTGCCCAGGCCATACTTGAATATACTCCGGCAGCTCTTTAAACTTTTCAACAGTTTTATACAAGGTGCGCGCCGAAGATTCCATCATGTTTTCCATTCCGGCTGCGGATTCTAACAAATCCGGCCGTCCTACGTCGCCTACGAAAACAAAGTCGCCCGAGGCAACACCCATAGGTACATCTGCAACGGCACCATCGGTAATGAAAAAGCTTAAATGCTCTGGGGTATGTCCTGGTGTATACCAGGCTTTGATCTCTATGTTCCCGATTTTGATACTATCCCCGTCTTTAAGGAGCTGGTGATCATAATCACTACCTTTCAGCCATTCATACTTCCAGTCTTTATCACCTTCGTCTGAGGCATAAACGTTTACGCCACGCTCGGCCATTTCTCTAAGTCCCGAGACGTAGTCAGCATGAATATGCGTATCGGCAGCTGCGATAATTTGTAAATTTTCCCGAGCAGCCAGTTCGAAATATTGATCTACATCTCTCATCGGATCAATCACGATGGCCGTTGAATTCGCCTGACAGCCGATGAGGTAGGAGTATTGTGCTAGTTTATTCTCGAAAATTTGCTTAAAATACATGAGTTTGTTGTTTTATTAATGAGGTAATTTTGTTCGAAGTACGCCATATACATAGGTTCCTACGATAGCGGCTATGATGGGAATTATCATTATTGTAAGTCCCGATCCAAGGAGAGCAAATAACGGTCCCGGGCAGGCGCCAATTAAGGCCCAACCGAGTCCAAACATAGACCCTCCAATAAGATATCTTTTTACTTGAGATGCATCCTTCGGTGCGATCTTGATTTCGTTTCCATCTAAATCCTTGATGCCAAATCGCTTGATAATTTGTATAGAAATCATTCCGACAACAATAGCCGATCCAATGATTCCATACATGTGAAAGGAGTCAAAGCGAAACATTTCTTGAATGCGGAACCACGAAATCACTTCTGATTTTACGAGAATAAAACCAAAAAATACGCCGAAGATGAGGCTCTTGATTAATTGAGAAAAGTTCATATTAGTTTTTGTTTTACGACACGAAAATGATGGGATACAAGATATATGTCATGAAAAGGCCTCCGATGAAAAACCCGATCACAGCAATAAGGGAAGCAAATTGCAAGTTGGAAAGCCCCGAAATAGCATGTCCCGAAGTACAACCGCCGGCATAGCGCGTGCCAAAGCCAACTAAAAATCCTCCAATAATAAGAATTGACAAATTGAGCGGAGAACTCAGCGACTCCCAGGAAAAAATCTCATCAGGTACGAAACCAGAAAAGTCGGTAATTCCGAGATTCTTTAAAGTCTCGATGGTAGAAGAAGAAATGTCGATGGGCTCCGGATTTAAGAAAAGAGAACCACCCAGGTATCCTCCAATCACAATACCTGCGAGAAATACCAAATTCCAGGCACCTGCTTTCTTCCAGTCGTACTGAAAAAAGGAGACATCTCCAATATTACATGCTGCACAAATGTGCCGGAAGCTTGAAGAAATCCCTAAAGACTGCCCGACAAAAATAAGCAGCAATGGAATCGTCAGACCGATTAGTGGTCCGCCGATATACCAGGGCATAGGTTGCGATAAAAATTCCATAGTTTTTGTTTTGTTTTCAATGCTGATGCAAATATACGTACTTAATTTCACTTGTCATAACATCTTGTATAAAAATAAGTTCACCGATACTCAAAATAACCCAATATACTTTATTATAGGGATTGTTATTTTAAAAAACTTTCCTTACACGGATGGTAAAAGTGGTGTTTTCGATAATTTTCACGAGTTTTAAACTCATTTGTTATTACAAGTGTTTCATTATTATTACTTTTGCAGAAGCACAAAGAGAAAATAGATGTCAAAACGCAGTACAAAAAAAATACCTCGCCATGCGCAGATTAGTCGATGGGTGGAACAGTCCATTGAACAGGGACGATTCGCACCCAATGACAAACTGCCATCGGAAAAAGAGTTGTCAGAACAGTTTTCGGTGAGTCGAATTACAGTGCGCCGGGCCTTGCAAACCCTGGAGAACGAAAAACTGATACGAAGAAGTCAGGGCTTGGGCAGCTTTGTAAGGGATCCAAGAGCCGGAGCATCTGCCATGCAGCTCACGGACTTTACAGAAGACATGGAGAATGCAGGCCGACAGGCGTCTACTAAAATATTAAGCTGGGAACTCGTAGCCGCAAAAGGTCGGATCACAGAGGCTTTGGGTATTCCGGAGGGCCAAAAAGTCGTGGAGCTCGTCCGACTTCGCCTGGCAGATGACGAACCCATCGCACTCGATAAGACCTACCTTCCAATTTTTTATGGACAACTTCTGGAAGGACAGGATTTAGAGTGCAATACTATTTATGCATTATTGGAAAAAGAATATGAGATCACTGTCGAGAAGGGCTGTTTAAAAATTGAAGCGGAGACCGCTGACGCATTCTTGGCTCAGCATTTGAAAATAGCAGAAGGTGCCGCAATTTTGCGCGTAGATCGCGTATCCTATACCATTCAGGATAAAGTAGTGTATTATCAAGTTCGATTTAACCGTTCGGACAAAATCGTCTATGAACTCTTAGCTGAAAGACAATCCGGCCCGGGCTGCTCCACCTTGCCACTGAAGGAGTTCGCCCCCGTTTATCGAACGGACGCAGAAGAATAGTCTTAGGTAATTATTCTCCTGCCTCAAAGTGGGGCATTCTTTGCCCCCTTTTCCGGCAGAATAATCTACTTTTTTTCAAGCCGACTTTTTCTCTTATTTTGGGAGAAAAAGGAATGAGAGTTTTTCGATCCGAAATGGCACACAATTATGCAGAATACTCCTTTGGGTACACTGTATATGCCAAAGCTGAAGGTGGCGAGCTCCCTGAGCATTTGCTACGAAAAGGATTTTTACCTTACACGGGCGGTCAGATCGAAGAAGAAGATCTCTACTACCTCGCTCGCAGCTTGCGGATCGGCTTGCAACCATTTCCTCTCAGTTCAGAAAACCGGCGGACCCTCAGGAAATTCGAGGATTTCAATATAGAGGAAAAGATCTATTCAAAGGCTGATTACCTCTGGACTGCAGAGATCAACGCCTTTTGTTTAGACTATGCCCAAGAGCGATTTAGCAGTCCACTCAGTAAAGAGCGCTTACAAAGCATTCGGGAGCACGCCCATCTCTCTCACTATTTGGAGTTCCGCCGTGACGGTCAATTGATGGCCTTAATATTTCTCTCTTGCAGTGAAAAGGCCTGGCACTATTGGTTTGCCTTTTTGGATCTCAAAATCGAACGCCCTCTGGGGAAATGGGCGATGACCCGCACAGCTCAAATCGCATCCGACCAGGATGTTGAGTTTTTATATGTTGGTACTTGTTATGGCACACACTCTTTATACAAGGTCAGAGACTTTGGGACGACTTCCTTTTTTGATGGCACACAATGGTTGACAGACAAAAAACTATTGAAAAACTGGTGTAAAACAGATACCAATGTATCTTTAAGCGACCGATTGAAACGAGATACATCATAGCCTATGGAAGTCACCTACACCTGGATATCTCTTCTCCCTCCCTTAGTTGCGATTGTATTAGCAATGGTCACACGAAAAGTGTACCTATCACTGATCACGGGCATTGCCGCCGGTTGGTGGGTACTCTCTGACTATCAATTGTGGACGGGGTTTCTCAATACACTGGAGGGGTTTGTAAATGTTTTTCAGGACGAAGGACAAACCCGCACCATACTTTTTGGCGCTTTGGTGGGAGCCTTGATCCTGCTCATTCAAAAAAGTGGGGGCGTGGCCGGATTCATTCAATGGGTTGAGCGTCAACTATTACAGCGTCTCAATAATGAGAAATCGGCGGGCCAATGGGTGCAAACAGCTGCCTGGCTGAGTGGGATCCTTATTTTTGTGGAAAGTAGTATTTCTGTACTCACGGTCGGCACACTCTTTCGCCCTTTATTCGACCGACTTAAAATTGCCCGGGAAAAGTTGGCCTATATTGCGGATTCCAGTTCCGCACCAGCCTGTATCCTCATCCCATTCAATGCCTGGGGAGCATTTATTATGGGCTTGCTCATCACTCTGGGTTATACAGAGCCCTTCCAATTGCTCTTGAGTTCGATTGTTTACAACTTCTATCCGATACTGGCTCTCCTCTTAGTGCCAGTCATTATTTGGAGTGGAAAAGACTTCGCGGGAATGAAGTTAGCGGAAGAAAGAGTACGAACCACCGGAGAAGTATTGAGGCCAGGCGCTAAGCCCATGCTATCTACTGAACTCACGGGAGCCTCACCCGAGGAGGGTGCGCCACTTCGCCCCTTTAACATGGTCCTCCCTTTATTGACTATGGTTGTCCTCATGCCTCTCATGCTGGCCTACACCGGATGGGAGTCCGCACTGGCTGATCGGCCTGAGGCCGCCTGGATGGATCGGTTTTTCTACGCCATCGGGCAAGGATCAGGATCTACCGCTGTACTAGCGGCTGTCAGCCTTGCGATTTTACTCGCCATACTTTTATATCGACTGCAATCCATCATGCGCATAGGGGACATGGTGGATCATAGTATTAAGGGCTTGAGCGATATGCTCCCTCTGGCTTTACTTATGCTATTAGCCTTTGCCTTAAGCCAGGTGTGTTACGAACTCAACACCGGTCTCTATGTCGCCTCTATAGCTGAAGAATGGATGTCCATCCACTGGGTGCCTGTTATCGTATTCCTCATTAGTGCATTCATCGCATTTTCAACGGGCACTTCCTGGGGCACCTTTGCCATTATGATAGGTATCGCTATGCCTTTAGCCGAAACTATGGGACTGCCGCTAGCTCCAATTCTTGCAGCCGCACTAGGCGGAGGGATTTTCGGAGATCACTGCTCTCCCATTTCCGATACCACCATTCTCTCTTCTATGGCAGCAGCAACCGACCATATCGACCACGTGCGAACCCAATTGCCCTATGCCTTTTTCATTGGTATTGTCAGTTGCTTTCTTTATATCGCTCTGGGGTATCTGGTGATTTCCTAACGCACCGGCGAAAGTCTGTAAATTTCAAGCCTGAGACACCAATTCATCTAAATTGTTGCCTGCTTTGTCTATATTCTTACTATATCCACCAACAACATTTACCTTTGTTCAACTGAAGTTTCTTATTTTAGGATCAACTTATTACTTTCAAGATTATTCTAAGTTCATCGAATGCAAAAAGTATCCTTTTACGTTTTTTTAGCTATTCTGTCCTCGTGCCTTGCAGGTTATGTCTTTTTGCAAATGCGGCATGGGGCTAGTCCAGACTCTAACCCAAAACTTACACAATCCCGTGGGGTAGACACGACTGCACATTCCAAATGGACAAAAACGAGCCTTTCTATCGATGAGCAGGAAGAAAAACAACTCCATTTTTCCAGGCCGGCAACTTGGCGTGCAGATGTCAAACAACCTGTAATATTTGACAAGGCGGTAAGTCAGGGAGTTGTCCTTCAAATCAGTGCGCCCGATAACAATACTGTTTTTGAAATCTTTACGCCCACCAAGTTTCGATATTATCAGGGCGTATTAGGTCAATACCTGAATCCACAACAAAAACCATTGACTCCGGCCGAAATCATGACAGAATTTTTCAATTTCGAAGCAAGCCAATTTTCCGTGATGGAAACTCCGGAAATTGAAATTCAAGCTTCAAAAAAAGGCATGGAGCAATATTATTACAGCGAAAAACAACAATGGTTTGTCACCACGACTGAGTCGCATAAAAAATACTACTGGATTTCAACAGAAAAATCACCTACGCCGGGCGTATATGGGGATTTGGGTACCTGGAGCTTTTTTGGTGGTATATTGCACTTGCCGCATGCCAGTTCCTTTTCGGATTACCTCCCAAAATTCAATAAAGTGTATCGCTCTATCGAAATAGAGCGCAGCAACAAGGAAGACAAAAGTTGATGAGTTAGACTATAGCAATACCACACGCAGCGTTTCCTTTTGATCTCCATATCTAAGCAACAAGGTATACACACCGGCAGACCAGGCCGATCGGTCGATCTTAGTGCTAAGGGTTGTATTTTGCTTTCTGAGTGATGAGAGTTGTTGAACGCGAGCATCCATGCCCACCCAATACACCTCCACATCTCCGGAGTAAGTATTAGTAAGTACGAGATCAAAAGTCGTTTTTCCTACCGGGTTGGGACTCACAAAAAGACTTTCTTGATCCGGATGCCATTCTTCTACTTCCCATTCGACAGTATTCGAGCGCACAAAATCGCTTTGCGGCGATGCATAAGCCAATAACTGAAACTCGTAGGTTGTACCCGCTTGCACATCTACCCCATACTGCTTGACACCACCCGAGAATTCCTTTTGTCGGGCCAGGCCCGTATCCCTTTCTCGAATTTGAAGCAGATAGCGATCTGCATTTACTGGACCTCCCTCCCACTGCAATTGGACGCGATACGGAAAAGTCGAAGACATTGCGCTGAGTTGTAATGAATCCTCCTCTTCAGAACAAGCATCCATATCAGCGCGCAATAAGTTCCGCCATTCAGAGAGCTCAGTGTACAATTGCTCTCCGGGACATTCCGTACTGCAACCCTCCCGATGTCCGGAAACACCCAATAAGTTCAAGCCCGATGAAGCATGTAAGCTCCGTTCCAAAGGAGATATCTCCCAGTCACAAGCGGCCCAGGAAGACAGAGACAACCAGGCATTCCGAGCTGTGGATGTCGGCAGGGTCGTAGAAAACGTACCCAGTACGCAGACACCTAATGCCCCATTATTATTTCCGCAAAAATGTGCGCCGCGCACCTCTCGCCCACGCCCGACATAAATTTCTCCATTGGGGTCAATCAAGTAATTATAGCCTATATCATCCCATCCCCGACCATTGACGTGAAAATCCCAAATAGAACGCACAACGGCCGGCCAGTCTTGGCTGCTATTCACTCCAGCGGAATGATGTATGATCAAATGCGTGGGCTCGTGAATAAAGGGAGCGGGATTGTCCGGACAGGAAGGACACCAGTCCATCCGATCCGACATCTCAGGGCGAGGGCACTCACAATCCTCTGATCTAAAATCCACCTGACCCCGACTTCTGTCTTCCACTTCTCCGGGATAAAACAGGTGAAGAAACACATCTTCTTTCAAAGGCTTATTCATCCGCACCTCTAGTTGTGCCACTTTTTCGGTGCTGTATAAAAGCTGAGAAAACCACAGGTCATTTGTAGATACATGGACCTCTCGCTCCAAACTCTTCCACGACTCATCATTGGAGAACCGCCAACTCAGCTGAGGAAAGTCTCCCGGCTGTCCTTCAAAAAAGAAAGAGACGTGGGCAGCTGCCCCGCGCTCGATATTCAGCACTAAAGGTTTGCCCTCCTCCATGCGGTCATTCAGTAATAATTTTTCCCTGTGCATATCCTGTGCAAAAAGTCCGCTCGCCAGCCAGCTCAAGCAAACGACTATTCCAACCTTCCTCCAGTCACTCCCAATTGTTCGTATAATGCGCATAATGCAAATATTGTCAATGTGTATAAGTCTATAAAAACAGGGAAATCACAGGCCATGGCGCTAACCACTGAATTTTACACCCTCTACAATAGGATAACGAAGAATTTAGTCCAACTAAGCTCTTAAATGAGAAAATTCATGGAGAAATGTACACAAGACACTGTTACCAGTCCTAATACAGCTCATCAGCACCACTTGATTAGAAAAAGCTCATGGGAGAGAAAAGCAATCTCCTGTTAAACTATTTCTTTTTCGGATAAAATTCCTTAGCTCCCTCCATAACAGATTCGACGACTGCCGGATTCAGCAAAGTAGAGGTGTCGCCCAGGCGGTCCGTGTCCTGGGATGCAATTTTCCTCAATATTCGCCGCATGATTTTCCCAGAACGCGTTTTCGGTAATCCTTCAACAAATTGAATACGCTCGGGCTTCGCAATAGGGCCAATTTCCTTATTTACCGTCGCCAGAATTTCATCGCGCAGCGCCTGCGGACTTTTCACTTCTCCTTCGACAATAATATAGGCGTGAATCCCCTGTCCTTTGATCTCATGAGGATAGCCCACCACGGCCGACTCCACTACCCGGGCATGCGTATTGATTGCATCTTCTACCTCGGCCGTACCCAGGCGATGCCCGGATACATTAATCACATCATCTACTCGACCAATAATGCGATAGCGCCCCTCTGAATCTCGTTTAGCACCGTCGCCGGTGAAATACATATTCTTGAAAGCCGAGAAGTACACCGTTCGGCATCGTTCGTGATCGCCGTAAATGGTTCGCAACATAGAAGGCCAGGGAAACTTGATACACAGCAAGCCTTCCTTATTATTTTCTTCAATTAGGTTGCCGTCCTGGTCCAGAAGCACCGGCTGTACACCCGGGAGCGGTTGCGCAGCGAAAGAAGGCTTGAGCTTCTGATGGGCATCAGGTAAGGGGCTAATCATGATGCCCCCCGTCTCCGTTTGCCACCAGGTATCCACAATCGGGCAATTAGACTTTCCGATGTATTTATAATACCACTTCCAGGCCTCCTCATTGATCGGCTCACCGACTGAGCCAATGACCTTTAAACTACCCAAAGCGTGCGATGCCACATGCTCCAGCCCCTTCGCCATTAGCGCCCGAATTGCCGTCGGCGCGGTATAAAACTGATTCACTTGATATTTATCGCAAATTTCCCAAAATCGACCGGCATCGGGCCAGGTGGGCACCCCTTCGAACATCACGGTCGTCGCACCGGCCAATAAAGGCCCGTAGACAATATAACTATGTCCCGTAATCCAGCCGATATCCGCCGTACACCAATACACATCGCCCTCTTGATACTTGAACACGTTCGTAAACGTGTAATACGCACCGACCATATATCCTGCAGTGGTATGCACCACTCCTTTCGGTTTCCCCGTCGAGCCGGAAGTGTAGAGAATAAAAAGCAAATCCTCTGCCTCCATCGTTTCTGCCGGGCAAGTCTCCGAAACCCCTTCAATCGCTTCATGCCACCAAATATCGCGTCCCTTTTCCATATTGACAAAAGCCTCTGTGCGTCGATATACAATCACCGTTTCTACACAATCCACCTTCGACACTGCCTCATCAGCTATGGATTTAATCGGAATCTCCTTTTTACCCCGAAACGCACCATCAGAGGTCAACAGCACTTTCGCCTGCGCGTCTTCGATTCGATCCGCCAGCGCCTGCGCTGAAAATCCTGCAAACACTACAGAATGCACGGCACCGATCCGAGCGCAGGCCAACACCGCCACAGCCAATTCCGGCACCATAGGCATATACAGACACACCCGATCGCCTTTTTCAACGCCCTTATCTTTTAGCACATTCGAAAACTGAGAAACCTTAGCCAGCAACTCCTTATACGTCCACTCTATATTCTCATCATTGGGATCATTCGGCTCCCATATAATCGCCGTTTGCTCGCCTCGCTCCTCCACGTGTCGGTCCAGACAGTTTTCCGTAATATTTAACTGTGCACCATCAAACCACTTCACATCCGGGGTTTCAAAGTCCCAGCTCAGCACCTCGTCCCACTTTTTCTTCCATTGAAAACTGTCCGCAATCCCCGCCCAAAACTTTTCCGGCGACTCCACCGACTGTTGGTACGTTTCCTTATATTCTTCCCAGGACTTGATTTGATGTGAGCTCATATATTTTTGCATTTACTTATTTCCAATCAATATAAAAATTTTCGACCGATTCACAAAACACCCACCAGATCCCAGATTATTTTATGATTTACTATTTTTTGGGCGATCCCCTCCATCCGCCTTTCAGCGGATTTCGGGGCGCTACGCTACGCAGCTCTCTATTCGCTCGGCTCCGGCCTCGGCCTTCGCTGCCCGCCCTGCGCGAGAGCCGGATCTCCCTCTCCCCAATTTTTTGGGGATCGGGCCTGCTCCGCATCGCTATCGCAATCGGTGTTTATACTTCCTGCGATCCTGACGTAAAAACAGAAAATAAACCCTTCGATTTCGTCGACGAATTGAATACGGGATTGCCCAAATTTTTTCACCATCAAAGAACACAATCTAAAAGAGCAAGAGCTACCTGCGCTCCGAAAGAAGTGGTAACAAAAAATAACCAAAATTTAGCGGGGTGGGATAAATACGGCCAGTATTCAAGGACAGGCCCACCTGACCTTGTCTATTTGGCCCCACCCCAAAGCTACTTAGCGAATAAAAGCTCGGCGGCCTATTCTCTTTCCCACCAATACAGACTTTCGCTCCGAGGAGCCCTCCAATTTTCAGGATTGCCTCTTCGCCCACCTGATTTTGATAGGCGATATACTCCATCGGTCCTAGTCTAATTTTGTCCCCATTGAACTTAATCTTTCTCGTTTTCTGCTTTTTACTAATATCGCCAAGGATATAAACCATGTTTGAAGGGTACAATGCAGCCATCTTGCCAAATTCCACATCATTCAGGTTGTATATGGAAATCTCCACCTCAATAGTATCCCCAATCCTTAGCCCCCTTTTCCATCGAAAAGAATTGGCTCCTAACTCATTGGCTTTATCCCAAAAAGCATTAAATAAATCGGATAAATCAGCTTTTTCTGAATCCGTAACAATCCCCTGAAGCGTTGCAATCAGGTTCTCATTCGATAACTCATAGTCTCTATGAATAAAATCGAAGGCTTTCGGCTCGCTGGCAGGAACCCCTCTCTCATTAATATCGACCACTGAGACATGCTGTCCATATACAACGACGGAAAAGAATAGAAAAAAAACACTTAATTTGTAATTCATAATATCATCATTTTTATAAGGTGTCACTGCAGCATCAACTGCGGAACACCAAGTTTATCCCATTTTGAGCGGGGCGGTAAATTAACCAGAAACTTTAGTAAAAAAAAGCCTGGATTAATAACTAAACCACCACCGCAATAGGTTTTATTTTGATTAGTCGTCAACCTCCTATACATGCAATGTTTTCGTTTGATTTATCTTCCAAAAATGCTTGAATCATCAAACTCATATTTATTAGAAGGTTTACAAGATCTGATGTTCGTCGATTGCCTGTTTCTAAGCCCTACAATTTTAGAAGAATGACCATATAGCTTAGACATATCATAAAAGTCTGCATCAAATGTTCCTGTCGAATAGTTATTTTGTTTCGCATATTCCCAAATTTCCCGGTCAGTTGAATTCTCCAACCCTAATTCGCGCACTTGTTGAGCTTCTTGAAATTTATCCGCCAGCTTCGAGACTATTCTAAAGGAAATATTTTGATCAAAAAGTAATTTCATCAGGCCACTCTAATACGGTGTTCTCTATCAGCAGCGTATGCCAAACAAGCGTGTATATCTTCTGTAGAAAGCTCGGGATAGTCTTCAATAATTTCTTGTGGAGTCATACCTGAAGCTAACCAACTCAGAACATCATACACAGAAATTCTCGTCTCACGTACACAGGGTTTCCCAAATCGAATATCAGGTCTGATTATTATGAATTTCTTGTGATTCTTCATTGTAATCCACTTATGGGTACCTCCGGAAACTGTTTTTTGATGTGAAAATAAATAAAATATGTGCGTAAGCAAGGCATGATGAGAGAGCCTAGCAAGAGCTAAGAGACCGAAGAATAACAATGCTTACGTACATATTTTACATTTAGACTATTTCATTAGAAATAGTTGTTCACGCAAAAGGATAGTTTTCGGAAGTACCCTTATATTAAAATTGGGATTCTAGAGAATTCAGCAACCTTTATTTTAGGTGAGCATGAAGCCCAACGGTAGTCTATGAATTCTCAACTTTTATTATCAACATTGCCGATAATTAAAGATAAGAAAAAAATTGTCCTCTACTGCAGGTCGCTACTAAATAGTCGTTTTTCAATACCTTAGTTTAATAATGATGCGATTTAATCCTTCCCCGGAACCTTCATCTTGTTAAGGAAAGGTACTCGAGCCGCCTCCTTGCCTCCGCAGCTGACCCGCTGACTGGCGGAGTCAATTGCGGATTATTGGATACTAGTTATTTTTCTTTCTGGAATGTATATTGTGCACCTGCTTGATTCAATAGCATCGTTTGCTCTGAGGGAGTAAACTCCAAGACAATTCCGGCCTGGTCAAATGTGAAGGTATCCTTTTCTGTTGCTTCTAGCGGAAATGCGGACTGTCCTGTTGCTTGTGCTATTAAGGTTTGCTCATCTTTTGTAATGGTGATTTTTAAAGGAATTTGTTCGGAGGAATACACACCCAAATATTTATCCAACTCTTCAGCGCTTAGATCATAAGTGGTAAAGTTTGGAAGTTCATAAGGCTTATCATACACCGCACTCAATACTGCAATCGATATATTGTTGGTCACATAGTTCGCTCCGTTTGAGGTTAAGGCATAAGAAATGTTTCCGTCCTCAAAATGTGCAAAAGTAGAACTAAAACCGTCAATGCCACCATTATGTCCATAGCCCACCTTATCGTAGAATGGAATTTGAAATAGGCCATTCCCATAGTTGTCCTTTATGGTTTTCATCATTTCAAGACTTTCTGACTTGAGAATCTTTCCACTAAATAAGGCATCACTGAATGTAGTCATATCGACAGGCGTTGAAATAATTCCGCCCGCCCCTAGTGGAATAGACATATCTGTTTCGGATTGTAGCTCCCACTCACCGGTGAATTGGTAGGAGTTACATTCGTTGTTATCTACCTTGATTTTGCCCCCAAAGGATGTATTTTCTAACCCGATCGGCTCGATAATGTAATGTTGTAGCAGTTCAGCGTAGGATTTCCCCAATTCCTTTTCAAGTATAAAGCTTAAAAGCACAAAGTTTGAGTTGCTGTATTCCGCCTGGCTATCGGGTTCAAAATCGCTACCTCCTTTCGCGATAATCTCCACCAATTCTTCTTCTGTCTTGGCCTGTGTGTTCCATTCCAAATAACTCACATCATTCGTAAAATTGTGTATTCCGCTTCTATGATTGAGCAGATGTTTTATCTCTATTTTCTTAGCATTTTCAATGGATGGAAAATACTGGTCAATCGTTTGATTTAGATCCAGTTTGTTCTCTTCCACCGCTTTTAGAACTAAGACAGAAGTAAAGGTTTTGGATATTGACCCAATTCTATACTTAGAGTCTTTATTCGCTTTTTTATTGTTTTCAATATCACAATACCCTACAGACTTCGAATAAATAAGTGCCCCGTCTTTTGAAACAGCAACACTTCCCATAAACTTATCGTTGGCCTCAAGCGAGTCGAAATAACTATCTAATTTCGCCTTGTCAAATTGCTGAGTCCATCCCATTTGACCGAAAAAGAAAAAGAAGAAAGCGAATGTGAGTATTTTTTTCATTGTCCATTGATTTTTCATAACGAATAGGTTCTTTCCAATAGAATACAACCTACAGCCGATCAACCCTCGACCGCTGGAAAGATACGAATGATTTGGGAATTAGGTGGTGTCTTCTCTACCGAATTCCTAGCGTGACAACTGGAGGGGGACCGCAAACAATCACGCTCGGATAAGCCTTTTAGATGTTGTTTATTTAAAGCTCTTCAAGTCAAGAAAGCACTCCATTGCTTAAGGTCATTTAGATTCTTCTTACGTCTTTGCTTGAGAGGTCCGTCCTCGCTTCGTCTTGTTGACGAGGCTCGGCTAGGCAAGAAGTATAATAGGTGTGCTGCGTTACCGCTGGATTGATATTTGAGATTATTGCACCCTTCCATCTTCGCGTGAGGGATAGGAGCGGCAGACAGGTCCGCAGCCCCGGGGAGCCGGCCACTGGCGAAGCGGCGACAAGTGAAGCCACTGCAGCCGATGGACGGCCCGGGGATTGGGGCCTGACTACGAGCGGATAGCCCGACCCGACCGAGACGAAGTCGAGGGAGGGGCACGCCCAAATCCAATAATATAATATTTCATAAAGGGATTTTGAATTACTTCCAGTACATTTACAACTATGGATAGGACTTCATATCAAGCATGGACTTCTCTGGATCTGCGCGTGGGTGCGATCGTGGAGGCGCTGCCCTTTCCGGAAGCGAAACAGCCGGCCATTCTGCTCTCTATAGATTTTGGTGCTCTGGGGGTGCTGAAATCTTCGGCACAAATAACGGATCGGTACGGTCCTGAGGATTTGCAAGGCAGACAAATTATAGCCGTGGTTAATTTTCCACCCAAGCAAATCGCTCACCACATGAGTCAATGTCTGGTGCTGGGCGCTTTATCTGAAGAGGGCGTCACTCTCCTACAGCCCGATCAAAAAGTCCCGAATGGATCGAAAGTCGAGTGACTTTATCGCAAATAATCTTCTAGTTCCAGGCTGGCATCGGTTTTTTCATCCCTGTACTTGACGATGAGAGCGCACTGCATTTGCAATTGTTGGTCATGGGCCCATTGGCGGCCGGTAGATACGGGGCGAGTGCCGCTGATCACCACAGCTCCCGCTGGAATGATGCCATCTTTAATGAGTATTTCGCGCACGCAATCGTACACCGGAACACTTTTGGACAGCGCCACGCCGGGTGCGATGACCGCTCCCTCGCCGATTTGCACTCCCTCTACAACGACGGCTCCGGCGCCAATAAATGCATTGTCCTCAACGATGACGGGAGTCAAGCCCACGGGCTCGAGCACGCCTCCGATTTGCACGCCGGCTGACAAGTGAACATTCTTTCCTATTTGAGCGCAACTACCCACGAGGGCATGAGAGTCGATCATGGTTCCTTCATCTACATAGGCTCCGATGTTGACGTAGGAGGGCGGCATAATGATTACTCCGAGCGCAACATAAGCCCCGCAGCGCACACTGCTCCCGCCGGGCACCATTCGAATTCCATTTTTCGGTTGAAATTGACGCGGGGGAAGGTTGTGCTTATCGACAAAGCCATGGAAGTGGAGATCGCCAAATTCTTTGAGTTCTCCATCGCGAAAGGCAGACAATATACCTTCTTTGACTTTTCGATTAGCTTCCCAGATTCCATTTTTACGATCTGCGGCTCGGATTTCCCCGGTCTCTAGTTGTTGTATGATTTCTTTCCAGTTGCTCATGATTGTGTCTGATTTTTCTCCCATGCGAGGATTTGCTTATGCAATTGATTCAGTGTGTCTTCCCGGCGCATATCATCGGCGTGAAGTGGCGGCAAAACGCGGGTATGATCAATGCGTCCTTCGCTATGTAATAAATATTTAGCGGGCACCGGATTACTCGCAGAAAAAAGGGCTTCGGAGGCGTTGCGCCAGAGATCGCCCTCTTGCAAACGGCCATCGAGACACTGGCGGACATAGCGATGTGTGGCTGCGGGCCACACATTCGAGGCCACACTCACCAATCCCTTACAACCTGCTTGCGCAAATTGAGGGAGCAAAGCATCATCTCCACAAAATACCAGATGCCCATCGGCCGCCTGGATGTATTTTTTGCATTTTTCGACATCCCCCGAGGCTTCTTTGATGCTCCAAAAATTGTCGTGATCGCGCAATCGCTCTACCGCCTCAATCGACAAGGAGCTGGCTGCACGCCCCGGTACATTATATAGCATAACCGGACGCTCGACGGCATCCAGCAAAGTTTTGAACCAATGATATTGCCCCTCGGCACCGGCTTTAGCGTAAATGGGCGTCACCATCAAATAGGCATGTATGGGCATACTCTCCAACCAGGACACCCACTGGAGTTGATCGGGAAGTCGATGTCCGCCGACACCCACCATCAAGGGAATATCCAGCTTTTTGCTGACGGCAAACTTTACTACTTCTTTTCTTTGTTCCGGGCTGACATTTAATCCCTCGCCAGTGCTTCCCAAAAGCAGCACGCCATTGCCGGCGGACTCCTGTTCCTTTAACAGATTAAGCAATGAGGGGAAATCCACAGCTCCATCGTGGGTAAATGGAGTGACCAGGGCTGTCCATAAAGGATATTGAGAAAGATCCATATTATTGTTTTTTATTCAAATATTCAGCGACGCAATCTGTAAACTCATGCAATCCGGCCGGGAGTTCTCCGCCGGTGACCATTTCAGCTGCCCAGAGCGCTCCTTTAGCAAATATTCCGCGGTCCCTCGCCTTGTGGACGAGCTCGATTTCCTCTTCTTCGGAAGTGAATCGAATCTGGTGAATCCCTACCACATCCCCCGTTCTTTCAGAGCTAATCTCTACGGGCGCATTGAGCCATTCTTCCCAGGAAAGTGCCGTCCCACTGGGAGCATCCTTTTTGTGCGTATGGTGAATTTCGTGAATGGAGAATTGTCCTTCGGGATAAAGTTCTTTGAGCTGTCGAAATTGTTGGATGATCGGACGAACGACGTTCATCCCCAGCGAGAAATTGCTCGCTCGAATCCAACTCACCTCCATATTCTTTAGTTGATCGTCAATATCCTCCGGCCAATCACAGGCCGTCGTGCCGGTGACGACGGGCTTTCCGGAGTCAATGAGCATGGGTAAATAAGATTCAAATGCAGGGCCGGGCAGAAAGGAAATAATAACATCGCATGATGCAAGATCTTCCGGGCGGGCGGGATGAGAGGAGTCGAAGGCCGTCACATTATCGCTGTAATCCATCACTTTACTTCCCGTCTTTCCTTTGCCCAGTAATACAATTTTCATCATTGCTCGATAAAAGTTTGATGTAGATTCTGGATTGCCCTGGCACAGTCTTCGTCTTTCACCAGTATATTTAAATTATACTGAGAGGCGCCGAAGCACATCATCCGGACATTGATGTCACCCAGAGCGGCAAATAGTTTTTTTCCCATGCCGGCAGTGATAAACATTCGATTGCCAATCAGTGAGATCAGGGAATAACCAATTTCGAACTTGACATCACCCAACTTTTGTAAGTCCCCTACGAGGGGAATATTCAGTTCCAACTTCTGATCTACGGATACCGCGACTCCGATTTCTGAAGTCGTAATGCAATCCACACTGACCTCGTGCTCCCGAAAAACGCGAAATATGTTACTCATAAATCCAAAGGCGTGGAACATCTTGGGGGTCTTAATGACCATGAGCGACTGATGTAAGCGGTGAGAAATCGCTCTCACCAGCGGCTGGTCCTTCACTTTCGAACGGATGAAGGTACCTCCCTTTTCCGGTTCAAAAGTGCTTCCTACAAAAACCGGAAAATGTTGTTTCATAGCGGCTACCAAGGTAGTGGGATGTAATATTTTTGCACCGTACTGGGCCATTTCTGATGCTTCATCATAACTCAATTCCGGAATGGCTCGAGCCTTGGGATAGACTTTGGGATCGCAAGTGGATATCCCCGGCACATCGGTCCATATCTCCAATTGGTCTGCCCAGAGGGCCCCGGCAATGATGGAGCCTGAATAGTCCGAACCACCCCGACCTAAAGTCGTCGTGGCACCCTTTTGGGTGCGGCCAATAAATCCCTGAGAAACAATCACGGTTCCGGGCTTAATGGGGCAGTGCTTTTGCGCAAGCTGTGATATCTCATCGAACAAAGGCTCCGCTTTCAGGTGGCGATCATTGGTAATCATGACTTCCCGGATATCAAACCACCGCACGGTCTGGGAATTTTGTTCTTTTAAGGCTTCTACAAATAAAAGGGAAGAAAGTCTTTCTCCTACGCTCAATATTTGGTCTAGCGTATTGGGAGAACATTTTCTGAGGAGACTGACACTGAGGATCAATGCTTCTAATTCCTTGAAAATTTCAGCAATCGCATCCAACACAGGTTCGGCCACGACGAGATCGTCTGCAATATGCAGATGCTTTTCGCGGATTGTTTTTAGCAATTCATTTTTAGCAGAATGATCTTCCAATTCGGCAGCGCTAGCCAATTGCAAGAGCTGGTCTGTTGTGCGGTAAGTAGCGGATACTATGACAAAACCCGCCTTTCGGGCAATGGTTAAAGCAGCCGCTTTACGCATTGCTGATGCATCCCGCATCGAGCTTCCTCCAAACTTTGCAACAATCCTTTTCATTCTTTCTAAAAAATTCCTCATTTTGCGTTTCCGGGGGTAAAAATAAAGGGAATTTCGAGCATTTAACAATGCTGGTTGCCCAAAATCGAATTATTTTCTTTTTTACTACAAAAAAACAGGGATTTGCCCCACTTCTCTACTTAAAACAGGATGAATTTATGAGCATGCGACCGCAAATTGGACTTATTGGATGGCGAGGCATGGTGGGTTCTGTGCTTCTTCAGCGAATGGAGGAGGAAGGAGATCAAAATCTGGGCGATTTTCAACTCTTTTCAGCGAGTTTGAAGGGAACGGAAAACAAGACCGTTGATTGGGCTGCCCCAACCATTGGTGACCCGGAAAACATCAATGCGCTACTCGAAAAGAATTATATTCTCACTTGTGCGGGAAGCAGTTATTCAGAGCGCATCCTTCCGGAATTGCGAAAAAAAGGATGGGAGGGATATTGGATTGATGCCGCCTCGGCTTTTCGAATGAAGGATCACGCAATTCTAGCGCTAGACCCGCTCAATAAAGAGCAAATCCTCCAGGGGCTCAAAGCCGGCAAAAAGGATCTCATAGGATGCAATTGCACCGTCTCCTTGCTTTTACTCTCCATTGCCGGGCTATTGAATCAAGGCCTTGTGGAATGGGTCAGTACTCAGACCTATCAGGCCGCAAGCGGGGCCGGGGCGCGCCAAATGCTCGAGTTAGTAGAACAATACCGTTCCATGCTCAGCCAGACCGACCCTCTGCGTGAACTCTCCCCGCTACAATTGGAGGAAATGTTGAGAAAAAAATACGAGGAGGGGGAATTACCTACGGAAAAACTCGGGGGATTGCTGGCTTTCAATCTCCTGCCGTGGATAGACATCCCTGTCGATCCCCTCGGACAAAGTCGGGAGGAATGGAAAGCGGAAGTCGAAGCCAATAAAATTTTAGACCCGACTTCTCCCCTGGCGATCGATGGCAACTGCGTTCGAGTCAGCAGTTTGCGGTGCCATTCTCAGGCTATGACCATAAAATTGACTCAAGCCCTCGAAATAGACGAAATTGAAGAGATCCTGAAGCGATCGCATCCCTGGCTTCGGCTGATTCCCAATGACCGAGCATCTACACTTCAACACCTTCATCCTATGGCAGTTTCGGGAAAACTTGACATACATATTGGTCGCTTGCGCCACCTGAGCATGGGGCGGGAATATATCAACCTGTTTTCGGTGGGCGATCAGCTGCTCTGGGGAGCTGCGGAGCCCCTGCGTCGAGTGCTCAATATTGTCCACGAATGGTCTGAAACAGATTCTGCGTAAAGCGCCCACCAATTCCCAACTCGTTGGGAAGGGCACGGCGGAATGCCATTTCATGTATTGGGGATTATTCGATATTCGTAGAGGCGCAAGATTTCAGGTCTCCGCTTTGAAGGTGCAAATCACGCTCGACAATACAATCCCAGACATTCCTTCTCAAGAACACCGCCTCTAAACCTGCCCACCCCATTCAACTTACTTTTCGAACTAGAAGCCCCCTGTAAAAGGAAGAAATTATATTTGAAATTATTTAGACTCAAAATAAAATGGCAGGTAAAGCGACATTGTATTGTAAATAAATAAACTTAAAGGAGCATAGGGCTATTCATTGTATAAACCGGACAATATGAAAGCGAAAACCTATTCCAATGATGAGGTTGAAATCACCTTCGATTTAAACAAGTGCATGCATTCAGAACATTGTTGGCGCGAATTGGGCTCCGTTTTTAACCCTAAAAAACGCCCCTGGATCGACCCAAATGGAGCAGATGCAGAGCGTATGAGGGATCAGGTGGCTCGCTGTCCGTCCGGTGCATTATCTATAACCTTAAAAAATACAGAAATGAGTGATCAAAAATCAACGAAGAATGCCATTGAAATAAAGCCTTTACCGAATGGTCCCGTAATGGTTCAGGGAAATATAAAATGGAGCAATAAAAATGGAGAGGAAGAAGTCATTGAGGGACCTTGTGCACTTTGTCGATGCGGAGCATCGGGCAATAAACCATTTTGCGATGGTTCACACAAAGACGCCGGCTTCGTTGCCGAGTAAAAAATGAGATTAAGGAGAAGAGGTAGTTTATGAAAAAACTACCTCTTTGTTATCTACCATTTTCCGCATGTTGATTAGGGCATAGCGCATCCGACCTAAAGCCGTGTTGATGGATACTCGCGTCATAGCAGCAATCTCCTTAAAACTCATATCAGCATAGTGACGTAAAATCACTACTTCTCTTTGTTCGGGTGGCAAATTATCTACTAATTTTCTCACCTTACTGTAAGTTTGTTCTCTGATCAAACTGTCTTCTCGATTAGCGTCTCCGCTTTCGATTATATCAAAGATATCAAAGTCGTCCGTCGGTTGGATGATGGAGCGACGCTTGTTCTTCCGAAAATTATCCACGCACATATTGTATGCAATACGCATTGCCCATTGCTTAAATTTGCCTTCGTGGTTGTACTTTCCGGCGCGCAAGGTTTTGACAATCTTGATAAAGACGTCCTGAAATATATCATTTGCTCTTTCGTGATCTTTCACGAAAAGATAAATCGATGTATAGATTTTCTCTTTGTGCTTATTCAAAAGCAATTCAAACGATTTTTCATCTCCATCGAGATACCGAGCAATAAGTTCTTTGTCATTTACTGGTGATTTTGACATACTACCTGTTTTTTAAGTTGAGCAATAAGTGAAGTTTTGTAGTGTAGAACATTGACTCGATATGATATAATTTTTGATGAAGTACTTTCGTTTCTACTTCAAAGAAAAGACATTGCGTGGGATAAGTCCGACTTTTTCAGAGCTGTTAACACAACTTTAACTAAAGGCTTGCCCCTCATAATATTGAAATTGAGCAGGAGTCAAAACTTTATGTCATTATTGTATACTTTTATTTTATTTTATTCCCCTTAGTTGCCAAAGTACTTTGCTAAACCGTATTTTGTTTTGAATGCCTAGCCTATCTACAAGGCCTGGACATATATCTTTTTTAACAATATAATGGAGGGGCTTCTCTTCTCATTCTTCATTCGGTTCCAAAACCTGAGTTCACTGACTTCATGAAAGGCCTGGCCTTTTCTGATTTAGATTTTTTGGGGGAATCCTCCACCTCTGCTCAAGAGCAGAGGTGGGGGTCGGGCTATCCACGGCTATCGGTCCTTCTCCGCCAGGCGGCGGATCGGACCCAGCCTTTAGCCGGCCGTTCCTATCCCTTTCCCGGCCAGCGCGCAGGGCTATTTGCTATTATAAAGCAACTTTCCATAATGGCTTAAAAACTATGAAATCATAGAACTTTCTATACATGAACCTTCACAACCAGAGAAACACAACATTCGTTCTTTATTAACCCTTTGTAACAAAGTGAGGGCAATTATTCACCTTTCTCGTAACAAAGTAAGGGCAATTTACCTCTCCCCTGAAATAAACTGAGGGTAGTCCAGGTTCCTTCTATTTATCACGAAGGACACCAAGTACAACGCAAAGGACACTAAAGTAATAAGAGACATTCCTTCGTGGCCTTTGTAGTTCTCTATTTTTTACCACGAAGGACACTAAGTAATAAGGGCCAAAACTTCTTGCCCTTTTCGATACCCTTCGTGTCACTACCGCTCAAGCGGCACTGAAGTTTGTGGTTATTACATTTTATTCATAGCGGATTTGCTGACAACGCGGAGCTTTTCTGTCTTGCCTTTTCCCTCAAATTGAAACGCTCTGCGCACTTCACGCCTACCGCTCAAGCGGCACTGAAGTTTACGGTTTATGCCTTTTATTCGCCGCGGATATAACGAGAACACAAAGATTTATTTGCCCTGCAGTTGCGAGCACATTCAAATCCTTTTAAGCCTCCCCCTTCACCAAGTATATCCTACTGTCAAATCAAAACGCAAGGGATTATACCACTCCCACTTTTGATCCGTTCGTGGGTCTATGATAATATCATTAAAGATAATCTTGTCAATTTTCTGAAAGTTGACGACCCTGGAATGGAGACCTATTATTACTCTGCCTATCCTTCCATTCAGCCCAAGCCTCAATTGGACATCATCCAATTCAAATGCACCTTCAGTTCCATATCCTTCGCTAGACCATTCAGTGTTTCTAACGGCTCTAAATACAAGAAAGTTAGATACCACCTGCCCTGAAATGAACCAATGATCTCCTAATTCGTAGAATGCCGATAAAGATAATTGAGTGAGGACTTTTTTATATCTATTTAAAATCTTTATATCATCAGTGGTAGTACCTGTCACGAAATGACGGTGGTCAAAGGGTCGAGTAAATGCTGCGTTTTCATAACTTACTCCTATTCCCAGAAAACTGCTGAATCTCTTCTGTCGCCAGACTTTTCTTTTGACAGATAGACTAAGATGATAAGTGCCCCAAAACTCCGGACTCTTGGCAAGCAGTATCTCAGGACTAGGAGGGGGGTAATTAAATAGTCTTTTGTCATGCGCTTCTATTCCTGTATTCACAGTGACTATCCAGTCACCCAGGTTCTGTGTTTGAGAGAATGCCGACTGAATGATGAATAAAACTCCAAGCGTTAAAATTACTTTTTTCATAGCTTTATTATTTTTTCATGAAAAATCATCCCATCCACATTCAATTGAAGGATGTAAAGCCCGGATGGCAATTCAGCCATGTCCACTTTGAAGTTATGGGAGTACTCTTCAATAGTTTTTATCTCTTTCCCATCCGTTGAAATTAAACGGGCTTCTATTCTTGCACCCATTTTATAATCCGAACACACGACTTCAATAAAATCATTGAATGGATTTGGAAAAATATTTACGTTGAAATCAGCTTTATCTAATTTCAAGTCGGAATCACTAAATTCAAACCCTCCTCCTCCATTACCATCGCATCGAACTACTTCTACGTAAATGACGGAACTACTGCTTCCACATGCGTTGGAAACGGTAAGTCGTAGTTGGTGATACCCTAACTGATTTCCGATTATCGGGAATGGCACATTGGGTGTTGGATTATTCATTGACAGCCAAATATTGGGTGATAATGACTGTAATTGATAATTCGTGGCACCCGGTGACTCCGGAATTACCATTTCTTCAAACTGATTGATACAAATCTCCGGATATTGTATATTTGTTGTCACTTGAGGAATTCCCACCCAGAAAGAATGTTCTATTTCAGCATCTTCGCAGCCTTCAGATGACAATATGAATCGAATTGTTGCTGCGCCACTGGCATTATCATTTGATACTAATGTAGTATTATCACCTACCCCGTTAGTTGGAGAGCTAAACAAATTCGGTGGTTCAACCTCCCAAGCTACATTTTTGCCACAAGGCATATTATTGTTTATCAATGTGAAGATTTCCGGTGAGGAAGAACATATAAGCCCTGGGCCATCGACAAAAGGATGATCCATACAATCAAATGTATTGGGATTTTCGGAAGACCCCAACCAATCTCTTAGTCCTGAATCTGGCGTCCCATTTCCTTCCCAGGATTCATTAATTCTTCCGGATCTTTTTACAAATTCATCTTCACAATCATGAGGGGCTCCACCTGCATGTTGGCTCACCAACCTGCCATTCTGATTAAAATAACCGCAGCCAGAAGATCCACCCCCAAGTACACCAAAATCTCCCTGAACAAACTCATTCATTGTAATTCTCAACCCATGATCTGCAGGTATTGTAAAAACAGGATTACCTAAAATATCAGTAAATGTTATATCATTATTCTCAATAGCGGGGTTCGCATCAAATGAAATTTTCTTCACATCTCCTTCGGGATGATGTATCATTGTAACTCCATTAGGAACAATATCTCGACGATCCCATCCTGCAAAAGAATTCCCATCTGCAGGTCTAATATCCTGAATCAACTCGAGTAAACTAAAATCTGTGTCCTCCCAGTTTGCAACAAGCTGAGCCCCCTGATAAGTCACCCATTGAGAAGGAGGAAAGTCTCCGTTCTCACACTCGGCCGTTTGCCAGTTAAATCGAAATAGATAGTCATCCAAATCACCCTCTAAGCAGTGGTTTGCCGTAAGCACGTATGGAGTCAGATCACAGCAATCATTATTGGTGATGGTTCCAGTACAATTTCCACCCTCATCAGAAATTATTCTACATACAGAGTTGATTTGACATTCCCATCCATCGCCTTCTTCACATGCAACATTAATATTGCAAGGTTCTGATGAACCAAATGTGCCTGTATTGAATGAAGTATTTACAATGCCATAATCGTATGAACTTATGTTAATATTGGGTTTATCATGACTTGGAACAAAAATAGAAACAACAGCCATATTTCCATCAACAAAGTCTGATCTGAAGGACCCATTTATAAAGTCCTCTGATGAGATTGGACCTACAATGAATCGAGACTCCTGGCTATACATAAACATCACTGCATTATCAGGAAGATAAGTATTTTTAAATCGTATACCCATTGATTTAGCCCCCTCGCTTACCAAAGCCATATTCCAAATCAAAAAGTTACTTCTTTGGACTATTTCTCCATTATCAATTGAAATGTTGGTTTCTCGATTAACACTAATCCTTGAAAGTAGACGGCCTTCTTCTTGATCTTGCTGAAGCACCTCTTCGACATCCACGGTGGGTGCCTCAACTATCGGAACCTGGTCGTCAGGATCATACCATGTGATGTAGTTCTCTATTTTGTCTTCAGGAGATAACACTCTTGTGATCACCTGACCGAAAGATTCCGAAATGCTGGTCAAAGTAATTAAAGCTACCAAGGTTAAAACCCTTGAGTGCTTGAGTGCTTGAGTGCTTGATTGCTTGAGTGCTTGATTGCTTGATTGCTTGATTGCTTGAGTGCTTGAGTGCTTGATTGCTTGATTGCTTGATTGCTTCATGATAGTTAATTTAGTGGTTAAAAAAAGTAACTAATTTAATCTAAAGATGAATTAAATAGCTTAAGTGATATCTTAAAGTTAGATTTATTTTTTTTAAATCCAAAATATTTTATTCTTTTTTTCTTCGGATTATTTTTACTGAACAGTATCCTTACAAAGGTGCTTGCAATTTTTCAACCTTCACAAAAGGTGGGAGCTCGAGGGCGCAATACGACAAATCCAATCACGCTAAATCACCAAAATCTTCTCTGGCCGCGAGCATTCCAACACTTAGTCCGAAATTTGCCAACCTTTTTCGGGTTTGTTTAGATCAAGGCGCGAGTAAAGAGAAGGTTTGTAGAGACAAGGCGCGCCTTGTCTCTACAACTTTGACTGACGAGCAACAAAAAGTGCTCAAAAATTGGGCTATAACGGATTTAGTGGTAATGACACTGGGCTTTTCTGATTTAGATTTTTTTGGGGAATCCCCCACCTCTGCTCGAGAGCAGAGGCGGGGGCCGGGCTATCCACGGCTATCGGTCCTTCTCCGCCAATCGGCGGATCGGGCCCAGCCTTTAGCCGGCCGTTCCTATCCCTTTCCCGGCCAGCGCGCAGGGCCGTCTACTGCGTGGTGGAACTAAGAAGGTGAATTTAGAATTTTTTCGTGACATAATCTAAATAAGAATCTAAATACTCCGTCAAATAATACGGTAAATTTATCAATACGAAAGGCTTTCCTTTCGGAGTCGTATGATTCTCAATACAAAGTAAATCAGCGTACATGCGAATAGCGTAAGGATGCGGAGAGCGGTCAATAAATTGATGCAGGGACCTCAATTTACCCGCCTTTCCTGACTTAATTTCAATAGGAATGATCAGCCCATGGTAAGGATAGACTAAATCCACCTTTGCCTGAGATCCTTTCTTTTGACGAACCCCAAAATTCGGCTTTACAAACTGCTCTTCCTGAAGCGAAATGAGTTCTTGTGTTATAAGATGGGGCAGTAGTGCGTCCTTATATGTGGTGCTCAAATCCTCTACAGATAATAAATGAGGAAGTAGGTCTAAAGCATAATTTAAAACCCCTGTATCTAAGAACTGCAACCGTGGACTTTTCTTGGAATCTGTAATAATCGGAGAATCAACGGTAGTACTTGGATAAATCAATTGAATAACTTTGGCCTGATCCAGCGCCCGAAAACACTCACTGACTTCCCTCGACTTATAGTTGCTAGACCCAAAGCCTTGGAATGTAATCCTTTGACCCAAGTAGAGCGGGGCTGTTTGCATGATGTGTTTAATGACCTTTTCCTCATTGGCATTTCTTGCGTATTTGACTACATTTTCCCGGTATGTGGCCCAAATACTCTCATATATTCCAGGTAGACTAAAAACATTCCTTTCCTTTGCATACTCCTGAATCACTTCTGGCATTCCTCCAACTAAGGCGTATTTGTGAAACCATTCCATTGCATTATAATGAACCGCTTTGGATACAGGCACCTCGCTTAATCCATCAATAAGGGCCTCCCTATTATTGGCCTTCAAAAATTCAAGAAAACTCATCGGATGGATATATAAAAACTTTACGCGCCCTACCGGAATGGATTTTACCTTATGCAGGCTTTGCTCTAATAAGGAGCCCGCAGCAATAACATGCAGATCCGGCAGCTCTTCATAGAAAAACCGAAGCATCTGAATCGCCTGAGGCTCTTCTTGAATTTCATCAATAAAAAGTAGTGTTTGCTTCTTTTTTACCACGAAGGACACTATCACCGTCCCTGCGATAGCGATGTGGCGGGGTGAGGGCAGCACAGCGGCCCGAAGATCCGAGGCCGCGACTCAGCGGCTGAGGAGCCGAACGAATAGTGAGCCCCAAAACGTAGCGACCCGGAGTCCGCCCCAACTTCCCGGGCGGACGGAGGGAATCGCCAAAAAAAAGAAAATAAACTACCAAAAAATCAAAATACTTATTCTGTTTATCTCGCAACAATTATCCCTTGTGAATCCTTACTTTTGCAGATGGAATCGAAAGAAGATATGAAAACAGATGAACGCATAGCGCAGACCATTGAATCCAATCATCCTCAGGACTCGATTCGGATAGAGGGGGCAAGGGCAAATAATCTCAAGAATGTATCGGTGGATATTCCAAAGGATCAGTTGGTGCTGGTGACGGGGCTTTCGGGGTCCGGGAAATCGTCGCTGATTATAGATACGCTCTATGCGGAGGGGCAACGGCGATATGTGGAGAGTCTTTCTTCCTATGCACGGCAATTTCTCAATCGGATGAAGAAGCCGGAAGTCGATTTTATTCGGGGCTTGTGTCCGGCCATTGCGATAGAGCAGCGAACGACGGGGAAAAATGCACGCTCGACGGTGGGCTCCCTGACGGAAATCAACGATTATCTCCGACTGCTATTCGCTCGTGTGGGGCGCATGTATTCTCCCATCTCCGGCGATGAGGTGCGGCGGCACAATGTGAGTGATGTGGTTGACTTTATTCAGGATCAAAAGGAGGGCAGCAAAATTCAGTTGTGGATTCACCTGCCTCAGTCCATCGAAGGGCGAAGCTTGAAGCAAGAATTGGAGCTTCTCCTGCAAAAGGGATATACGCGATTTCAGGCGGCGGGCAGTGAAGGTTTTGAATACATTCAGGACTTTTTAGACAAGGGAGCGGCCCTGCTAAAAAAAGACATTACGGAATTACCCGAGCAATCGTACCGCATCCTCATTGACCGATTTGTGGTAAAAAAGGAGGACGAGGAAAACACCAAGCGCATGGCCGACTCGATTCACACCGCCTTTATGGAGGGGGAAGGAGCCTGTTTGGTCGAGGTTTTGAAGGGAGAAACGCAACCCTTTAACAACCGATTCTCTCTGGATGGAATAGAGTTTCCGGAATTGCAACCACAATTATTCAACTATAACAATCCTTTTGGGGCCTGCACTACCTGTAAGGGCTATGGCCGCGTCTTAGGCATTTCGGAGGACAAGGTCATTCCCGATCCGGAGATGACCGTGTACGAAGGGGCGATCAGTTGCTGGGCCGGACCCAAGGGAAAACGCTGGCTGGCGCCACTGCTGGAGAACGCGCACGAGTTTGATTTTCCGCTGCACACGCCTTATGAAGAGCTCAGCGAGAAGGACAAACAGCTGCTATGGGAAGGCAACCGCCATTTCCGCGGCATTCAGCAGTATTTTGACAAATTGGAAAAGAAAGCGTACAAAATTCAAAATCGGGTCATTCTGTCTCGTTTTCGAGGTCGGACGACCTGCCCGGAGTGCAAGGGCTCCCGACTGCGGAAGGAAACCCAATACGTCAAAATCGAGGGCGACAATATTCAAGATTTGATTTTTTTGCCGATAGACGAATTGCGGGATTATTTCGAGACCCTTTCGCTCTCCGATACCGATGAAGAAATCGGGCGTCGCATTATTGTAGAATTGCGCGCACGACTGACGACCATGGTAAAAATAGGTCTGGGATATTTGACCCTGGAGCGCCTCTCCTCTACTTTGAGTGGCGGTGAGACCCAGCGCATTCATCTCACCCGGACGCTCAGCAGCAATCTAACGCATTCGATGTACATTTTAGATGAGCCCAGTATTGGCTTGCATCCCAAGGACAGCGACCAATTGGTTCAGGTGCTCAAGGAATTGCGAGACCTGGGGAATACCGTCATTGTGGTAGAGCACGAAGAGGAAATTATCCGACAAGCCGATCACATTATAGAATTGGGTCCGGATGCAGGAGCCTACGGAGGAGAACTGGTATATGCGGGTCCTATGGACAGTTTTGAGGAGCGGGCAAAAGATTCCTATACGGCCGACTATTTGAGCGGTCGAAGAAGTATTGAACGCGAAGCTGAGGAGCGTCCACTGCGTGGCTTTATAGAGATTACAGGCGCTACGAAAAACAACCTCAACAAAATCGACGTCCGGTTTCCGCTGCAAGCAATGACCGTTGTCACGGGCGTTTCCGGATCCGGCAAATCGACCTTGGTTTCTGATATTATCCATCCCGCCTTGCGGCACCAATTGCACGATGAATATGTGCATCAGGTCGCTGACTTCAAAAGCATTGAGGGGCCCCTATCCAATTTGGACCGCATCGAATTCATCGACCAGAATCCCATTGGTCGCTCTTCGCGTTCCAACCCCGTCACCTATATCAAGGCCTATGATGCCATTCGCTCCCTCTATGCCAGTCGGCCGCTGTCTCGCATGCGTGGGTATAAGCCCAAGCATTTTTCCTTCAATGTCGATGCCGGGCGCTGCGAAGCCTGCCAGGGCGAGGGGTATAATACGGTCGAAATGCAGTTTTTGGCCGATGTGAAATTAATTTGTGAGGAATGCAATGGTCAGCGATTCAAGGATGAAGTATTGGAAGTGACCTATCAAGGCAAGAATATCTTCGAGTTGTTGGATTCCAGCGTCGATGAGGCCATTGAGTTCTTCAAGGATCGACAAGATATCGCCGGCAAATTACAGCCTTTGCAGGACGTAGGCTTGGGATATATCAACTTAGGCCAGGCGTCCAACACCCTATCCGGTGGAGAAGCCCAGCGCGTCAAATTAGCCTCTTATCTCGCCAAAGAAAACAGCAGCGAGCGCATTTTATTCATTTTTGACGAGCCTACAACCGGCTTGCACTTTCACGACATTGGAAAGCTGCTGCGCGCGATGAATGCACTGATAGATTTGGGCCATTCAGTGATGGTCGTCGAGCACAATATGGATGTCATCAAGTGTGCCGACTGGATCATTGATTTGGGTCCCGGCGGCGGGAAGCATGGCGGTCAGTTGCTCTATCAGGGCCCGCTCCCTGGCATACTCGAGGTGGAAGAGTCTCACACAGGTAGGTTTTTACAGCCTCATTTGAAAGAGTAAAGTATTCCGGCGCTTTTGGGCGGACCTCGCTGTGCGTTCGGCACAGCGAGGCGCTATGTTCTGGGCTCGTTCGGTGCGCCCGACCTCAGTCCCCGGGATCGCCGGAGGCAACCCTCGGGACTTCGGCCGCCTGGCGGCCCTCTCCCTCCACAGCGCTTCCGCAGGGGGGGTGGTAATAGTCCGGATTCGGTTTATTAACCTGTCCTTTTATATGTTTCTACGATACCCGTCCAGAAAGAGTGTGTCTAAGAGAGGAAAAAGTTTCCAACAATTTAACAATTTAGTAGTAGTAATAAACCAAATCGAAAAATTGAAGGAAACCATGGAATTAACAAAGAAACAAACAGAACAGATTTTAAGCAACTTTTTAGAC